>WUUC01017727.1_pt1 | contig 11183 bp, 10 predicted proteins | sample 6278441 | NCBI WGS metagenome assembly WUUC01 (sample SAMN13675441, study PRJNA597444) | soil metagenome | isolation source: soil | place: USA: Washington | collected 2017-10 | reverse complement strand
TGAAGATCGATAAAGTGTGGGCAGTGATGGATTGCGGATGGTATGTAAACCCCGACATCATCAAAGCGCAGGTGGAAGGAAGTATCGTCATGGCATTGGGTGCCGCAACGAAACACGCTACAACGTTCAAAGATGGAAAAGCGGTAGAGCAAAATTTCGATAAGTACAAGATGCCACGCATCCAGGATACGCCTGAGATCGAAGTTTATAATATGGACAACGAAGAGCCCGCCGGCGGTGTTGGCGAGCCCGGACTGCCTCCGTTCACCCCGGCCCTCACAAATGCTATCTTCGACCTAACCGGCAAACGCATACGTACGCTGCCTTTTGAACTAGAAAAAGTATAGGCGGAACCGGCCTTTTTAGGTCATACAAAGAGATTTGAGTACCCTCCGTAGCTTTAGCGAAGGCAAAGGCGTCCACCCTTCGTACCCTCAGCGAATGAAGGGCTTCACCCGCCGTAGCTTTGGCGAAGGAAGGGGGTTTTTACCCGCCGTAGCTTTAGCGAAGGAAGGGGGTTTTACCCGCCCGTAGCTTAGCGAAGGAAGGGGTTTTACCCGCCGTAGCTTTAGCGAAGGCGGGCACACTCTTTGTATTTTGGGGGTAGTTTTCTTCTTCCCGTTACTAATTTTCACGTACCTTAAATAATCCATAAACAAATGAAATACCTGCGATTCCTCGCTGTCCTGGCGTTCTCCGTTGTGTTGTTTTCATCTTTCAATCAAAAGCCCGCTTTCGATCTGAAGGCCAGCATAAACCGTGGCAAAGACGTTTACGGAAGTTACTGTATCACATGTCATATGGAAAAAGGCGAGGGTATTGAAACCGTATATCCCCCATTGGCAAAGTCCGATTACCTGATGGCCGATAAGAAACGGTCTATCGTAGTCACAATCAAAGGGCTTACCGGCGAGATCAAAGTGAACGGACAGACCTACAACGGCGATATGACCGGCTTTGACCTTACTGACCAGGAAGCAAGCGATGTATTGAATTACATCCGAAACTCTTTCGGCAATAAAGGTGAAGCTGTGAAACCGGAGGAAGTCAAGGCGCTTAGAAACTAATACCCCAACAATATGAAAACAGCTCTGTATGGTATTCTCATCTTCGGTTTCGTTGGGATTCTGGTTTGGATCTCGTGGGACATCCTGTTTTCAAAACCGACACAACAGGAAGGCACCGTTAAGGAGCTGCTTTTTATTGAGGCAAAAAATGTCGCCACATATACCCCCTATCAAGGTAGGAAAGTGGGCGATCACGCCATTGTTGTTGCCAGGGATGATCAATATATTGCTGTAGTACAGGACAAGGAAGGAAACGACTTCCAGGTCCACTGTACAAAGGAACACTACGACCAACTGAAAGTTGGCGACGTTCTGAAATACAAGAAGTACGAAGGACAAACATTTCACATCAGGTATTTTGCACACTACGAAGACCACTGAAAGTCATGGGTTTAATCGACGCGACTTCTTAAAGTTCGCTGGCCTGACAAGCGCTGGAGTATTCCTCGCTGTCAGCTTCTCAGACGCAAAGATCATTTCAACAGTCGGGCAATTCGAAGACGGTGTTTTCGAACCCAACGTCTTTCTGAAGATCTCATCCAACGGACAGATCATCATCTACGGAAAGAATCCCGAGATCGGCCAGGGTATCAAAACAGCATTCGCACAGATCATAGCAGAGGAACTTGAGGTTGACTGGAAGAAAGTCCAGGTTGAACAAGGTCATCTCGATGGCAAGTTCGGTGCACAGTTCGCCGGCGGCAGCACGGGAATAAAAACAAACTTCGATGCGCTGCGTCGCGCCGGCGCCACCGCCAGGGAAATGCTGGTCCAGGCAGCTGCCAACGAATGGAAGGTTCCGTTTGAAACATGTTATGCGAAAGAAGGCTTCGTATATCAAACCGGCAGCAATAAAAAACTGGATTATGCTGCATTAGCGGTCCCTGCCTCCAAACTCGAAGTCCGAAGTGACCCCAAACTCAAGGATAAGAAAGATTATACGATCATCGGTAAGCCGATACGTGGCGTCGACAATAAGAAGATCCTTACCGGTAAGATGGAATTTGGTCTTGACGCAAGGCCAAAGGGAATGGCTGTAGCAATCATCGAGCGTTGCCCGGTGTTCGGCGGCAAAGTAAAGTCGGTCGACGATTCGGAAACACTGAAGATAGAAGGTGTTGAGAAAGTTGTTATCCTCGAACCATCTGCCAGCCCCACGCGAATTGTCGGCGGAGTAGCGGTGATCGCAAAGAACACATGGACTGCCATGAAGGGCCGTAAGGCTTTGAAAGTAGAATGGGATCTCTCTGGAGTCCAACTGGAATCAGATGAGAATCTTCGCACGCAATTCCAACAGAATCTGAGTAAGAAAGGAGAAGTTCTTCGCGACGACGGAAACGTGGACCAGGCATTTGCAAACTGTGCGAAAGTACATGAAGCAACTTTCGACGCTCCGTTCCTGGCGCACGTTGCGATGGAGCCCATGAACTATATCGCCGATGTGAAAACCGGTAGTGTTGAAGCATGGGGCCCTACACAAGTACCCGGAGCGGTGATGAGTGCAGCGATAGAAACCAGTGGACTTACATTCGATAAGATCAAAGTAAGAATGACACGCGTGGGTGGTGGCTTTGGCCGTCGCCTGATGGCTGACTATGCATGGGAAGCCATGGCCCTTTCAAAAAAGATCGGCAAGGGTGTCCAGGTTGTCTGGACCCGCGAAGATGATATGCAGCACGACTTCTATCGTCCGACCGGCTTGTATCACATCAAAGCAGGCCTCGATACAAATAATAAGCTGGTTGCCTGGCATATCAAGGGTTCGACCACGTCGCGGCGGCAATTTGCAGGTGCTGAAGGTGGTGCTCACGAGACCGAAGTATTTCCCGATGGTTTTCCAGCAGGCTTTGTTTCTGATTTCAGGATGGAATACACTCCCGTTGTCAGTAAGGTACCGCGTGGTGCATGGCGTGCTCCGGGACACAACGTCACTGCATGGCTCGATCAGACCTTCATCGACGAGATGGCAGCACTTGCCGGAAAAGACCCCGTTGCATTCCGGCTCGAAGTGCTGGGTGACGGAGACAAGATCATGCCCTATCGTGACCACGGCGGACCAACATACCGAACCGAACGCCTTAAGAATGTAATTCGTCTCGCCGCCGAAAAGGCGAACTGGATTCAGCCTGCGGCAAAAGGAACTTACCGGGGCTTCGCAGCGCACTTTATGTTCGGCGCTTACGTTGCTGAAGTAGTCACGATCTCTATGCCGACTCCCACTACCGTAAAAATTGAAAATGTCACCGCGGTTGTGGATTGCGGGTTGGTAATCAACAAAAGTGGTGCGCTGAACCAGCTGGAAGGTGGCATCATCGATGGACTGAATGCCGCTTTGAATTCCGCCATTCACATCGAAAATGGAAAAGTGAAGGAGAGCAATTTCCACGAATACAAAATGCTTCGCATGAAAGATGCCCCATCACTGGATGTTCAATTGGTCGACAGCACAGAATCGCCGGAAGGATTGGGAGAAATGACACTTCCGCCTGTCGCAGCTGCCCTTTGCAATGCTATCTTTGCAGCAACGGGTAAACGAATTCATTCGCTTCCGATTAATCTGTCAGACGAGAAAACAAAGGCTTAGTCAACGGCCATGAAAGATTTCAAAACAATATTGCGCGAATATGCGAAAGTGGACACGGCCGCACGAAAGGCAGCTGTTGCTACTGTTGTCCGGGTACGGGGATCGTCTTATCGCAGTCCCGGCGCGCGTATGCTTATTACTGATGATGGTAAGTGGGTGGGTTCGATCAGCGGCGGATGTCTCGAAGGAGATGCGTTGAGGAAAGCCCGGCAGGTAATGATCGACAACAAACCGATCGTCGTTACATACGACACCAACGAAGACAGTAATCAGAACCTCGGTATAGGCCTTGGCTGCAATGGTATCATCGATGTCCTGATTGAACCAATTGATCCTTCCGTTGAAAACAATCCCATTGCCCTTTACAAACTGCTTCTCGATATCAGGCAGCCGGTCGCCCTTGCCACTGTTTTTGCAGGAACGGGTAGTATCGGCGAAAAAATGCTGATCAACAACAATAAGGTTGAAGCACATTTGAGTGATCCAACATTAAGCTGGCTGATAGAAGAGAAACTATCGACTCTTTTTGAAACCCGGCAATCACGGGCAGAGACGTTCACACATGAAGGGCAGACCTACGAGGCCTTCCTGGAATTAGTACAACCCGGATTTTCGCTCATCATATTCGGAGGCGGGTTCGACGCGAGACCGGTAAGCCACCTGGCGAAATCTCTCGGTTGGGACGTACAGGTTACCGATGAATGTGCCGCACACATTGCTCCACTCTTCTTTCCGACAGCCGACAAATTGTCGCTGTGTCAGCGCCAGTTCATCGACCGCGACTTCAACATCACACCGTATACTGCATGTGTATTGATGTCACACAACTACGATTACGATCGCGACGTACTGAAGAAGCTTGTGAAAACCAATGCTCCTTATATTGGAATCATGGGCCCGAGAAAGCGGTTTGACAAAATGGTGACTGATTTTTCGAAAGAAGGCATCAAACTTGCTGACGAACAACTGTCGCGCATTCACTCACCGATCGGCCTCGATATCGGCGCTGAAGCCCCCGATGAGATTGCCCTCGCGATTATATCCGAGATACAGGCACGTTTCGCGAACAGGAGCGGTGGTTTCCTCAAGGACCGCGACGGTGCCATCCACGAACGTGATTCGGAATCTGATCAGGTCTTCAAAACTGCTTATCTTTAAGGAGTAGGCTCAGAAAGGTTTAAGGGAGCAGGCTCATAAAGGTGCCATACGGTTATCGCTTACCTGTAAGTAATTCTTAAATCTTAACTCTCAATTCTTAATTTAAAAATGCGGACCCTGTTATTACTACTGATCTCTATTTCTCTCTTTGCTCAAACAGCACAGAAAGAAATTAACGATCAGGTTTGGAAACCGTTCATCAAGTCGTTCACAGAAGGCAATACCGATACATTTATGGGTGTTCATTCGAAAGACCTCGTACGTTCCGGTCGTGAATCGAAAACGGTGTTGAACTGGGAGGAATATTATAATGAAACTAAAACAGGGAATGCGGGTCGCGCCAAAGATAAAACCCGCCTCGAAATAGAACTTCGGTTTACTGAACGGGTCAACAGCGCGAACCAGGCTATCGATGTCGGCATCTACAAGACATCGTGGTTTGCCGCCGATGGAAAGTCGGGGGTAGGTTACGGAAGATTTCACGTGGCTTTGCGAAAAGAGAACGGCACATGGAAGATACTTGTCGACACTGACTCCAACGAGAATCGCACAATCGGTGAGTCTCAATTCCTCGCAGCCAAACCGATGGAATAGTGCCTGTCTCAGTAATCATACTCGCTGCAGGTTCTTCATCCCGAATGGGTTCATCAAAACAATTACTGCGGTGGGGTAAAGAAACACTCCTTCGTCATGCAATTAAGACTGCAATCGAATCTCGTGCAGGACAGGTCTACGTCGTTTTAGGAAGTGGAGAGAATACGCACCGTCAGGAGATCCAGGACCTGCCGGTCACTATCGTCAGCAATCCCGACTGGGCCAAAGGAATGGGTTCCTCATTAAAGGCTGGACTTTCCGCGGCAAGGGATTCTTCCGAAGCAGTGTTAGTGATGGTCTGCGACATGCCATTCGTTACCTCCGAACACCTCAACAACATCATCGAACATTACAACAAAACCGGTCAGCAGGTTGTGGCTTCGAAGTATGGTGAGGCAGTTGGTGTGCCTGCATTATTTGGGAAGAGCATTTTTAATGAACTCTCACAGATCAGCGACGAAGAAGGCGCGCGCAAAGTCATTTCAAAAAACGCAGAAGCAACAATCATCCATCTGCAATCCGGCACCGACATCGACACCCCTGACGACTATCTCCAAAGTCTTAAGAACACCTGAACCCACTAGGCTTCGGCACTTTGCACTCGGCACAATTTCCTAGCCAACAAGTTCCTCCGTTACGATCTGCAGTCCCGCATTCGTCATTGCCCCAAACCCTCCATAAACATTCACGAGATTTTCGAAGCCTTCACGTTTCATTAAGGAAATAGCCGTCATCGAACGGTACCCCCCACCACAATGAACGATGTAGGTATTGGCCTTATTAAATGAATCGAGGTTGCCAGGCATATCGGCAAGAGGAACAAACTTTGCGTCTTTCAAGTGGCTGACATTCCATTCGCCCGGCTTGCGAACATCTAACACTTCAGCGTCACTATAATTTTTCAGTTCAGCAGCCTCAACGGACTTCACTTTGTCAAGGTTACTTTTCCACGACGAAATTCCTCCTTCAAGATATCCTGCCACCGATTCGTAGCCAACGCGGGCCAAACGAAGCACGGATTCTTTTTCCTTGCCGGGAGATGTTACGAGCACCAGCGGCTGACCGATCGGGATCAATGTTCCGACCCATACGGCAAACTGTCCGTTCAATCCGATGTTCATGCTGCCTGGAATAAATCCTTTCTCGAATTCGTCAGCAGGACGAGTGTCGAGGATCATAACGCCTTCGTCGATCAGAGCTTGAACTTTAGAAGCACTCAATGGCTTGCTGTTCCGATCAATGACAATATCAATTGCCTCGTAACCTTCTTTGTTTATTCGCGCATCTTCAAAGAAATATTGAGGAGGAGGAAGGATCCCGCTTGTGAGTTCTTTAACGAAATCATCCTTTGACTGATCTTTTAAGGCGTAGTTGAATTTCTTCTGCTCACCTATGGTCGAGAATGTTTCTTTACCGATGTTCTTCCCGCAAGCCGATCCGGGGCCGTGTGCCGGATAAACAATAACACTGTCAGGCAGGGTCTTGATCCGATTGTTCAGTGAGTCATACAGAAGGCCGGCAAGTTCTTCCTGGCTCATCAAACCATCCAGGAGGTCGGGACGACCGACGTCGCCTACAAACAATGTGTCACCTGTGAATACCGCGTGTTCTTTTCCGTTCTCATCGAGCAGAAGGAAGCAAGAAGACTCGGGAGTGTGTCCCGGAGTATGCAAAACCTTAATGGTCAGTTTACCAATCTTGAATTCCTGGTTGTCCTTTGCGTTAATGACTTCATAATTTGTATCGGCAAGCGGACCGTATACAATTGGCGCATTCACTTTACGCGCAAGATCGATATGACCAGAAACAAAATCAGCGTGGAAGTGCGTCTCGAAAACATATTTGATCTTAGTGCCCCGTTTAGCAGCCAATTCAATGTATGGCTCTGTCTCACGAAGAGGATCTATGATCGCCGCTTCGCCATCAGACTCGATATAATAAGCCGCTTCGGCAAGACAGTTAGTGTATAATTGCTCTATATACATAGGATATTCACTCGGGTAAGGACCATTTAACGCCATTGGGTTTAAAAACAGGGCAAAGTTCCTAAAAATTCCCGAACCTTGTATTTGCATTCATTGCCCCATGAGATTTTTTATCCTGCTTCTGGCACTTGCAGCGTCTCCTTATGCGTCAGCCGAATACCTGGTATTCTACGAAAACGGCAAAGCTGGCCTCCGCGACGACTCAGGTAAGGTCTTCATACCCGCCTCGTTCGATGCATTGGGCTGGGCCGACGGAAGTTTCTCCGTCATCAACCAGGTAACAGGCTTCCGGCAAAAAGGAAAGTGGGGACTTATCAATCTTAAAAAAGAATTTGTTACGAAAGCCGAGTTCGAATCGGTGACATCACCCGGTGGAGATCGGGTTGTAGCTTCCAAACACATCAACCCATACACGGTCAAATTTGGTTGCCTTGACCTCACCGGCAAGATCACCGTTCCATTCATCTATGATGGCATCGCAATTCATGGACTTAGAGCTATCGTATTCGTAAAGAATGGCACCAAATACGAACACGGACTGATCGACCTTGACGACAAGACCATCCTGTCAAAAAAGTATCGCGACATACAGCCCATCGGCAGCCTCCGCTTCGCCATCGAGAACTTCGAACAACGCACTGCTTTATTCTCCGAAGACGGCCTTCAGTTGACCGACTTTGCAATCGATAGTATTTCTGCTTTCCGAAAAGGTAGTGCTATCATTTACCAGGATTTTAAACAAGGACTGATCGACCGTGAAGGAACCATCCAGGTTCAACCAACCTATCGTGAACTGAAAATAACTCCCAATGGCATTGAGGGTCGGACCAGCGACACCTGGAATATTCTCGATACAGAGAACAGACAGGTCAAAACTATCGAAGCCGATGAGCTCATCGCCGAGGGCACCCATTACTTATTGACGCGCGCCGGCAAGTACGGAACCGTGAACGAAAACCTCGATCGCGGCATTGACCTCAAGTATGACAAGATAAATCCGTTCACCAACAACCTGTCCGTTGCGCGAAAAGGAAAAAGCTACGGACTGATCTCATTGTCTTCCAAAGAACTATTCCCCTTCGAATTCGACTCTTTGGTACTCGAAGAAAACTTTGTCAGGGCGATGAAGAAAACGCAGGGATGGGTACAATGGTCCGTCTACGACACATTCAATATCCGAAAGACAGAACGCACTTACGAAGAACTCCTCCGCTTCAACGGACGATTCTTTCCAGTGAAGAACCGCGGATTCTGGGGCGGCGTGGATCGCTACGGCAAAGAAATACTTCCATGTGTATACGATTCATTGATGGATTTCAACTACGACCTGGCTAATGTGAAGTTCAAAGGATTGTATGGCATTATAGGCTTCGATGAGCGGTGGAGAGTTTATCCCCAGAAGAACCCGCTGACTATCGTCGACACCGAACATTACCTCGAACGGCAGGACACCACACTATTCCTGAGGAACACTTCCGGTGAGATCATCTATTTCACCAACAACCAGGTCCGCATTATGGGCGGATTCCTTGAGGAAACATCCTCCGACGGGACAGTCCGTCATGTCACATTGGATGGCATCAGTTCGACAGTTGTCGGCCCCCCCAGAGTCGAGGGTACCGAAGAGGTATTTGAAGAAAGCGAAGGTATGCGTGGTATCCGTCGCGATGGCCAGTACGGTTTCATCGATTCAAAGGGGCGTCTGCGGATCGCCAACCGGTACGAAGCCGTTGGTCGCTTCAAAGAAGGCCTCGCCGCGGTGATGATCCTCGGCAAATGGGGATTCGTCAATAAGGAAGATAACATTGTTGTGAATCCGAACTTCGATGAGACTGGTGAGTTCAGAAGTGGAGTAGCTATCGTAAAACGCAACGGCAAATCAGGAGTCATCGGCAAAGACGGTCAAACCATCATATCACTCCGCTACGATTCCATCTCAAGATCTGGAAACCTCCTGGCAATTCACGAGCGGAACCAGGTCGGGCTTGCAGATTACAAAGGTCATGTACTCATCGAACCCCGCTTCGATAAGCTGGAGTTGTTACCCAACAACCTGGTGATCGTTCGCAATGATGAAAAGTGGGGGGTTCTGACAACGGGCGGAATGCCTGTGGTTCCGTTGATCTATAGCTTCATTAAATACAATCCTGCTGCGAACCAGTTCCTGGCGAATAAGAAGTCAGAGTGGAAAGTGATAAAATGAAATCGGGCCTTTACGGCCCGATTTCATTTGACTTATGGTTTCTGAGTTGTCCCTCCGGAAGCTGAACCAGAGATCGACTGCCTCATTTCTGTGTCCGACTGCATGTTTTGCATCCTGTAATAGTCCATCACGCCCAGTTGACCGTTATTGAATGCTGCGGCGATAGCCTTAGGGATCTCGGCTTCAGCCTCGATAACCTTTGCACGCGCTTCCTGTGCTTTCGCTCTCATTTCCTGTTCATGAGCAACAGCCATAGCACGTCTTTCTTCCGCTTTCGCTTCTGCAACTTTCAAATCGGCAGTAGCCTGATCGATTTGCAACTTCGCACCGATGTTCGCTCCAACGTCAACGTCAGCGATGTCGATCGAGAGAATCTCGAATGCTGTGCCTGCGTCGAGGCCGCGAGACAACACCAGTTTCGAGATCTTATCAGGATTCTCAAGCACTTCCTTATGTGACTTCGCAGAACCGATAGAGGTAACAATACCTTCACCCACACGGGCAAGAATTGTTTCCTCACCGGCACCACCAACAAGTTGCGCGATACTGGCACGAACGGTAATGCGTGCGATTGCAATCAATTGAATACCGTCTGATGCCACAGCGGCAACCTTAGGTGTGTTGATAACTTTCGGGTTTACCGATATCTGTACCGCTTCGAACACATCGCGGCCGGCGAGGTCGATGGCAGTAGCTTGTTTGAAACTAAGATTGATGTTTGCCTTATCAGCAGAGATCAGCGCACGAATAACATTCGGAACGTTTCCTCCCGCCAGGAAGTGAGTTTCAAGATCGTCGGTCGTCAATTGCAACCCGGCTTTTGTTGCTGTGATCAGCGAGTTGACGATTATTCCAGGTGGTACCTTCCTGATCCGCATACCAATCAGGTCGCCGATCCTGACCTTTACACCAGCAAAGATCGCGGTGATCCACAGGCCGATGGGCACGAAGTAGAACAACAGCAAGAGGGCAACCAGCCCTACGAATGCAATAATGAGAAACGAGCCTTCTAACATATTTGTCAATTGATAATTTCTACGATGATTTGATTGTGAATGATCCTTACGATCCTGATCCGGCTGCCAGCTTCCACATACTCACCGCCCGTTCTCACTTCCACTGTGTCAGGTCCGAATTCTCCCTTTCCTCCAGGCCTCAATGCCGATGTTGCCACTCCCTCCAATCCGATAGTAAATTTCAATACCTCGAGCTCGTTCATCTTACTGCTGATCGAATCGCGAAGGGCAAACCTTTTCCAGACGTTGGTCTTAAAGGCTATATAAAACAGTAAACCCGTTGCGGCCGTCGATCCACCGAGCGTAGTCCACCCCGTTTCCGCCCCAAAATATTTGAACGAAAGGATGATTCCGATAACCAGGCTGGCAAAACCAGCCACGCCTACAAAGGTCGTTCCGGGGATAAAGATCACCTCAACGATCACCAGGAGCAGTCCGATAAGGACAAGCGCAACAACAATAGTCCATTCAGCCATAAGGGTGTTGCCCAACGAAGCTTTCGCGGAAGTTGGGGACTTTAAAGTTAACTAAAAGTACGTGAGTATAGACTATTTTTTCAAGGGGCTGGGCACGTAT
>WUUC01194170.1_pt1 | contig 11184 bp, 10 predicted proteins | sample 6278441 | NCBI WGS metagenome assembly WUUC01 (sample SAMN13675441, study PRJNA597444) | soil metagenome | isolation source: soil | place: USA: Washington | collected 2017-10 | reverse complement strand
TGCCTCAAAAAGCACTTGAAAAGGTGAAGGCAGACCTGCTGATAACGGAGAACAACGTTGCGATGATAGCCGGCTTCCTGTGATGCTAGTCGACGAACGATACGTACTTGGAGCTTAGAGACAACAGGTGCCGAAGCATGTCGACCATATCGTGAAAGGAGTGAGGCTTGGTCAGAAAAAGGCTTGCGCCGTACTCGTACGAGTACCTGACGTCAAAATGTGAATTCGACGTGGAAAGAATTATAACCGGAATACACTTGAAGTCTGTGTTAGCTTTTAATTCCCTTAATGTTTCGCGGCCGTCTTTGACAGGCATATTGAGATCTAATATTATCAGGTCGGGTCTTTCCGGACGGGTGTTAAGGTGTGTAAATACCTCCTCACCGCCTGGCACCTCTTCTAACTTACACTTTACCTGGGTTGACTTTAATGCTTCAGAAAATAATTCGCGGTCGACGGCGTCATCATCGGCTAAAAGTATTTGTATTGTTTTGTTCATTCTAAAGGAGCGACTAACTTATTGGCCTGAATTAATACAAGTTAATATATATTCCGAACTTCTGCTGATATGTAAATATTATGATTGGGAACGGTGATATGGACGTAAGGAAGGTTGCTGGATCGAAGGAGACATCGGTGTTGGAGCTACTGGTAAATTCGAGTAAGATCATCAGCTCTGAGGTCGATCTGGAAAAGCTTGTGCAGAAGATCACCGACCTCGGCACCGAGCTTACAAGTGCTGCCTTCGGCGCATTTTTTTACAACGTCGAGAACGACAGCGGAGAGAAGTATGTTCTATACACGATCTCCGGTGTTCCCAAAGAAGCTTTCTCGAAGTTTCCCATGCCCCGCAATACGGCGATCTTCAATCCCACATTCCAGGGCGAAGGCATTATTCGCTACGACGACGTTACCAAGCAACCGAACTTTGGCAAGAACGACCCGCACTACGGGATGCCGAAGGGGCACCTGCCGGTACGAAGTTACCTTGCAGTGCCGGTGATCTCCGCGTTCAGCGGGGAAGTGTTCGGAGGGCTGTTCTTCGGTCATCCGGATGCAGGGGTTTTTACGGCGGACAGCGAGAAGCTTGTATCCGGCATTGCGGCGCAAGCGGCGATCTCCATGAGCAACGCACGTCTGTTCGAGGAACGAAAGCAGGCGGAGAAAAAGCTTCGCGAGCAGAATGCCGTTATTAATACCATTACCAACAGCACCATGCAGGCGCTGTTCATGTTGAACGAGAAGCAGGAATGCACCTACATGAATCCCGCAGCGATAGCGATGACAGGCTACACAATGGAGGACATCAAGGGCAAGCCATTGCATATGTTCATACAACCGAGCCGCCCCGACGGAAGACATTATCCCATCGAAGAGTCGTCGGTCCATAAAGCGATTACAATGAAGGCCCAGGTGCAGGCGGAGGATCATTTTATGCACAAGAGCGGTCACTTTTACAGTGTGGCATTTACTGCCAGCCCGATCATTGAAAGCGATGTCCTCAAGGGAGTCGTGATCGAAGGAAGGAATACCACCGAAGAGAAGAAGCTGGCGGCGTCGTTAAAAATACAGGAAGAAACCGCGAAGGTATTGCTCGAGCAAAAGGTAAGGGAACGTACGGCCGAGCTTGAAAAGATCAACTATGAGCTTCTGCAGTTCACTTCCGTGGCAAGTCACGACTTGAAAGAGCCGCTTCGAAAGATCAGTGTGTTCGGCAAGCTCCTTCGGGAGCAGGGGCAAAGCCGGATGGACGAGCCGCTCCTGAAGTACACAGATAACATCATTCAGTCTTCCGGACGGATGACCACGCTGATCGACGACCTCTTGATGCTCTCCAGGCTATCGCATACTGAGATACCGTCGGAAGCGGTGGACCTCAATCTGCTACTGGCCCAGATCGTATCGGACCTGGAGATCACGATCAGCGAAAAGAATGCAAAGATCCATTTCAGCAATCTTCCGGTTATCAATGGCATTGCCCTGCAACTGGGGCAAGTGTTCCAGAACCTGATCAGTAACTCATTGAAATTCGCGCGCAATGACCGAAGCGCCGAGATCCATATTTCATCGAGCCTGATAGAAAAGGGCGGCATGACATACAACAGGATCAACTACGTGGATAACGGCATCGGCTTCAATAACACGCACGCCGAAAAGATCTTCGAGATATTCCAACGGCTTCACACGAAAGATAAGTTCGAGGGTACCGGCGTCGGCCTGGCCATTGTGAAGAAGATCATCACGATGCACAATGGCGAGATCCGGGGCCATAGTGAAGGGCAGGGGGCGACGTTCGAAATCTTACTGCCTGCCGTGTAGCTATTCCCTGGGAGAAGATTTCTCCATTTGCGAGATGATCTTGTTCACTTCCGTCTCCGTCGACTTCAGTTTCTTCTGACAAAATGTGATCAGCTCCGAAGCGCGTTTTACCTTCTCGGCCAGCACGTCGACCGATACGGACTCATCTTCGATGTCCCTCGCTATCTCGGTGAGCTCTGCATAAGCGGACTCGTATGTTAATTCAGGGGTTGAATTCTGATCCATCGTGCTTTGTTTTTTCGTTAACCGTCGCGTGAAGCCGGCTGCCGGACAATATAATATCCACTTTACTTCCTTTCTCTATGTGATCCGCATTTCCGACAACCTTGCCGCCGGATTTGATGATCGCGAAACCCCGTTTCAGGATACTATCCGGTTTCATGATACGGATCATGGAGACATGGTGTTCCAAAGATGCGCGTTTGTTCTTTAAATATTGCTGAACGAAGGTCTTCAGGTTTTCCGATTTGTTACCGATGTCGTTGATCCGGTTGTACAACATGATCTTCGGAGCCGAGACAACCTGTGAAGCCACGTTTATCACACACCGCTGATTGATGAACAATACCGACCTCGCAGTATCGATCGTATGCTGACGGATCTCCGACAGGTCGTCCTTCGCGCGACCCAGTATCTGTTGTGTTTTGATAATAATATTTCGTTGCAGGCCGATCATCGCGTCTTCGAACGACCTGTTGTGGGCGATGATGAACTCTGCGGCTTTCGTAGGTGTCTTCGTTTGCGTGTGGGCCATCAGGTCGGCGATTGTCTCGTTCTTCTGGTGCCCGATGCCGGTGATGATCGGGACCGGGAATCGCGCGATCGCACGGCCGATCGGGTAAGTGTCGAACATCAGGAAGTCGGTCTGTGCGCCGCCGCCGCGTGTGATCACCACGACATCATACGGCCTTCCCGAATTGAACACTTCGATGATCTTCTGGAGGAACTGGTCAGCGTTGTTCTCACCCTGCACCATCGCGTAGTAATGGTCGACGGTGAATTTATAGCCGTGCGGATTATTCTCCAGCGTATGGCGAAAGTCTTCGGCACCGGCTGACGTCTTCGACGAGATGACGGCGATATTCTGGATCACCGCGTTCAGCTTTAACTGGTTGTTTCGCGTAAGGTAGCGATCACCTGCCTTGCTGATGTACTGTGGGTTTTTGGCAACCAGTGCTTCGAGAACAGCCTGGCGTTGCTGCTCGAGCACACCGAGTGTGAAAGTGGGGTCGATGTCGTTGAGGTTCACCTGCAGTCCATACACCGGATGAAATTCAACTGACACATTTACCAGCACGTTGATGTTGTTGGTGAACTTCTGGCCGGTCTGCCGCTCGAAGAGCTCGATGCGTAGCGATCCGTTGCCCCATGCCTTGCCCGGTATCCGTGCGAGGATGCTGCTCGAGACCGGGTCTTTCTCGACCAGCTCGAAGTTGTGATAGGATTTCTGATCGCGGAATGTGTGGTTGGTGACATCGGCGATCACCCAAAACGATATATTATTGAACGCAGTGGAAATGGCCGTGGTAATCTTCTGATTCAGTTCAGAAAGCCGTATGTGTTTCACGGAGTCAAAATACGTTAAAATGCTGTAAAATGCAGTTCACGCAAAGACGCAAAAACCCTTGGCGCCTTTGCGTGGAATTAATTCGGTTTGTAAGTACCGGTGTTGGGATGAAACGTCCGCCAACTGTGCCAGAATTCCTGGTAAGCCTTTACCACTTCCAGTTGACTGCCGTCGATACTTCGTCCTGCGAGGTCATACCTATTAGTCGTTCCAACCAGTGAATCGTTCTGTACTGTGAATGTTTCTTCAGGGTTTCTTTTGAAAGCCGCAAAGCTCTGATCGTCCCCGGAGATGACAACAACCAACGGTGTATCGCCGACTTTGTCATTGATCAAACGTTGTTTCTTAAGGTCCAGCCAGTCGTAGGCCATCGCGCTTTTATCTATGTCGATACCCACCACCCACGATTTGTCTCTCCACGCAAGAGAATCGGTACGGGTGAGTTGCCCCTTGCTTCGTCCCTTTTCATATCGCCCGGTTGAGTCGTATTTTTTTCTGAATTGATCTTCGATCGACATGACCTTGCCGGAAGGGTAGAGCATGAAGAACATCTTCAGGCTAACCTGGTTCGATGCGAGTTCCGGAAGCATGGTACCTTTCAGGGATCCGGTGATAGCTTCGCCATTCGCCTGTCGCCACCAACTGCCGGTTGTCTGATCTTCGAACATTGCGTTGAAGTGATCCATACCGACAAGCCTGAATGTTTCTGGTTTTCCATTCACCAGCGGCTCGAACACACGTCCCGTACGGCATACGTTGCAGTAGGTCACCATCACAGCCCTGCCGCCCACGATATCGCGTACCTGGTGATGATACTGGATGAACCGGATCGGGTATGCTTTCGCCTCACCTTCGTGACTCACGGCAACCACGATGCTACTGTCCGTCAGCGTGTTCTCACCTTTCGGCTTGAAAGCCAGGTTTTGAGGTTGAAGAAACATGTGGTCGGCCGTCATCTTGAAATTGAAATTGTAGACGATATAAAGGACCGGCAACAGGAGAACGGCCGGTATCCATTTGCGGCGCGTCGAGAATGCATCCACACTCCCGATTACGATCATTATCGCGAACGCGATCCTGAACAGCCACCGGTATGAGTATAGGAAATACGCCAGGCCAATTGAATTTATCTGCTGACTACCGGGCATTGGCATAATGAAATACACGTTGGCGATCTCATACAGGGCCAGTCCCAGAAGCCCGAAGTAGAATAGTTTTTTCATGCCTGGCTTAACTTGACTTAATGAAGTGGATTATAGTTCGCATAACCTTCTTCCGCGCGCGCGGATGCCCGGTTCACATAGAACATGCGGTCGGGCGGAGCCCATGTTCCCAGGCCGTCGACGTACCGGTTGAACATACAGAATGCGGCCGCTATCAATACCGTGTCGTGTATTTCAATGTCGGTTGCCCCCAACGATTTTGCCCGTTCGATCTGTGCCGGCGTGACGTGTTTTCCACTTTTCTGAACACTGCCTGCAATAGCGAGGAGAGCTTTCAGTTTCTCCGGGATGTCCGCACGTTCGGGATTCTCTTTCACGCCATCTATAAACGGCATGTCGCATTGGAGATAATGCTGCGTCAGTCCACCGTGTGCATTCTGGCAAAAGAAGCAATCGTTTAAATAAGAAACATAAGTTCCGATGAGCTCGCGATCTCCGCGGGACAGCGAATTATCGCTTCGTAAGAGCACTTCAGCCAGCTCGTTCAGCGGCTTCGACGTTTCGGGCCGGAAAGCCATGGGGCCGCGGATGCCGGGAAGTCCTTCGGGTAGATCGATGTAAGCCATTATTCGTTGGGTTTCTTTGGTGGAACATACCCGATGGTGGCAAGTCGTTTGCCCATGGGCTCGTATTCTTTTGGATCGGTAGGAGTCAACGTCGCCAGCCCGTCGACGTAGCGGTTGAACATGGAGAAGGTGGCGGCGATGAGGACTGTGTCGTGGATGTCGCGGTCGTTTGCTCCGTGACTCTTCGCGTCGTCGATGTCTGTTTGTGTAACGGCCTTGCCGCTCTGTTGTACTTTGCCCGCGATATTCAACAATGCTTTCATTTTACCGCTGAGCATCGATGTGGGTTTATTCCCGATCACGCAATCCACTACGTCACTTTGCTCGCCGAACAGTTCCCGGGCAGCGGCGGCATGGCTGCTCATACAGAACGTGCAATTGTTACGGGCAGAAACATGGGTGGCGATCAGCTCGCGTTCGGCAGGTGTGAGGGGCGACGGATCGCGTAACAACACCTGTGCAAGCTGGTAGAGATGAACCCCGGTCTCCGGGCGAAAGGCCGCAAGACTTCTGATGCCGGGGATTCCTTCGGGGAGGGTTATGTGTGGCATATTTTTGCTTTTATATTTTTCGTGCTTCCGTGTTTGCCGCCGCATCAGGTGCGGGGCGGGCTGTGCTTTCCGTGAGAACCTTTGTTTTATCTCCTGCGAAATACACCGCTACAAATCCCAACACAAATATGCCCGCAAACGCAAGCAATGTGTTGCCGTATCCTCCGAGTGTGGTCACCAATACCCCAACAAAGAATATTGCGACGGTGGTGAAGATGCGGCCGATGTTGAAACAGATGCCGGTGAACGTTCCACGGATATGGTAAGGGAACAGTTGTGGGATATAAATCGACAACAGTCCCTGGCTTATTCCGAAGAACAACGACAACAATCCCAGCTCTGGATAAATGATAACGCTGAACGAGGTATTGAACCCGAAGAGCAGGAACGACATCACGATACAACCCGAAAAGCAAACGAGCATCGCTTTGCGAACACCGAGCGAGTCAGAGACCCACCCGGAGATGAACCCACCCAGCAAACCACCGGCACCCAGCAGCATCATGGTGATGCCGCGTTCCCTTTGTCCATCGGATCCTGTGAGAAGGCTCTGGACCCAGGTGGGTATCCAGGAGAACATTCCCCACAAGCCGATCAGCATCGACCCGAAGATGATCGCGCCTTTTACAAGATTGCGTTGATCGCCGGCCTTTGGAGGAAGCTTCTTAAAAACACGCGAAGCTCGCCAGTTGTCCGATTCTTTCAGGACCCAGATCGACAGCAACGCAATGATCATAGGCGGAATACCGACGAAGAAGAAAGCTCCGCGCCAGTCGTGCACCAAAACGGTAACAAGCCCTGAGGAAAAAATCCCCACCGGGAATCCAATCGAATCGATGCCGATGATAACAGACCTCGAACGTGCCGGCCATATCTCCGACAGCAGGGTAGGAGTAAGCACAAGAATACCACCCACACTAAAGCCCGACAACAACCTGAATGCCACCACCCATTCCCATGACAGAGCGAAACTGATCGTGAGCGTGAACAGTCCGAAGGTTCCGATTGACAAGGCGAGTGCCTTCGTTCTCCCGATCTTGTCGCTGATGAAGCCCCACGTGAATCCTCCGACGGTCCAGCCCGCGATGTAGAGTGCGCTGATGGTTCCGCTGATCCGGGGTAAGTCGTTCGTTGCACCCGACAGATCCGTGACCACCACAGGCAGATACACCGACATCAGCGTCGAGATCAAACCGGCAAAGACATTAGCAAAGAAACAGATCGCAAAAGACAGCCAGAGGTAAACGCCGATCTTTTCGGCGCTCACATCCGTCTGTGTGGTTATCTGGATATCGGTATCGATCGTACTCATTAACGAAGAAGCTCATCGAATGTCAGGCTGACGTAGTAGATCGCCCCGATGGAAGGCGATCCAAAAGCCTGGTACACTTTATTGTTGAACAGGTTGCTCGCACCGACCTTGACGATCGATTTGATGGGCATGATCTTGTAGCTCACCTGTGCATCGACGATCGACATTGCTTCGATGCGTCCGGGCCTGAGCTGGTTGAACGTGCTCGTCCAGTCGTAAGCATCCTGCCAGCGCCAGGCGACATTGAATCCGAAGTTGTCCGTCACCTTACTGTTTCCGAAGGTGACCGATGTCCGGTATTTCGGGGTATTGAACGCGGGGATATCGTCTGGATTGGCACCCTTCAGATCGAACGTCGCGTAAGTGAGGTTTCCACTCAGCGTGTAATTCTTCGGCAGGACATAGGTAAGACCAAGCGTAGCGCCTTGTGCTGTCACCCGGTCTTTCGCATTGGTGTAAAGCTGGTAGAGATGGTAAAGATCGGTGTCGCCGCTCAACAGGTCGAATGCTGCGTCGGGGTTTATCGTTCCATCTGGCGCGAGCACGGGACTTTCCGGCTCCATCACCACTTGATTAAGCAGGAAATCATTGTAGCTGCTGAAATAGTAGTTGGCATCGATCACAAGGCTGTTGTTGATCAGGCTCTTGTACCCGACCTCGAATGCTTTCACACGTTCGGGACGGATGTAGTCGACGTCCGATTTCACCAGGAAGTCTTTTGCCTGCATTACGGCCTGGGGCGGAGGTGTACCCTGAGCAACCGCCTGTCCGAAGGCTTCGAAGAACGGACCAAGTGAGGCCGACGTAAACGAATTCTGGTACACCGTCATGTCCTTGCTGTTGGCGGGTACGCCGCCGAGGATCGTTATCGGCCCTGCATTCAGCTTAATGTACTGGTCGCCGGGGGTAGGATTCCTGAAGCCTGTCTGGAACGAAGTACGGATGTGATGATTTGTGGCGATGGTATACACGGCGGACGCGCGCGGAGTCATGCGTCCATCGAAATTCTGATTCTTGTCGTAACGTGCTGATGCAGAGAGCTTCAGCTTATTGTCAAGGAGTTTTTTTCCTACTTGCACAAATGCGCCGCCTTCCTTGATGATGATGCTCTTTCCTTTATCGTCGAACAGCGTGCCGTTGGTGAACATGTCATACATCCTGAAGTTTCCACCCACGAGCAGCTCGAGGAACCTGACATTGTTTGAAAAATCGTACTGACCTTCGATGTGGTACAGTTTGCTTTGACTGAGGATACCGGCTCCGCTCAGTCCTTGTGTTTTAATGAGCCGTTCTTTTTGTTCGTTGAACTCGGGCGTGCCGGGAAGGAATCGTCCCTGGTCGGCATAACCCCTTGCTCCGGCGTGATCACCGGCCTCGACGCCGGCAATATTTCCATTATAGGCGATATGATAACGATCGAACCACATGTCGTCCGCCTCGCTCTCGGGAACGATGTTGCCGTCCAGGTCCCTAACCCAGGTCTGATTGATCAGCTGGCCGAGACCTTTGGCATTGTATGAATCGTGAGAGTCTTCGATGGTCGAGTAGCCACGCAGGAAATAGTTGGCCCCCTTCAATTCGACCTTATGTTGCTGAAGGGTAAAGTTGTTAATCGAGAAACGGTTGCTGCCCGTGTAGTTTGCTGTACCCTTTCCGAAATTATACTGATAGCTTAATACTGCATTCTCCGAAAGGCGGTAATGCAGCGCGCCGTTGAGCTTCAGGCTGTAAACGTCGTAGTCGGTCACGTCGCGTTCTTCATAGCCTGTTCTTGAAACCCTCCCGATGCCCGTCACGTTGCGGGCTTCGTCGTCACCGTAAATGTTAAGAGCGTTCCTCGCAGGGTTGTTGGCCCCACGCAGCTCGGCCGGTGTTCCCGGATCTACATCCGTGTAATTTGTCGCGTAGAAGTCAAGGCCGGAAAAGTATGAAGCGTTGACTTTGAAAGCGAGCTTGTTGTTGAATGCCTTTGCGTAGCGGATGGCGAAATCACTCAATGCATGAGGATCGGCAAGTTCTTCACCGATGTGGTTCACACCTACTTTAGCCTGTGCACTTAAACCCTGGTACTGAAACGGATCTTTGGTCCGCATCATCAGTACGCCGTTGAAGGCCACCGGCCCGTAAAGCGCCGACGCGGCGCCGGGGATCAGTTCGGCACTCTCCATGTCGAGGTCGGAAGAGCCAAAGAGGTTGCCTACTGCAAACCCGAGGCCCGGCGTCTGGTTATCGACCCCGTCTACAAGCTGGAGGAAGCGTGAGTTGCCTGTGCTATTGAACCCACGAGTGTTGATCTGGCTGAATGTCAGTCCGCTGGTAACCATCTCAACGCCTTTCAGGTTTTGGAGGCCTTCGTAAAAGCTCATAGAAGGCGTAGCGCGAATGTCGCGGACGTCCAACTTTTCGATGCTGACCGGCGATTCGAGTATGCTCTCGTCCACACGCGATGCCGAAAATACCATCTCGTCCATCACTTCAGTGGATTCATTCAGTTTGGCTGTGATCCTGTCGGTCGTGTTTTGCACCTCGATCTCCTGTTTGGCGTAACCGATCATTGAAACCACCAATGTGAAAGGTGGGTGTGTGTTTGTGGTGATCTCGAAGTTGCCATCCGCATCTGTTGTGCTTCCCGTGATCTTTCCTTTGACGATCACATTCGCTCCGGCGACAGGCTGATCCTTTTCGTCGGTTATAGTTCCGGTTATTTTGCTTTGTGCGTTGGCGCTATAGATCAGTAGAAATGCTGTTATAATTAGTAGAAGTCTCTTCATTGGGGTGGGAGTAATGGTGTCTGTTATTTCTTTTTCAAATGATCATACCCTTGCGGCAGTCTTTGGTAGCCAATCGTAGTAAGGCGATCTGCAAGAGTATTGTAATATTCCGGGCTATCGGGCAGGCGGGTAGCCATACCGTCGACGTACCGGTTGTAAAGACAGAAGAGTGCAGCGATCAGCACCGTATCATGTATTTCGATGTCGGTGGCGCCTGCCTTCTTCGCCCTTTCGACGGATTGTGTGGTAACGTTCTTTCCGCTTTGCTGCACCTGTCGTGCAATGGTGAGCAATGCCTTCATCTTTTCGCCGACGGGTGCGGTTTCGATGTCTTTCTTGATGGCAACGGTAGTATCGCATTCACCCAACAGCCTGTCGGCCGCGGCAGTGTGTGCGGTAGTGCAAAATGTGCATTCATTGTTGTGCGAGACGACAGTTGCAATCAGCTCGCGTTCGCCTTCCGTCAATGTCGAAGGCCCGCGCAACAGGAATTGCGTGAGCTCACGGATAGGACTGGCGGAGTCTTTGCGGTATTCGAGGAGGCCGGTAATCCCGGGCAAATGTTCTTCTAGAGGTATGTAAGGCATAAGAGAAGGTTCGAACTAAATTTGAAAAAACAGCCCGCCAGAAACCCAAACCAAAAGGAACCGGCAAGGCTGTTTTCATTGAACTCACTCCCGGGAGAAAACCCTTACTCCCGGTGTTTTAGAGTTGCAATCATCAAGATCTATGGATCTCCGAAACTCATCCTAACGGAGTACAGGTATCAATTACAGGTTGCTACCTGTTGCTCAATAGGACCTTAATAGAAGGTGCTTCAACTCTCGACGTGAGAAGCCCGACGGGTGTCGGGGCGGGAGATTATGCCCGTTCGG
>WUUC01071100.1_pt1 | contig 11184 bp, 16 predicted proteins | sample 6278441 | NCBI WGS metagenome assembly WUUC01 (sample SAMN13675441, study PRJNA597444) | soil metagenome | isolation source: soil | place: USA: Washington | collected 2017-10 | reverse complement strand
TTGAGGCATCGTAGACACCTAAGCAATTGATTTGAAAAGACTTTTTCGAATTGTCTACGTGTCTACGTCTACGGCGGCGCAAAGAAAAAGAAAGCAGGGAACAGACGAAACGGACGCCGATTGTCCAGATCGTGTGCATCGACGGATTGAAGAATGCGCCCCCTCCTCCTTCTTCTTTCTTTTTCTGTAGACATCGTAGACATCGTAGACAAAGGGGTTGAAAGCCTTACGGATCAAGGGTTTGCGGCGTCTACGGCGAGTTCGATTCTTGTCTTCGCCGGTAGACAGGGGCGAGGTGCCGTGGTGGGTGCTGATGGCGAAAGGGCGGCTCAACATCCACGCGTGCGGACCCCCTCGGCCAGTCGCATAAAAAAACGCGCGCGGGCGCGAGGGCGGTCGACGCTGGTGCGCGAACGACGGTACATTCCGCGACCCGCTGCGGTGGCGGGCGAGGAGAGAACAATGTGGGTGATCATGCCGACCGGCGGCTTCCTGTCCGCCGTGCGCAAACCGGAAGATGAAGGGGTGGGCACGCTGACGATCCGGGCCAGGGTCAAGGCTGACCTGATCGAACTGCGCGAGAACTTTCTGCCGGCGCTGGGTCCGATCCAGGCCGGCGGCGGTACCGACTACGGCTTTCGGGCGTCGGCGAAGGCCGATGATTTCGCGGAAGCGATGGCGGCCATGGCGCGCGCGGTGACATATTCGAACTTCAAGGACGAGGTGGCGCGTGTCAAGGGCTCCGGCCGTGCTCGGACCTACCACACGATCTGGAGCGTCCTGCTCAAGTTGCAACAGCGTGCATGACCCTCTGGCATCCCCGCCCTGACGACGCCGGCGGCCGCGTGCCGATCCACAGGCCGCACGCGCCGTCGCCGCTGGCCGCCTGGAGCGATCCCCTGGTGGTCGCGTGCGCGGTGCCCGGGGGCGCGGTGCCGGCGGTGCTGAACGGGCTCGCCTTTGCGCCATGGTCGGATGCGCCGGGGACCGACGAGGGCTGGGAACGCCTCGCCGCTGCGTCGCCGGTCGCCGAGCCGCCGTTCGACTGCCCGGCCGGCATGAAGCCAGCGGCCGGCGCCCTGATGCTTGAGCTGGATGGCCGCACGTGGTGCATCGCTCCGACCGGCGGGTTCGGCGGTCACGAGTTCACGCTGCCGAAGGGCCGCATCGATGGTCGCAGCCTCGCGGCGACGGCGTTGGTCGAAGTGTTCGAGGAAAGCGGCTTGCGCGCCCGCCTGCTCTCATTCCTATGCGATGTGCCCCGCAAGGAGACCTACACCCGCTTCTTCCTGGCCGAGCGCGCCGGCGGCTCGCCGGCCGACCTGACCTGGGAGTCGCAAGCTACCCTCCTGGCGCCGCTGGCCGACCTCCGCGCCATGCTGACCCACCCGGGCGACCAAGCGGTGCTCGACGCCTTCGAGGCCGCGCGCCGGTGAGCCACGTGCACGGGCCTGTCCTCTGGTGCGGGGCCGTTGAACAGTGCGCGACCTGCGGGCGGCCGCTCGCCGACGAGCCGGGGTTCGGCGACGTCGAGGTGCCCGGTACCGGGGGCGCGTGGGGCCTGCTTTGCCTCGCGTGCTGCGCTGCGGCTCGGGTGCGATGGGGCTGGGGCACCGGCCAGCAGTACGTTCGGCGGCCGGACGGGCAATGGGCGCTACGACGCGGGTTGCGCTGACCCGATCGGCGGCATGCACCCGCCATGCTTTTCCCTCAGCAGGTTCATGCGCGGCCTGAGGGTCGCGCTCTGCGTCACCACGACGGCGCAGTTCGCCGTGTACCACTGCAGCAGGTTGCGGTTGTGCACGGCCGACGCCAGCTTGTCGGCAGGGTAGGGCTGCAAGGCGTGCCCCACCGCCTGCGCGCCGCCATGGACGAATGAATGCATGCCCTCGATGGTGCCATTGAGCTTTCGAAACTGAGCGGCAACGGTGGGCGCGTGGTGCTCGAAGGCGTCCAGCATCGACGGGATCGGTGGCCCCTTGATGGGCTCTTGAAGCCCCTCGCCCTCAACCGGCGTCGTGAACGCGCGGAGCCACTTCTCGGTGGCCCCTTGCCCTATCCACGCCGCTCGCACGACCGCCTCAAAATGCAGGCGGCACAGCGCCAAGGCGGTCCCGCTCAGATCCAATTCCAAGAGCACGCGCTGGCTGACCGCATGCTCGAATGCCGCTTGGCACAGGGCGAGACTGATGACCGCGCGCACGCTTGCCGGCTGGCATTTGCGAAGCAGCTTCGCGACGTCGTCGTCCAAAGCCTCGGACTGCAGCAGCAATTGATCGAGGCGTTCTTCGGCCGACGCGCTCATGCTACGGCGGCGTCCCGGCATCGCATGATCGTGGCGCGGCTGGTCTTCAGCGCGCGCGCCACTGCGATTACGGCCTCGCCGGCGGCAAGACGCTGCAGGACCTCCTGGCGCTTCGCATCGTTGAGGGCCTTCGGCCGGCCCAGCGTCTTACCTTCCGCCTTGGCGCGCGCCAGCCCGCTCTGGGTGCGCTCGACCAGCAGATCGCGCTCGAACTCGGCGACCGCGGCGATCACGCCCATGGTCATCTTGCCGGCCGGGCTCGTGAGGTCCACGCCGCCAAGCGCGAGGCAGTGCACGCGGACGCCAAGCCCGGCCAGGGCCTCGACCGTGGCGCGGACGTCCATCGCGTTGCGCCCCAGGCGATCGAGCTTCGTGACCACCAGCACGTCGCCCGCCTCCAACTTGTCCAGCAGCTTGCCGAAGCCGGCGCGCTCGGACGCCGCCGTGGAGCCCGAGATGGTTTCGGAAACGATGCGCGCTGGCGTGACCGCGAAGCCGGCGGCGGCAATCTCTTGTGCCTGATTCGAAGTGGTCTGCTCGGCGGTGCTCACGCGGCAGTAGGCAAAAACGCGGGACATGTTCTGGTGCTCCTGGCAACGATTGACCGAAATCGGTGACCGGACTGTGCCCATGTTCAAAAAAGCAGTCCAGCTATTTTTTGAGCACTCGTTGCTGCCCTGACCACAACCGCTCGATTTCGCCCACCAGCAGCGAACGTCGAGTTCGACCAAAAGCAGCCGTTGCGGTTAAAGCTCCGGATGAATGGACAGCCCCCGAAATGCGTCGCAGAAATCTGAGCCGAGGATCCTTTATAGCCATGTAACCCTGCGAATCGAGAAAACCAAAAAAGCGTGTCGGTCGCCAGAGGATTTGCGTGAGCCATAGCCATACTACGGGTTCTCCGTCGAGCGAGCGATGTTCGCGCCAGCTGGTCGATCAGGCCTGGAGCTCGAGTCGGGCTGTGCCCTTATAGATGTCGTTCCAACGGAATGCTAACCTCAGCAGCGGCGGCTGCCCCAATGTTGCCGCCGCGTAGCTGATCAAGCACCAAGTCGATCAGCGCGTTCTAGTTGGTCGACACGTCGAATGGGGGATGTGTCGGGACGTCATTGGCGGCACAGAGCGGCCGATGTAAGCCGCGATAATTAATCCATGGACTCAACAATTCGGGCGGCTGTGATCAGCGCACTTTCCGGGGTGTTCGGCGCGTACTTCGTAAGCGGCTGGCCGTCCCATAGTTGACGGGCGGACGAGCATCGCCGCGGTAGCGGCGGCGTGTTCAGCTCTTGGGATGCCAGTTGTGGGGAAGCAGTTCGTCGATGCGGCCGTACTTCGATGCCAGGATGACAACTCGCAGCGGCCAACTGAAATCCGCGCGCGACGAGCTTAGAAGCGCTCAATACCTCGCTACGTTAGTAGCGCCAGAGCACATGCCGTGAAGGCTGAAGAGCGCGCGCGGTCGCATTCCTTCGTTTGCCTGCCTGGTGCGCTACGTCTCTTGAAATCGAGTGCCGGCGGCGCGTTGATGAGAGAAGGCCGCCTCCATGAGTTCGTCTGGGTCAGCAGGAAAGCGGGCACGCTCGATGGCTCTTGCCAAGTCTTCCTTGGTGATCAGAATCACTCGATGCTTCGAAACCCCGGCGTCATCAGACGCGATCTGGTCACGAGGTAAGGCGCAGACAAGGGCAGCGTCGACGCGGAACGGGCGATCCCCTGTTTGCATTGATTTCGCCAGTGCACCACGACGATCAATCAGCTTGCCGAGCTTCGCGTTGAAATCTGCGATTCGCATCGTGCACTCGACGATGATGAGACGCCCGCCAGGGGTCACGACGACGAGGTCGGGAGCATCAGTTTCAAGCTGGACGGCAGATGTGAATCCCAAGAGGAAAAGCAATGCGGCCACGCCCAACTCAAACCGAGAGGCGTCTGCGGATTCCATCACCGCCTGTTTGATCATCCGCAGGTCCTTGTCGAACTGTTGGATCGCCGCCAATCGACTGTTGCGGGCTTTCGTCGGGTCAACGAACCAATGGCGTCGAACGGTCGAGTCGCCGATCACCAGCATAGCAAGAGCGCTGTCCGCATTTGGAACGAGCACATCAACCAACCCGACCCTCAAACCATCCTTCGGGCGCCTCCATTTAATCTGTGACGAAGCCTGAAAGCGCGATGCAACACCTGCCCCAGGCGCCGCTCGAATGGCCAGACCGACCTTGGAAGTGTCCAGGCGGGCGTGAGCGTTGAGGCTGAGGCGCAGGCGATCTCCCTGTAATTTGCACTCTGCTCCGTTCAAGTCCACAGCCGGCATGATGCGAATTGATATTGATGACGCGCTCTGCGGACCAAAGGGATCAGGAAGTCCAAGCCACCCGGCAAGGTCGGTCACGCCGTCAAATGGGGGTGTGCTAACTCGCAGTGCTCCATCGATCGCGCCGGCGTCAATCGATTCAAACTGTGCCTCACGCTCACCGGTGACCTGTAGATGCAGCGGTGAAAACCAAAGATCGCGGCGGCTTGATTCTGACGTGTAGTGGAACGGCCTATCACTGCGCAAAGAGGCCATAGCGGGGTCCACGCCAATCTGTCCACCAGCCGCGGCAACAACCAATCTCATGAGGCTCGCACGCTTCATGTTGAAGAATTGAAGTTGCCTGGCGTTCAGTGCAGGAGTTTCGACAGCGAAACTCATGTCGGCGGGTGCGGGAATGGGCGAAAGAAGGATCGATGCGTCGCATACGCGCGCACCGCCCGCACCAATTTTTTCGATATAGCGGATATCGATGAAATACTGGTCGCAGATCCATGCGTCAGCAGCTTGTAGGAAACGATCGCGGACGAATTCGGTGCTCACGGCATCGCCAAAAGATGGCGCTTCGATTTTTAGACGAAGCGATGGTAACGATCTTCGGCTGGCCTGGTGCCAGCTTATAGGCATGTTGGGGTTACGCCCCATCCACCGTGCCTCACGCGTCCATGCTGCGCGTCGGCTCCATTTCTGCATCTGGCGGGATCTGGCCGTTATCTGGTCGTGACGGGATATTGGGAGCATGAACACTCATATCGCTTCTCTCAATCGTCGCTCCTCCGCTGAACCGGCTGCCGAGGCCCTTCAACACGCCGCAGAAGCGCTCGATCGCGCGCTGTTCGCCGGCGTCGATACCACTTCTGCTAGGGGCACCCTGGCCGCCGCTCGCGAGGCGCTCGCTGCAGAACATGCTGCCGCCGGGCAGGCCGCGAGGGCTGCTGCCGCCGAAGAGCGCCGCGTCGCTCAGCAGGCCGAAGCCGCAGCGATCGATGCCGCGCAGGAACAGGTCGTCGAAGCCATAGAGGCCATCAAGCCCGCAGCCGACGCCGACCCGCTGTCTGAGCCCGTTGTGCCGCCCATGATCAAGCTCGCAGCGCAAGAGCTCGCTCGCGCGCGTGCCGCCCTGGAGCGCGCCCAAACCTCGCATCGCGAGGCCGTCGCCGCCCGTGATGCACTGCGCACTCGCATGCGGCCCAAGGAGGCCGAACTGAACAAACTCCGCGCGCGCCGCGCTGCCGGAGACGAGCACCCCGTGGACGTCGCCACAATGCATGTGCTTGGGATGGACATTGAAGACCTGAGCCGCATGTTGGCGCCGCTTGAGGCCGCCGTCGCCGCCACGATGCCCAACGTCCAGCAGCAGGCCATCGTCAATGCAGAGGCCGCGCTCCTGACCGCCAAGCGCCGTACCGAAGTCGAGGGCATGGCCGATCGGGTCCGCCAGCTCGAAGCGCACTTCACGGCGCAGGTCAAGGCCCTGAGGTTGGCGGCAGCCGCGCGCGGGATGAACAACCTTGGCTCGATCTATGTGTCCAGCGACGCGCTGCGCAAGGTCGCGAACGGAGCCTGGCTGTGAGCAGCGGGCAGTTCAAGGCGGGTGCCCCGAGCCGCAATCCGACCGGCCGGCCGACGAAGTTCGATTCGGCGATGCGGCAGATCAAGAAGCCGCTGGAAGCGATGGGGGCCAACGAGCACGAAATCTGGGCTCTTGCGATGGCCTCCGCCGAGCGGTCCGACGTGGCGCTGTCGATCGTGACCACCATGATCCGCCTTAGGCTGGAGGCCGAACGCGCTAAACCGGCACAGGAATCCGCTGATGACGACAACTTCTTCTAAGGGCCCGCTCGGGCGTATCGGACAACGCGATGCGTACCGTGACCTGCTCGAAGGCATGCGGCGCGCCTCAGCGGAGAAGGTCGGCGGCAAGTACAAAGACAAAGGCATCACTTGGGATGACGTCTATCGTGCCGCCGAAAAGCTCGACGAGCAGCGCGTCACAGAGCGGTACTCGAATACCATCTTCAATCGAATTCTCACCCTGACCCTCGACCGGGCTCGTCGGGAGGCGAAGGCGAAGCGCACTCGCGTCGTGTTCGTGAAGTCGTCAATCCTGACCGCCGCGCACGCCACCGCCAAGAAGCCGCTGACGGAGCAGGAGCTACGCGCGATCGCCCGGCGCCTATCGCTGCTCTGAAGCGGCCTCAGTGCGATCGCGAGGGTCAGCCTGAACAGCGGGTCCTTTTCAATGCGCATGCCCGTGTCCTCCGTGGTCGCCGCATGCAGGGCACTGGGCTTCGATGCGGTCATTTGCCTTGCTCTGCGACTGCAGCACTCCGGCGCCGCAGCTCGCGCAGCGAACGCCGTTGAAGTCCAGCGTTCTGGCGAGCGTTTGCTTATCTTCTGAAGCCACATCACCAAGATCGCTGCCGCCAAAATTGACCAGTGCGCAGGGCCCCGCCAAGGCTCAATGGCGTTGGCTCATCGTCGACGGTCGATGTTGCGGAATGCCTGACGCGCAAACAGAGCACAGTCTTTGGAGAACTCGCGCGGACTCGACAGCACGCAACTAATCAGCGCCTGCTGACGCTCTTTGGTAACTTCAATCCAGCAGCTGCCGTAGGAGCCGTCGCGCGGCGTGACGGTGAGGGCGTTTTTCCAGGCGCGGCTGCTTGGCGGCGCATCGACTTCAAAGCGCGACCGAAGTTGGTCACTCAGACCTCGCGCACCGGTCTCGCATCGGAGGTCAGAAATCAGCAGCACCTGATACCCGTGAAACGGCGGGGATTGCGCGTAGTACTCCGCCGGTTGCGCCTGAACGCTCCCTAACTGCATGGCGGCGAAGGCCATGACGCATGCGCTTCGCCAGGATGATGGCGCTGCGCCTTGGACCAGTCTTGTAAGGCGCGAAGGCCGCTTCGTACTCATGGTCGTTGCTTCTGACCGCTTCGAATGACGTAGATGCAGATGGCAACAACTACAGGTGCCGCCACGTTCGCGACCAAATAGGGAAGCCCGTACAACGAATCCCAGAAAGCATAGGGACGCGCCCCAGCGTAGTAGGTGAACGGCGCCATGAGGAGCGCCAAGCCGAGTACGAGAAGAAGGTCAGTGTTTCTCATTTTTAGTCCGAAGTAGGTGCTGCACAGCGAGGGCTCTTCAGGATGTCATCACCTTTGATCTGGGCGTTCCTCAATGCCTCGAATTAGAGTATATGTGGAAGATCGTCCGTGGTCATTTCGTCCACGCATTTTGAGCATCGGGGGATGCCCGTATCCTCTCCCCGATTTGCCAACGACGCACGCCTGGTTTCCCTCGGCAATGCCATTCAACGTGCCCGAGGTACGCTCAATCTGTCGCAAGAAGAGTTGGCGCACCGAAGCGGTCTCGACCGCTCGTACATGAGCGCGATTGAGCGGGGAAAGCAAAACCCGGGAATCGTGACCGTTCTTCAGATCGCTTCGGCGCTGGAAGTTACCGCTGCTGAACTGCTTGCATCGGCTGGGCTTTAGGTCCATGGTTCAATCGCTCTGCTCGCCACACGCCGGGCAGCGAACGAGAACGCAACCATCGCCGGTGCCGCGTGTTTGCAGCATGGCGCCGCGGCAGTGCCCGCAGCCGAACCCTGCGAAGCTCCAGCGGTTGTGCGGGAACTCTTCTTTGAACGCCTCGAACCACGCCTTCAGGCCGTCCACGTCGATGAGCATTACTACCATCCTAGCCTTCGCGAGGGCCCATCCCTGGCCGCTGGGGGCGCCTGCGCAGCCCGGGCAATGGTGGCTCAATGTGCCGCGTGTTGCGCGCTCCAGCAGGCCGGCACGGCCGCATGCAGGGCAGGCGATCACGAGGCGGCCGTGCTGGTCGCTCCATCGCGTCTCGCCAGGCCTCGCAGGGCTCAGGCGTGCCCCCTGGGCAAGCCGCCGCAGAGCAACGACGCCGACAGCCTCGGCGGCGTGGCGCGCCTCGATCGCGTGGTGCACGACCTCGCCGGCCGGGCTCTCGGTTGCCACCGGGAACATGCTCAGGGGCGTGAAGTATGCAGGCGCCTTCCCCTTGGCATTCCGCCCGGCGCGCCATTCGGCCGTCCGGTTGAAGCAGGAGACGCACAGGGCATGCTGCTGAATCACGCGCAGGTCGGTCCTGCCGCAGCGCATGCATTCGCGCAGACGATCTTTTTGCTTCGGCGATGCTGCCTCGTTCTGCGCTGCGCCGTTGTGATGCTGGCGCCCGATCGCGCATCCACTGCATGGCGAGGCGTTCTGGGCAGCGCTCCAGCGGCTGGCGCAGGCCTGCGTCGAGAGCTTGGCGCTCAGACGGGCGCAGTGGAAGTACAGCGATCCTGCCGGCGCGCCCGCTGGTGTAGGAACGTGCTCGACCGCGATCATTCAGCGGTGGCGGTTGTGGGTTCGGTGAGCGCGCGCTGAGCGAGCAGCGAGGCAAGTTGCAGTACGGCGCCCATCGACTGCTGATGCTCTTGCGCGATCGTGCGAAGGCGGCGGGCGGTTCCGCCGTCGACGGCTACGCAGATGCTTTCGAACCCCTGCTCGGCAAGGCGTCGGCGATAGGCGCGGGTGCGCTCGGTAGATTTCTGGGTGCTCACGGTAGGCGCTCCAAGTGACGGCGAGGCCTACGACTGTCTTGTCACGACTGTTCTCGTGACGCGATGCGCGAAGGGGTTTCGGGCGTGTCGCGCACACAATTGCAGAACGACACTGGACCTTCGTGAACGCGCCACTTAACTTTCGGGCGCCTCCAGGCGAGTCGCCCTATACGGCTGCGCCCGCCGGCGCGATGCCAAACCAGGGCTTGCCGGAGTTGGGCGCCAAACCCGCACAAGCCAGGCACCGGGAAGGCCGGAGCAGGGCAGCTCACACTCGTGCCGTTGGCACCTTCCGGCTCTAGTCGACTACTGGCAGCAGACGAACCGTGCAGGCGGTCGCTCGCAGCAGCTCTTGGTTCGAACTCCTTCCGCTGCCGGACGACAGCGCTCGCATGCATGCTGCGCAGCATGGTGTTCCGAAGAGAGGGATGGGGCGGGAGGCAAGTTGTCGTCGCCGGGTCAGAGGAATCGACAGGTGTCCGGAGGTGAATCTCGGCAGCCGAACTTCAAACGGCAGCCTCTGGCCGTACCCCGCCTTAGCCCGGAAGCGCTCATGCTCAACGCTCGTCGCGATGAATTCATCCCTTCGTGAGCCAGGTGCAGGGGTGCCGGCCCTGCACGACAGCACGCCGGGTTGAGCGCGGCACTCCGGCGCGCAAGCGGCAGGCTTCTGGGGCTCCGCTTGTGGCTGCGCTTCAACAAGGGTCGATAGTTCTTCGAACCGGTCCCGTTGTCGCGGTGACGCAACACAGATCAAGTTTGTTGCAAGGCTTGAGTATTTACGCCTTACGAACAAGACGTATGGATTGCTGGGTCGGCTGCATCATCCCCAGGTAACAACCTGTGACGGGGACGGTCCAAATGACTTCGAGCAATGCCGCAGGGCAATTCGCAACAACGAATCCCCCCAACAAGAGCGCCCAGATCGTGTGCGGCGCGGACATTGCCGGCGCGAGCTCGGTCACCTGCAGAGACGCAAAGCTGCGGGACCGGCCCCATGAATAGCGATCGGCTGAACCTCGACCACCCACGATTGGCCGGTCGGGAACTGTGAACGCCCCGGCAGTCAGCCTCCAGTGAGGCCGAACCAACATTTCCGGGCATTCCCAGAGCTCGCCTGCTCGTCCGCAGGCGCGCACGTCATCTTTTTTCAAATTCGTCCCTGAAGGAAAAACTCCAATGAACCACGTGTTCTGCACTATCTGGTCCAAGACGCTGGGCACTTGGGTGGTTGCCTCTGAATTGGCCACGCAGCATGGCAAGAGCGGCGGTGTCGACAAGCGGCCCGGTTCGGCGGATACGGTGGAGCGGCTGCTCCCCGTGGCGCGCACGCGCAGCCCTTGGGCCTTGCGGCTGGTCGCGCTGGCAGCATTGTTCGCCTTGTACGCGCCGGCGCATGCGGCGACCCGGTACTGGGACGTCAACGGCTCGGCCGCAGGCTCGGGCGGCACCGGTACCTGGGATCTAGCGCCCGGTTTCTGGAGCGACAGCAGCGACGGCGTCAGCGGCCCCTTCGTCAATCCTTGGACGAACACCGCGCCCGGAGGCGACAACGCGATTTTCGGGGGCTTCTCAGGCACTGTGACGCTGGGCGCGCCGATCACCGCGCACAACCTGACCTTCGACGCCAGCACCACCTATACGCTCAATGGCAGCACGCTGACGCTCACCGGCACCACGCCGACCGTCGCCACCAATGGCGCCACCACCATCAACTCGGTCCTTGCGGGCAATGCAGGGCTGACCAAGACGGGTACGGGCACCTTGCTCCTCACCGGCGCCAACACCTTCAGCGGCGGCATCAATGTCGTCCAGGGCAGGTTAAACGTCAGTGGCGATTCGGCGCTGGGCGCTGCCAGCAATGGCATCGCCGTGTCGGCGGGCACGACGCTGGTCAGCACCGGCGCGCTAGGCGCTGGCCGCGTTGTGACGCTGCTCTCCGGCTCCTCCAGCATTGGCGGGGGCGTCGGCTCG
>WUUC01004381.1_pt1 | contig 11184 bp, 9 predicted proteins | sample 6278441 | NCBI WGS metagenome assembly WUUC01 (sample SAMN13675441, study PRJNA597444) | soil metagenome | isolation source: soil | place: USA: Washington | collected 2017-10 | reverse complement strand
CGGCTTTTACACTAATCATGGGACTTGATAATAATGAAACAGCCGAAGACAGCTGGGACACGATTCAGCTTATTCATGAACTAGAAACGGAGCAACCTGATTCCAAATTTACAACCACTCCACTAACTTTCGTTCCAATCGGTTTGTTGGAAAAGTCTTCTTTCTATGATATTGGGAATAATATGGATGCGCCTAAACTAGGAGTGATGTACAAGACATGGCAACATAATTTTAGACATGGTATTCAGAAATTCATGCACAAGGTGGGCAGAGACAATCCAATAAAGAATTTGTTCTTTGCAGGGCTTGCCAGAACTTTGGGAGGAGTCCCTCTGAGCGCGATGGAAAGGTATGCAAGAAAGCAGGGTCCTGAACACGAAAAAGTAATTGAAAAGATTAAGACAAGATATTGGTAGCTTTCGTCTGTGTTCTGATAACATCAAGGGACCAGTAATATGGATCGGAAGCCAGATTCTCGATGTCATCAGAAGGAATAGCCATATTACTCGAGTCCGATTGGCTCGGGTCCGTCGGGATGTGTATTAAAATCCATTTGAACTGCCGCTTATAATATTGAGCTGATCACATCGGATCAAGTTTTGTCAATATTTCGAAAATGGGTTTGGATAGATCCTCTAACTCAATGGGTGCAGATAAAAGGATATAACTCCTAGCGGGTCGTGGAGGGCTTGGCTGCTCATTAACAATAATCCGATCAATTCTACCATCCTCCATTCTTTTCAAAGCCTCCCTAACTGTTTGGGTGATCGGGATAGAGGGTATCATCTGTTCAATTGCCAATATTTCATGTATTGGATCAAATCTTTGGCCAACACCAAGAACTTGAGCCGGAAGCTGGTATCCACCTCTTAGCTTCTGAGATACTTTATTCATTGTTGACATCTGGTTTCGTTCGGTGGTTTTTGAAAGTGTCAGACGACTACTCATCTTATCCCTCTCGGCTGCTTCTTTTCCGATGTTACCTTTTTCTCGGATCAAGTCTTGTGAAAGAATATTGATTTTATCCTTTAGCTGACCGGATGCTTTCTCGATTATCTGAAAGGGATAAACCCTGTAATAAAAGTAGACACTGCCAATGTTATCATTGTCTGCTCGTTAGCTTGTAGCGCTCCATCAGTAAATAATGCAGTCGCGCCAATTATTCCTAAAAGAGTAATAAGACCAGCGGCTCCTCCCGCAAGCACATCAACTTCGACCATCCTCTCGGCTGCATAGATTGGAATTCCCGTTACCATATCTAAGCCTCTCTTTCTCTCAATAATGTTCAGAGAATAATTGCCTTTCCTCGGAACAAACAGCTGAATTGTGCCAGTTTTTACGTCATTCTGATCGACTCCTGCCGGTATGAGACTACCGCTTACTCTGGTCGGTTGGTTAGCTTCTGTCAAATACACATTGAATATGTTATCACCAGTGGAAGAAAGTTCCGTCAAGTCTGTAGCAACTATATGTAATGTTGCAACTGTCCCCAGCATTTACATTCTGAACATAATCCAACCGTGAATGATATCTGTTTCCTAGATTATTTGAAAGATCAATACTTGACATGTATACATCACCTTTCTGAGGTCTTCCGATGCGAAAATTCACCAGTCCACCAGCTGCCCCGAACGCAAAAGAAATAGCAAGGAGGGCGACCACCTGGAGCGCCCAAAGGTAACTATCAAGACGAAGCGCCATTGGCGTGTCTCTTATCGTCAGTTCAATAGGAGCCGACATTATAGATTGGATTCTGTTTTCACCGGATGCTTGAAATCTGAGGAAAGAGGGCAATAACTTCAACTTAAGGCTCAGGAATTTCAATACCTTCTGCCAATTTGATTACATAAGATGTTGAATAGCTATTACCTTTTCTTATAAGGTCGATATTTTTAGCTAAGACACCCTGCACCTTAGTAAACAGCCCCTCGGGCTGTGAAACAAATACTGGGGACAGTGCTTCGGTTAGAACAACGTTTGTGATATCTTTAGGTGATAGGTTCTTAATGGTTATAGAGACAACAGCCAAGTCGTTCTTCGGAAATGCTAGAAGGGGAAACAACCTTTTCTATTGATACTAGCCTGGGTACTGGCGTGGTTGCAGATACTTCAACGGGGCTAGCATGATGGAGAAGAAAAAAACTTACTGAGGACAGAATGATGACAATCGAGATCCAAACTCGGGAAATCGACTTGAATTTTGTCACGGAAATAGAATTGGCGTGGACATTAATTAGCTTAAGTGAACAATTTTATAAAAAATATGGTAGGGAACTAGGTGATATCCAAATCCCGTAAAAAACGAAATCATACGCTATAGTCCATTTCGCTTTCTGTGCTTATACTTACCCCGTTACCAAGATACTGAGCACTGCTCGGTTGTTTGGATAACTTTTCAATTCACCACCATAATGTGCTGTGAGAGCTTACTTGACCGTCGGGCCGTAAATGAAAATTCATTGAATCTGTAGCTTGTTAAAACCAAAAAGCAATTGAAATTGATGCCGACTAAATTCTATATATAATTCTCATCATAGGTGGAGGGATCGGTTCTAAAATTGACAGATTTGGAAAAATAGGCGAGACAACTGAGAAGGGATATGCTTCGCTCTTTTACAAAGACACTATGGAATTTTGTGTAGAATGTGCTGAAGATGTGTGGAATTATGCTAATAAAGAAAAAAGTGGCTAAGATGGTAATCTGATAAAAGGGACAGAAAAGTTAATGGAATATTCCTTATAAATTGATCTGGCAATACCCATCAGACCGGGCCACCTACCATAGGAGGTTCAAAAAATAGCAATACCTTTTCGTGCAATTCGTTTAATACCAAATTTGGAAATAACAATTCGACCGCTTGCAAATATCTACGGATTTTAATAATTAGATCGCTCCTTTTACCCGATATGATTTCAATCCATTCATTGACTCGATATCTCGCTAATGTGGAAAGTGCAAAGACAAAGATAAACTCTCTATCCATTTCATGCATTGAGACTTCTTTTTTTGTTTTTTCGTCAAGGATTCGATTAACGCTGATACTGCGCTGGGCCACTAGGGAGTAAAGATTAATGTAATTTATTGGGCCAGCCTCAACTAAATTTTCGAGTTTGAACTGGCACCCGTTTAAATATATAGAAAGGTCATCAGCATAACAGTCATGAAAAATTTGGAATAGTCCGTTGCGCCCTACTATAATCGGCCCAGGTGGGTAGTATGACAACCCGTGCGCATATTTAGAATGCGGGTCTGTGAATGTGGTTAGTGTTACTATGTTCGCAAGCTTTTCAAATGCGTAATGTAGAACAACAGGCTTCGATATTAGTGGTAGTGTTTTTGAAGATAGGTAAAAATCTCTAGCTTGCCTGGCATTATTTACTATCTCAGGAATGGCTTTTCGTAAATCCGGGATTTTGATAGGGTCGAAAATCTCAAGATCCTTTTTTGTCCGTTTCGTTTTAAGAATTCGGATAGACCTTTTCCAGGATTGTTTCCTCTTGATGCGTTTCCTTATGAATTCATAACAAAAATGTTCGCTTTCTAAATCTCCTATAAAGTTCCATATTTCCTGCTCTCGATCGTTTGTGTATACCTCATCCGAATAGTTGATGCGAGCCAAAAGAAATCCTTTAATTAATTTGCAGGTTAACGGTTAGGGACTGCAGGTGATTGAATTCCTGTTCAAAGTGGTTTATCTCGTCCTCTAAGATTGGTGCCGCCTTAATTGAACTGTTAACAGTGCATGAGGAAATTTCTCCTTTTTCGGCTCTTGATTTTTCCGCAGAAAGAAATGCGATAATTTTCTTTTCGACTATCAAATGGTCGGATTTTCCCAAACCAACAAATCTATCTGGTGGGAGGTTGAAAGCTTTAAGAAATCTGATCAAACGTCTTTCGTATGGATCAAGGGTAGCATTGCTTTTAATTGCCGCTCTTAATAAACCAACAGATTCTCCTTGTAAAAAAGATCTATTAATGAATTTTTTCAGAGGCAACTTCAGGTACCAAGATGAAAACAAAATAACTTAAATGAGTTGCGGAATCGAATAAAAAATGATGCGGGCTCGGCGGGATTCGCAATGCTAGCACTTCTAAACTAGGATTCTGCTAATGTTGATTACTGATCAACCGTTATTTAGCTGTTTCTGTACAAAGACTAATTTACCTTAGTGATTATTTTCCAGCATTATTAACTAAATATATGCCCGAGTTTTTATAATGGACTTAACACTCTATACTATTAATAGGTTCGAAAAGCTCAGGTCGATGTTGTTGGATTGCCTACTTGCAAAAACAGATTGGGCCCCAGAAAAATCCTGTTAGTAGATGATGATACTGATGTAGTATCTACATTCAAAATGATATCGGAATTGAATGGCTTTGAGGTTGACGCATATACAAGCCGATTTCTGCTCTTTCTAATTTCAGATCATATGAGTTTGACCTGTTAATCCTTGATATTAGAATGCCTAATATGAACGGCTTTGAGATCTACAAAAAAATAAGGATTATTGATGGTAATGTAGAGATTTATTTCATCACAGCATTTGAGGACTATCATGAAGAGTTCAAGGAAACATTTCCTAGCCTAGATGAAGCCAAGCACTTTATTAGAAAACCAAATGCAATTGAGGATTTAGTTAATCACGTTGCGTCAATTTTAGGATAGAAAACATCAATCGTTGATCTGTTCAATTAATGGAAATAGTTTGGATCATTGATAGGCTATGCCATCCAATCAAAGGAGCATATTATCCTTTTTCAAAGTTGTTGTATCCGTTTATCTACATTAGACTTGTGTCTAAAAGCCAGGAAACAACATTTAACCCTGTTTGAAATAAGAAGTCTGATTTCTGAACTCTTAACCGTTTACTACTTTACTATCAATCTGTACGTTATATCGTGTTGAAAATTAGTTCCTTCCACGGGGTTGCCCAGTGCTCCTTTATAGTTTATCGTGTAATTACCTTGCGAGAGAGGTTCAGTGAGTAAATAATAGCCGTCTGCTACAGCTTTAGATAGTCCTTCCTCTGTAACTCCGAAAATACCATCCTTTGGAAATATAACTTCAAACTCTCCCGTGGCATTTCTAAATTTCTTCAGGTCATCAAACGAGTAACTCTTGCCGTTGATATCCGAGGATAAAGCTATAACGCTATCCTGGTCTTCTCTAGCAATATTGGATAATTCAGTCGCTGACGAACCGGGATATTCCTTTTCGGTCGCCACCACAGTCATTACAGGTATGAGGAGACCCTTCCCAGCAGGTACTTCACACATTCTATTTACTGTTTTCCCTCCAGCACCACTCAGAAAGAAAACAGGTGAGCTAGAATTTGACTGACCTTTGGAGCATTTTTCTCCTGTCAGATCACTGATTGGATGTTCACCTTCAGGCTCAGTAGGCATAGATATTTGCCACTTCCAAAAGTTCTCTATGTGCTTATCAATTGGCAGACCGTACGGCTGGCTATTTGGAGGGAAGATATTGACAGGAGCAGGACTCGCATAAACCGAAGAGGCGGCGGGAAATAGAATCATGGCTGTTAGAACCCAAACTAAAGATAACGACAGCTTTTTCAACAGCTAACTAGAAGATTTGACCTAATACAAAAAGATTATGTCTATCTGTGTCCAGTAAAGTATGAATGGGATGGTAACAGCCCAAAAAGATTCCTTTAATCGCCTTCAGTTTCTTTTAATGATGATTGGATTAGTCGTTACTTTACTGATTGATACGTCGGTAGTTAAGGTCTATGATCTTCTAGACAAAAGCTTCATTCCTGCTCGGGAGAAAATCTTGTTGTTTTCAGTTAATTCCTTTGCATGTTTATTATTAGAGTATCTAATCATTTGGTACCTGCGAAACTCATTTCTCAAACACCAGGCAATTCTTGGTGCTAGTTCAAAGCTATTCTACACTATGTTTTTCATTTCCATACTACTGCTAACAGCACTATTTGGGTATCTATCATTTCAGATGTTTTATAAAAATAGCTATTATACTTTGATTACAATCACTATAACTCTCACTAGCTATCTCACGTCCTCCCTTTTTCTCATCATGCTGTCTGTTTTGTTCATATCTTGGTATAGTTCTAATCATAATTCTCTAGTCCTTTTGTATTCCATATCAATTGGGCTGATCGTGATTAATCTTATGCTCACCGCTGCTTACAGTGTTGCCAGCATAAATGACAGACCAGATGAAATTCGACGATTCGTTGGTGGGAGTATGAACATCTCTCCCGGAAGACATATTCTACTTTACAACCTTTATACTGTTTCCTCTGTACTATCCTTTGTTAGTATTTGGATAACAACTGCCTTACTCATGAAGAATTACAAAGATGACATAATTCATGCGTTAGCATATTGGGGAATATTATCTCTGCCTCTGATATATTATTCGATTAACTTTTTCTATCGCTCTATTTTCGGCAGTGTGTTGGTTGATTATTTAACTATAGATCCTCTATCTGTTTCAATTGCGTTAACTACTTTTTTATCTTTCAGCAGGCCTATTGGAGGCCTTATGTTTGGAATCGTATTTTGGAGAATTTCCAAGCGCTTACGCTACGAAAGAAAGATAAGGACATATATGGTAATATCTGGGTGGGGAATACTTTTATTATTCGCCACTAATCAGGCAACATCGCAAACAGTTATACCATATCCCCCTTTTGGTCTGGCGACAAGTACAGCTCTAATCCTGGCTACCTATTTAATGCTGTTGGGAATCTACAGTTCAGCCAGACTCGTTTCAATAAATGCTGACTTGCGTAAGTCAATTTACAAACATGCATTTGAGTCAAAATTACTAAATCTGATCGGAACAGCTGAAATGGACAGGGAAGTTCAAAAAACGGTTACCACAATTCTTCAGGATAAAGAAATCGTAGAAATGAAAACAGAAGAAGATCTGAACTTGGACACCGAAGAACTCAAGAAACATTTGGACTTTGTAATGAAAGAAGTCAAAAAAACGGAGAGTAAGTAATAGACCTGTTTCGAATAAGTCTTATCCAAAAGTTTGCTATTTGTCAATCTCCTTGCTTGGCTCTATATGCCACTGTACCTTATATTGGAAACAAACAAACTTAGGTCTTAAGATAAAGAAAAATTTATATTTAATGCCTAATTCCCTCCCACATGGATAGAGGAAGTCAATGTTGCAACTCATGTTTCAATTTTGATAGGACTGGGCTGCAGAATGTCAAATTCTACGTCGCCGGAGGAACAACCATAGTGGTAACATACTCGCAAGGTGGATCGGTCTATACTAGAATTAGTTTTGATTGCGGAGCAACATTTAGTGAACCTAGAAAAATACTGGGCTTGAAAGGCCAGCTTAAAAATTTAGAAGTATTAGCAAAAGATGACCAATTTGTTGTAGCGACGCTTGAAAGAGTAGGAAATAAAGATGTTAAAAGAGCTGTAGCTGGTTCGATAAAACACAAGCAAAATGACTTTGATTTTAGGGAATGTGATAAGTCAGAGGAGCAGGATGAAATCATAAACATATCGGTAGGTTTTAGAGAAAATCCAAAGAAACCTGGAACGGAGGAGTCAGTCGATTATGTTTTCATCAGGAATCCTCAGGGCCAAACATGTTTGATTTGCCAAGGTCATGGTTGATCATATAATTACATTGTATTTCCTGTGCCAACAAATTTGGTATTCAACTATGTAGAGCTTTTAAAATTTGATGTAGCGATAACATAGAGATGAAAATGGTAGATTTAAAAAGATTGTTGTACAATAATTATAAACTCGCGTTACTCTTGCTATGCCTACTTATATTATTAACAGAACTTGGTTCATATGAATTAAGGCGTGTCGAAGAGGCAAATGCCATAGGCGGCTGGAGAGGGCAAGACAGCTACAGGATACCTGTATCGTGGTGTGCAGTACATGGAAGTCAGGCTGCTGACAATCCTAATATTCCCAACCCTTGGGGTGGTGTTGACAGGACAACTGATGATGTACTTTGGAGAAGACACGAGCGTGCCACAGATAACATATTCATTAACGATGTGGGGATTACCTTTAGATCCGCTATCAATGATGCACTACATACATCATTGGACTTTCCGAAGATAGCTGATCCAGTTATCGAGTCACCGTCCTGGGAGGGTAATTTATGGCTTTATGATGATCAGAGCGATCCAGCAATGAACGAAATCAATAGAATGCTGCACACTTGTCTACAATCATGGGTGAATATGGCTAAGGGAACCGGAGCTGTAAATGGAATTCCTACTATTAACATAAAGCAATTTCTGAATATTCCTCGGACCAATATTGATACAAGTGTTATTGGAGCTTCTATGTGTACGGATCTAGCACCACCAGACGGCATTTGTGAAGCTCCTTATGATGGCTACGTATTCGTTATAGACAACTTTTATACTGCACCGCTGGCTACAGGCGGGCAAAATAACGATCCTTTTGATCAGAACCTGGGACATGAATTTGGACACTCATTAGGACTGGCGCATAGAACTGATACTTCTGACCCAACTGCACTAATGAACTGGAGACAGGTAACTACTACCACGCCAGCAGGTGAAACATATGTTAGCAATATAAAATTAAACCCTCAGGAGGTACTAACCGTCAGGGACAATGTTCTCCCACCTCGAATCAGAGGAGTTGAAACAGATCCAGCGGGTGAAGTACAAGAGGCAGAAGTGGTTGAGAGTATTGCAATTGATGATGTGGGAGAAAACCAATCATTGTTACCTTATCAGGACATCTCATACGTTAGAGCGATTCTGGATAGCAGGAACAATATTACTTATTTTATGCAGAACCTTTTTGGTTACATTCCTGAAACAATCATTTCCTACAATCAAACTGATTTGCAGTACTGGACCTTGGTAAACGTGGATAATAATACTAATACAGGAGGAAATGAGACCATTTTAGAAAGTATCGGTGTACCTTCTACAGCATTTAGAGGTGCTGACTTAGCCTTCCTAGCGGAGCCTGTTAAAAACAACAATCTAACAAATAATACAGGAGCTGTGTGGAGACTCAGTCAAGGCAGTCCCAATGTGCAGGCAATTTCCCCCGATCTGGCTAGAGTAGAGTTGCGGACGGCGCTGCTAGAAGTGCATTATGCTTCCAATACAACAAATACGCCTTCCAACATAGATCGTCTACCGGTATACGAGAGTATAACAACGATAATTAACAATACAGGAGACTCGGTTGAGTTAGATAAACCATTTTCATTACAGGCCATCGTATCTTCCAACGGCACCATCCTTGATACCCTATATAGGGAGACAGAACCAGCGCAATCCACACTTGTTTTAACTAATCCATTGTTCCCGCAATGTTTTGTAAACGAAGTTGCTCAAACAGGGAAAAATGCAACCATACAGGTCTCTGGTTTGTTACCTAATGAGAATCTTCACGCACTACTTGGTCCAAGAGCGGTAGCAAATGGTACAACATCGGCCGCTGGAAACAGTACTATTCAATTTAGTGTTCCAAATGACACGTCTCCGGGACTTCATTTGATGACAGTGGGTATTGATGATACAGCCTTAACAGCAGATTGCGAAATAGAGATACAAAATGAACAGAATAGCACGCAACAAACATAACAAGATCACCCGTTGGATTTCTTGACTGATGATTGATTAGTAATTTTACTCTAAATTATGCTATCCTGAATAATCGTGAGATCTCAATCCAAAGCCTCAGTCGATAACGAGTCCAAACGATTGATGTTTGATAGAGTATTCTTGCTTTACTTTTGGCCTATCAGAGCTTGAAATCTTTGTTCCAAGTGAAAATTTAAAAGATTCTTTCTAGGAACTCCCTCAAACTACCAACTCCCATACCTATTCCGATCAGCACTATAACCGCAGAGACATCTATATGGCGGGCATTGATAATTATTTCATCATAGGGCAGTGAAAATAATCCTATTGCTATAGCAAAGACTATTGAACCTATGTCAAGAATTATTTGTTTTGAGGTATCCCTGGCATTTGAATAGCGATTAACAAGAATTTGCTCTCTTGCTCTAAGGGTTGCCGCCGCGCGAACTTTTAATTGTGTATGATCGGTGTTACTGAATCCGGCAACAGTCAGATCTGGTGTAGTTAATAATCTCTCGGCGCCCGACTTGTAATAATTTTGATTAAGCAGCTTAATTGCCTCCCATATCGCTAATGATAATACTACTCCTATGTTGACCAGAAGAATTGCTCCGGTCACCAGGGGCTCGGTTGAAACAGTAATAGGAATGGAATAAACAGTTAGTCCCTCTTCTAATATCATTCTTCCTTGAAATATCCCGCCCTTTTCGATATTATCCACCGAGACATTTATCACGAGTGGTAATTTCGTTACATCCGGAAGATCAAACACTGATTCCTTATCGAACGTTATCTCTCCTTGCACTCTCTCAATACTGCTGCTAAGGTAAGTGGACGAAACCTTGACTTTAGAGTGTAGTTGAAGACCATAGATACTAAGGACTTTTGTAGAGTGTCCAGCAGAGTTGTCAATTAAAAGAGTAATTGGTCCATCATTGAATGTAGAATCACCGTCAAACGTTAATGAATAAGTCTTGGCCTCAGTTGATGATATTACAGCGAACGCTGCTAAGGATAATATAAGTAGAACAATTGAACAAATTGTTATTATTGCTCGTTCATACATAGTCTCTCATTTCTAACTGTTAGCCAACATGTAGCTAACGTTATTCAGTTCGTTAATATTAATAATTCTCAGCAATAATCACTAAAAAACAACTAGATGTCACCAAAGAATCAGTCATAGAACCCATTTTGCAGTTTCTAGGATATACTCAAAGAGGATCAAGAAGCGGTACCGGAAATAGTATTTTAGGTGTATTTGCACTTTTGTTCACATATTCCAGCCCATAATTGGTAGGTTCTAAGTTAGGATTAATACAAAATATTTTACTGTAGCAAAATTCGCCCTGCTAATTGATGTTACTCATATTTTGATAGACTTTACTAATCCATTCATAAAATGAAATGAATGTAATTGCATACAATGATTAAGCTTCCGTATGTTGGCCTAATACACAAGATTTTAAACTCTCCTAGGAGCAACGATACATTAACTTGGGGAACATCCGACGTAGCCGGGGCTATAGCTATGAGCATACGCTAGTTCAACGATTAAACAATGGT
>WUUC01178146.1_pt1 | contig 11186 bp, 8 predicted proteins | sample 6278441 | NCBI WGS metagenome assembly WUUC01 (sample SAMN13675441, study PRJNA597444) | soil metagenome | isolation source: soil | place: USA: Washington | collected 2017-10 | reverse complement strand
CTCACGGCAGCGCGCCACGCACAAGACGCCCTCGGTCGCGCCTCGATAGCGGACTGTCGCTTCGATTCGGGCGCTTGCCCGAGCTGAAGATGAGGAGCTCCGCGGCATCGTGAACGCTGGGTGCTACGCGCGCCGGGCGTCTCGGCGCGGGCCCGATCGAGACGGATCAGGCGAGAGGCGGGTCTACACCGAGATTGTTCCGGGGCCAATGCATAGCTGCTGCATAGCGGGCTTTTCGCGGGTCCGATCGGCGCGCTGCCTTATGCTCCGCCCGTGAAGCGCGGCTCCTTCCTCGCCTACCTCGCGCTGCGCCTCGCTCGCGCAGCGCTGACGGTGTGGGGCGTAGTGACGCTGGTCTTCCTATTGATCCACGTCATCCCGGGCGACCCGATCGACGCGATCTTGGGCGATCAAGCCTCGGCCGACGACCGCCGTGCGCTGCGCACTGCGCTGCGCCTCGATCAGCCGCTGCCCGCGCAGTACGCGGCGTTCCTCTCTGACATCGCGGACGGCACCCTCGGCCACTCGTTTCGCGCGCGCGAGCGGCCGGTGCTCGCGTTGATCACCGACGTGCTGCCGCACACGGCCCGGCTCTCGCTGTGCGCGATGCTGCTGGCGATCGGGCTCGCGTTGCCGCTCGGCGTGCTCGCTGCAGCACGCCACGGCAGCGGCTGGGATCGCAGCGCGATGCTGTTCTCGATGCTCGGGCTCGCGATCCCCGGCATCTGGCTCGGCCCGCTCTTGGTCCTGGTGTTCGGCGTGAAGCTGCGGCTTCTACCGCTGCCGGGCGACGACCCCGAGACCGCGCGCTCGCTGATCTTGCCGGCGATCACGATCGGCACCGCGCTCACCGCGATCCTCGCGCGCCAGACGCGCGCCGCGATGCTCGACGCGCTCGGCCAGCAATACGTGCTCGCCGCCACCGCGCGCGGGCTTTCACGCGTGCGCGTCTTGCTCGACTACGGCCTGCGCAACGCGCTCTTGCCGGTGCTCACGGTCTCGGCCGCGCAGCTCTCGGCGCTGCTCTCGGGCGCTGTGATCACCGAGAAGATCTTCGAGCGCCCGGGCATCGGCACGCTCTTCCTCGAGGCGTTCTTCGATCGCGACATCCCTGTGGTGCAGGGCTGCGTGCTCGTGATCGCGACCGTGTACGTCGCGATCAACTTCGCGCTCGACCTCGCGTACGGCGCGGTCGACCCGCGCGTGAGGCTCGGATGAAGCACCTCGTGCGCGCGCCCGGCGTGTGGGTGGCGATCGCCTTTGGGCTGACCGCGCTGCTTGGCCCGCTGCTCGCGCCGCAGTCGCCCGAGGCGATCGACCTCGACGCGCAGTTTCGCTTGCCGAGCGCTGCGCACTGGCTCGGCACCGCGGACAACGGCGTCGACGTGCTGAGCGTGTTGCTCCACGGCGCGCGCCTCGCCGGCGTGGTCGCGCTGTGGACGGTGGGGCTCTCGCTCTTGGTCGGCAGCTTGCTCGGCGCGATCGCCGGCTACCGCGGCGGCATGGTCGACCACGCGGTCACCGGCCTTGGCGACTTGGTGCAGGCGTTTCCTTCGATCGTGCTGAACATCGCGATCCTCGCGCTCGTGGCCGAGCCGGGCGTCATGCACGTCGTGCTCGCGCTCAGCGCCAGCGGCTGGGTGATCTTCATGCGCATCGCGCGCGCCCAGACGCTCGTCCTGCGCGAGAGCGACTTCGTCTCGGCCGCGCGCTTGCTGGGCGCGCCGCTGCACCGCGTGATCGGCACGCACCTTCTGCCCAACCTCGGCAGCCCGCTGATCGTGCAAGCGAGCGCGGCGCTCGGCGGCGCGGTCTTGGCCGAGTCGACGCTCTCGTTTTTGGGCCTTGGGCCCGGCGCCTCCGCATCGTGGGGCGCGCTGCTCGATCAAGGCAGCGCCGTTCTCTTGCGCTTCCCGCACGTCGCGCTGATCGCCGGCGGCACGATCGCGATCACCGTGCTCGGGTGCAACGCGACCGGCGACTTCTTGCGCGATCGGCTGGACGTGCGCGGCAAGAGTTGAAAGCGCGGCCCCACCCGGCTACGTACGCTCGCCATGCGCCTCTTGTACGGCGTCGTCGGCGAAGGCATGGGGCACGCGATCCGATCGCGCGTGGTGCTCGAACACTTGTTCGAGCAGGGCCACGAGGTCGAGATCATGGCCAGCTCGCGCGCGGCCGACTACATGGCCAAGCGCTTCCCGGAAGTGCACCGCATCCACGGGCTGCACATCATCTACGACGAAAACCGCGTGCGCCGCGGCGCGACGCTGTTCACGAACGTGCTCGACGGCAGCGCCGCCCTGCCCTCGCAGCTGCGCGCGTACTTCCAGCTTGTCGAAGACTTCCGCCCCGAGGCCGTGATCAGCGACTTCGAGTCGTGGACGTACTTCTACGCGAAGCTGCACCGCCTGCCGATCATCTCGATCGACAACATGCAGGTGATGAGCCGCTGCACCATCGACCCCGAGCTGGTCAAAGGCATCCGCGGTCAGTTCGAGGTCATCCGCGCGTTCGTCGCGAGCAAGCTGCCGTTCTGCGATCACTACATGATCGCGACGTTCTTCTTCCCCGAAGCGCGCAAGGACAACACCACGCTCGTGCCGCCGATCTTGCGGCCCGAGATCTTGAGCGCAACGCCGTCCGACGGCGATCACCTGCTCGTCTACCAGACCGCCGAAGGCCACAGCGACTTGCCGCGCGCGCTCGAAGAGCTCGACGTGCCGTGCCGCATCTACGGCATGCGCCGCGACCTCAAAGAAGATCAGGTCGAAGGCAACCTCATGTACCGCCCGTTCGACGAAGCGACCTTCATCGAAGACCTCGCGAGCGCGCGCGCCGTGATCTCGGGCGGCAGCTTCACGCTGATGGGCGAAGCCGTGTACCTGCACAAGCCGATGCTGTCGGTGCCGGTCGTCGGGCAGATCGAGCAAGTGGTCAACAGCCGCTACTTGGAGAACGTCGGCTACGGACGAACCGCCGATCACATCGACGTAAGCGTCTTGCGCAACTTCCTCGCCGACCAGCCGCGCCTGCGCGACAACATCGCGAAGTACGCACAAGACGGAAACAAGATCGCGCTCGCGACGCTGGATCAGCTGCTCGATCGCGCTGCAGCGGGCGTCTTGTAGCGGCCGCGAACATGCGAGACCTCGCGAGGTCCCGTCGCCTCTATTCGCAATCGCCGCGGTCCGCGCAGGCCCATCGCCCGAGCCGGTATTTGCACGCCTCGTCGCGGCCGCAGTCGGCGTCACCGTCGCACGCATCGTTTGCGGTATGGCAGTAGAAGCCCTCCCACCCGCAGGGCCCGGGCGTCGCGGAGCAAGCGAAGCCGGAGCAGTCAGCGTCGCTAGCGCATTGCGTGGGCACGCACCAGTTCAGTCGGTTGTGGTGCTCGCCTTCGGACGCCCCACGCGCCGTCGCGCTGCACATGCACGTGGCACCCGCACGGCAGTCCGAATCCGTGCGGCATTCTTCGGGCACATAGCAAGCGCCGTCTTGACAGACTCCACCGTCGGGCACGTCGTCGTTCGCTTCGCATTCGCACGCTTCGAGCCATCGGAGCTGCTGAATGCACTCGACGGGACCAAGCCGGCGCGTGCGGCCACCCGCGCACGCGACAACGCCGGAAGGCGACTCCGAGACCTCCTGTGTGCCGTCGTCCTCGAACGGCAAGAGCTGCCAGAGCTGCTCGGCGTCCGCGCACCACGCACCGCCATCGCTCAGTGCAGCGTCGGGCATGCCTGCGTCGGCCGCACCGTCCGGCGGCTCGCCTGCATCGATGCCAGCGTCGGCGATCGCGGCATCGGGCGGCTCGCCCGCATCGATGCTGGCATCGACGATCGCGGCATCGGGCGCGACAAACATCCTCTCGTCCTCACCGCAGCCAAGAAGCGCCACCGCTACGACGATGCCGAACGCTCCGAGCGCTAGTGATCGACGCCATGGACCGACGCCGCGGCGGGCCAGCTTGTGTAGATCTCGCTTGCGAAAGGCAGCGCCCATATGAGTTCTTGATACGCCGAATCGCGGTCCCAGTCAGGGGAGAGCGCCGCGTCGACGACCCAAGCGAGAATCTCGTTGAACGACGGATCAGGAGCCGCGCCGACGGTGTGCAGGTACCAGAACGCGCGCATCCAGTCCAGCTCCACTCCCCGGCCCGCCGCGACGGTACAGTTGGCTTCCATGTATGCGTTCGGAAAGTCTGCGCTGCCCGCCCCGGTCTGACAATTGACCGTACCTCCGCCCGAAGGCAGAGGCTTCCAGTACTGAAAGCTGCAGTCGGTCTCGTCGTCGTCATTCCAAACATCAGCGGCGTAGAAATTCGCGAACCCCTCATAGAACGCCGCGCCGCTGTATTCCTTGCTGAGCAGGCTGTGGCTTTCCGAGCTCGGAGTCTCGTCGCACTCGGCGTTTGAAGCGCCCGTGTCCTTACCGTGGACACCATTATTTGCCGCAAACTGCATCAAGTGATGTCCGGTCTCATGCGAGATTACGAACTTGCGCTTACCGTGGCAGCTGCAGATCGTGATCGGTCCGCCATTACTTCGCCCGCTGGTCCCCGCGTTCACCTCATAGGTGTAGTATTTATCGATCAGTCCGCCGGCGTGACGGTAGATCGAGTACGCCCCTGCGTTGTAGACGTTCATGATATCGAACGTATCTCCGGACGGTATGGACATCTCGACCGTGTACGTACCGGAGCCCGAGCTGATCACGCTCGTCGTTGAAACGGTTCGCATCTGCTTATCCGTATGGTCCACGGAGACCACGTAGTTGCCGTTGACGTACCCGCCGCTCCAAACCGTAATCGCATACGATGCGTTGGCGCTCGAAACAGTCATCGTCGGCGTGCAGCCGGTCCCAGTATCACCGCTACCCAGCCCGTCGCCCAGGAACGTCGGCGACAGTATCGGCGTACCGTTGCGATTGACCTGCGCGATGGCGCCCCGCGCGAGCCGTTTGGTATTGGTCGTCCAGAAGTCTTGATTGGAATTGCTGTCGTCGTACGTCCCGGTGTGCTCGATGCAGAACTTGATCGTATCGGCGCGAGCTACCGCGCTCCCCGACACGAGCGCGATGACCACCAGGGCGGCTGTCCAAGCTCGATTCATCATGTTCGTTCCTCAGTGCTCTTCGACCGACATAGCCGCGGAGTCATCGGAGACCTTCGTAACGTGAGCGAACGTTCCTTGCGGGATGGAGGCGACCGCGATCAACGACTGCTCGTGAACGGACCGCAGCGCCTGCTTCGCGCTCTCTCCCAACGCGCCGGCCTCGTATTTCGTGTCTCGAACTTGGTTGCTGTAGAGCGCCCAACCTCGGGACACCGGATGAAACGACAAGCCGAGCGACTCCAGGGTTTGTTCGTCCTCGCCGACTCGATAGCTAGCATGAAGCTCGAAGAGCCCCGCCCACTCCAGCGCCTCCGTTTCCAGCTCCAGTTCCAACAGTGGAAACGAATACGTCTCCTGCCCGTTTGCGGAAACGATCGTATCGACGAGCTGCCGCTCTTTTTCGCTGCGCTCCGTCGACACGAGGCTCGAGACGGTGACTCGAGCCTCCTTCGTTGCACGATTCGAGATCGTAAGGGTCAACTCGGTGGTCGAGTTAACGAAGGCGTCGAGCGCGGTCACCGAGACTCCCGCCACCACAAGATCGAGCGCGACGGCTGCGGGGGGGGCATCGATGCTGCAGTCGTCCTGTTCGGCGCTCGCGAGCGCGGTCTCACGTGGAGCTGGAAGTTCGCGGTCCAAAACCCTCGCGCTCGAGCATGCGCCCAGAACTCCGAGCGAAATGCTGAGAAGGTAAGGGTTTAAATAGGCTTTCATTTTGGCACCTTAGCACTACTGATTCCGTTTTTGACTCATCTGCGAAACGGGTTGGCGTGTCATCCTGCGTATCGCACCGCCTGCCTACGCGATGCACGTGTACGCTCCGCGCGCTCATGAGCCCAAGCAGCACCCTCCTCCTCGCCCTTCACGGCTTTACGCAAAACGGCAGCGTGATGCGCGTCGCGGTCGCGCCGATCGCAGCGCAGCTAGAGAGCCACGTGCGCGTCGAGTGTCCCGACGGACCGACCGCGTGCTCCGAAGCGAGCGTCGCGCGCTTGCAGAGCGTGCTCGGCGGCGATCGCGTGCCGGCGCCGCACTGCGCGTGGTTCGACGCGACCGACGACGGGCGCGAGTACCGCGGCTTCGACAAGACACTCGCGCGGCTCACTGGGATCATCGAGCGCTCGGGCGCGCAGCGCGTGGGCCTGCTCGGCTTCAGTCAGGGCGCGATCCTCGGCGCATCGCTCGCGGCGCTCGCCGCTCGCGGCCGCTTCCCGAAGCTCGACTTCGCGGTGCTGGTCGCCGGGCGCATCCCCCGCGCAGACGAGCTCAAGCCGCTGTTCGATGCGCCGCTGCCCCTACCTTCGCTCCACGTCTGGGGTGAGCGCGATAAACTTTCGGGGCCCGGCAGCACAGAGCTCACGCAGGCCTTCGCGGCAGAAAATCGCACGAGCGTGGTGTGGCCTGGGCCGCACGTGATCCCGACGCGTGGTCCGGGCTCTGAAGCGATCGTGGAATTCATCAAGAGATACGCCTGAGCTTCCAGTGTTGGGACCGGAGCGACGCATGCGGTGTGTGCGCTGCGGCCCTGCGTGGTGCCGCTGAATACATTGCTAACAGCGTGTTTTCTTGCAGTGATCGATCGCCTATGCGTCGACTCGCGCCTTGTCTCGCGCTCGCCTTTTTAACCGGCTGCTCCTTAACCAGCGACTTCGATTTCAGCTTCGAGGATGACGGCACGTTCATCCCCGACGCTGGTGACGGCGATGGCGACGGCGACGGTGATGGCGACGGTGATGGCGATGGCGACGGCGATGGCGACGGCGACGGTGACGGCGACGGCGACGGCGACACCGGAGGTAGCGGCGGCGCGGGCGGCACCGGCGACGGTGATGGCGACGGTGATGGCGACGGGGACGGCGATGGCGATGGCGACGGCGATGGCGATGGCGACCTCCCCGACACCGGCCCGCCGCCCGATCCGATCTGCGAGGCGGCGCCCTGCGCCGAGGTCGCGACCTGCAGCTCCGCCACCGGCGTCGCGATCTGCACCTGCCCGCACGGCTACTACGACGTCAACGCCGACGGCACCGAGTGCGTCGACCTGAACGAGTGCTTGGCCGGCCTCTACGAGTGCGACGACGACGCGAGCTGCTCGAACACCTCCGGCGGCTACGACTGCATCTGCAACCCCGGCTTCGTCTGGAACGAAAGCACCCAGGACTGCATCGACGGCTGCCTCGTGCTGCTCTCGACGACCTGCGATCCCGAGGTCGGCCTGTGCGTGAAGCCGACCGGCGAAGCGGAGTGCCGCTGCCCGTCGGGCTACGTCGACGTCAACGGTGACGGCACCGAGTGCGTCGACGACGAAGAGTGCATGGCGCTCAGCTGCCACCCGCTGGCGCTTTGCGACAGCGACGACGAGACGCCGATGTGCGAGTGCCCCGCGGGCTACGACGGCGACGGCACGTACTGCGACGACATCGACGAGTGCACGCTGAACACCGACGACTGCAGCGACAACGCGCTGTGCACGAACACCGAAGGCGGCTTTGCCTGCACGTGCAACGAAGGCTTCAGCGGCGACGGTGAGACCTGCGACGACGTCAACGAGTGCAGCGCGAACACCGACCGCTGCGCGACCCACGCAGACTGCATCAACAACACAGGCTCGTACGGCTGTGATTGCGTCGATGGCTACGACGGCGACGGCTTCACCTGCACCGACCTCGACGAGTGCTTGCTCGGCACCGACGATTGCTCGCCCAACGCCGACTGCGAGAACACCGCGGGCAGCTTCGAGTGCGAGTGCCGCGGCGGCTACGCGGGCAACGGTGAGAGCTGCGAAGACATCGACGAGTGCGCGACGAACACAGACACCTGCGCCGACGGCGTAGCCTGCAACAACTCGCCTGGCTCGTACTCGTGCGGCTGCAACGCGGGTTACCGCAAGAACTCGAGCGACGTCTGCGTCGATATCGACGAGTGCACCGAGAACCTCGACAACTGCAGCGCCAACGCGACCTGCACCAACACGGCCGGCAGCTTCACCTGCCAGTGCTTCGCCGGCTACGACGGCGCCGGCGTCACCTGCACCGACAGAAACGAGTGCTTGCTGAACACCGACGACTGCAACGACAACGCCACGTGCAGCAACACCGCCGGCAGCTTCACCTGCGCCTGCAACGGCGGCTTCACCGGCAGCGGTCGCGGCGCGCTCGGCTGCACCGACACCAACGAGTGCACGCTCGATACGGACAACTGCCACCCGACGCGCGCAACCTGCACGAACATCCCCGGCACCTTCACGTGCGCCTGCAACGGCGGCTACGCCGGCAACGGCGTCACGTGCAACGACGAGAACGAGTGCACGCTAGGCACGGACACTTGCGACAACACGCCCGACGCCTGCCTCAACAATACCGGCAGCTACACCTGCGGCTGCCCGGGCACGGGCTACGACGGCAATGGCCAAGGCCAGAGCGGCTGCGTCGATCGCAACGAGTGCACGCTCAACACGGACAACTGCGACAACACGCCCGACGCCTGCCTCAACAACCTCGGCAGCTTCAGCTGCCAGTGCCCCGGCACCGGCTACTCGGGCAACGGCCAAACCCAGCTCGGCTGCATCGACATCAACGAGTGCACGCTCGGCACGGACACCTGCGACAACACGCCCGACGCGTGCATGAACACGCCCGTCGGCAGCTACACCTGCCAGTGCCCCCCAGGCTACGACGGCACCGGCCAGACCCAGCTCGGCTGCATCGATCGCAACGAGTGCCTGCTCAACACGGACACCTGCGACAGCTCGCCCGACGCATGCATGAACACGGCCGGCAGCTACAACTGCCAGTGTCCGGGCGGCGGCTGGGTCGGTAACGGCCAAGGCGCGTTCGGCTGCTGCTTGCCGGACGGCTTCAGCGAGCTCCAGCGCCCCAACGACGGCATCGACAACGACTGCGACGGCTTGGTCGATCGCGTGGTGCCGGTGCTGGCGAGCTCGTTCCCGGCGCAAGGCGGCGCGACCTCGGCGGCGGACTACAGGTTGGTCGTCAACGCGTCGTCGGTTGCGGGCGCGGTGCTGCAGTGCCGCCATTACAAGCGCACCAGCGCGGTGCCCCCGTTCGCGACGTGCTCGACCACGATGACAAACAACGCCAGCTCGAGGGACGATGCCTTCGACGGCGGGTGGCGCAACGAAGTGCGCTTCAGCTACACCGATGGCCGCTACAGCTCGACGCTCGTGCACGACTACTACGTGCACCACTCGCTGCACGGCGTACCGCATTGCTTGGATCTCGGCGTCAGCGAACAAGAAATGTTCGAGGCCGCCGGCGAGTACCTAGCGGCCGCGCTCGTGGAGCGGCCGTACGAAGACCCGGGCACGTTCGAGATCGATCGCGACACGTTCCTCGCGAACCCGTTCGTCACCGTCGGCTACGAGCCGCTCACGTGGGCGTCGTTCAGCTTGCGCCGCTCGATCGGGATCTGGATCAACGGCGACGGCCACACGCTCTACCAAGCGGACATGTGGTCGCTGCGCCATCGCTTCGCGATCAGCGACGACCAGCGCTACATCCTGATGCGCCGCGTCTTCCCCTCGCGCGCGCGCCTCGGAATCGAGGAGCCGGACCTCGTAAACCGCACCAACCTCGACTGCCGCGCCGCGAACTACTCGGTGCACGAGCGAGACCAGGCGATCTCGATGGGTCTGCAGCACTACCACTTCGAGCACCACTGCGACGTCGTCGTCGTGAACCGCGCGGGCGCGGGCGTGTGCATGAACATCTCGAGCCGGCGCATCACCATCGGGCCCGGCACCAACAACTACTACGGCCGCTCGATCGGCTATCGCGACGCCGACAAGTTCATGTGGACGCACCTGCTCGACGAGCGCGGCTGGCACGGCAAGTGGGACAAGCTCACGACCGCGCCGGAGTCCGGATTCCGTATCTTCTCGGAGAAGTGCGACGACGCGGACGAAGAAGGCTGCGGCGGCGAGCTCTCGAACGGCCAGCCCAACCCGCGCTTGTTCCTCCCCGACAGGTCGCTGCTTCGGCCGTAGCACCTGCTGGTGCAACGCAGACAGTTCCTGCAAACTCGCACGCGGGTGCCCGAGATCGACTCGGCTCGCGTGCCGCTTGCGCGTCACGCTTTTCCACGTGTGGTCAGAGATTGCGGTCTTGATCGCACGCGCACCGTTCGCCTCGCGACAGTGGTGTGACTCTATTTCCACGAGTCGATCTCGTGCCCCGTCCTTCGGCGCGAATGCAGCCCAGGCTCGACGACCCGAAGCTGTACGAATCGGCCATCGAGCTGCTCGCCTCGCGACGCAAGCACGAGCACGAGCGCGATGACGGCGAGCCGAGCGCCGGCTTCGTGGCGCATCACGCGCGAGAGACGGCGCGCAGGCTCGCGGCCGAGGTGGGCGCCGGAGCTTACGCGTTCAGCCCGCTTACGCCGCGACGCGCCGTGCTCGGCGGTAAGGAGCGCACGCTGTACCGCGCGGGCGCGCTCGACTCGATCGTGCATGCGGCGCTCGCGCGCGTGTTGCAGGCGCAAATCGAACCGGGGCTCGGTGACGAGGTGCACTCCTATCGCTCGGGGCGCTCGCAGTGGTCCGCGTGCCGCGCGCTTTGCGCGTACCTGCACGAGCACGCCCGCGCGCGCGTCGATCCGCGCACGCGCGGTGTGTTCGTCGTGCGCCGCGACATCGAGCGCTACGGCGAGAGCATCCGCGTGGACGCTGGCTCGCCGCTGTGGCCTTTGCTCGATGCCGGCCTCGACGCGGAGCGCGCGGGCTATCGCGGCGACCTGCGAGCGTTTGTACGTGCGGCGCTTCGGCCGCCCGTGCGCAGCGCGACGCTGGCGCCGCTCGCAGTAGGTATCCCGACGGGCTTACCGACGCAGCCCGTGGTCGCAAACCTATACTTGGTCGCGCTCGACTCCGCGCTCGCCGCGTGGCCTGGCGGCTTCTACGCGCGCTACGGCGACGATCTCTTGTTCGCGCACCCCGACCGCGACGCGGCCGAAAAGGCAGCCCAGCGCATCGATGAGCAACTCGCGCAGTTGGGCCTCGCGCTCAATGCCAGCAAGTCGCGCGCGCTGTGGCTGACGCGTACGGGCGGCCCG
>WUUC01043361.1_pt1 | contig 11186 bp, 6 predicted proteins | sample 6278441 | NCBI WGS metagenome assembly WUUC01 (sample SAMN13675441, study PRJNA597444) | soil metagenome | isolation source: soil | place: USA: Washington | collected 2017-10 | reverse complement strand
TCATGGCGGAGTATCTGAGGAGCGGGCTAACGCGCATGGAGTTCGCCCGTCGAGCGGGCGTTAAGTACACGACGCTGTGCAACTCGGCCGGCTCCCATCCATGACCACCGCCGACGATCTGCGCCCGCTTTTGCCCGCCCATTGGCGGCCCACGCAGACAGCCGCTTTCGTAGAATCCCATCTCTACCAAAAGATCGTAAGCGCCTGTTCGTAGCTTCCGTCTCTACGCTTCCGTCAAGTAGGCGCCCGAAGCGACGCTTACTTTCAACTAGTTCAGGACCATTCGCGACCGAGTTTGCCAACTCGATCACGGCGCGTTCGCATACGCGTTGCTTCAAGGCCTCGTCGGCAAAGCCGATACCGGCGATGACCGCAGCACCGTCAGCGTTTCGAATCCGAGGTCCCGGAGATCATGCAAAAACACAAAGGTACGCCGCCGTTCCTCTCGAACTATGGTTGGCCAGGACCTCCCTGTCTCCGTTTATCGGTGACGGATTCTCATACGGGCCCTTTCCGTCCGCTAAGCCCGTTTGCGTCCGATTCGCCAACCTCAGGAGAAGATCGCTCGCACAAATGCTTCGCGCGTTTCCATGTGCGGGTTGTGGCCCGCATCCGCGATGACCTCGAGTTTCGCCCGTGGGAAATGCGTTTCGATCGCCTCCCAATCAGTCGGCACAATGTAACGCGATTTGCCTCCCGCCACGAAAAGTGTCGACCCATCAAATCGTTCTCCAGCCGCTAACGGTGTCTTCTCCAGCGCGGGTAACGACGCTGTCAGCACCGGCAGATTAATCAGCCAACGCCAGGTTTCAGTCACCGCATCGCGCTCCAAATTCGTGGAAAGAAATTTCCGCATCGCCCAATCGCCGACGCGCGCCTCGAACTTCAACTCGGCTTCGCCGCGTGACTGCAACGCGCGCAAATCGAGTTCATTCATCGCCGCAAATTCCGACCGATGTGCCGCGGAGTTATAGTCCTTCGGCGCGATATCAACCACGACGAGACGTTCCACCCGCTCCGGGTTGCGGCATGCGAGTGCCATCGCCACTTTTCCTCCCATGCTATGGCCCATCAAAGTCACGCGCGTGAGCCCGTGCGCGGCGAACCAGCCGAGGACATCGCTAACCATCGACTCGTAAGTCATCTCCGCTGCATGGGGTGACCGTCCATGATTCCGCAGATCGAGCGCGTATACATGATAGTGGGTGACCAGATCGCCACCCGCCGATTGCCAGTTACGCGAGGAGCCGAGCATCCCATGCAACACCACCAAGGGTGGTTTACCCGCGCCTCCTAGATCACGATGAGAAAGTTGAATCACACTCAAGCAGTGTTCGCCTGTATTCCCCCGCGTTTGTGCGAGGGTTAGCGCGTATTGCGTAGCTCAAATTTTTTCCCTGCTAGCGCTGCCTTCGCGTAGACTCCCCAGAAAGGCGTGGGCGTGTAGTTCCAGTCGGAAATGAGCACCGGTGTCGCTCCAGGATGAAAGCACCACGCGGTCCAGTTGAGGCGATGTTTTTGAATGAAACCAAGCATATCAGGCACCCAAGTGTGCGGGTCTTCCTGCGCTTCAAGTGGAATGAAGTTCATCTTTTTCACGTCGGCACCGACCTCTGCCACGAGAATGGGGAAACGCTGCGCCGCTGCCAGGAGGTTCTTTTCCCAGTCGCGGTGCCAGTTGTACACATGCCACGCGTAGATGATCCCATTGCCGCCAAGATCGTCTAACGCGTATCCGTCCGCGATGCCTGTTAAGTCGTAAGACCATACCAAACCCGAAGCGACAATGACGTTGCGGGCCCCGGTATCGCGCACGGTTTTCACAAGCGCCTGCATGCCGATGGAATGAAATCCTTTGTTGAGTTTGATGAGCTCTTCAGGACTGAGAAAGGAGTCTTCATCGCCCGGCTTGGTCTTCTCCGACACAAATCCTCCATTACGCCACACGTCCCACGAGACGCCATGCGGTTCGTTAAAGAGATCGAAGAGTGCTGCGGGATGATTTTTATAGCGGTTGGCGACATCCCTCCAAAATACCGCGTCCTCCGCCCGAGGTGCGCGGAAACGATGCAGATCGATCAGTAGATAAGCGCCCCGATTTGCCGCGAGCGTTAGGATCAGGTCGACTTGTTCGCGATACGCCTTGCCGCCATCGGTCTGATCCGGGCCACGGCCGAACCAGTATTTATCGGTGACAGGAAGCCGCATGATGTTGGCGTTCCATTGTTCGATTGCCGTGACGACAGAAACGACACTTTGAAAATCGTGCGAGAGAGTCTCCATGCCACTGGTGCTGACTCCTTGTAGCCGAACCTCAGCACCTTGCGCCGTGAATAACCGAGTGCCCTCAACGTGCAGGGCCGGTGGGAATTTCGAAGGATCCGGTACCTCCGTCCGTAACTTTTCGAGCGTTGCCCGATTCTTAGAGGCAATTCGCAAACGCTCCGGATCGCTCGGTGTGAGTGTAATGTCGTCGAGATCGAGGCTCCCCGCCTCGATCTGAATAAGCGCCACGTTAAGAATTACGAACGCAGCTTCTGGCGGGACTAAGAATTCGGCGCGTTTCGCGGCCCAACCCGTGGCGGACGCGTTGGACTTCGGCATCGCCGGCTTGGCATCCGAGCGGTCGATTTTTTTTCCAGAAGCGTCGGCGAACTCGACTGAAACGCCGGCGCCCGCCCAACCCTTAGCGCCTTGTTTGACGTCGGTGAGGCGTTGTCGCCAACGCAAGTCCAACGCTTTCGTCTCCGGAGGGAGCGCGTGCCGCGTTTCGAGGGATGCCGTTTCATCGGCTTGGGTGACGCGGAATCGGAGGAAATGATTGCCGTTTTCTTCGACCCACATCCCTCCGGCTGTTGGCCGCGTCCAGCCGTCGGGCCAAGCGGCGTCAGGAGACGCCTTTTCAAAGTCGCCGTTGGTAACGATAGACTCGGCCGGAGCGGCAGGCAGCGCAGCGGCTGCGCTAAACACGAAAAGCAAAAACGGAGACAATATGCGGCGAAAAATCATGAGGTTCGCGAGTGACGATTATGGGGAAGATGCGGAGTTGTCCGAGCTAAGCGCAAAGAATGGCCGCAGAAGCCGCAACGCGTAAATGACGGACGCCAGCATGTCGCTCCTGCGTACAGAGCGATCCACCGGATGCGTAGAAAGTGCGCTTCCCATTTAGGCAGCACCGTGAATAGAAGATGCGAGAATGCGTGTTTTTATAGAGCCTTTCCAGGGCGATCCCTCTCCCGGCGGGAGTTTTTTGCATCAAATCCCAGACATGAACGGAGGATATAAACTCCTATGACACCGATGATGCAGCAATACCACGAGGTGAAGCGTGGCCTGCCGCGCGACACTTTACTGCTCTTCCGGCTCGGCGATTTCTACGAGATGTTCTTCGAAGACGCCGAGATTGCCTCTCGACTCCTCGGACTCACCCTCACGAAGCGCGGTGAGACGCCCATGGCCGGACTGCCCTATCACGCGGCCGACAACTACGTCGGCAAGCTCCTAGCCGCAGGGAAAAAAATCGCCATTTGCGATCAAGCCGAACCCGCCAAGGCCGGCAAACTCGTCAAGCGCCAGCTCACCCGTATCCTAAGTCCGGGCACGACTCTTGCCGCTAATCAACTCGATGCCGCGCGCAACCACTACCTCTGCGCCCTCGCTCACGACAAGGCCGGACTCCACGCCGCTTGGCTCGATCTCTCAACCGGCGAATTCAAAATCGCCACCGACGCCCGTCCCGAAAACCTCCTGCCCGTCCTCACCGCGCTCGACCCCGCCGAGCTGATCGTTTCCGAAGGCTCGATCGAGGCGTGGAAAACCGCTCCGCACGAGCGGACCGCGATCCACGCTTTGCACCATTTCGCCCGCGCGCGCCTTGTCACCGATCTGCCCGCCTACCAATTCGAGACCGCCGGCGGCGCCCGCACCGTCATGAGCGCTCTCGGCGTGCTCAACCTCGAAGGCTTCGGCATCGCCCCTTCGCACGCCGCGCTCGGACCAGCCGGCGCACTCGTTTACTACGCCACCGAAAACCTCTGCGCCAAACCCGAAAACCTCCGCGGTCTTCAAGAATACCGCAGCGCTCGCACACTCCTGCTCGATCCCGCCACGCTACGAAATCTGGAAATCTTTTCCTCCTCCCGCGGCACACGCGAAGCCTCTCTGCTTGCCGCGATCAACCGCAGCGCCACCTCCGCCGGCGCTCGCTTGCTCGAACGCTGGCTTGCCGCGCCCACGCTCGATCTCGCGGAGATTAAGCGCCGTCAGACAATCGTTGACGAACTCATCCAGCAACCTCCGCGCCTCGCCGATCTTCGCGGCCTGCTCGCCAACGTCCGCGACATCCCGCGCATTTTGGGCCGGCTCCAAAACCGCCTGCGCAATCCGCGCGAGCTCGGCGGCGTCAAAGACACGCTCTGCCAACTCCCGCAAATCCGCGCCGTCCTGGGCGATTTCCCCGCGCACTCTCAGCTCTCAACCCTCAGCGCTCAACTGCAAGAGTTCGCGCAGCTGCGCGAACTTTTGCCTCGCGCGCTCGCTGACGAACTCCCCGCCGATCTCGCGGACGGCGGTTACATCCGCGCCGGTTACGACGTCGAGCTCGACCGACTTCGCTCCCTCACGACCGACAATAAAACCTGGCTGTCCGAACTCGAACGCGCCGAGCAGGAACGCACGTTCATTCGCAGCCTCAAGGTCAGGTTCACCAACAATTTTGGCTATTACATCGAGGTCACCAAAGCGAACCTGCACCTCGTCCCCTCCGATTACATACGGCGTCAGACCACGGTGAACGGCGAGCGCTACGTCACCGAATCGCTCAAGCAAAAGGAAAAGGAAATCTTCCACGCCGAGGAAAACGCCCTCGCCCGTGAACTGGAGCTTTTCAACCAACTCATCGCCGCCGTCCTGGACGAATCCGTCGCCCTCGCCCAAACCGCCGACACTCTCGCTGAGCTCGACGTCCTCGCCGGCTGGGCGGTGCTCGCACGCGAATGGGATTATTGCCGCCCCGTTCTCGACGAAAACGATACGCTCGAAATCGTCGAAGGCCGCCACCCCGTCGTCGAACAAATGCTGAAATCGCCGTCCGCAATCACCGCCAACGGCACCTCGCAGGCCTTCGTCCCCAACGACACCGTTCTCGCCGCCGACGACGCGCAGCTCGCACTCATAACCGGCCCCAATATGGCGGGTAAATCGACCTACATCCGTCAGGTCGCACTCATCACGCTTATGGCGCAGATCGGCTGCTGGACGCCTGCGAAGTCCTGCCACGTCGGTTTAGTCGATCGCATTTTTTCCCGTGTCGGCGCGAGCGACGACCTCGCGCGAGGCAACTCCACGTTCATGGTCGAGATGAACGAAACCGCCAACATCCTCAACAACGCCACCGACCGCTCGCTCATCATCCTCGATGAGATTGGCCGCGGCACCTCGACCTACGACGGCCTGAGTATCGCATGGGCAGTCGTCGAGCATCTTCACCGCGGCGAAACGCGCGGCCCGCGCACACTCTTTGCGACGCACTATCAGGAACTCACTCAGCTCGAAAAACACCTCACGCGTCTTCGTAATTTCTCCGTAGCTGTGAAAGAGTGGAACGACGACATCGTCTTCGTCCGCCGTGTGATCCCCGGCGCTGCCGACCGTAGTTACGGCATCCAAGTCGCCCGCCTCGCCGGTCTTCCTTTGAGCGTGATCGACCGCGCGAAAACGATCCTCGGCAAACTCGAGTCCGACGACACCGCCGTCGAACTCCCGGCACCAAAAGCCAAGCCGAAGAAAAAAATCTCCGTCAAAGCAGAGGCCGAAGACGCTCAGCTGAGTCTTCTCTGACCAGCGCCGCGCTCCCGGCTGCTTCACCGATCAAAAGACGCGCGCTCACGCTTATCGGTGCCGGACAGCTATCTCGTTAGATTCAGCCCTCACTCTCTCACGCCGCCCGCATGACTGCGTCTGTGCAGTCTACTTCCGATCGCGTCCATGGCCGCGCAATCCGCCGTTTTTGCGCGCCCGCCACTTGCCCTTCTGACGGCCGTGACTCCATTGCCTTCGGGAGCAGATTACCCCGCGGCTCAGTCCATTTCCTAGTCCAAACGAAAGGCGTCTATGTCCCATTTAAGAGTATTAGTGGTGGATGATGAAACCATGATCCTGAAAGTGCTGGCGGAGTATTTTCGCCAACGCGGCGATCAATGCGACATGGCTGAAAACGGCAAGGAAGCCCTCCATCTGATGGAGGACCGTATCTACGATCTGGTCCTGTCCGACATCTCGATGCCGGGAATGGACGGCTTAGAGCTTCTCCGTCGTATCAAGGCGATCCAGCCGCAGACAGTCTGTATTCTCATGTCGGGCTACGGAACTCGCGGAGACATCATCACCGCGCTTAAAGTCGGTGCGTTCGACTTCCTCGACAAACCTCTGCCCGACCTCGCGTCCTTGACCATGATCGTCGATCGGGCGGCCGAAAGCGGACGCCTGGTTCGCGAGCGGGATGCTCTGCTAGACAACCTGCGGGATCAGAATACGAAACTTGAATACAGCCTGCTTCGTTTACATGAGGCCTTCCGGCAGATGCACGAGCAGGATGAAGCGCTGGCGTCAGATCTCCTGAAAGCACAGCGACTGCAGCGGAAATTTCTTCCCGCCGGATTCCCGCGCGTACCCGGCTTCGACTTCTTCGGTTTTTACGCGCCGTGCGAACAGCTAAGTGGCGACTTTTTCGGCACGCTTCCTTTATCGGATGGGCGCGTTGCTCTCTACCTCGTCGATGTCGCCGGACATGGCGTCAGCGCCGCCATGATCACCGTGACGTTCCGCGAACTGATGCGCACACGCCGTCGCTCGGGGATGGACGACACGCTCTTTGAAGACCCTGCCGAAGTGTTGCGTTATATGAACGATGCTCTTCTCGAGGAAAACTTCGAACCGCCCATTTTGGTCTCGATGGTCTACTGCGTGATCGATCCTCGCTCGGGCGAAATTGCCGTGGCGAGCGCGGGACATCCCGCGCCGCTCTTCGTGTCGGGCGTGGATCAAGCGTCGGCGATTGAAGTTGGCGGCATTGTCCTCGGTACGGAAGCGTCCACCCATTACACGACGGTTCGCCGTCAGCTAAACCCCGGCGATGCCCTACTCTTCTATTCGGACGGCCTGTCTGAAGCGCGCAGCGGCGCAGGCAAGGAACTCTCCGCTGCGCGGCTTCAGCAAATCATGGCTGACCAACACGCCCGATCCGCAGGCGCTATCGCGGAAAACATCCAACAACAGCTCCGAGGCCATCTCGCCGACGCGGCCCCCATGGACGACATCACGTTTCTGGTCGTCTCTCGCACAAACGCGACCGTCCTACACGAAACCCCGTCCGATAGCGGCGTTGTGGCTGATTCGGTGAAGATCGTTATGCCGGAAAAGCTGTCGCTCGTTACCTCCGCTACGCGCGGACAAATCCATGCCGGCTTTCTGGATACTATCTGTATCGTGCAATTGAGCGGATTTATGAGCTGGCAGCTAGCTCCCGCTCTTAAAGAAATGTTCCAGCAGGCGAAAAATCGCGCGTCTCCTTCGATCCACCTCGATTTGAAAAAATGTGACGCCATGGATTCGACGATGCTCGGCTTGTTATTGCTGCACGCGCCCGATCTCACGTTGCACCAGCCAGGAGACCGTGTGATCAGTCAGTTGCACGAGATGGGAGTTTTGCACCTGCTTAACCTCTGTCACGATCTGTGTCCGCATCTGCATGTCGCCATGGCAATCACTCCAGCGGAAACTCCGCGCGGCTGCTCCGAGCTTATTCTTTCGGCTCACGAAGCGCTCATGGATGCGTCGGCCAGCAACCGTGAAAAATTCAAGGGCGTGGTCGACACCCTACGCGATCCGAAACCTAAAACCTGACCCAGCGGTTATTCCTGCGGATATATCAGCACGCGGTCGTGAACGAGGAGGATTAGGTCCTTCTTCCCGTCACCGGTCACATCCGCGATGACAGTTTCGCGAGGCTCCATCGGTGAGCCCTTGCGTCCTTGATAGTGCTGGTCGACCTCGAAGACTTTGAAATGCATCAGGCTTTCCCAGCGGTCGTCGGCCCCCCGTCCTAAAATCTCCAACAAGTTTTTAGCCGGATCGACGCACACGATCTCCGGTCGGCCGTCGTTGCTGAAATCGCCGGCGACCACGTCGCTGTAGCTAATATCAGGCAGATCGGTCGCGTGTGTTGAAACCGTCGTCACGACATAGTCCGTCTGCCCTAGCGGCAGCCACCAGAAGCGGTCCTTGCCGAAAATAAATGCCTCGGTCGCCCCGTTGGCGAGTTGGCGCGTCTGCGCGCTGATGACGTCGATTTTTCCGGACGGCGTGGAGTCGGCGATTTCGTAGAGGCCTTTCGCGTTCGCTTGGAGGAGCTGGAACTGCTCGCCCTTTCGATCATAGAGCACGACGGCGGGTTTTGCCCCCGGCTTTGGCAAGATCAGCGTGCACGCGACTTCCGCGTTGGAGTCACGCGCGTTGAATTGATCGATCACCGCCAGCTCGCCTTGCTCATTGATGCGCATCGCGCGCGCGAAGCTACTGACGCTCGTGACGAGCTCGCTTTGTCCATCTCCATTGAGATCGCCGAGCGTGAATGCCGAAGCCTCAAGGTTGTCGACGAGTCCTTTTCGAAACCCGGCTTTAGCGGAAAGATCGGTGAACTCCAGGGCATCGCCTTGAACGAGCAACCGCATCGCATCGAGCGGCGTGAAAATCGCCAGATCGAGCCGGCCATCTTGATTCGCATCGACGAGTCGGAGGGCGCGGGGATCCGTCTTCAATCCGGTAAGCTCGATCGATCTTAACCGCTCCGCACCATCGCCTTTGCGCGTCCAGATTTCGACGTAGCGTTTGTTTTTCTCTTCGCGAATCAGCGCGAGCAGCATGCGCCCGTCGTTCGCGATTTCACCGGCCGCCAGGCCGAGCGGCTTGCCGGTGATCGGGAGCGGTTGCGGATAAGCAAGGCGGCCGTTGGCAAATTTCGCTACTCCCACCGATTGCTCCTTCGGACTGCCGACAAAAAGTTCGTCCTGACCGTCGCCATCCCAATCGGCCGCCGAAAGGCTGCGGACATCGGCGGAGACAGGATAACGCTCAGCGCTGGTGAAGCCGCCGTCAGGCTGGCGCAGATACAGGTACACCTGCGCGCCATCCGGATCGCCCACGGCGACATCGATTAACTTGTCGCCGTTAAAATCGCCAAGCGCGTAACACGCGGGGCTTTTGCCGGCGGCGCGAGGACTGAAAACGCGCGGGCGCAGCACTGGCGCCCCGGTCGCCGAGGGCATTTGCTCCAGGCGGAAAACTTCGAGCTGGCCCGTTGTCTCTTGCGCGAACGCGTAGGTGGCGGGATTTTTCCCCTGGGCAGGCGAGAGAATTTGCAGCGTGCACCGGCTGGGCTTCATCGCGTAGGCGAGCTCCGGGCCAAATGCGCGGGCGGCGGTCTGCAAGCGCACGCGCAAGCCGTCGCGCGTGTTGCTGCGAAGATAAACGAAGTCGAGGCGCCCGTCGGCGTTTACGTCGGTCAACTCGAGGCCATAGCAGCTCTCGTCGGGGAGCGCATAGCGTTCGGGAGCGGCCAGCTGACCGTTTTTTTGCTGTTCGAAAACCGCGATTTCCTTTTGTCCGAGCACCACTAGATCGGCGCGTTTATCTCCGTTGAGATCGGCGATACGCAACGATCCTAGGATTTGAATCGGTTCGGGCGCCTCGGAGATTTTTTTCTCCTGCCAGGTGCCGTCGTCCTGCTGATAGCGAACGGTCAACGCCTGTGGTTCACCGGTGTAGGCGAGGTCCGCGCGACCGTCGCCGTTGAGGTCACCCGCAACGAAATCGAAAACGGTCACACCCGTCGTGATGGACGTTTTCCGGAAGCGAGCGTCTTCGAGCACCGGTTCCCAGCGATTTAAGCCCAGCGAGCGCGACGACGCCTCCAAGGGAGCGCCCGGCTTGAGCTGGAGGAGCATCTCGATCGCGCTGCGGTCGTTATTTGCGAGTGCCAGATCGACGAGGCCGTCGCCGTTAAGATCGGCGATCTGAAGTCCGCGCGTGTTCCAATCCAGCTTCACCACCTCCGGCCCGCGCAACGCGACCGCCGGCTTCACGGCCGGGGCCTGCGCACCCTCCAAGACCTGCACGGCGCAGACGAGTAGCGCGACGACGCGAAGGAAGAAGCGAGAGTGGTTCACTTTTTGTGATTGAGCGTGGACTTGAAGAAGTACCCTTGACTGTCGCGTGTGAGGTACCCGGCCGAGTCGCCCCAGTATTTCGAGAGTGTGCCGATGTCCGGTGCGGCGGAGGTATCGACCAGGGTCTTGCCTTCGGGCGCGGGATTTTTGGCTAGCTGCACGAATGTCTGAAAAACGGCGCCGACCAACGTGCGCGTGTCCTGATAGGCGACGCTGCTTGCGTCACCAGGAATCTGAGCCAACGCCTCCTTCACCTCACGGCGGTCCCAAAACGAAGGCCCCCCCTGCAGCGCGGACTCGATGGCCGCGGGACTGCCGATGCTAAGGAGGAAATAGTTCTTCGCGACTGAGTAGCTCACGCTCTTCGCGGCCTGATCGGTCGCGGCGTTGGGCATCGCCACGGTGCTGATGGTGGAGCCGAGGTAATCGCGTTTGGTGATCATCTTCTCCGCCTGCGGGCCTCCCAATTTCGTGATCGCGTCGAGCGCGGTCGCGAACGCCTTGGGGTTATCGAGAGAAAAACCGAAGAATTGATCCAGCTCTTCCAGCGATGCGATCTTGCCGGCGGCGGCACCAGGACGCGGCGCGTAAGCGGTCACCATGTCGCTACCGAAGCTGCCGAAGAAGTCGCGTTTGATATCGATACCGGCCTGTTGATTGAACTGCTGAAGATACATCTGGGCCATGCCGAGCATGCCGGGATTGTAGGCGGCGATCGTTTCTTCGAGTCCGTTGTAGAAATTTTTCAGGCTGAACTTCGCGGTGCTGACTGTGAGCCATTTAGCGGGTAGGAAAGACGGACGCGGCGCCGGACCGGTTCCGTAGGAGAACATTTTCAACAGACTGGGATTGCCCGGATAAAACGGACACGCGTTGGGCGTGATGTGGTTTACTTAGCTGAGTGAAGATTCGTAGTCCAGAGGGCTTTGGTAACCGAGGGCCGAGTGAAGACGGGAGCGGTTA
>WUUC01089620.1_pt1 | contig 11189 bp, 6 predicted proteins | sample 6278441 | NCBI WGS metagenome assembly WUUC01 (sample SAMN13675441, study PRJNA597444) | soil metagenome | isolation source: soil | place: USA: Washington | collected 2017-10 | reverse complement strand
CGATCCACTGCGCGCTCATGCCGCGGTGGCTGAGCCACGTCACGTCGGCGCGCATCAGCGGCATTGCCGACGCGCTGCTCGCGCGCGGGGCCCAATACACGGTCTTCGTCGCCGCATTGCGCGGAGACATCGGCTTCATCCGCGACGCGCTTCATCGCGACCGGTCGCTCGCCAGCGCCGAGGACAGCTGCCACCACCGCCCGCTCTCGGCGGCCGTGCGCCGGAACGACATCGCGATGACCACTCTCCTGCTCGACCACGGCGCCGACCCGAATCTCCCGGAGGAGGGGGCGCCGAGGGGACAGTCGCTGTGGATCGCCATCACGGCGCGGAATCGCGAGCTGGCGCGCCTGCTGCTCGCCCACGGTGCCGATCCCAACGCGGACATCGACTCGGCCGGTACGCCGATGCTCCAGGCGCGGAAGGATCCGGAGCTGCTCGAGCTTCTGCGCGCCCACGGCGGCGCCGAGCGCACTTCGGAGCTCGACCGCCTGATGCGCCTCATCGGCGAAAGGGATCTGGCCGGCGTCGAGCGGCTGGTGCGCGCGCACCCGGCGCTGATCGCGGGCGACGAGGATGAGGCGTTCTGGGGGGAAGGTATCCTCTCCAACCCGGCGCATGCGCGCGATCACGAGATGCTCGCCCTCCTGATGCGGCTTGGCGCTCGCGTCCCGGCGGTCTCGAAGTGGGCGCCGTACTACTACTTCAAGCACGAGCCGACCGCGGCCTTCCTGCTGGCCAACGGGATGGACCCCAACCACATGAACTGGCACCGGTTCACGCTGCTGCACCACATGGCCGCGGAGGGAGCGATGGGGAAGCTGCGCCTCCTCGTCGACCACGGCGCCGACATTGACGCCGTCGACGAGGAGTACCGGTCGACGCCGCTCGGCGTCGCCGCGCGGCGCGGCCAGCGCGAGGCGGTCGCGTTCCTGCTCGATCGGGGCGCCGATCCCGATCTCGCCGCCGCGCCATGGGCGACGCCTGTCTCGTGGGCGCGAAAGAAAGGGCACGACGAGATCGCCGCGGCTCTGCGGAGCGCCGGAGCGACCAGCGAACGTCCGACCTTGCCCCCCACGGCGATTGCACCGTAGCTTCGCGGGCGGCAGGCGAACCTGCACACGCGCATCCGGAGATCGTCATGTCCACTACCCGCCGTGACTTCCTAGCCACCTCGGCCGCCGCGGCGCTCGCCGCCGTCCTCGGACGCCCGCACGTCGCGCGCGCGCAAGCTCAGGGCGCGCAGCCCGTCTTCACGCCGATCCGCCGCAACATCGGATTCTTCACGATGCGCGGCGGTACGATCGGATACCTCGTGAACCCGGGCGCGGTCGTCGTCATCGACAGCCAGTACCCGGCCGAGGGCAAGGCGTGCCTGGACGGGCTGAACACGCGGTCGGGGAACCGGTCCGTCGACTTTCTCGTCAACACGCACCATCACGGCGACCACTCGGGGGGCAACCTGTCGTTCCGTGGCGCGGCGAAGAAGGTCGTCGCGCACGCGAAGGCCGACGAGCACATGCGCCAGCCGCCCGGCGGACAGCCGCCAGCCGATCAACTCTTTCCCGACACCACTTTCACCGAAACGTGGTCGGCGGACGTCGGCGACGAGCGTCTGGTGGCGCGGCACTACGGGCGCGCGCACACGAGCGGCGACAGCGTCATCACGTTCGAGCGCGCCAACGTCGTGCACATGGGGGACCTGATGTTCAACCAGCGCCACCCGGTAGTCGACCGCGCGGCGGGCGCGACGATCCGCAACTGGATGACGGTGCTGGACCGCGCCGCGGGCGCTCACGCGAGTGATACGGTGTACATCTTCGGGCACGCGAATGCCGGCCTTCCGGTCACCGGCAGCCGGAGCGAGCTGGCTCGCTTCCGCGATTATCTGGATGCCCTGCTCGCGTTCGTGGACACACAGGTGAAGGCCGGCCGCTCTCGTGAGGAGATCCTCGCGATGCGTGATCCACTCCGGGGGTTCGAGAGCTTCGGCCGCTTCGGCCAGCCGAACCCACGCGACGCGCTCACCTGCGCGTACGAGGAGATCACCGCGTCGTCGGGGTGAGCAGCGCACTGGCGGACATCCACCGCCCCGCCCTGGCGGCCGAACCCCGGCGCCGGCCCGGCCTGCCAGTCACACACGTCGCGCATCGAAGGAGCGGTCTCCATGGCCAGGGTCGCATTCCCCGCCGACTACGTTCCGCGCAGCCTCAGCGCGCGGGTGAGCACGCGGTCCAGGGCGTTCGCGAACGCCTGCTTCTCGCGTGGGCCGTAAGCCGCGTGCCCGCCCGTCTCCACGCCTGCGCCGCGGAGACCGTCCATGAAGTTCCGCACTGACAGGCGTTCGCCGATACTCTCCGTCGTGTACTCCTCACCACGTGGATCGATGACGACGACGCCCTTCGGCACGAGAAGCGCCGCGAGAGGGATGTCGGCGGTGACGGCAACGTCGCCCGCTGCGGCGTGCTCCGCGATGTAGCGATCCGCCACATCCGGCCCCCCATCGACGCGCACGGTCGACACGTGGACGTACCCGAGCGGAAGCTGGAGGCGCTGGTTGGCGACGAGGATGGTCTCGAGCCGCAGACGCTCGGCGGCTCTGAGGCAGACGTCCTTGACGTCTCGGGGTGCGGCGTCGGCGTCGAGCCAGAGTCTCATCGAGCGGTGCGTCGTCGGGGTCGGGAATTCGTCGGCGGGGGCGCCTGGCGCAAGATAGCGTGGACGCTGGAACGACCGCGCCGATCCCCGGCGCGGAGACGAGCGTTGTTCTATCACGACGTGAATCACGTGCTGACAGCTACGACACACGTTTCAGCGAAGGCGAAGTGTCGATCGCCGGGTTCGAAGTCGGAGCCGGATGCGGGCGAATCTGGATCGCGTGGCTGGGTTCCCGGAACTCGCCCTCACCGGTACCGGAGCGCGATAGTGGGATCGATGCGGGCCGCCCGTCGCGCCGGTATGTAGCAGGCTACCAGAGTCGTCAGCAGAAGAATGCTCGATGTCACGACGAGAGTCGGGAGATCGGAGGGCGCGACGCCGAAGAGAAGCGCGGAGATGGCCTCCGAGAGCCAAAGCGCGCACGTGACTCCGACCGCCAACCCCGGGATTGCCACCGACAGCCCCTGACGGAGAATCATCGTCACCACCTGTGCAGAGACGGCCCCCAGTGCGATGCGTACGCCGATCTCGCGCGTACGCTGTGCAACCGAGTATTGAATGAGGCCGTAGATCCCAACGGCGGCCAGAATCAGTGCGATGGCAGAAAACAATCCCAACAGCAGCGTCTCGAATCGGCGCTGCAGCAGATACCGGTCCAACGCGCGTTCCACGGTGGTAACACTGTACAACGGTACCGTCCGATCGATGGCGGTAATTCTCGCTCGAACCGCGGCGGCAAGGTTCAGCGGGAGCTGATCGGTTCGCACGAGAAGGATCATGTTCCGCGACGGCTGCTGGGCGTACGGTCGGAAGGCCTGCGGAATCGGCGGCTTCTCCGGTCCCTGCCGGTGCATGTCGCCCACCACCCCGACGACCTCGATCCACGGAGAGCCCGGTTGTTGGCTTCCGGTTCGGAACCGCTTCCCGACCGCTACCTCGCCCGGCCAAAAACGCTGCGCCATCGTCTGGTTAATGATTGCTACCGGCGGAGCGTCGGCGCCGTCGCTCTCGGAGAAGGCGCGTCCCGCGCGCAACGGCACGCCGATCGTCTGAAAGAGGTCTCCGCCAATGGCGTCGATCCGCATCTCCGCGAAACTCGGCGCGGCCGAGGCGCTCCCCTCGATGGTGATGGCCCGATTCGGCGCGCCACTGATGAACAGATCTTCCACGAGGCCGACCGTGCGGGCTCCAGGAATCGCTCGTACCTCCTGAGCGACCTGTTCATAGAAGCTGCCCCTTCGCGATGATGATTCGACGGAGAGACTCGCCATAAGGACCTTCTCCGGCTGAAACCCCGGGTCGACTCTGCGGGCCTGGATCAAGCTCCGAATCAGCAGGTTGGCGCCGAAGACGAGAATGATCGCCAAAGCGAACTGAGAGGTGATCAACAGCTTGCGAGCGCGATGCCCCGGAGTCCTTTGCGAGGGGCCTCGGTGTTCCCTCAGGGTGTCGTGGAGAGCGCCGCGCGAATGACTCAGCGCAGACGCGATACCGGCGAGAACGCCGGCTGCCAGCGACACGAGGATCCCATATATCAGCACCGTTGGAGCGACGCTGATTTCATCCAGCCGCGGGATATTGACGGGCGCCAGGCGAACGAGGAGGGGGAGCGCCGCCATGGCGAGCAGTACGCCCGCGATTCCAGCGACCAGGGACAACATCGTGCTTTCGATCAACGCCTGACGGAGCAGGCGAGGCGTCGTAGCGCCAAGCGCGACACGCAGTGCGAACTCCGGCGCGCGATCCAGCCCGCGCACGAGAAGGAGGTGCGTCACGTTCACACACGCGATGAGCAGCACGAGTACCACCGCCCCGAAGAGCATCCACAGTGCCAATCTGAAGGAGTGGCCGGTCACCTGATCGTGGAGGGTAAGTACTCTGATTCCGAGCCCCGCGTTGGCGCTCGGATAGGCCTGCTCGAGACGGCCGGCGATCGCGTTCATGTCCCGACGCGCGTCCTCGAGTGACGCACCAGAGCGTAGCCGTCCCACAACGCGCCACGCATCGGTGCCGCGCCGCGCGACGGTGGCATCCCAATCGGTGAACAGCGTCTGGGGAAGCCAGAGTCGTGTGTCACGGCCAGGGAAGGCGAAGCCATCGGGCATCACGCCGATCACCTGAAACGAGCTGCCGCCGATCTCGATCGCCTGGCCGAGTGGATCGAGCGCGGTACTGAATTGGCGCCGCCACAATTCGTGGCTCAACACGACCACCGGAGCTCGCTGCCGTTCCTCGTCCGGTGAGAACGTTCTACCGACGGCGGGTGGGACGCCGAGCACGGAGAAGAGGTTTGCGGAAACCTTCGCCGCCGACATCTGCTCGGCCCAGTCGCCGCCCGTCAGGGTCAGAGAGGTGGGATCGAATGTGGCGAGATCCTCGAACACTCGAGTCTGCGCCTTCCAGTCCTGTACGTTCGCGTATGAGGATGGGGATGCGTCAACGCCCTGAGCGTCGATCGTTGTCCACACCATTGCCAGCCGATCGGGATCGTCGTATGGAAGAGGCTCCAGCAGGACCGACCGAACCGCGCCGAAAACGGCGGTGTTGACGCCCACGCCAAGGGCAAGGGTGAAAACGACGGTGGCTGAGAACCCGACATCGCGGCGCAACGTTCTCAGCGACTGGCGGAGATCCTGTGAGAGGGTGTCCATTGGTACCCCTAACCGTTCAGGAATCGATGGACCGCGTGGAACGTCCGCGCCGCTCCGACCGTGACAACCCAAGAGCCGTGGGCAGGATATGCGCAGGGAAGGGCAAGGCGCGGTCCTCCTCCGTCGCCATTGCTCAACGCATTGTCAACCGCGGCGTTAGGCTACTTTCGGACGTGGAGGGTCGTCTGCTATCAGTCTACCTCCCGGGATTCGTAGTCCCAAAAACGAACGGTTTCTTGAGAAGCAACCCCGATCTTTTGAGCGCGCGTTTGTCACCGCCGCTGCCGTGTCACCGATGCCGGAGCACCCGATGAGCCGGCGGATCAGCCGCTCATCCTGGTGTCGTGCTGTCCTAAGGGGTCGCAGTGAGTGACACGCGCATTGTGCGCGACGGTCCGGGCATGATGTTGTTGTTCCCATGCGACGTGGCGAAGTACCGCTCATCGAGCAGGTTCTCGACGTTGACCTGAACGCGAAGCGTCGGACTGAGCGTCACGAATGCCGCGCCATCGATCCGAGTGAACGCCGGAAGGGTCACCGCGTTGTCTATCGCGGCGTACATGTCGGCCTGCCGGATGATGCCGAGGCCAACGCCGACCCGGCCGGTCACCGCGTAGCGATTCCACAGGGACAGCGTGTAGGAGGGCACGAGCGGCACTCGCGCGCCGGCGCTCGCGGCGGACGTGGCGCGAACGATAGTTGCGCGCTGCGCCGCGTATCCGCCAGCGACCTGCCACCGAGTCGTCAGATTTCCCGTGAGTCCGGCCTCAATGCCGGTCGTGCGCTGAAGGCCGGTCTGAATCAGCTTCGTCGGTTCGCTCGGATCCGGGGCAGCGGCGTTCGACCGGTCGAGCCGGTAGGCAGCGACCGTGAACGCCAGGTCGGGGCGGACATCCCACTTCAACCCGAGCTCGCGATTGATGAAGCGCTCCGGTTCGAGGGCCTGCGTCGTCACCGTGAGTGACGAGAACTGGTCGCCGGAGCTCGGGAGAAAGGAGACGCTGTACGCCCCATAGATCGACGCCGACTCGATCCCCCTGAAGACGAGGCCGAGACGTGGGGAAAGCATCCGGTCATCGCGGCTGAGTTGCTGACCATTGCGGTTATTGTGGAAATCGAGCTCGAACCAGTCCTGGCGCACCCCGACGACGGCCTGCCAGCGCGCGCCGAGCGCAAGCTGATCCTGCGCGTAGAGGCTCACGGCGCGCGCGGTCGAACGGTTGTCGGCGTCGGTGGCGCTCTGCCGGTACTCGACGGGAGCAGAGACGGTGGGGTGATCGAATGGCACCGACATCGACGTCGCGGTGCCACCGAAGTATCCCGTGTTCCGGTAGTTTTCGGTCGCCTGACGTCCGATCTCCGCTCCGACGACCAACGTATGCTCGAGACGCCCGCCGAGCGTGTACGTCAGATCGGTCTGGTTGAACAGGTTCCTCCGATCGGTCGCGTTGTTGTACGCCGAGAGGTTGACGTCGGTGCCCGTGGCATCGACGGCGCTGCCCGGAAACACGTTCTGATAGTACTTGTCGTAGCGGGCAAAGCGCGTGCGATTGCGGACGAGGAGGCCGCCGACGGTGCCGCGCTCGATCAGCGCGTCGGCACCATCGAGCGTTGCACGTGACCGGCTGGCGTTCGGATCGCCGAAGAACGTCGTGATGTCCGAATCCGACGGACGCCCAGCGAAGGATGGGATGCCACGATTCACGGTGCGGCGGTCCGCGAAGTGCTCGTATCCCAGGCGGATCAGCGTTCCCCCAGCGAGAGCGGCGACCGTTGGATTCACCCCGTAGCGTTCGAGGGTCGTCGCATCGCGGAACTGGTCGGAATCCTCGATCATCCCATTGAGGCGCGCCGCGAAGAGCGGACCGAATCCATCGCCGATGTCGACCGTCGCGCGCTTGTGATCGAACGAGCCTCCCTCCAGCATCATCGTCCGAATCGGCGACCACTGGGCTTCCTTGGTCACGCGGTTGATCACCCCGCCCGCGCCACCGCGTCCGAAGATCATCGCATTCGATCCCTTGAGCGCCTCGACGCGATCGACGTTGTACAGGTCGCGGAGGTACTGTGCGTCGTCACGCACGCCATCGACGAAGAAGTCGGCCGTCGAGCTGTTCCCGCGGATCGTCGGCGCGTCGCGATGTCCCTCGCCCTGGCCCATCGTGACGCCGGGGATGTATCGGACGGCGTCGGCCATGCTCTGCATGGACTGATCGAGAATGAGATCGCGGCCGACGACCGTGATCGATTGCGGCACGTCGGCGAGTGGGACGTCCGTCCTCGTGGCGGTGGCAGTCCGGCGCGCGTTGTAGGCGACGCGGCGCGTGGCCTCCGCGGTCACGACGACGTCGGTGAGTCGTTGCGAGGGTGCGTCCGGGGCTGCGACGCTCACGATGACCGTTTCGGCGTCCTCGAAGCGCGCCGAGAAACCGGTGCCGTCGAGCATGACGCGGATCGCGGCCGGCGCGGTCATCGTTCCGGACACGGACGAGGATCTCGGCTCAGCGGCCACGCTCCCCTCGATCTCGACGCGGACCCCGGTCTGGCGACTGAACGTCGTGAGCGCCTGGCGAAGGGGTTGTTCCGGGATGTCGAGCCGGAACCGGAGCGTCGTATCCGACGCCGTTCCGAGCGCGGAGTGTGTGAAGGGATCGGCAGACGTCGAGGTCGGGACTTGCGCCAAGGCGCAGGGCGTAGCCAGAAGGGAGAGGGCGAGTAGAGGGATGCGTCGCATGGGCTCGGTCTTGGGAAACGGGGGAGAACCGGGGCAATCGCTGAGGTCGTTCATCGGCTCGCGGCCGGAATGCGCGGCCATAGATGAGAATGATTCTCAACTATGACGCGAACGTAACCGGGACGGTTAATCCTGACAAGTGGTGTCGGGATTCTTCACCGTGAAAGGCCCCGTTCGGGTGGTCGCGCTCATTCTCCGACGGCGGGCGGAAGGCCGGTCAACTGGTGATCCTGGATGCTGGCGCGGGGCGCTGTATCGGGGCCGCGGTCGCCGACGTACTGTTCGGCACGCGGCGATCCGGAAGGGGAAGAGTGGTAGAGGTCTTCGTCCGTCCCACGACGCGCTGAACGAACGACTCCCACGAGAGCCCCAATCCATCCATGAGTGCGAGGTATCAGATGACGAAGCTCCAAAGCTGCAGGCCGCTCCCGGCCGTCGTGCTCGCGCTCACTCTTTCGGCGTGCGGCGGGGACGCGACCGCCCCGCCGGCCTCGCTTACGCTGGCGGAAGTCGTCGCGCAGTGCGTCGTCGGGACGATCGCCGACGCATCCACCGGCCAGGTGCGCTCTGGTAGAGTTGATGCCGAGGATTGCGTCCCGGCGAACACGCAGGGCGGCCGAATCGAAGGCTGGACGATCCCTCAATCGTCGTTCGGCGGGCTGACCGAGCTGGAGGTCAACATCGACGCCGCGTTCGACGCGGTCATCGTCGTCCTCGGTCCCGACGGAACAATCCTCGCCGACTCCGACACCGACATCGGCGGTGATGTGGGCCGCGAGCGGTTCGTGCTGCAGAAGGGTCTCGACAGCGCGATGCCGCAGTATTTCATCGGTGTTTTCTCCTATCCCGGCCAGCCCGCGGGCGACTACGAGCTACAGATCGGACCCGTCCCCTAACCGTCGGCAAGAGATCCCCCTGGATCTCGTTCACCAAAAGGCTGATCTCGCCTCAGGTCGACCAGCTCATCGGCTCCAACTCAGCCGCTCCAGCGCGGGAGCGGCGAGCGACATCCAGTCCTCGGGAAAGTTCCGGACGCGGCGGACAATGTAGTCGGAGTCGAACACCAACGACCGCGGCATCGCCACCGGCGTCTCGCTCGCCGGTCGCTCGGACACGATCCAGAATCGACCTTCGCCGTCCTGGAATCGGCGGCTGCGAGCTTCAGACTCGCGCGATCCGCTCAACAGGAAGACCCCGCTCCGCGGTCGAGCCGAGGGATCGCGGGCTTCGGCGCGGTAGCGCCGGACGGCCATATGTTTGGGAAAATCGAACTCTCCGCATACCGACTGCGCTTCACCGGAACCATCACGGCGCGCCAGGTGCTGCAAGGATTGTGCGCTGGGCGGATGTTTATCGGCGACTCGATCGCGATCCACTACCGTGCAGATCACGGGACCCCGGAATCACATCCTTGGTGGAGTCGAGGATGGGCTTGCCGTAGGACGATTGCACGCCCGCCGATCAGCCGACGCGCGGTGGCCCAACGTGCATTCCTCCCCAGGGCGGTGCGTCGCTCGCCGGAAAGCTCGCGTTCGACGCCTCGTCAACCGGGTCTCCACGCTCCGCCTCACTATCATCCACCCGCGTGTCGGGCGAGGCGGCAATGCGTACTCCACGGCCGACGTCCACGGCCCGTGACGCCGGAACGACGACGAGCACTGGACACGGTGCGTTCCGAAGTACGTCCTCGGCCGTGCTTCCGAGAAGAAAGCGGTGGGCGGCGCCAAGCCCACGACTCCCCATGACGATGAGATCGATCCCACGATCGTGCGCTTGACCTATTATCGCAGCGGCAGGAGGGAGGTGCTCGGCAACGACGGCTGGCGTCGTGCTCTCGCGCAGGCCGGAATGTCGCAATTCTTCCGTGAGCCACCGCTCGGCCTCGGCGACCGCGTTCTGATCCGCGCTCGGAATGGTCTCGAGCGACCTGGACGCGTCGTCGCGCAGCCCCCGGGGAAGTGCCGAGGCCCCGACGAATAGCGGCAAGCTCATCACGTGGATCACGGTCGCTTCGGCGGCAAACCGTGACTGAAAAAACGCGGCCCATTCGAGGACCGGAGCCGTCATGTTGGAGTCATCGACTGCGACGAGTATCCTCGCGGTAGACGACCGCGGCAGTCCGGCCGCTAACAGCACCGGAACCGGAGATCCACGAACGACCCGCTGAGCCGTCGTCCCGACGCGGCCCCAGCCACTCCCGCCGACGTTCATTCGGGCGACGACGACCATGCTGGCGGCGTACTCGACGACGACGCGAATGATCTGCTCGTGCGGTTCACCGACGCGAACCTCCGCCCGCACGCGACGAGTCGTAATAGAATCAGCCAGTTCGCGGAGGCGAGACTCGGCGGCAGCCCGAGCATTCTCGATGAGGCTATCGGTCGACGGGTAGCACTTTTCGCGACGACGAGGCTGCGGCGGTGGCAGAACGACGTGCAGCAGAATCAGATCCATCCCGACCGGCAGAGAATGCGCCGCCCACTGGGCGGCGAGCATCGAGGGCTCCGTGAAATCGACGCCGACAACGAGTTTGCGGAGAGAAGGCAAGAGAAGTGGGGTCATTATCCAGGCCGCGAGAGTCGCGTAGTGTGGGCGGCGATCAGGTAGGTGCAGGTCTCACAGGAACGAACGAAAACCGCCCCACCGCGTGCGCAGGTGGGGCGGTCGTGATGTCGGCGACATCGTTCATCGCCGACAAGGTTGCTGACCGAACCTACGGGTTGCCCGCTCCCGCGCGGCAGATCCCCGAACTCCTGCGATCGAATGCGGTATCCGGTACCGATGACGCCTTCCCAGCGAAGAGTCGATCGGCCCGGGCCAAGAGGCGCATTTCGGAGACGCGCGTCCTGTGCGTGCCGGTGGTGAGAACGTTGGGGACGCTGCTCTGGGTGGAGGATGAGATGGCGGCGCGACCGGTCCACGATCGAAGGCGCGCGCGCGACCCGCGACAATTCGCATGGCGAGCGTCGCGATGCACGTCACGGTACTGAAGCGGAAGTCTCATCTTCATGCCTGCCATTCTATCCTCGACCTCTGGATTGTCAAGCCGAAGAAGAATTAAGCAGTGCTAATATGGGTGAGTTGACTTGCATCGGCCGCGGGCTAGATTGCTACGCGGGAGTCGCGTCCCGATGTCGTCTGTTCGT
>WUUC01071431.1_pt1 | contig 11189 bp, 10 predicted proteins | sample 6278441 | NCBI WGS metagenome assembly WUUC01 (sample SAMN13675441, study PRJNA597444) | soil metagenome | isolation source: soil | place: USA: Washington | collected 2017-10 | reverse complement strand
GAGGCGCTCCATCGTCACGTCGAGGTGCGCGTCGCCCATGCCCCACAGGATCGTCTGGTGCGTCTCGTCGCTGCGCTCGAGCCGCAGCGCGGGGTCCTCCTCGATGAGCTTGTGGAGCCCGATCATCAGCTTGTCCTCGTCGCCCTTCGTCTTCGGGACGATCGCCTTCGGTAGCAGCGGCTCGGGCGGCTCGATCGAGGCCAGGACGATCGGGTTCGCCTTGTCCGAGATCGTGTCACCGGTGACCGTGTGCGTGAGCTTCGCGGCTGCGCCGATGTCGCCCGCGACCAGCTCCGTCACCGGCTCCTGGGTCTTGCCGCGCATGGTGAAGAGGTGCCCCACGCGCTCGTCGACGGCGCGGGTGCTGTTGTGCAGCGTCGTGTCGCCCTTGAGGATGCCGGAGCACACGCGGAAGTAGCTGAGGCGCCCGACGTACGGGTCCGTCATCGTCTTGAACACCAACGCGGACATCGGGACGTCGGTCTTGGCCTCACGCGACTCGCCGTTCGTGCCCTCGACCGGGGGCCGGTCCAGCGGCGACGGACCTGCGGCGACGATGATGTCGGCGAGCCGGTCGATCCCGATGAGCTTCGTGGCGGAGCCGACCACGACGGGGTAGAACGTCGCGCGGTCGATGCCGTCGTGCAGCGCGTGCAGGATCTCGTCGTGCGTGATCTCGCCGCCTTCGAGATAGCGCTCGAGCAGCTCGTCGCTCGTCTCGGCGACCGAGTCCAGCAGCGCGGTCCGGACCTCGTCGACGCGCGCCCGGCGCTCGTCGGGGATCGGGACCTCCTTCGACTTCCCGTGCTCGTCGTACTCGAACGCGGTGACGTCGATGACCGAGATCACGCCCTTGAAGTCGTGCTCGCGGCCCAACGGCAGCGAGATGGGCGCGATCCCCATGCCGAACGCCTCGCGCAGCTGCTCGAGCGTGTTGCGGAACGACGAGTTCTCGCGGTCGACCTTGTTGACGATGACGAGGCGCGGGAGCTCGAGCTCGTCGGCGTAGCGCCACGCGACCTCCGTCTGCACCTCCAGGCCCTCGACGGCCGACACCACGAACACCGCGAGGTCGGCGGCGCGCATCGCCGCGCGCATATCGCTGATGAAGTCCGCGTAACCGGGGGCGTCGAGGATGTTGATCTTGCACTCGCCCCACTCGATCGGCGCGAGGGCGGTCGAGATCGAGATGCCCTTGCGGATCTCCTCCTCGTCGAAGTCGCAGACGGTGTTGCCCTCTGAGACCTTGCCGAGGCGGGTGGTCGCGCCGGAAAGGAACAGCAGGCTCTCGGCCAGCGAGGTCTTTCCGGCGCCCCCGTGGCCGACCAGCACGATGTTTCGGATGTTCTCCGTGGCGTAGCTCTTCACGCGTTCTCCCCCCGGGTGACTGCGATGAATGGTGGCCCGCCATGCTATCCGCGCAGCCCGCATCGTTCCGTGGTCGCCGTGTCCCGTTTTCCGGGACGTTGCGACCGCAGATCGGCCCGCCCCGGGGACGGCTCGCTAGGATGCCGCACGTGCTCAATCAGAGGATCCGGGGAGCGTGGGACCAGTTCGTCCGGCCCATCGGCCGCATCGTCGCGAGGAGCGGCCTCAGCGCCAACACGATCACGGTGATCGGCGTCCTCATCCAGACCTTTGCGGCCTATCTGATCCTGGACGGCGCCCTGCTCGCCGCGGGGCTCGTCTCGACCGCGGCGGGCGTGGCGGACCTCCTCGACGGCGCCGTGGCGAAGGCGCGGGGCCAGGCGTCCGACTTCGGCGCGCTGTTCGACTCGACGACCGACCGCCTCTCCGACGCGCTCCTCTTCGTCCCGATCGCGTGGCTGTACGGCGTCGATCCGGACATCCCGTCGCACGACGAGCCGTGGGTCGCGGCCGTGGCACTGGCCGCGCTCGTGTTCTCGTTCCTCGTCTCGTACGTGAAGGCCCGCGCCGAGAGCCTCGGGTTCGAGTGTAACGTCGGTATCGCGGAGAGGTTCGAGCGGCTGTTCTTGATCATCGCCGGGCTGATCCTAGGGATCGTCCCGGCAATGGTGATCGCGCTGACTGCCGTATCGGCGGTGACGTTCGTGCAGAGGATGCTGTACGTGTCGGCGCAAGCACGGGCGGCGCGCTCGGATGGCGCGCCGGACAAGCGTGGGACGTAGGCGTCCGGCCGGCGAGGGCCGGCTCATACAGCTCGTCTACTACGGCTACGTCGCCGGCTCCGCGCTCGCGCGGGCGCTGCCGGAACGGCTGGTCTACGCGCTCGCGCAGGGGACCGGGGGCCTGGCCGCGCGGCGATCGAGACGGAGGGGGCAGGTGGCGGCGAACCTGGCCCGCATCACCGGGCAGCCGCCCGATTCGGAGATGGTCCAGGGCCTCGTCGTCGACGCGTACAGGTCCTACGCGCGCTACTGGCTCGAGACGTTCCGGCTCGTGCGCGAGGACCGGGCGTTCTTCCTCGAGCGTTTCGGCTCGGTCAACAAGGAAGCGCTCGACGGCGTTCTCGCCCGCGGGAAGGGCGCGGTGGTCGTCGTCGGCCACCTCGGCAACTGGGATGCAGCGGGGGCATGGGTCGGAGCAACGGGAGACAGGCTCGTCACCGTCGCCGAGGTCCTGCGCCCGCGCCGGATGTTCGACTTCTTCGCACGCCACCGGGCGAAGCTCGGCATGACGATCTACGGCGCGGAGCCGGGAGTGACGGCACGTCTCGTCGTGGAGGTCGAGAAAGGCGCAGTGCTCGCGATACCCGGCGACCGTGACCTGAAGGGCACCGGCATCGAGGCGGACTTCTTCGGCGAGCCGGCGACGTTCCCCCCGGGCGCGGCGAGCATCGCCTTGCGCGCAGGCGTGCCGTTGCTCGTCGCGGGTGTGTTCGAGCGACGCCTGCCGGACGGGAAGCGCGGGTGGTACGCGGACTTCTCGGAGCCGATAGAGCTCCCGGGATCCAAAGAGGGAGCGATCGGCGAGCTCACGCGCGCGGTGGCGGCGAAGCTCGAGGAGTACGTCGCGCGCCATCCCGAGCAGTGGCACGTGTTCCAACCCTTCTGGCTGGCCGACCGGCCGTGAGGATCGCGCTCGTCTGCCCGTACGCGTGGGACCGGCCTGGAGGCGTGCAGTCCCACGTCCGCTCACTGGCGGTTGCCTTGCGCGCACGCGACCACGAGGTCCTGATCCTGGCGCCGCACACCTCGGGTGACGCCGAGGCCGCGGAGGGGGTGACGCTGGTGGGCCGGGCGGTGGGGGTGCCGGCGAACGGCTCGGTCGCGGCGCTTGCGTTCGGACCCGTCACCGCGGCCGGCGTGCGGCGCGCCCTCGCGGACTTCGAGCCGGACGTCCTCCACCTCCACGAGCCGCTGATCCCGAGCCTGTCGCTGCTCGCGCTGCGCGGGTCGGACGTTCCCGCGGTCGGAACGTTCCACGCCGCCGCGGAATGGAGCTTCGGCTACGGGATCGCGCGCGGCGCGCTGGGTCCGACGATGAGGAAGCTCGCGGTGCGCACGGTCGTGTCGGACTCGGCGCGCGCCCTCGTCGCTCGTTACTTCCCGGGTCCATACGTCCTCACGCCGAACGGTGTCGACACCGCCGCGTTCGCGCGCGCCACGCCGGTTCGGCATGCCGAGGGCCGCACGGTCCTGTTCTTCTCCCGCCTCGAGAAGCGCAAGGGCCTCGAGGTGCTCGTGCGTGCGATGGCCCATCTGGACGACGCGACGCTCGTGGTTGCGGGTGCGGGCCCGGAGGAGAAACCGGCAAAGGCTCTGGCGCGGTCGCTGTCGATCCCGGCGGTGTGGCTCGGCCGCGTGCCCGACGAGGACGTGGGCTCGGTCTACCGCGGCGCCGGCGTCTACTGCGCGCCCGGGCTCGGCGGCGAGTCGTTCGGGATCGTCCTCGTCGAGGCGATGGCGGCGGGGACCCCCGTCGTGTGCTCCGACCTTCCGGGCTTCAGGGCGGTGGCCGGAGGAGTGGCGCGCATGGTGCCCCCCGGCGACCCCGAGCTGCTCGCCGGCGTGCTGCGCGATGTGCTCGACGATCCCGCGGAGGCGGAGCGCATGCGGCGCGGGGGAGAGGTGATCGCGGCGCGCTTCGACTGGAGCCGGTTGGCTCCGCGGGTCGAGGAGCTCTACGAGAACGCGCTCGCGCGCCGCTAGCGCGGCTTCGCCAGCAGGAGCTCGAGGTGGGCGGCGACCTGGCCGTCTGGGTCCATCGCCGTCAGCCGTCCCGGCAGCACGCGGTAGCCCCGGATGCGCCCAGCCTGTCGCGACTCGATCGGAAGATAGCGCTCGGGCAGCACGATACCGAAGAATCCCGGTCGTGAGGCTTGGTCGCCGGCGTCCTCGCGCCCGATCGTCACGTCCATCCACGTGACGCCCGGTCCCACGAACGTCAACGAGTCGATCTGCGGACCGACCATGCCCGAGATGAACGTCGCGTCGTGCTTCCGGCTGACGTCGACGATCGCGCGGATCGGCGCCCGGGCCGGGCCGAGGCAGCGGCGGCTTCCGAAGTCGTACGCGACGACGAGCTGCAGACAGGGGCTGCCGTTGGGATCGCGATAGCCGCGCACGTTCCAGACGCTCCCGCCCACGACGCCGTCCACGACGTTGAACAGGCGAGTGGTGCCGGGCCCGGGGTCGTCGGGATCGAAAGGCAGGTCCCTCTCGTGGGCCTCGAGGACGCGGCGGATCTCAATCATGCGGTCCGCCGCGCTCGGTTGTTCGGGACTTCCGAGGTCCGGGACGTGCAGCCCACCCGCGACGCCCGCCGCGACGATGATGGTCGCGGCGCCCGCGCGCGCTATCCGGCGACGGCGCGAGCGGCGCATCACCGAACGGTGCTCGGAAGCGTTCAGCGGACGCGGTGAGGGCGCCGCGTCGAGCCAGTCGCGCACGTTCGCCCGCGCCTCCGGGGGCAAGGCCTGCAGGGCCTTCGCCGCGAGGTCCGCCACCGCACGCGGCGAGCAGCCGAGGAAGAGCGATGCGCGCTCGTCGGAGAGCTCCGCGTAGTAGCGGAGGACCAGCGCCGCGCGCTGCCGGTGGGGAAGACCTCGCAGCGTCCGAAGGTGATCGGGTTCGTCCGGAGCGTCGGCGGCCGCACCGGTGTGCGATCGCCGCACGAGCTGGGTCAGAACCGCATCGGCGAGCTGCGAATCCCTTCGTCGCCCGGGCACGAGCTGGAGCGCCGCGGCTATCGACTGCTCGGCGACCCGGGGGCCGCGTTCGGCGTCGGCACTGAGCAGCGTCGCGATCCGCGCGGCCTCGGACAGATGACCCTCGATCCACTCCGCGCGCGCCTGCCTCACAGTCTCGATCCTAGGGCGCTACCGGGCTTGGCGACGCAGAACTCGTTGCCTTCTGGGTCGGCCATGACCGTCCACTCGTATCCGTACTCCTCCATGTCCGCGACCCGAGTGGCGCCAAGCCCAACGAGGCGGGCGATCTCGGCTTCGGGGTCGGGCGTCATGAGGTCGAGGTGCATGCGGTTCTTAGCGGTCTTCTGCTCGGGAACCTTGACGAACATCCACGTCGGATCGTCATCGCGCTCCACCGGCGCCCATCCGACAGTGTTGCGACGTCCGGCAAAGCCGATGGCGGCGAAGTCACTGGATGCTTTGGGGTCGAGGGGGCGGCCCAGGGCGGCCGACCAAAACCGGCCGACCGTTAGGGCGTCGGCACAATCGAAGGTCACGGAGGCAATCTCGACTGTCATCTTGGGGTTCTCCTTGACGTTGAGCGTAGATCCGAGAGGCGTAACGTCCACTTCTATCCCCACCCCTTTCCTAGCAATCACTCGTAGAGTGGTTGCTCATGAGATACAGGGTCGACGAGCTCGCAGCGCGGGCCGGGGTCAGCGTGGACACCGTCCGCTTCTACCAGGCCCGCGGGTTGCTCCCTCAGCCGGAGCGGGCGGGCCGCGTCGCCTGGTACTCGGCGGCGCACCTCGAGACGTTGCAGCGCGTGCGGGACCTCAAGGAGAAAGGGTTCACGCTCGCGTCGATCCGGCGGTTGCTCGCGGGCGACCTCGACGCCGCCGATCAGGCCCTCGTCGCGGCGATCGAGACCCCTCCGGCGGGCCAGGAACCGACGCAGCTCTCGCTCGACGAGCTCGCGGCGCGCACCGGTGTCTCGGCCGCGCTGCTGCAGGCGATCGAGCGCGAGGGACTGCTCGTGCCGCGGGAGACAGAGGACGGTCCCGTCTACACGGAGCAAGACGCCGCCGCGGTGTCGGCCGGGTTGAAGCTGTTGGAGGCGGGGTTGCCGTTGGGCGAGCTCCTGGCGCTGGCGCGCGAGCACGATGCCGCGATGCGACCGGTGGCCGAGCGCGCCGTCGACCTGTTCGTCAGGTTCGTGCGCGACCCGATCCGCGGCGGCACCCCGTCCGACGAGGAAGCCGCAGCAAAGCTGACCGAAGCGTTCTCGAAGATGCTCCCCGCGACCGGAGCCCTCGTCGCGAGCCACTTCCAGCGTCTGCTGATCGCCGAAGCGCAGGCGCGGCTCGAAGCCTCCACGGCGGGCTCGTGAGGGGCCGGCTCGACCGTCTGCCGGTGGGCCGGGCCAAGGTCGAGGCGGTGAGGTCGATGTTCGACTCGATCGCGCCGCGCTACGACCTCGTGAACCGCGTGATGACGTTCGGGATGGACACCGGATGGAGGCGCAAGTCGATCGGATCACTTGATCTCGAGACGCGCTCGGTGGTCCTCGACGTCGCGTGCGGCACCGGTGACTTCTGCAGGGAGCTGGAGGACGCAGGGCACGCTCCGATCGGCGCGGACTTCTCGATGGGCATGCTGCGCGCGGCGCGGACGGACGCACCTCTGCTGCAGGCCGACGCGCTCCGGCTGCCGCTGCGCGACGCGAGCGTGGACGCGGCGACGTGCGGCTTCGCGCTGAGGAACGTCGCCGACGTGGGGATGCTGTTCGCGGAGCTCGCCCGGGTGGTGCGGCCCGGGGGCCGGATAGCGCTGCTCGAGGTGTCCGAGCCTCAGTCGGCGGTGCTGCGCGCGGGACACCACCTGTACTTCCACAGGGTGGTCCCGCTGATAGGCGGGCTCCTCTCGGACAGGCGCGCCTACGGCTACCTGCCTCGCTCCACCGCGTACCTGCCGCCGACGGAGGGCCTGCTGCAGAGGTTGCGCGCCGCGGGTTTCGCCGATGCCGCGGCGGTGCAGATGGGGCTGGGGGCCGTGCAGCTGCTCACCGGCACGCGCGCATGACCGATCACGACCTCCTGTCGCTCGCCGCGCGGCTCGACGATCCGATCGTGTGGCTGAACGGTGACGACGGCATGGTCGCGGCGGGCGAGGTCGCGCGGGTGGAGGTCGGAGTCGGGGAGGACCGGTTCCGACGCGCCGCCGCGCGTCTGCAAGAGGTCTTCTCGACGCTCGACCGGCGGGCGTTCGCATTCGGGAGCTTCGCGTTCGACCCGCGCTCGGACGACTCCGTCCTCGTGATCCCCGCAGTCGTGTGGGGCCGGACCGGGGGGAGGTCCTGGGTCGCGGCGGCCGGCGACGTGGATCCCGACTCTTTGCTGCGTGATCGACCTGCGCCCGCGGCCGACCGGGTGCGCTACGGCGGGTCGACGATCTCGGAGCTCGCGTGGCTGGACGCGGTGGCGGAGGCCGTCGAGAGGATCGAGGCGCGGGAGCTGGAGAAGGTCGTGCTCGCGCGCGACGTTCTCGTGTGGTCGGAGCAACCCTTCGACGTCCCCGTGTTACTGCGGCGTCTCGCTCGACGCTTCCCCGGTTGCTTCACGTTCTCGTGCGACGGGATGATCGGTGCGACCCCCGAGCTGCTCGTGGCGCGTCAGGGTGACGACGTGAGGTCGGTCGTGCTCGCGGGAACGATCGCGAGGGGGGACGGCCGCGCGGAGGACGAGCGTCTGGCTGCGGGATTGATGACCTCGGAGAAGGACCTCGCCGAGCACCGGTTCGCGGTGGACTCGGTCACGGAGCCGCTGGCCGGAATCTGCTCCGACCTGAAGGTCGAGGGCCCGTTGCTGCTGCGACTGGCGAACGCGCAGCACATCAGCACGCGCGTGAGTGGCCGGCTCGAGCAGGACGAGACGGCCCTCGATCTCGCGGGCCTGCTGCACCCGACCGCAGCGGTCTGTGGGACGCCGCGTGCTCGCGCTCTGGACACGATCCGCGCCCTCGAAGGGATCGATCGCGGCCGTTACAGCGGGCCCGTGGGGTGGGTCGACTCGGTCGGCGACGGGGAGTGGGGGATAGCGCTTCGCTGCGGGCGCTTCGACGGAAGGCGGGGTCGACTGTTCGCGGGCAGCGGCATCGTCGCGGGCTCGGAGCCCGAGGCAGAGCTGGAGGAGACGCGCGTAAAGCTGCGAGCGATGATGTCCGCTTTGGAAGGAGACTAGGTCGCGCTAGGGCGCCAATGCAGCGGCTACGGCGTCCCATAGCTCGCCGTGCAGCGAGACGTTCGCACCCCGGTCCGTGCGCGCCTCTATCAGGTGCACCCCACCGGACGCGAGAGCGGCATCTACTGCGGGACCGAGGGCCGCCGCGCCGGTGAGGATCTCGTAGCCACAGCCGTATAGCGCTGCCAGGTGCGCGAAGTCGATCCCGTGGGGTGTGGAGAACGTGCGCTCGAAATCCGGCACCGCGCCGGCCTGCGGCAGGAACGAGAAGATCCCGCCCCCGTCGTTGCTCAGGATCACGAACACCGCACTCACATCCTCCGTGCGTGCAAGCAATAGTCCGTTCTGGTCGTGGAGCATCGACAGGTCGCCGGCCAGCGCCAGCACAGGACCTTCCGACGCGAGCGCGACGCCGAGCGTCGTCGACACGAACCCGTCGATCCCGTTCGCTCCCCGGTTGCCGGTCACGCGCAAGCCGGTGCGCGGCGCCATGAACCAGTCGAGGTCGCGCACGGGCATGCTCGCGGCGACGACGAGCGTCGCGCCGTCCGGCGCGTGCGCCGTGAGATCACGGGCGACCCGCGGCTCCGATACCTCGTCGCGCTCGTCCAGGAACCCGTCGATCGCGGCGCGGGCGGCGCGTTCGGCGTCCGTCCATGCCTCGAGCCACTCCGACCGGCCGCGTTCGGGGGCGATCTGCGAAGCGGCCGCACAAAGCGTCGACGGGTCCGCGTGAACGATCCTGTGTGCCGCCCGGTCCGGATCGAGCCACCGACCGGCAGGATCGACGAGTACCTGCTCCCCGTCGCGGAAGTAGGCGTTCACGACGCGGGAGATGCCGATCTTCCCGGTGCGGAGGACGAAGTCGGGCCGGTGCTCGTCCGCCCACCCACTGCGCAGCAACGCCTCGTACGTCGATATCGCGTGGGGGCCGGAACGCAACCCGGACGCCGGCTCCGCGAGGATCGGCCACCCCGCCCGCGCCGCGAGCGTGTGGACGCCGGACGGTTCGACTTCGCCGGCACCGGCGAGGATCAGCCCCCGCTCCGTCGACGCGACCTTCCGGGAGAGCCATGAGACGTCCTCGGCGGACGGCATCGACACCGGACGCGTCGTCTCCGTCCACGGACGTCCGTCCGCTCTGCCGGAGTAGTCGCGCTCGAGCTCGTCGTCCGCCGGCGGGACGAAGGGCTCCCGGAACGAGACGTTGAGATGGACGGGGCCCGTGCGCGACCCGGCCCACGCGCGGCATGCCACGGATCGCCAGTACGCGTTCGCGCCGGGGCGGTCTTCGGGGACGCCGGTCTCGCAGAACCATCGGACGGCCTCCCCGTAGATCTTGACCTGGTCGATCGTCTGGTTCGCGCCGCTCCCCCGCAGCTCCGGCGGGCGGTCGGCGGTGACGGCGATCAGCGGCACGGACCCGTTCGATGCCTCGGTCACCGCGGGGAGGAAGTTCGCGGCGGCGGTGCCCGATGTCGACACGACGACCGCCGGGCTCCCGCTCGCCCGCGCGATGCCCACGGCGAGGAACCCCGACGACCGCTCGTCGATCGACACGTGCGTGCTCAGGCGATCGTCACTCGTCGCGGCGACGGCAAGGGGGGTCGAGCGCGAACCGGGCGACATGCAGATGTGCCGCACCCCGCAACGAACGAGCTCGTCGAAGAGACAGGACGCGGCCGCGTCGCCGGCGTTCAACGGGCAGCCTCCATGCGCGCGCGCCAGGCGTCGCCGTGTGGTGTGCCGGTTGTCTCGTAGCACGCCAGCGCTTCTTCGTCGACGACGGGCCGCCGAACCACGAGCGCACCGTCCACCGGCACGAGCGGGTCGTCCACGACGTCACCTTCGAGCAACGAAAGGGTCCCGAGACCGCACGCGTAGGGGAGCTCGGGCAGGGCCGCGGCGAGAGCGAGCCCGGCGGCGAGCCCCACCGACGTCTCCACCGCGGACGAGACGACTGCCGGAAGGCCCGCGGCATCCGCGACCGCGAGCGCGCGCCGCACGCCGCCGAGCGGCTGGACCTTCAGGACCACGATGTCCGCCGCTTCGAGCCCCCGGACGCGCAGGGGATCGGCCGCCGTTCGTACCGACTCGTCCGCCGCGAGGGGAACGTCCACGCGCCGCCGCAGCTCGGCCATCTCCTCGAGCGTCGCGACGGGCTGCTCGACGTACTCGAGGTCGTAGCGATCGAGCATCTTGATGTTGCGCTCCGCGGTGTCGACGTCCCAGGCCCCGTTGACGTCGACACGGATGCGACCATGCCGCCCGAGCGCGTCGCGCACCGCCTCCACGCGCGCCTCGTCGTGGCCCTCTGCGATCTTCACCTTTACGGTGGTGCAGCCGGACGCGAGCGTCAACTCGTGGGCCTTCTCCGGCGACACCGCGGGGATGATCGCGTTCACGGGAACGGAGTCCCGCACCGGAGACGGCCACGGCGTGGTTGCCGCCTCCATCGCTGCAGCGAGCCACGGTGCTGCGGCGCGCGGGCCGTAATCCGGGAACGGCGAGAACTCGCCCCACCCTGCGGGACCGTGCAGCAACAAGCCGGACCTCTCGGTGATCCCCCGGAAGCGGACGCGCAGCGGGATGCGGAACGAGCGGGGCGTCATCTCCACAGCAACACGCTCCCCACGAGCCCGAACAGGAGATGCAGCTGCGCAGTGCGCACGAGGCAGGGGACGAGTTCTGGTCCCGACGACCGGTTCACGCTCGCGATCAGCAACGGCGCGGGGGCGAAGACGACCAGCAACAACCACGCGCGCGGGACGAGCACGGCGAGGGGCCCCACCGCGAGCGCGGAGCCGGCCAAGAGCGCGGCGTAGAGCCGGCGCGTC
>WUUC01010815.1_pt1 | contig 11191 bp, 7 predicted proteins | sample 6278441 | NCBI WGS metagenome assembly WUUC01 (sample SAMN13675441, study PRJNA597444) | soil metagenome | isolation source: soil | place: USA: Washington | collected 2017-10 | reverse complement strand
GATCGGACGAGTGAAGACCATGCGATTGGCGTCCGCGTAGGCCGACCCCGGCATCGCGGCCGCGATCGCGCTCCTCACGTCGTTCGCGCTCGTGAACGGCAGCGCAAGGCCCAGCGACTTCGCGACGTTCACCAGGATCTGCCAGTCCTCTCGCGCTTCGCCCGGCGGCACGACCGCCGCCGACGCTGCCTGAACCCGCCCCTGTTCGTTCGCATAGATCGCGTCCTTCTCGACGTAGGCCGCTCCCGGCAACACGAAATCCGCCGCAGCGGCAAGCGGTGTCATTTCGACGCCCTGCACGATGAGCAGCGGGAGCCGGCCGGAGCGTCGCGCCTCGATCAGCCACGAGACGTCGCCGATCGAGCCTTGCGGCCCCGGATCGATGACGTACACAGCTTGGACGCTTCCCGCGGCGATCGCGTTACGGAACGCCGTGAGGTCGGGCACGCCGCCGTTGCCGGGCCCCACGTTATAGCCAAGATCCCGGGCGCCGTTCACGTTCGGCGCATCGGTCGCAGGCACCTTGAACTTGGCTCCAGGTGGCTGGCGCTTCTCGCTCGCGGTCCACGAAAGAACGGCGGAGCCGAGCGCATCCGCGCCCAGCAGCCCTTCGAGCATCTGCTTCAGGACAAAGAGCTCCTCGGTGGCGGCATGGGCAGACACGAAAAACCGCACCGACGAAGGATCCGCAGCGCCGGCGGCCTGGATCCGGTCGCGCAGCCGCGGTTCGACGTCGTGCCACGCCGCTGGCTGCAACGTCTCACCGGAGCGCATCATCGGCTTGCGCAGACGGTTCTCGCCTTCGACCCAGTGGTAGTTGAACCGGCCGATGTCGCACATCCAGTAGCTGTTGACGTCGGGGTTGAAGCGTGGCGTTACCCGAATCAGGCGCGACCCCCGCGCCCATTCCGGTTTGGCCTTCAACCACGCGCTCGTGTTGCAGCCCTTCGCGCAGAGCGTGCAGATCGTGTCCACCACCGCGGGGTTGTCCCACGGGCGGCTCTTGAACCGATAGTCGCGCGTCGTGATCGCACCCACCGGACACACGTCCATCAGGTTTCCGGACAATATCGAATGGACGCCTTCCTCCTCGAACGTCGCGATCTCGCTGCCGTACCCCCGATCCGTCACGCCGATCTGCGCGTCCGTATCGATCTCGCGCATGAAGCGGATGCAGCGCGTGCAGAGAATGCAGCGCTGGCGGTTCAGCATCAGCGTCGGGCCGAAGTCCACATCCCCCTTCACGCCTTCGCCGTCGAACACGCGGCGCGGGAAGTCCATGCGGCTCTGCGCCGGCCCGAACGTGTAGGAGAAGTCCTGCAGCGGGCATTCACCGCCCTTGTCGCAGACGGGGCAGTCGAGCGGATGGTTGATGAGCAGGAACTCGAAAACGCTTGCGCGCGCGTCCACGACGTCGGGATCCCGAGTCGACACGACCATGCCTTCCGTGCAAATCGTCGAGCACGACGTCTGCAGTTTCGGCATTTTTTCGACTTTGACGATGCACACGCGGCACGAGCCGTCGACGCCGAGACCGGGGTGATAGCAGTAATAAGGAACAGAAATGCCGTGTTCGATGGCCGCCTCAAGCACGGTCTTGCCTTTCTCGACCGTGAGCGCGTGTCCATCGATGGTCACATTGACCGTATCCATAACCTGACGATCATACCCAAATCTCAAATTCCAAATGCCACATCCCAACATCAAACAGCCGAAATCCGAAATCCCGATAGCCAAGCCTTTTGCTGCTCTGCTTGACCAGCTGCGCGATCAATAACTACATTCCCTCGGGGAGGTCGCATATGGAGGCAATCCGTGCCCGGTTCGGATCGGTCCTCGAATGGCTCGTCGCTGCGGCCTTCATTGTTGCCATCCTGGCGATAGGCTCGATCGTATGGCGTGAGCTCCGCAGCGTGAGCGCCACGTCGCCGGTGATCGCGCATGAGGCGCAGGCGGATGGTGCGACGCCGCCTCCCGCGGGCATCCCCGCGCGCGCGGTCTCGGTGCCGGTGCTGTTACTCCCCGGTGGAAATGCCGTGCGCGTCGGGGAAGGGGTTGCGGCCATCGCCGCGCGGCTCGGTCGCGCGGCGGAGGTGGGTACGCAAACCGTGGAACGCGCCCGCTTCGGCGAACGTCTCACGCGGTTCTACGAACACCTCGGCACCCGGTTCGTGCTCGTGTTCGAGCCGTTCGAGGAGCGAGGGGAGCCGAAGGTCGCGGCTATATATCTGCAATAACCGCAACCGCCAAATCCCAACGCCCAAGGCGTTCAGGACTCATCGAAGTCCGCGAGCGCAGCGGAGTCCTTGTTGACGGCGACGCCACGTACGGCGGCTTCGACCGGGATCTTCTTGATCACTTCACGATCGGTGACCGGGACAACCACGTCACTCGTGCGGCCATCGGCATAGGTGAGCGTAACGGTGACCGGCACGTCGAAGATTTGCTCGGTCGTCTGCGTGAAGCGAACCGTGACGGCGCCCTCTTCGAGCGTGGCCGCGTAGCGCAGGCGCGGCAGCGTGGCGCCGTAAATCCAGCGCTCGAAGAAGCGCTCGAGCGGCTGACCCGTTTCCTCTTCGAACGCACGCTGGAGATCGTCGGTGCCCGCCTTGTCGAACTTCCGGTCGAAGTAGAAGCGTCGTAAGCCGTTGAAGAACGCCTCGTCGCCTACGAGACGTCGCAGCATGTGCAGCACCGCCGCGCCTTTGTTGTACACGAGCGCGCGGAACACCCGTTGATCTCCCTTGATGTGGCCGAGCCGGTACCCGAGATGAATCGGTCCCTGGTCCGACTCGCCGAGGCCCCACCGCCGGAACTGGCGCAGCATCGCCACGAACGTCTCGTCTCCCCGCGCCTTCTGCGCGTAGAGTGCCGCGAAGTACTGCGCGAACCCCTCACTGATCCACTGCTCGTGATAGTTCTTCCACCCCACGGCCTGGCCCCACCACTGGTGCGCGAGCTCGTGCGCGAGAAAGAACTCGGGAAAGCCCTGGAACGATGCCGGATCGTTCCGCCACACGAACGGTGTTGACGGCAGCGGGTTGTTCATCACGGCGAAGTATCCGGGGCTGTGGCCGCCCGGCAGGTCGTGTTCGACGAGCGCCAGCGCCATCGTCGGATACGGGGCTTCGCCGATGATGCCGGCGTAGAACTGCAGGATGTCGGTTCCCCACGCGGTCATGTCGCGGGCCCGCGACGTTTGCCGCGGATTCGAATCGACCGCGAGCCGCACGCGATCCCGTACGCGGAAGCCGGGGGCACGGCGTCCGTCGGCAGACAGCGTCGCGGCCGCGAACTCGCCCGCGGGATCCTCCACGAGTGGGACGCTCGTGGAAGTCACATGCACGAACCGACTCACGACGAGCGACAAGTAGCGGAGCGGATCGACGGCAGTGAACGTGTAGGTCTTCGCGCCCTGCGGCATCGATGAATCCTTGACGCTGCGCGGCGATCCGGCGGCCAGCTCACCGCTGGCGACGCAGCTGTACGGCTCCGGTACGGTGATGCGGAGCGTCGCGGTGGCGTAGTCGGTGTACGGACCCTGCGGATGCCAATAGGCGCGGTTGCTCAAAAGATAGTGCGGCTCCGCCGGGACGTACGGCAGGTTGTCATCCGGACTGCCACGTTGGGGCGCCACCGCCACCGCCTCGCGGTCGATCCCCTGCGATCGCAGGCGTCCCGAATACGCGAACACCAGATTCATCTCGCTATCGCGGGGCATCGCGGTCGGCAGGTTGATGACGATGCTGTTCTGGTTCTTGACGCGCAGGTGCAGCAGCCGGCCGTGCTCCACGCTGGCGACGCCAAGCACGGTGAGCGGCTCGGCGAGCCGCACCGTCAACGTGGTGAGCGCGTAGGCGCGGATGCGGATGCGCATGCGCGCGCGCGCCTCGACAAATTCACGCTCGGGCGCGATCGTCGCCTCGATGTCGTGGTGCAGCACGTCGTAATCAACGAGGTCGTCTTCGTCGTAGAAGCGCCCGCGCGACGCGAGTTTCTGGGGCGACGCGTAGAGCGCGATGTTCCGCTGCTTCGCGCGATCGAACAGCGTGACGTCTTCCGCTTCGCCTGACGAACGCGCGTACGTGAGCGTGCCGTATCGCTTCGTGCGCACCTCGGCGAGGAAGTCGCCGTATCCAGGCACGAGATACCACGGGTCGCGACTGAGATCCTGCAGGTCGAGGCTGAACGACTTCGGCGCTTCCTCCGCAAACACTTCCTGCGCGCGCCGAAGCATGCGTGCGTCGATGGGTGTTTCCTTCAAGCTGTCTTTCGACAGCCTGGTGCCGTATTCGCCTGGACTCAGCCGCACGAACGCGGTATCGAACTGCGCTGTCAAGGTGTCGGCGCCGGAAAAGATTCGCACCTGGCTGCGCTCGCCCTCGGGCGCCGGCAGGAACTGCATCTCGCCGCGCCCGAAGAGCACGAGCCCGGTTACGCCATCCGCGCTATCAATCGTGAACACGGTCCCCTGCTCGAGAACAAGCCGCAGGTCTTCGGCAGTGATCGTCAGGCCGCGGGCATCGAACTGGCGGACGGCATTCACCGCGAGTCGGTGCAGGCCTTCGACGACGCTCAGGCGCTCGGCGCCCGCGATGCGCCACTCCGCATCGTCGGCTGCGCGGTGCCCGCGGCGGACATCGAAGCGTGCCGTGACGATGCGGCTCGTGCGCTCGGTCTCGGTGAAGAGATCGACAACGAGGCGGAACCCATCGCCGGGCAGCGTTCCTTCGAGCGCGGCCCGGTCGCGTTCGCGCACGACGGCGCGCGTCGTGCCCCTCGTCACGAGGTCCGTTGCGAATGTGCGCAACGGCTCAGTTGCGGCTGAAGGTGAGAACAGGATCTCGAGCGCCTGCGGGTCGCCGCCCTGGAGCCCTTTTTCAATGCGGCCCAAAAGAACGGCGACTCCATCGGCCTCGGGCGCGGGAGTCTGGCCCCGGGCGCCCGACGCGAGAAGCAACACGAACCCGATGAGGAGAATGGATTTGGCGGCCACGGGTCCCGACCCCGTATTAGACGCCGACGACGTCGGTTTGGGCCAGTGGCGCGGTCGGAATGGGATGGAGGCGGCGGACGACGAGCACGGTGAGGTCATCGAGAAGCCGGCGTTCCTGTGTATGCCGCTCCACCGCCTCGAAGGTTGCCCATCCCAGTTCTTTTGCCGACCCCCACGAACGGGTATCCACGACCTGCTCGAGACCCTGTTCGTCGAACGGCTGGCCGGCGGCATTTTCAGCCTCCGTGATGCCGTCGCTGTACATGATCAGCACGTCAGCGCACTGCAGCTGCGTGCGGCCGGTCGTGTACTGCGACCGGTCGAACATGCCGAGCGCCACGCCGCCTTCGCGCAGGCGCTCGTAACCGCCGGAGGCGCGGCGCAGGAGCGGAGGATTCTGTCCGGCGTTCACGAACGTGAGCTCGCCGGTGCGCGGGTTGAATACGCCGAGAAAGAGCGTAATGAATCGCGTGCTCGGCGCCTGTTTCATCACCTGCACGTTCAGGCGCCGCACGAGCTCGGCAGGCTCGAGGCCTTCGTCAACAAGCGTTCGAAGCATCGCCAGGAGCAAAGCCATCAACAACGCCGCGGGACTTCCCTTGCCGGCGACGTCACCGAGCGTGATCAGCACCCGACCGTCGGCAAGCGGCAACACATCGTAGAAATCGCCTCCGACAGTGTTCGCCGGACGCGTCATGCCGAATGCCTCGATGCCCTCGGCCTGAAATGGCCCCTTTGGCAACATGGCTTGCTGGATCTCGCGCGCGATCTCGAGGTCGTTCTTGAGCGACAGCCGGTCGGCCACCTCGAGCAGCACGAGCAGGTTGATCAGGAGGAACGCCGTGAGCATCCACAACGTGCCTTCCGCGAACACGGGATGGGGCAGGAGCAGCCAGTGGATCCCGCGGAACAGCTCGAACAACCCAAAGAAGCTCGCGAGCAGCGCCATGCCGTAAATGGCACGGCGAGCGGGCGTCAGCTTGAGCGTGAACGCGAGGAAGAACAGCCGTGTGTGGTGAAAGGCGCGCTTGTGCCACCGCAGCTTCGCCAGCTCGGCGACATCGATGTGGCGCGCGAAAAAGCGATAGGCATCCGGCGTGTCGCGCGTGAAGAGCCGCTCGAACTCCTGCGCCGTGAGCCCATGGGTGTACGCGTCAAAGAACCGACGGGCGCCGCCGGGCGTACGGGGGAGGGGCGGCGGCGACATGTTCATAACTTACGCCTCTAGATAATTCCGAGTTCCGCGCCGACCTTGCGAAAACAGTCGAGGGCGAACTGAAGCTCGTCCCGCGTATGCGTGGCCGTGACGATCGTCCGGACGCGGGCCTTCCCGCGCGGCACTGTCGGGAACGCGATCCCTTGCGCGAACACGCCTTCCTCGAACAACCGGTCCGACAGCTTCATCGCTAGCGCGCCGTCACCCGCAATCACGGGCGTGATCGGGCTTTCGCTCAGGCCCGTGTTGAAACCAAGCGCGTGGAGACCCGCCTTGAAGAAGCGCGTGTTCTCCCACAGACGATCTATCAACTGCGGCTCGCTTTCGAGCACGTCGAGCGCGGCCAGGCATGCCGCCGCCACGGCCGGCGGGTGCGAGGTGGAGAACAGGAACGGTCGCGCGCGGTGATACAGGAATTCTATCAGCGCGAGACTCCCGGCCACGTAGCCACCCAGCGCGCCAATCGCTTTCGAGAGAGTGCCGACCTGGATGTCCACGCGTCCGTGCAACCCGAAATGATCCACGGTCCCGCGTCCGTTCTTCCCGAACACGCCGCTCGCGTGGGCGTCGTCCACCATCATGATGCAGCCGAATTCGTCAGCCAGATCGCAGAGCTCCGGCAACGCGCCGACATCGCCGTCCATGCTGAACACGCCGTCGGTGATGAGCAGCTTGCGCTGAGCCTTCGGCAGTTCCTGGAGGATCTTGCGCGCGGCGTGCGCATCCTTGTGCGGGAACACCTTGATCGTCGCGCGACTGAGACGGGCGCCGTCGATGATGCTGGCATGATTCAGCTCGTCGGAGACGATCACGTCTTCCTTCGTGAGGATGGACGACACCGTGCCCGCATTTGCCGTAAAGCCGCTCTGGAACACGACGGCGGCTTCGGTCTTCTTGAAGACGGCGAGCCTGCGTTCGAGCTCCATGTGAATGGCCATGGTGCCGGCAATGGTGCGCACCGACCCCGACCCAACCCCCAGGTCCTTCACTGCCTGCAGCGCTTTCTCCCGCAGCCTGGGATGCGTGGTCAAACCAAGATAGTTGTTGGAGGAGAGATTGACGACCGATCGCTGGTCTACCGACGTCTGCGCCTTCTGCTCCGCGTCGAGGACGCGCAAAACGCGATAGAGGCCCTGTTCCTTCAGCGACGCGAGTTCGTCGGCAAGATACTGGAGCGAATCCTGGCGCATAGAGGCGCCATTCTAGAACTCCCAAATTCCAAATCCCAACTCCAAAATCCCAAAGCAAAAAATCCCAAACGGCATTGAGGTGGGATCTGGGATTTTGGGATTTGGGATTGGGATTTGGAACTTGGAATTTATCAGAAGAAGAGGATGACGCTCCAGGGCACGATCGCGACGGCGAGGTAGAACAGCGAGAGAAACGCGACGGCGCTGTGAATCTGGCGCAAGTGCAGGCAAATGCCGAGCGCGCCCGCGACGACCTTTGCCGCCGCCAGGGCTGGACCGAATCCGAATACCGCCATCAATGACGCAATGAGCGGATTCGCTTCGATGCTGATGCCATGGGTCAGGACGCCAAGGTAGGTGAAGATACCGTCCAAGCACTGGGCCAGCAGGAACGTGATGATGACGAGGTCTCCGAACCATTCGCCTACGCGCGCCTCCGGTGCGCTTCGGCGCGACATCGCCGCAGCCTCGGCGAAGGCGGGCGACCTGTCGGGCTGATTGCACACTTTAGGCACCTGCGTGCCCGGGAAAGTGGCGGCGACTGCGTACGGCTGCGGCGACATGGCGTTCCGGCCATGGCAACGGCAACCGTCGTACCAGGTGTCAGTGAGGAAGCTCGTACAGGACGTCGCGGTCGCGGCGGGACACCTCGGCCGCACCATGCGCGGCCAGCCACGTCGAAAACCGGGTGCCGCTATCGTCCAGGTAGGCCGCCTCATGGACAATCACGTGCGTGACGCCGAGCTCCTCCAGCGCGCGCCAGGCAAGGTCGTCGTCGCGCTCAATCGCATTGAGCATCGCGATCAGCCGGCTGTAATGAGGGGGAAAGTAACCGCTGTATCCATTCACGAGCTGGTTTCGGTGAACGGTGCTGTAGTACACGGCGCGGACGTCGTAGTCCGGCTCGCCGAACGGCATTTCGAGCAGCACGACGTGGGCATTTTCCCGCGGGACGTCGTGATAAATCGCCGGCGCGCGGCTCGGTCGATAGACCCGGCCTTCGGGCGTGGCAAAGTTGGTGAGCGGCGAGATGCCGTTCACGAGGAACGGCAGCGAATGACTCTCGAGCAGGAACGCGACGCCAAGCACCGCGACCGCAGGCCAGGCGTGGCGCGGAAGGCGGGCTACGACCAGGCCGCCGAGGACAGCGATCGCAAGCGCGACGACCATGGCCAGTCGCGCGGGGACGCGAACGCCTTCGAAGCCAGGGACATACTCGAGCAGCGCAGCATATGGCGACCACACGTCGATCACCCGGCCGTAGGCGCGAGGTGATGGTCCGAGCGACAGCCACCATGCGAGCGCCATGAGGATCAGGAAGATGGCTTCCGGCTGACGAAGGGCATATGCCGCCCGTTCCCGGGTGCGTGAGAGGAGCACGGCCGCCGTGCCGGTGGCGAACGCGATTGTCAGCAGTCGCGTGATGTTCGTCGCGCGGATCTCGAACAACACCAGGTCGAAATTGACGCGGCGGGTGAAGAGCGCGAGCAGTGCGAGCACGCCGTGCGCGAGAGCAATCGTGGTGAGAAGCAGGATTATCGAACGCCTGCCACGGGACACGGAGGCACGTAGAGGCGGAGTGAGATCGATGTCGATTTCATCTCTGAGTCTCAGAGTTTCCGCGTTCCGTCTCGCCGTGTCCCGGATCAGGGCGCCGGCTGCCAGTAACGCCAGCGCCAGGGGTACGAAGCCCGGGAACAGCTCGCCTTCGGGTTTCGGGAATTCGCGAATCGCGGTGCCCCATGCACGATTGCTTGCAGACGCCGTGAAGTACGAGTACACGTCCGCCGAGAAACGGACGATTTCCGGGACATCACGCGACAGGTGCAGCGAGTCGCGTAGCTGCTTGTACGGCAACACGAAGGGCGCCGTGCACAAGACCACGCCAGCCAGCGCGATGACGAGGTCCGTCCAAACGCGCCGGTCGCGCCACGACCCTCGCGCCGACATCTCCCACGCGACATACACGCCGACGAGCGGAGCGAAGTAGAGCAGGTAGTAGCCACACGACAGGTTCTGGGCCACGAGCGCGACCGAGGCGCCGGCAAGCGCGCGACGACGGCGGGTGGTGAAATAGCGACGTACGCAGTACAGGACAAATGGCATCCATTGCACGGACAACACCTGCAGGTGCGACGACTGCGCGAAGCGGTAGGGCGCAAAGGCAAACAGCAGGCCGGCAAGGAATGCTGCCGCCGTGGACGCTGTCAACTCGCGCACGAGCAGAAAAGTGCCCAGGCCGCAGAGCACGAACGTGGACAGAAACAGCAGGTTGTAACAGAGGATTGGATTGTTCGTGGCGAGATAGACAGGAAACACCTGCACGGCCTGCGCGAACAGGTGCTCCGAATACGCGAGCGTCAGCGGCGCAGGGTGAAAGATGTTTCCGTCGAAGAACGCGCGGATCCGCGAGAGATCGCCGGCAAGAATGGCGGCAAGCTGCTCCGCGTCCCAGGCGAGGATCCACATGTTGAGCAGCGAGTCGCCGAGATCCCACGCGACGTCGCGGCCAAGGCCCTGCGCGAGCGGCCAGGTCATCACGATCGTCGTGAGCAGATACGCGCCGGTCGCGAGCCAGGCCGTCCGTGATCGGGTCATTCCCGGTCGACGGCGTCCGGGGCGATCTCCGCGAGCAGCACGTGCAGGATAGCCGCCGAAGGCACGGCGAGGATCGCGCCGACGATCCCCATGAGGCTGCCGCCCAGCATTAACGCCACGATCACGACGGCGGCACTGATGCCGACCTGGCGCGACATCACCTTCGGCACGAGCACGTGATTCTCGAACTGCTGCTGCGCGAGGAAGAAGATTGCGACGCCAAGCGCGAGCGGCCACGAGACGGAGGAGGCGACGGCGATCGCCGGGATAGCGGCAAGCAGTGGACCGACGATAGGGATCAGCTCACCGACGGCTGCGATCAGCGCGAGCACGTAGAAATAGGGCACACCCATCAGCCACAGCCCGAGCGCCGCCGACCCGCCGATGATTCCGGCCAGGAACAACTGCCCGCCCAGCCACGCGCTGACTTTCGTCGTGACGCGACGGCAGGCGTCGGCGACGCGGCGGCGTTCGGTGCGCGGGAAGAGCCGCACGAACGTGTCGACGATCATGTCGGAGTCGAGCAGGAAGTAGAACGCGAGGATGAGAATCGTGACGAGGCCGGCGATCCCGCCCACGACGCCCCAGATGCCGCGTAGCACCGCCTCGAATGCGTCGCCACCGGTGCCGGGCGCTTTCTCGACCGCTTCGCGGACGCTTATCTCCCGCGTGAGCCAGCCGCGGTCGATCAGGAATTGCTGTCCGCGGTGCAGCAGCTCCGGGAACTCTTGCCACAGCTCGCGCGCCTGCGAGACGAGCGGCGGGATCACAAGTATGCCAATCCCGACGAGCGTCGCGATGATGAGCAGGTAAATCGTGAGAATGGCCAGCCATCGCGGGATCCGATTTCCGACGAGCGCGTCCTCGCGTTGCTCGATTGTCCTGACAAGGGGGGAGAGGCCAATCGCGACCAGCGCCGCGACGTAGACGATCAGCAGCACCCCGCGTGCGAGGTACGCCGTCCAGAGCAGGACGACCGTCAGCGCCAGTCCGGCCAGCGCGTACCGGACGACCGCGCGCGGATCCTCTCCGGGCGGCGTCACGTGCGCTGAAGATACCTGCGCGTGAACGCGGCCAGGTCGTCGTAAATGGACGAGAGTTCGTCGGGGCTCGCGAGGAACACGATGCGGAAAAACCCGGCATCAGGCGACGTGCCGAAGCCGGAGCCGTAGACGCAGAGGATGCCGGTTT
>WUUC01002669.1_pt1 | contig 11193 bp, 8 predicted proteins | sample 6278441 | NCBI WGS metagenome assembly WUUC01 (sample SAMN13675441, study PRJNA597444) | soil metagenome | isolation source: soil | place: USA: Washington | collected 2017-10 | reverse complement strand
TCTTGCAGCTCTTGGTCGGTCACGGTGCCCGGCGGCGGGGTCGTGATCACGATCGGCCATCGATCCATATCCAGATCGATCGTGCGTCTCGTGTGGACATCGGGGCGAGCGTTCACAGTCACAGAAGCTACGCCTTAGGGATATACCCGCACAGCGCGCATTTCATTGCACCCCCTGCGGCATGCGATGGACCTTACTTTTGCGGGCTCGCGACGACATTTGCAGCGCTGCGGGCGCGTGCGCGGGCGCGCTTCTGACGTGCGCGTAAGCGCCGGCTTTTCTTGAGTTTCGCGCGACTGATGACCTTACCGTCCGAAGCTTTCACCGTCGCCGTATTGGGAATGTCGGCCGATGTGGGCGCAAGGAGCTCCGCGGAACCGGCAAGGGGAGCTTGCACCGCCCCCGCCGCCTCGCCCGCGACGGTGTCGGACACCACGGTGTCCCGTGGTTGAACGATCGGCTGCACCACGGCAACACCCATCTGCTGCATCGAAGGAGCGGCAGGCGTCGCGACTGTTTGCGTGGGTCGGGCCACGGGTGTCGGAAGGGGCTTCGACGCATCCGAAACAGTCGCGACGCTCGCCGGAAGGCGCAGCAAACCCACGAGTTTTGGCGCGAATCTGTAGGCGGCAAAGCCCGCCACAGCCGACAGCGCGAGGATCCCTACCATCACGACGGAACGACGCAGGCGACTCGGCGGCGCTACGTCTTCGACGAACGGGATTACTTGGGTCTCCAAGATTGCATCCGAAGCGTCGCGACTATCTTCGATCACGATCTCGATCTCCGACACATCCACCGGGCTGAAGCCCAACGTGCCGTGCCGTCGCGAAGGCAAAGGCGGTGGTGCATAAACCGAGATGATTTGTACGTCGTGATCGGTCGGCTCCCGCGCATTGCGCTTGTTCGGAGCGACGAACGTTTTCTGAATCAACCCACCCGTCGACGAAGACGGCTGCGTAGAGGCTGTTTCGGTTTGGAACTTCGAGCGATCGACAGAAACTCGCGTGAGATCGTCGAGCGCGCGTTCGTGCTTTCGACCCGGCTGCGTCGGTACTTCCTCAGTTGCGAGCGCCCCATGCACGAGTTCATCGAGGGAACTCAGCTGTGGCTTCAGGCGTATGCCGGAGTTTCGACGAACCTGGCCGCCCGCCTCGGCCTGAATGCGGAGAGCCGCTTCAGAAGGCCGGGGTAATGGCGTGCCCGACGATCGCGGCAGCGCGTGGGCTGCCGAGGCTGTCGGTAGAGCCGGGGGCGGTTCCGATCCGCGCGCCGACTCCGTATTGGTTTTTGGTAGCGATGGACTGGAAGCCCGCTTGGTCCGGGGCTCCCACGTCCTACGGAACGCTTTGACCGCCTCCGTTCCCATCACACTCCTCCACTCCACAAACAGGGGGAGCAAGGAATGAGCCATCCCAAGATCGGCCGTGATTGCGTGTTGAACGTTACCGCAACATCGAGAACTGACACCCCGTCGGCCAGCGTTTCCGGGCGGACCACATTCGAGAACCGATGACCTGCTCTCCGAGAATCGGAGACCGAGTGCGCCCGGGACACGTCACCGGTCGGCGTCAGGCGAGCAACGCGAACGCTCCCATCAAACCCGCGCGCTCGCCGAAGTGCGGCGCGACGAGATAGCTCGCGATGTTCTCCGCGGACAGCGCAGCACGCGGCACGTAGCCGTGGAGTATTGCGATCACTTCACGTTGCACCCGTTCGCGCAAACCACGGCGCGCCAGTACGCCACCGCCGAGTACGATGCGTTCGGGAGAATAGGCGAGCACGCAGGTGCTCACGAGGCGCGCGAGAGCACGTGCTTCGACGTTCCACACTGGGTGGTCGTCGGCAACGCTTTCCGGCGCGGACTGCAGTCGCGCACGCAGAGCTGGGGCTGAGGCGATGCCTTCGATGCAGCGATTTTCGTGAAAGGGGCAAACACCATCGAAGGCGGGATCGGCCTCGATGGCGAGGTGCCCAAGTTCTGGATGGACGAGCCCGTGTAGTGGCTTGCCATCGATTATCACGCCCACGCCGACGCCCGTCCCAACAGTCACGTACACACAGGGATCGGCTCCGCGCGCGCTTCCCCAGCGTTGCTCAGCGACAGCGGCCGCGTTGACATCAGTATCGAGCGCGATCGGCACCTGTAGCGCGCGTTGCAACGTAGAGCGCAGCGAGAAACCGGACCAACCAGGCTTGGGCGAACGCAGCAATGCGCCGGCATCCGCCGAGCGCTCGTCGAGCTCGAGCGGGCCGAACGCGGCGACGCCGAGCGCCGTGATGGACGCGCGATAAGGCGCGAAGAAGGCCACGATGGCGGCGATCGTCGGGCCTGGTTCTCCCGTTTCGATGCGACACTCGGCTTCGATTCGGTCGTGGGCCGATCCGATGGCGCACAAGGCTTTCGTCCCGCCTAGCTCGATCGCGGCTTTCATGGTCGATGGATGCTGAGCGATGCTGCGTGCACGAGCAACGTTGTCATCGTTCGACAATCGGCCGATGCGCCGGCGCGTGGAGAAACCGAGAGCGCTCTTAGTTCACGGTGCAGAGCTTTGGGGTTCCGCTGCAGGTCGCGCCGAGGTCGCAGTCTGAATCATTGATGCAGCCGTGCGAGCAACGGTATGCGCCATTGGCGCCGTTGAGAGCGACGCATTTGCCTGCCATGCCGCAGACGCCGTCATCAGCCGTGATGGCAGCGGCCGTTTCGCTCTTTCCTTCAACGTCGTCGGGCAGGTCCGGATCCGCGAAGTCATCGACATGAATGATGCCCATGCCCGTGTCGTAGCGACCGCACGCCGATCGAAACGCCTTGTATCCTCCGCAGCTCGCCAAAGTATGCGTGCACATCTTGGCGTCGCCCATGCCGTCGAGACTGCCGCGGGTTTGCGGGGAGACGAACGGCCGGACCAGCGAGCACGAGGCCGGGGTGCCAGCGCCTGCGTTTTCAACCCACTGACAGAACCAACCTTCTATTTGGGGCACGCCCGTATTGAAAGTAGTTTGGATGCAACGTTGTCCGGTCTTGCATTGCTCGTCGCTCACGCAGCCGTCGCACATCGAGGCGGTGCCCATCATCACGCCGTCCGCGCAGCGGTTGGTCAGAGCGTTGCAAACGCCGGTGTTGCCGCATTCGGCTTTGTCGATGCGTGTGCACTCGACGCACTTGGCATCGAGACAGAGAGGGAGATTGTCTGCGCCGTCGGCAATGTGCAGGCAGTCGGTGTTGTTTGCACAAGCCGTGCACTGATGGGTGGTGGCATCGCAGTGTGACGCCGCGGGATCGTTGCAGTTGGCGTTGGAGAGGCAGGCTACGCACGCACCTGAGTTGACTTCGCAGTTGGGTTTGCCTGCAAACTGCGCGCAGTCTGCATTGGCTTCGCACTTACCGCACGTGTTCGTCGAGGAGTCGCATTTGGCGCTCTCAGGGTTCGTGCAGTTCGCACTCACCGTGCACTCTACGCACGCGCCGGCTTCGACGTCACAGACTTTGCCCTGGAGGGTGCAGCCTTCCGTCATCTCGGCCGTGCACTCGACACACGCATGCTTGTTCGGATCGCAAAGCGGCTTTGCACTGCCGCATTCGCCGGCTTTCTCGCCATTGCACTCGAAACAGCCTTCGTTTTTGACGCACGCCTTGCGGCCCGCGAATGGCGCGCAGTCGCTGCCGTCGCGGCACGTCGCGCACGCCTTCGCGTCTTCGTCGCAATACGGCAGTTCCGGCGTGTTGCAGCGGTCGCTGTCGTCACAGAACTTTGGCTTGTTGCCTCCGGTCGTGCCGTTGGCGTTTCCATTGTCTGAGCCGTCGTTACCACCGTTGTTGGCGTCGTTGCCGCCATCTCGACCTGAGGCGCTGTCTGCATCGCGCGCGGTCAGTTCAACGTCTTCGGTGCGTCGCGTCAGGCATGCGCTCAGAACGAGCATGCTGCAAAGAAGTGTAAGGGTACGAGTCATGGTGAGGCCTTGGTAGGAGGACGATCAGAACGACGTGCGTACATGAACGGCTGCTCTCTGCGTGTCCGCGTGCAGCCACAAGCCAAAGGGGCCAGCCCAGATCGTCGCGACCCCCAGTGCCACGCCCGCTGCGCCGGCGGCGATGTTGACCGCGCTCAGCCGGTCTGAAACGTAGGTTTCTCGACACACACCGCCGACCTCTCTCGCGCAGTCGCCGTCCGAAAGGTATTCGCGAACGCCGAGCGCCACGAAGGCGGCGCCAGCACCGATCGCGACGCCTCCCACGGTGTAGTCGAGCCAATGTCGCCGGCTTACGACGAGAGCGTCGTCGTTGCGCAGCGGCTCGAGCTCAACATAGCGAGTCTCTTCGTGATCGATGCGCTCGGGGATGTCGACCGTATCGTTGAACGTCACGTAGCCGTCTGCGCGCAGCACGAGGCGATGAACGCCAGCGCCGATGCGACGGCGCGAGATCGGAATGCGACCGTACTCAGAGCCATCGATGTAAACGGTGGCGCCCGCCGGCGCTCCAGAGACGGACAACCAGGGACCGACGCCTTCAGCCTGCTTCGTGCGGGCCTGGTGGTAGGCGTCCCGAACGGCGCCATTGAGGTCTCCCCCTTCGACCTGAGAGGAGCCATTGAAATAGGCCGTGGCGCTCTCGACGATCACGACGGTCACGCTCATCCCGCGCCCGGGCTCGCGAAACAACGAAACTTGAACTGCGAAGGCGGCATCGAACAGGCGAGCGAACGACACGGCGCAGTCGGGCGTGACGCAATTCAGCGGATTTTGGTCTTTGGGGAAGAGGTCGCGCTCCTGCGCCTCTTCTGCCGCCGGCCCGGACTGACCGGGGCGCACGAGATCGAACCCGTCCACTTTCAATGCTCGCGACAGGGTTTCGAGAGACTGCTCGGTTTGCTCGGAAAGCACCCCTTCTTCCACGTGCGGGGGCACGATCACCACGACATCTGCGCGCCCCGTGGCCGTTGCCAACAACGTCAGCAAGGCCAGCGAAATCCCAATGCAAGTCTCGCGCATCATGCCTCCCCAAATGCGAGTCGCGGTGTCTTAGCCCAGGGGCGTCGCGTGGGCCCGTGGACGGCGATCAGAGTCCCCGAATCGCGAACGACAGCACAGCGCGGGCTCCGTGACGACCAGGAAATATGCCGATTGTTGCGCGTTCCGGAGATTTTTCGCGAAGCAGAAAGTGTGTCGGGAGTGTTGCGAGTAATGGTGTGCTGGCCGTCAGCATCAAGATCCCCCTTCCTTCGCTGTTGCGCGCTTCGATGCAGAACCCTTCCGCCGCCGTCAGCGTGCACTGATGAGTCGTGGCGAGCTCGTAGATCCCCACGCCAGCCAGCGCGACCCCTGCGCCCGTGATGACGTAGCTCCACCACGGCACGGCGGGTCGTGATTTCGCCAGAAGTGCGACGGTACCCACCGATAGTACCCCTCCGACCCCAATCCAGCGCAGCCCCTTTGCATCGTTGTAATCTTTGGTGACACTCGAGATAGCAGGGTCTCCAGCAGGCAATCCCCCGAGATCGTCATCCAACGATTGCACTCGCTGCTCGAAAAAGATGCCCGCTGCCAACGCGCCTGCGGCCGCGACCGCCAATGCGCCTCCGGTCCACAGCTTCCATGGTGCTCGCTCCTCGGAAGCATCGCGAGGCGCAGGGGGTAGAGAGGTAGGAGAATCGGCGTCGCGTTCGTGCGCCGGGGGAACGGTCTGCGTCGCGGTCTCTTGCGCCGTTGCTGGGGAGGCCGACGCGAGCGCCGGCTCGTCGACGGCTGCCAGCGCGGGCGCAGCGTCGATGCGCCCTTCCAAAACCGCATCCAACAGCTTTTCGAGCTCTGCTTTGTTGTACGAGGACGCCTGCACCCGCCCCAATAGACGCGCCTGCGGCACGGACACGCGCGAGACGGCCAGCGCGCTTCCTTCGGCGTGTACGACGACCACGTTCTCGGCTCGGGTCGCGCGACCGATTTGGGCGGCGTGATCGACGAGGAGCTTCTCGAGCTGGGAGCGAGTCGCGTAGGTCAGTACCAAGCGCGGTTCACTGATGATCGCGCGATCGAGCTGCGTGTCGACGCGTAATTCCGTCGGCTCATCGCCAAGCTCGATCAAGTGCACGCGGCCGCGCTCTTCACCGCACTCTACTTGCACGCGATACGAGCCCGTTACGGCACGTTCGAGCGTAAACGGGGTGCTACCGAGATGACGTCCGTTTAGATAGACCGCGCAGGCGTTCTCGGGCGCGCTGAAAACTTGAAGATGACCGGTGCGCATGCGGCGCAGCTGGTCGTCGGCTTCTGCGAGCACCCCGATCACACTGGCTGGATGCAAGCTGTGATTGGGAGCCACGTCTGGAACGAGCCGGCGGCAGGATGCTGCCTGATCGAGTGCGGCGCGTCGATCGTTGGTCTGTAAAGCCGAACGCACCAGGGCGAGGCAAGCGTCGAGCACCTGACGTGCTGTATCGGTCTCCCGATTGAGCGACTCGAGAGAGCGCTCCGCGCGCGCCAGCACTTCTTTTACTGCGCGTTGCGCGGCCTGCGTGCGCCCGAACGCCACGTGTTCGAGTGCCGAGCGCGCTTCACGAGCGAGAACGTCGATGTCGCCCTCGCCTGGACCGAGGGGAGCTCGCGAGCGGCTGACGAAGCGATCCCGGGCTTCGTGCATCGAGACGAGGCCCACTCCGCGTCGCGCCAGCGACGCTTCGATGGCTTTGGCTGCGCGAATACTTGCGTCATCGGCTGCATTCGTTCGAACCGCGAGCACCACGGTGCCGTGGGTGGGTTGCGCATGAGCCGATGGCGGCCCGAACACGAATGCTAAAAAAAGAGCCCAAACGATAGCGAGCGCGCGAATAAACATGTTGGAGGGTGTCCTGTCGATAGCGCATATCGGCCGCCGACGCACGATGTTGCGCACCTCGTGCAATCTAGTGGAGAGCTATGAATTAGCGGCAATCGGAGGTGCACTGCGCGTTTGGACCCGCGACGCGCTCTCCGCTGCCCATGTCGCGAGCAACGTGGCGCTGGCGCTCGCACATGAAGTACGCGGCAGGGGTTTGGCCGAGATTGCCGCCAGCGCGGCCTTGCGCTGATTTTGGCCGAGTTTCCGTAAAGATCTGCTGACTTCGCAGGCATTCGCTTGCTTGGTGGGATATGAGGTTGCTCCCTCTGTCGTCCCTGGGCAGACTGCCCAGACACCGGCTCGGACCCACGTTTGGGCTGGTCTCGGCATCGTCTGGAAGCGAGAGGCAGCGTGGCCCCGAAACAGCCCGAGTTGATCTCGAACGCGGCCATCGCGATGCTCGGTACGGCGATTTCCTCGGTGCTCGGCGTTTTGTACGTTTCGATCGGTGCACGCTGGTTGGGGCCTGCGGACTACGCGAGCGTGGGAGCCATCTCTTCGCTCGCCAATATGCTCGCCTTGGCGCTGAACGCCTTCGAAACAGGGGTCGCCCTGCGAGCGGCGTCTATTTCTGGGAAGGAAGGCCGGCACGCGTTGCGCGCTTTTTGTGATCGATCGTTGCGCGCGATCTGTCTGCTTTCGGGTGCGGGGTTTTTGCTCTGGCTCGTCGCCGCGCCGTTCATTGCGCCCAAGATCGGCTACGGGGTCGCGTCGTTCGCGTGGCTCGGTCTGTTGTTCTTCTCCTCGATCGTCCTCTGCGTTCCGCGCGGCGTGATGCGGGCCGAGGAAAGGTTCTCGACCTTTTCGCTCAACTTGGTGGTCGAGAGCGCGATTCGCGTAGGCGTGGGTCTCGCGCTCGTAGGAAGCATCGGTGGACCCGCTTCGATGGTCGCGGGCTACAGCATTGCGATCCTGACCTCGACGTTGCTCGGGATTCGGCAGATGCGCGCCTTCTTGCCTGCGCGGAGTAACGTTGTGCCGAGCCGTCACTCGTTGCGCGAGATTCTCGAGGCGATGGCGGTCGTTTCCGGCCCGTTGTTGGGTCTCGATCTCTACTCGGCGGTCATCGTCAATGGCGATGTCGTGGCCGCGGAATACTATCTCGGTGCACACGAGGCTGGACTCTATGCAGGCGCGGCTCAAGTGTCGCGCATGGTGCTCGTCGCGGCTACGCCCATCGTGACCGTGCTCGTCTCTCGGTTGGCCATTCTGAGTGCACGTCGTGAGGACACTTCGGCGACGATGTGGCAAGGCACGGCGCTCGTCCTGGGCACGCTGCTGGCATCGTTCGTGGTGCCATTTTTAGGTGGTTCGTTCGTGCTTCGTCTGCTGCTGGGCGAGGGCTACGTTGCCGCGGAGCCGCTGCTGCGCGTCCAATGGGCAACGACGTGCGTACTCACTTTTCAATACTTTTTGGGGCTCGCAGCGCTGTCGACGAGCTCTCCACGGGCCGGCTGGTTGTTCGTACTGCCTGCTCTCGCCGTTGCCTACGGCTTTCACTTCCATCACGACACGAGTCTGCACATTGCGTGGGTGGCGCTGCTCTCGTGCGCGACGATAGGTTCTCTGGTGTGCCTTGCACTTTGGCGTTTAGGCCGAGGTAGCCATGCCCCTGGCGTCGCCATGCAGACGCGTCCCATCGAGGACGAGAGCTGATAAGGGCGCGGCCGCTCAGCCTTTGCGCTGGGCGAGCTCGCGCCGAATGATCACGTCGAGCTCTCGCGCACGATGCGCGTAGGTGTGCTCACGCAGTATTCGCTTCTGTGCAGCATCCCCGATGGCTTGCCGCTGCTCTCGGTGCTCGATCAGCCAACGCGCCTTCTCGACGCATTCCTCGCGCGTGCGGTAGCTCAGGATCTCGGTGTCTTCTGCAAATAGACTGGGGAGATTTTCTTTCCAGTCGGTCAGCATGCAAGTGCCGACACCCGTGATCTCGAACATGCGCATGTTGGAGGCGAAGCGCGGCGAGGAGTTGGCGTGGATGTTGAGCGCACCCGCTGAGTTTCGGATCAACTGATAGGCGGAAAGGCCGAACACACCCGGCTTCAGCACTCTGCGCAGCCTGCGGTCGACGGTGAAAGGCAGCGCGTCGCTCGCTATCAGGCGCTCGAGCACGGGAATCTTCCTCAACAGCCGATCGGGCAGACCGCGTTGCATGGCCTCTTTCAGCAGCCGGCGACTCGCGCGGATGCCGAGATCCAAGACAGGTTGATGCCGCGTCGGTGAGTAAATCGTGATCAGGTTCTGATTGGCCAGCGCGAGCAGCAATTGTTCGCGTGCGCTGTGAAACTCGCTGCCTCGGATGATCTGGCCGATGAAGATGAAATCGGCCGAACGCGGGCTCTGATCGAGGCGGGTGAGAATGCGCGGATCGAAGGCGTGGTGGAGGTGCTGCGCGCGCAAACCGCGATCCTGCAAGCGACTGACGGCTTCGGGAGCGCAAGAGAGCACGAGGTCCATCTCTCTGAAGTGTTCGGCCGACGAGAGCGGGCTACCCGTCCAGCCGAGGATCAACTTGCCCGGCAAACGTGCCTTGATCTCGCGGAGCAGAGCCGCATCCGAGTCTTCGAACCAGATTACATCTGGACGAAAGCGCGCGACCTGCTCGATCGCGATGCGACCGAGGTCCTGCGTGCGAAGTCCTTGCTCTTTCGCCCAGCGCAACTGCAGCGGCGCGGCGTTGGCGGTGACTTCCAGCACGTCGTAGCCAAGCGGCGCGAGGGCGTGTGACCACACGTCGAACCATGCGAAGGCGTCGTGGTTGAGAGCCGCGTTCTGGGCCTCGAAGGACTTGCGCTGCAGTGCGGAGTGCCGCTTGTAGAACTCGTTCAGGTAGGCCGGATAGAACGTCGTAATCTTGGCCAGGCGCATGCTATTTCGTCCGACGTCGGAGAGCACCGAACACTTTTCGAGTGCAAGCGTGCGGTGCGACCAAGATCGACGCCAGTTGAATTTAGAAGGTCCTCGTTGCGTGCGAGCACGAGGCTCACTGGAAAGGGAGGCGCGCCTTACTTCTGTGCGAGCAAGAAGATATTTCCGCACAGCAGACTCACGCGCCATGTGCGAACGGACGCGAAGACCCCCGAGCCGCTATGCTTCAGCACCTTGAAGCCGGCATTGGTCACCAATGCTGCGACGCTATCCAGCGTGAAGTAATGGAGGTTGCCGCCATCGATGCCGTGCGCCCAAAACGACGTGCGAATGGGATAACCGCACAGCAGGCGCAGACGCTGTGGGAAGTACGCCATGTTGGGCACCTCGATCAGCAGCAGACCGCTTGGCGTGAGCACGCGATGCGCCTCGCGTAGAAACGCTTCGGGATCGAAGATGTACTGCAGCGTCGACAGCGATACGAGCTTGTCGAACGAGGCATCCGCAAAGGGGAGGCGCGCGCTGCCGTCGATCACTTGCCAAGTCACGCGATCGGCAAACGGCGCCTGCCCCAGCCGTTCGCGTGCTTGATCGAGTGCAGCAGGAGACACATCGCTGGCGGTCACCGCGTCAAAGCCGTCGCCGACTTTCGCAATCAGCTCGCCATCGCCGCAGCCGATGTCGAGGAGCTTGCCGCCTTTTGGCAACAGGCGGGCCGCCACGTCGACGCGTTGGACTTCCCAACGCCGCAGCAGCCGGAAGTGGAGTGGCAGCGGAAGCTGGTCAGCCGTGTGTTGGTCGTCGAAGAAGGACGAAGTGCTCACGTTAGCCTCGTGCTTTGCGCGTGTTTGCGCGCCCAGATTGCGCAGCCTCGTACAAGCCTTCGAGCTGATCGACGACGCGCGGAAGGAGGAAGCGCTCTTCCACCATTTTGCGGGCGCTCTTGCCCATGTTCGCCAGATTCTCGCGGTCAGACAGCAGCGCTGCCAGGGTCTGGCCCAACGTGTCGACATCGTGCGCTACCGACTTGCCCGCCCCGTAGTCGTCGAGCCACGGCACGCCGCAGCGGTCGTTGATGAGCAGGGGTCGGCCGACTGCGCACGCCATGAGTGAAGCGAGCGAAGTCTCTTCGAAATGCGTCGGCGTGATCGTGAACAGATCGCAGTCGACGTACGCGGGCAAGACTTCCTTGCCATAGAGCGGACCAACGAAGTGAACGACCGAGGCAATGCTGAGCTCGCCCGCCAGCTCCAGCATCCGTTTCTCGTAGCCATCATCGCGACCGACGATCACCAAGCGCGCGTCGGGCACAGTGCGATGGGCGATCGCAAAGGCGCGCAGCAGCGGGTCGAGCCCTTTGAGCTCGCTGATGCGACCAACGAACAGGGCCACGGGTGCGCCTTCCGAGATCCCCAAACGGCTGCGCAACGCTCCTCGCGCGGGCAGGT
>WUUC01176628.1_pt1 | contig 11194 bp, 8 predicted proteins | sample 6278441 | NCBI WGS metagenome assembly WUUC01 (sample SAMN13675441, study PRJNA597444) | soil metagenome | isolation source: soil | place: USA: Washington | collected 2017-10 | reverse complement strand
GCTCGGTGGCCCGGGCGGAGAAGGCGCTGGGAGCGAGGACCACGTTGGCCCGCCCCAGGGCGAAGCGTACGGACCATCTCAATCCGCCCCACGTCTCATACCCGTGGCACCACACCACGTAGGACGCCCCCGAGACGAGCCGGCAGGCCCAGGCCACGGGAGCGAGATGCGGATGGGCGGCCACGACCACCGCCCGCTTCCGCCACCGCCGGGCGGCGCGGAGGGCCGCCACGGTGAACTGCACCCTCGCAACGAGCGGCACCCGGGTGGGTGGATCCGGAGGCGCGGGAGCGCCGGGGAAGAGCGTCCGACTGGGCAGATCCCCGACCCCATCCCGCCGCCACACCGCCAGCAGTCCCACCCGCTCCGGCCCGTACAGTTCGGAGCAAGCACGGAGAAGGGTCCTCGTCACTCGCTCGATCCCCCCGACGCCGGCCGGGTCGGGCGCGAGCACGAGAACCCGCGGGTTCGTCGCTAGTCTTTCGATGAATCGGGCCATAGCATCGGCCTCCGCTTCCCAGAGCAGTTCTCAGCTCCGGGTGTCAATCCACCGCCTTGTGAGCCGCCCGCTCTACCCGACCGGTCGGGGGCCGTCCTCACGACCTCACACTGACGTGGTGTTGTCATCTGGAGGCTGGGAGCGCTGGACCGTTTGCCCGCCACCAGCGGCGATCGCCCTGGGTCCGAAGCACGCCAATCCAATGGCCTGCACCGTCCTCGATCGAGCACATAAGCGCATCCGACAACAAGAGCCGTTGGAGCCGTGCGGCGTTGCAAGGCATGATCGCGCAAGCAGTGGTGTGTGTTTGCGGCTACCAACACCGTTGCCATCGCTCAGAATCGGGCCGTGTAGTCTGGCTCATGTCGACCTAGTGCGAGGAACGCGACTATGAGGACCACCAGGAGGAACTGCACCTCAAGCTGATACACGAGCCCGACCGGGTACTCGCGCCACAGCGGGCCGAAGAAGAGGGTGAATAAACCCACCGCTTCGGGCGTTCGCCGCCCTGCGACTAAGAACGAAGAATTCAATCTCCGAGCAAACAATCCAAGGATGAGGGCTCCCACCAGAAGCCCAATCGCACCGAAGTTGAGCACCAGGTCGGTGTATTGAGTCCACACCACAGACGTCTGGAGATCGCTCGGTTCGCCCTTTCCTAGCGCGTGAGCGATTACGTTGAGTTGCGGGCTTATCTGGGGTTTTGAGGGCCAGATCGCACGCGGGACCGGCGCCGCTACATAGGGCCAGATGGATCCACCGTGCAAACGCGTCGACTGAGCCGCCATGCCACTTAGTTCATCTATCCGCTGTCCTCCCACACGCACCGCAACGAAGCTGAAGCTCGACAGGGCCCGTTCTTGAAGAGTCACATCGGTAGTCTCCTCCGTCGCGGCAACCCCGGCCCGAATGCGGCTGGCGACTCCGCCATTCGGCGTGTCCCACAGGATCGACCTGTAGGCGACCGACCAAGGAATGATAAGAAGGCCGAACGCGAGGGATCCCACGGCGATCCACCTAAGGCGCAGCTGCCCTCGGTCCGCGACGGCGGCGATCACTAAGAGAGCGGCCAGCTCGATCAAACGGCCACGCCAGCCTGTGTAAAGGACGACAGCTACGATTACGATCACGATCCATATCCAGCCGCCAACTCCGCGGGCCCGGCCTGGACGCTCGCGCAACCACCGCACGAGACGCATCGCCAGAACAGCTTCAAGGAGCGTTCCCCATACGGCGACGACATTCGCAAGTGCTAGCGGCAGCTCCTCTGGCCAGACACGACTGACGACGTATGCTAAGGTAATCGAAGCGAGCACGCCGGGGCGTTCCAGCCATGACATTACCTCTGTTAGCTGACTGGGTCGGACGCGTCCGGGAGTCACCGCTGGCAGCGGCAACATGAACGCGACGATCAAAGCGATCTGCGCGGCGAGAGCAAGCAGAAGCCCCTGGTCCAGGTTCGCGATGGGGTCGCCTCCGACCTCCCGGTACAGGAGGCCGAGGGTGACAGGGTGGAAGACATCCGGATGGGCCTCCATGACAAGCAGCATGAGGCCGACGATCCCGTAGTAGATGGCATTGAACAGGGATAGAAGCTTCAGGGCCCGAAAGCGCCCTATTCGATCCGGCAGGGTCCACACCGCCCAGCCGAGATAGACCAAGAGAACGCCGTCCAAGACGGCGCTCCGAAACGGTGATGAGGACAAGATACGAACTGTGACAAGTCCGACTCCTAGAAGGAGGGTAAAGATCACCCTCATTGGCACCCGCACTTCGGGCACCCCAGACGGCGCGCATACGCTCACGACATCAGCCTTCGGATCCGCACCAGGTGGCGTCGTGCCTCCGAGACATGATCGTAGCCAGAGCGGATACAGCGCCGTCGACCGGCGGCAGCGATGGCTGTGCGTTTCTCCGGATGCGTCATTAGGTAGCGAATGCTGTCCTGAAGCTCGTCCATGCCTCTGAAGAAGAGCGCTTCGCGACCCTCTTCGAAGAGATTGAGATGCTCCGCAGTACGCTCCGCGAGCAGTAGACCGCCGCAGGCCGGTATCTCCATCGTGCGACACGTATGCTCGTCCCGCATCCAGCGGGAGAGCAAGCCCAGCGCGATCCGTCCTCCATAGAAGACGCGCGCGTAGTCATCACCCCATAGGCCAGGCCCTCGAACCGTTCCCGGAGACGCCCCCGTTCTTCGAAGTGCGCGACGCCCGGCGCGAATCCACATCGGCCCCCACACGCCGACTCGGGCCTCCGTCGCCGCTGCCCAGGAAACCGGGTGCTCTCGTCCTGGCTCGTAGTGTCCGACGAAGACCACATCTGCCCCGAATGAATCATCGCCGAGTCCAGGCTGTACGGGTCGATGAACGGTGGACTCGAAGCTGAACAGGAAGCTCTCCACAGCCGCTGCGCCCCAGCGGCGCAGCTCCTCCACGTTGCTCGGGCGAGTCACGAGGTGGAGGTTGTACAGAGGCACGGCCCGTTCGAACGGCGTTCGCTGGTACAGAGGGTACCGAAAGTCATCATGGAGGCAATGAACGACGAAAGCACCCGCATCACGCATCGCCTGAACGGTCCGCGGATACAGAAAGAGGCCCTTGTCGATCCATACAACGGCTGGGCGATACTCCCGGAACGTGCGCAGGAGCGCCCGATTCCAAATGCTGATGCGGATCCCTCTCTTTGCCCTGAACTCGAGTTTGTCCAGCGGCCGGGTCCAACGACTCTCATCGAAGAAACGGCGCTGGTCGAGGTATTGGCATTCGACGCCCAGCGTACAGAACGCGTTGAACCTCCAGACATTGTGACCGATGAACTGCCCGGCAAGGAGAATGCGGCCGACATCGCGGGCGGCCGCGTTCGGCATCATTCGAGCGGGAGCCTCCCCGAGCCGGATCGATGAGTCACTGCGCTTTCGTAGAGCTGAACCGTGTTCGAGATCATGCGATCCAGTGTGTAGAGTGCGGCAATCCGCTCCCGGCCGTGATGTCCTGCTCGCTGGACGGCCTGAGGATCCGCGAGATATCGCCGCAGCATCGCGGCCAGTGCAGGCCCGTCTCCGGGATCGACTACAATCCCGGCCCCGCCAGCCAGCAGAGTTGGTACATCGCCGACCGACGTCGCTATCACAGCGCAGCCACCGGCCATCGCTTCCAGTACCGCGTAGGGTATGTTCTCGGCTCGGGACGGCAACAGAAGTATGTCTGCGTCGGACAGGACGGCCGCAACATTCTCAGTGTATCCATGCAAGACGATACGGTCCCGGGCGTTAGACCTTGAGACCTCTTCGTTGACCAGTTGGCGCAAGGGTCCGTCGCCGTAAATGTCAAGGGTTGCCTGGGGGAAGTGTGGGGCGACCTGCGAAAAGGCGCGCACCGCTGCAACAGGATCCTTTTCCACTGAAAGACGCCCTACGAAGCAAACGCGCTTCTGGCGTCGCTCGGCATTTTGCCTCAAGGCATCGATGCGAACCCCGTGAGGCACCACCAGCGCACGAGGGGCCGCACCTCGCCACGATGCCAAGGCGAGACGCCTCGCCTCTTCTCCATTGAAGAGAACCACGCTCGCCTCGCGGTAGGCACGGGTCTTGAACCACTGGGTCAATCGGGACACCCTCATGTATCCGTCGGTTACCGCGTGCTCCGTCAAGAGAAATGGCACTCTTCGCCGACGGGCCGCCTCGATCCAATAGCGGCAGCTGTCGGCATGGTGTAGAGAGAAATGAGCAACATCGGGTCGAAGCCGGAGCAGGTAACGCCGCGAGTCAAGATAGCCAGCCAGAGCGGCACTGAGAGGGCGAACTCCCGCTCGGATCCGTGTAATTGACGCCGCCGCAGGAAGACCCGCTATCTGCGCTCGGGCGCCCTCGTGTGCTGACAAGACGACATGGACTTCGTGACCCTGTTCCCCCAGACCAGCTACTAGGTCCCTGAAGTAGCGCTCAGCTCCCCCGAGTTCGACTGCGTCGTTGAATAGCGCAATCCTCATATCGAATCGGGGGCCGGCGCAACCGGCGCCCTCCCGGAGCGGGCCGCGTTGAGCAGGCTACGCACAGTCGTTCGCAATCGACCCCGCAACAGCAGCCTGTCCACGATTGCCAGGCCAATCAGGGTGATGGCGGCCCAGCCCCCAGCGCCAATCAAGAATGATCCCCATGACCCTCCAAATCGGGAAAGCCCGACGAGCAAGCCCGCAGCAACGCCAACGGCAGCGGCCACAGCGGCGTTCCCGAACGCCGCCGCTAGGACGGCGCTCGGACGGAGTCCGGTCAGGCGCGCCGACTTCCAGAGCCCGTAACCGACGTTGATCCAGCCCGCCAACGCCGTCGCGTACAGAACACCGGGCACGCCGAACACCCCCACGGCCAGCAGAGACAGCCCAAGGTTGGCTCCGGCCTCCGCCAGGGTCACTGCCGCCAACACGCGAACGTCCCGTGCGGCCACCATGGCGACTCCGAGGACGTGCTGCACGGGATGGTGGACAACGAGATAGGCCATCACCACAACGAGTGCCACACCGGCCATCTGCTCAGGCCCGACCCACAGGCGCATGAAAGGGCGGAGCAGCACTACGACACCGGCCGCGCACACCCCCGCGAAGGCGCCGACAGCGCGGAGCAACTCGGCGTAGGTCTCCGACCGGCGTGTGACCGACTCGGCCGTCATCACGCCGGTCAACCCGGGCATCGTCACGTCGACCCCGAGGTTGACGAGCTGCACGAGCTGGCTCGGAATCCGATAGCTCACCGCGAACAGGGCGACCGCGGCTAGTCCCAATCTCGCCGAAATCACGATCGAGTCAGTGCCGGAGACGATCGTCCAGGCCATTCCGGTGGCAAAGAGCTGGAGGCCAAATCCCAAGAGGCGCCGTACCGCCGCCGCTCGTATACCCGACGGCCTGAGGGTCTTCAAGCCGTAGACGCGCGCGAGGATGATGCCCTGCAACACCATGGCGATCAGATCGGAGGCGATTATCCCGATGGGGAGGGCAATAAGCCCCGCTCCGGTCCGGAGCAGCAGGACAGCCACCGCAATGTTCGTCAAACCCTGCACAAAACCAACTACGCCAGACGCCGCTATGGCCTGTGCCCCGATGTTCGCTGCTGAAATGAATCGTGTTGGAAAACCCAACAGCCCATGCCCGAGGAGGAGAAAAAGCGGCCAGCGGGCGGCCTCAATCGTCCCGTCAGCACCACGCGTTAGGACTGGCAGGAGAGGCAGAAGAATCCAACCGAGCGCAAAGAACGCGATCCCGAGGCCCGCATAGAGGTAGAACCCGGACGCCACGACCTCAACTATCACCCGCCGGTCCCCCGCAGCCTGGGCTGCCGCAAGATCGCGCGTGGCTGCGTAGGCAACGCCGAGATCCAAGATGTTCAGGTATCCGACCAGCTGCCAAAGCACAACCCAAAGCCCGTACCGCTGGGACCCAAGCTCATGCAGCGCGACCGGGATCACGATAAGTGTCGACAAGAGTCCCGTCGATGCGCTGAGCATGGAGCCCGCTAGCCCACGCGAGGCCTGGCGGCGGCGCGACGGCTCCCCTTTCCGCTGGGGCACGCCGAAGGCCGAACTCCCTGGCCTATTCATGTCGTGATTGGTATCGTAGGTCGAAGCCCCAATATGCACGTGCCAGGCGAGAGTAGGAGTGTTTCCGCGGCGCTCGATGCCGGCTACCCATCCCGGGTAGAAGCCCGAGCCTGACTCTGTAGCGCTTCGAGCGCATCGATCAAGGGGCCGCTCTGAGCCTCGTAGTTAAACTGCGTCTCGAACAGTTCGACCGCTCTGCCGGCGAATCGGTCGTGGTACTGGAGTGCTTCCTGAACCGCGGCGGCGATACCGATCGAGGTTGGTGTGGCCACGTCTACCCCGGTACTGGTATCGCGAGTGAACTCCGCCAAAGCTGGATGACCGCCGACCACCAAAGGCACCCCCGCAGCGAGATACCAGTAGATGCGATTCCAGGAGAGCGGTGTATTCAAAGCAGCGGTACGGGGATGGGGGGCGTGGCGTGGCGTATACATGGCAAGCCCCACGTCCGCCGCGGCAAGCCAATCGAGCCACGCGCCTTCCTCGAGGTATCCGAGCCACCGAACCCGATCGCCGTCAGCTCCCTGCGCTCGCAGTCGGGGTGTACCGAGGATGGCTAGGCGAACGTCGTTCGGGAGTAGCCGAAGGGCATCGATCTCCTCGGTAAGCCCAAAGTCCTTGGCGACCCCACCTGCGTGCAGCAGCACCCTCGATTCGGGGGGCCATCCCACCGCCTCCAGCACCTTAATCCGCCGCCCAGCACGAGCTCGGAGTTCAGCAAGGGTTTGCCGTGAGGGGGCGTTGCGAACGACCAGAGTGGGCACAAGTTCAGTGGCACCTCTCCAGGCGCTCAGCTTGGCAGGCTCAGTGACTACGAGTACATCGACTCGTCGCACGCACCATGCTTCCAGATGTCGTCTTACAGGCAATCCTTCCAGGACGTCGAGGCAATAGAAGACCTTCCTCGCTCCCCGTCCTCCGAGCATGCCGACTAGGAGCGCGCGGGCATCCAGGAACACCAAAACCATGCCGGGAAGCGTTCGTGTCGCAGCGCGAACTCCACGCAGTAGTCGCCACGCACGTCTCCACTTGGAACCAATAAGTCGGGCATGGGGCTCCACGCTGGCTATATCCCGAGGCCACGGCCCGAGGGTGAGCCGACCTTCGTTCGTAAAGCCAATATGTTGCACTTGCCACCCCTCGCTGACGAGCCGCTCAGCCAACCTGACCGCGGGCGGAACGGCCCAAGGGACCCACCACCCAACGATGGCAGCCTGCGGCGGCACTGCATTCGACTCCGCCACACCGTGAGAATCAGCCATTCGGACCCTCGTTGATGATCACGATCGCCATGCCGCTAAGAATCGCTCGTCCCCTTCCCGATCGTACTCGCCAGTGTGCGCAGCCAAAGCCTCACACAACCATGGGTCGAAGGGTCCGGTACCGTGTACAAGACGATGGAATCCGTAGTCGGGAAGAACCGCATCGAAGAAGTCACGGTCCGGCGCTAGTGGGTGATCCCGGCCGACCCACTGCAGGAAAGCGCCCTGGCGCGCCGTCTTCCCGGTGAAGTTAGGCAGAACGTGGAACATAACACCGCCGGGGCGCAGCAGAGAGCCGAAGAGCGAGAACGCTTCGGCAATTGTGGAGCCCAAGTGCTCAATCACATGGTTGCTGAAGATGGCGTCTAGTCTGTGCTCGCCTATGAACCCTTTCAGCAAGACAGAATCGTCGAAGACCGACAAGGCTAAATGCTCCCGAGCGAATTCAGCGCGACGGCGTGCAACCTCGAAGCCGACTACCTCAAAACCGCGCTGACGCATTTGCCATGTCCCATAGCCCCAGGACGCGCCGAAGTCGAGGACAAATCCGCGAGGTGCGAGAACCTGAAAGGCTCTCAGCCTGTCTGCGAGATCCCACTGGGAACCTGAGAAGTGAGCGGAGAGGAGCCGCTGCAGCGTACCCTCGGAAGGGACCGTCGTCGGGACATTCTCCGAATAGCCGCGGTCATAGTAGCGCCGCTCCCGCTGGGGATCGTCATATGGATATCGGAAGACCAAACGGCAGGCTGAACAGCGCAGCACCGACATCAACCAGTGTTTTCTGGCTATCCTTTCGAACGACTGGACCTGCCCACAGTGGGGGCATCGAGCTTGTCCCCTGAGGTACCCCAACAGCAGGCGAGACCCGAAAGCTATCCTCCGCATGAGTCGGGTAGGGCTAGCTGACATGATTGATCCTAACCGACATGATTGACCGTAGTGGTCGCCGAGCCGATCCGACTGCGCGGGCGCTCGACTCAAACCGCCGCCTGCGACGAGACCTCAGGTGGGCCGGGAGAACGGCAGAGCGCCGGCCGGGAACCACGAACTTAGAAGGCACCATCGTCCCTACCCGTCTCATAGACGAGGCCTCTCTAGCGTGATGAACTGATGGCAGCGTAGGATCGGCATGCCAACTCGCCGTACCGCGCCCAGCCCCCAAGACTCGTGGCCCGTGCCCGGGCCGCAGCACCCATTAGTCGCCGTAGGTTCTTGTCCTCATACAAGCGGAGAAGACGTTCGCGAATCGCGTCGGGGGACCGCGCGGGGACGATGAATCCCTCAATCCCATCCGTGAGCAACTCCTCAGCCCCAGTCTCCGCGGTGGCGATTACCGGTAGCCCCGAGGCCATAGCCTGCGCGATAACCAACGCAAGTCCTTCTTGGACAGAGGGGAGGACGAATACGGACGAACTAGCATATACATTGGGGAGGTCACGACGAGGGACGTGCCCTAACAACCGGAAGCGTCCTTCGAAACGCCCGAGCCAATGCCTAGCCGCCGGTTCAGCACTCCCTGCCAGCCACACGTCGAACCCCGGCACGGACTTTAGAGGTCGTACAGCCTGCAGTAAGTAAGGTACGCCCTTCTGCAAGCTCAAGCGTCCGGCAAACAAGACCCGGAAGCGACCCTCGTCGCCTTGCCCAGGACGGAACATGCTCAGGTCGACCCCGTACGGGATCACCGCGATCTTGTTTGATGGCACGCCGTATGCTTCGAACGTGTCGCGAGCGAACCGCGAAGGAACAGTAATGAGATCCGCCTCGTCGTATTCCGCTAACTCTTTTACCAGCCCGCGAGAATCCACGGGGGAATATGGCACGCCCCAGCGCGAGTACTCCTCGGCGAGGACTGCATCCTGATAGGCAATATGGGATGAGCCGCGGTCGCACACAACCCGAGCTCCTCGCTGCTTCGCGCGCCGAAGGGTTTGCAGGGCGCGCCCCGACAGCCCAACAACGACGTCGGCTTCCGGCAGGCGGCGCGCGACGGCGCGGTCATACCGCATGATGAACTGCCACTCAAGCTCCCGGCGCGTGGAGCCATCCCCCATCCGTGCCACTGCGAAGCCGAGCAGTCCGTGAGCCGGCAGGGTCGTGGCCAGCGGTTGGAGTTGGGGGTCCACCCGGCTCCGTGGGTACGCAGTGAACAGGCGCAGCAGCATGCCCCGATTAAGCAGTTCTCCCGCTAGGTGGAACAGGTGGAAACGACCGGGGGCAGAAACGACAGTTCGCATTACCGTGCACCGTTCCGGCCGGCCCAGAACCGTCGCGCCTCTCGGCGGACCGCTAGCGCCCCGTTGTACGAACGAGCGGCGGCGAGGTGCAGCACATGCCGCGCCAATTCCAAACTGAGGCGCCCAGGGCGCCCCTCGAAGTGCCGAATGCGGGCCTCCCAGAACATCCGCTCCACAATGCGTTGCTCCTCGAGCCAGCTCGTGCGCCACCGGCGTGGTACCTGCTCAGGGGACCGCAAGCCGATAAGGGGCTCGTCCACGTATGCGACGTCAAAACGGTCCGCGAGCCTCAGCCACATGTCCACGTCTGCGAAAAAGCCGAACCGCTCGTCGAACGGACCCACCATCTCATAGGCCGACCGCCGCACCATGGTGGTTCCCCACACTGGCGAATCAAAGCGCCAACGGCGGAAGAAAACACGCTCGATGACCACACATCCGGGCTGGCACTCACTCAGCGGTTCTCGATATACGCGATGCTCACGTCCGCCGGGGCCCAGCGACCGGTATGCATTGAAGACGAACCCTGCGGATGGGTATCGATCCAGTACCTGTATCCAACGTTCTAGCAGAACCGGCGAATACTCGTCGTCATCATGCAGGTTGGCGACGTACTCACCGTGTGCCAGAGCGATGCCCGCGTTCAGGTTGCTCGGCATCCCAAGGGTCCTCTTGTTTTCGTGATACTGAATGCGGGAATCGCCCAGCGCGTACTCCCGAAGGATGCTCTCTGTGCTATCGGTGGAGCAGTCGTCACAAACAATCAGCTCGAAGTCACTAAACGTCTGATCCAAAACAGACTTGATTGTCGCAGGCAGGATGCTGGCCCGGTTGTAGGTGGTGAGCACGACGCTCACTCGTGGTCTCACTGGCGAGCACTCCGTGGAAGAGGGCGCCACGATCCAGCCTCTGCCTCGATCAGCGTCAACCAGAACCTCCTGGAGCGTTGCCGCGGGCTATTATCTACGACACACGACCGTACGCTCGCACAGCCCATGAATGTCCTGGGGGTCAACACGTACCACGGGGACGCCTCGGCGGCCCTGTTGGTCGACGGACAGCTGGTGGCCGCGGCCGAGGAGGAGCGGTTCACCCGGATCAAGCACGACACCTCATTCCCTCTCAACGCCATCAGGTACTGCCTGGATGCGGCCAACCTCCGAGCCGAGGACCTCGACCACATCGCCCTCTCCCGGAACCCCCTCACCAACCTGGGCCGCCGGGTGGCCTTCGCCCTCGGGAACCGGTCGGGACGGAGCGTCGCCCCAGCCCGAGTTGCAGGTCTGGCCAGGATCCTCCGGGCCCGCCGAACCCTCGCCCAGGGGCTCGGCATCCCCGAGCGGCGGGTCGGGGCCAAGACCCACTTCGTCGAGCACCATCTGGCCCATGTCGCCAGCTCCTTCTTCGTCTCGCCGTTCGAGCGAGCAGCCTTCCTGTCCATCGACGGCTTCGGGGACATGATCTCGGGGATGTGGGGGGTGGGGGAGGGGAACCGCCTTCGGATCCTGGGCGAGGTCGCGTTTCCCCACTCCCTGGGGGTCTTCTACACCGCCTTCACCCAGTATCTCGGGTTCCCCAAGTACGGCGACGAGTACAAGGTCATGGGGC
>WUUC01127428.1_pt1 | contig 11194 bp, 4 predicted proteins | sample 6278441 | NCBI WGS metagenome assembly WUUC01 (sample SAMN13675441, study PRJNA597444) | soil metagenome | isolation source: soil | place: USA: Washington | collected 2017-10 | reverse complement strand
TACGCTACATAAATGCCTTTCACTTGTCCACAAAATCCATGATTCTTCCTGCTTTTTTCTTGATTCGTTTCAAACCAAGTCTATTAGGAAGAAGATTTTCATTTCACATCAAACGTATAGAATTATTTTAAAACAATCAAATACCTAGGGGATAGGCTAAGAACTTTTTAAAGATTAAAAGGTATGAGAGTCTTGTGAATCTCTGATCTATAAGCTAAGATTGTAAATCAATAAATTGACAATGGGGATTTAACCGTTTGACATATTCTTTTTCCCATTGTGAATTAAATAAAACCATAGGTTTGCCTTTACAATCTTTAACAAGGATAGAATTAGAAGACTTTTGAAAGGATTGCATGTCTCCAACCATCCAAGCACTGCACTGATAGGATAAAGGTGTTAAATGCGTTTCAACACTATATTCATCTAATAGTCGATATTGTAAGACCTCAAACTGCAATTGACCTACTGCTCCATAGATCAAGTCACTTTGCTGTTCTTCAGGATATAAAATTTGAATCGTTCCTTCTTCTGTCATTTGTTTAATCCCTTTATCAAACGCCTTTCTTTTGCTCACATCTTTTGGAATGACCTTAGCAAACACTTCTAGCTGAAATTGAGGAAGCGATTTAAAATTAAAACCACTTTGTAATGAAACGGTATCTCCAATAAAAAAAATCCCTGGGTTGACAACACCGATAATATCTCCAGCATAGGCATTCTCTAATGTGATTCGTTCACCAGCCAACATATGATGTGGACGAGATAATCGAACCTCTTTTTTAAGTCTATGGTGCTTGACCACTAAATCTTTTTCTAATTTTCCTGAACAAATTCTTAAAAAAGCTAAACTATCTCGATGTTGTTTATTCATATTCGATTGAATTTTAAAAACATAAGCACTGAAGGGCATTTCTATAGGGTCTATAGAAATTTCTTCATTATTTAAGGTGTTTGCAAGACGAGGTTGAGGAGAGGGAGCTAAATGAATAAATGCATCAAAAAATGGCTCTATTCCAAAATTTGTTAATGCTGAAGCAAAAAATACGGGAGTGACTTCACCTGCCAGAAAATTTTCTACATGAAAATGATTTCCAGCCGTATCAAGCAAGAAAAGCTCTTCTTTTATTTTTTTAACTTCTTCAGCTCCTATAAGCTGCAACAATTTTGGATCGTCTAGTGTGCATTGGGATAGGTCTGCAGGTCTTGTTCCACCAAAACTAGATTTTGTAAAAATCAAACAACGATTTAAAATGCGATCATACACTCCACAAAATTGCTTTCCCGAACCAATTGGCCAGTTATAAGCAAAGGATTGAATGCTTAATACATTTTCTACTTCACTCATCAAATCAAGCGTGTCTCTTCCTGGCATATCCATTTTATTAATAAATGTCAGAACAGGCATCTTTCGAAGACGACAAACTTCAAAAAGCTTTCTCGTTTGTTTTTCAACACCTTTAGCAGCATCAATCACCATAATAGCGCAATCAGCAGCTGTCAGAGTTCGGTAAGTGTCTTCTGAAAAGTCTTCATGCCCTGGAGTGTCAAGAATATTGATCACCACATCTTTATAAGCAAATTGCATGGCTGAAGAGGTAATGGAAATCCCTCGCTCTTGTTCCATAGACATCCAGTCAGAAGCTGCCATTTTATTTCCTTTACGGCCTCTTACTACTCCTGCTGTATGGATCATGCCAGAATAAAGAAGGAGCTTTTCAGTCAAAGTCGTTTTACCAGCATCAGGATGACTAATAATTGCAAAAGTTCGACGTTTGGTAATTGGATGAACTAAATCTAAAGAATTTTCTTTCATAATAATCTATTATAGTTATTTTTTTAAAAACAAACAAGGAAATATTATTATAATGTATATTATTCAATAAAGTCCATTTTTTTCTATAAATTTTTGTATGATCCTTTAAACCAACTAACCATCACTTTTTGTAATCTCTTAAAGTCAGGATTTAGCGATGATTATTTGATTAACTCCGATTAAAAACATCTTCTCTAGGAGAATCATCAATCGTGTTTAAAGCAACGTTAGCTTTTTCCCAGCATTGAAGAATTTTATCTGGAAGAGTCATTGGATCGAATGGTTTTGGAATCACATCAATGACTCCCATCTCAAGATACTGCTCAATTTCACGTTTTTGCACTTTAGCAGTCAAAAATACAATAGGGATGTTAGCTAAATTAGGCAGAAGCCGGATGGCTTGAAAAGTGGTCGCACCATCCATTCCCGGCATCATAAAATCGAGAATCATTAAATCAGGTTGAAATTCTAAAGCTGTTTTGATGACCTCTTCTCCAGAACGGCAATATCGAACATCAAGACCGGGCATCTCTTCTATTGAAAACTTAATAATTTCTAGAATATTTTCTTCGTCATCTGCAACAATCATTTTTGTCAAAGGTTTAGACGTCATCTGTATATCCTATTTTTATTCATTCTTCACGACTTTCTTCAGTTTAACAATGGATTTAATAATATCAATCAATTCTTTCTCTGTTGTTCTTGACTTGACTAGTATTTTTTGAACTTCTTTTCCAAATGTCTGATCTTCTTTTACTGAGAAAATAACGACCGGAATCACTTGTTGGGTTTTATAATTTAGACAAGGTAAAAGATCAGAGCCCATTCCATCAGACAATAGTAAATCTAAAATCACAAGGTCAAACTCTTCTGTACTTAATTTCTCACGTGCTTGTTTCATAGTTGTCGCAGAAATGACCACTCCCTCTTCTTTCAAGACATTTTGGATCACATGAAATAACTCAATATCATCTTCAACATAAAGAATTCTTGGTTTGTTGAAGACAAGTCTTTTTTTAATTTCTTTTATAAAATTCACAATATCATCTGCATGGCTGTCTTTACTTAGCCAACCAAAAATAGGTGTAACAGGCTCTATCTGATTAAGTCGATGAAGATCTTCTGAAACAAAAATAATAGGTAAGGAGTCATTAATTTTTTTCTCACAAACTTGTTTGATTGAGGAAAGCTCTTCTTTGTTCACAATATCTAAATCCACAATCATTGCACCGAAACGTCTAATCTCTAAAAGGTGTTTCACTTCTTCTATTGTTTCTGCAGTTTCTACGGAAAATCCTTCTTTATGGAGTTCATTTTGCATAAATCGAATTTTTTCATGATTGCTAGACAAGATGATCAGAGGATCGAATTGATCATTCAACACAGGAACCATGTCATGCCATCTGGGAAGATTAAAATAAAAAGTTGTCCCTTGATTTTCTTTGGAATGAAAGCCAATGGTTCCTCCATGTTTTTCTATAATATTTTTACAGATATTTAACCCTAAACCAGTTCCCGCAACAGCACGTGTACTAGAAGAGTCTGCTTGAGCAAATTTTGAAAAAATGCGCGTTTTAAACTCCTCTGGAATGCCAATTCCACGATCTTTAATGGATACTTGTATAGTTGTAGCCGATTGCTCTACAGCAATGTTTACACTTTCTTTTTTGTGAGAAAATTTAATGGCATTGGAAAGAAGGTTTGTTAACACCTGCAAAAGCCGCCGTGAATCTCCGTAAACTTTGGCACCATCGGAAAGCTTTTCTATCACAACATTGACTTCAAACTTCTCCGCAAAAGGTTGATTGATTTCTACAGACTGTTGAATTAACTCATCAATTGCAATGGGTTGAAAATGCAATTCAATTTTATCTGATTCAATTTTCTCAATATCTAAAATATCGTTAATTAAACGGATCAGTCTTTCACAGTTATTTGAAGCAATGTCTAATAAGTGCTTGGATTTTTCTGAAATTTCATGAGAAGCTTTTCCCAAAATAAGACCTAGAGAACCTCGAATAGAGGTTAATGGAGTTCGCAATTCATGACTCACAATCGAAATAAATTCGTTCTTCATTTTATCGATATTTTTCCTCTCTGTCGTATCTCGATCAGCTCCTCGAAATCCATCTACTTCTCCATTTAAATCCATGATAGGTTCAGCATTGCTTTCAAGCCACCTTGAGGAGCCATTTTGATGCTTCCATTGTGCAGAACGATTCATCCATCCTTTCTTTTTAGTTCGATAACTTTCAGTTTCATTTTCCCATTTATATCTATCTTCATCGATTACTAAAGAAGAAATATCCATTCCGATGATTGCATCTGGCTCATAACCTAAAATGATCTTTACACCTGCATTAGAAAAAGTGATTTTCCTATTCCGATCAATTGACCAAATCCATTCACTAGTGGTTTCAATAAATACACGAAATTTTTCTTCGCTCTTGCGCAACGTTTCTTCTGTTTGTTTTAAAGCAGAAATATTTCTGGCAATCGCACAAAAACCGGTGATATGGCCATTCTTATCTTTTAAAGGAGAAAAAGAAACTAAAGCCCACAAAATCTCCCCGTTTTGCCGTTTTCGCATTGTTTCAAGATTTTCAACGGGTTTTCCTGCTTTAATGGCATCCAAAATCGTTTCTAATTCCTGAATTTTCTCTGTAGGAGAAATCAACAGGATCAATTGACCAATCGCTTCATCAGCAGAATAACCATACAGATGTTCAGCACCTCTATTCCAACTTGTAATCGTTCCATTTAAATCTCCACTAATCACAGCATCATGAGAAAACTCAACAATAGAAGCTAACAAAGCTTTTGCTTGATTTGCTTCCGATTGTTGGATAAATAAACCCACAGCATGTCCAACTGTATAACTCAGTTTATCAAGATAATAAACAATTTTAGCCTTAAAAGGAGCTTTTTGAAAGAATTCAAATACACCAATGATGCGATGATCATTTAAGACGGGAAATCCAAATGCTCCCTTCAAACCCACTTCTTCTGCTATTGAGGCCCGAATAAAATGATCAAGAAAATCAATATTTTCTAACCAAATAGGTTTTTCTTGTTTCCAAATTAAACCAGGAAAGCTTTCTCCTTTAGAAAAAGCAGATTGAAAAGTAATCGATTCAAATGATTGAACATCAAATTTAGGATCATGCCAAAAACTTACACAATGCATCATCCGATCTTTTTCATCAACCAACCAAAGAGCCCCTACTTGCCAATTAAAACAATAGGCAATTGTTTGGATGACTTTAGGAGCTAACTCAGATAAATCAGAAGACTCCTGTAACCCTTTGGCAATTGCTAATTGCACTTCGAGTAATTCTTGACTCATCCTAACTTCTGTTCCATCCCAACAAATCCCTGTCATTTTTATAGGTTTGCCAGCAAGATCTTGATAAGATTTTCCTCTAATTGTCAAAAAACGGGTTCCACTCTCCGGATGAATGATACGAAATGTAGAATTCAGTAGCTCATTTGCGATCATGGCATTTTTCATCTCATTCCAAACACGCTCTTTATCTTCTGGATAGGCAAATTGCAAACCTTCAATAGGTGTATGAACAGGGATACCGATAGGAAGTCCTAAAAGACGATACATGGATGCATCAAGGACCATTCGACGCTCCTTTAAATCCCAAAGCCAGGTTCCAATATCTCCTGCCTGGATAGCTAAGTCCAACTTCTCTTTATGTTCGTTTAAAACTTCAGTCATTTGAGTAATTTCTTGAAGCTGTCTTTGACTCGTTTGCCAGAGATAAAAAAGATAAGATAAAGCCAAACTCAGAATCACCCCTCCTAACCAAACAAAGAAAATCATTGTTCGATTAAGGCTGTTTTCAATTAGAAAAGGTGACTGTTGTAAAGAAATCTGTTCTTGCTCAGCTTGCAATCCTAATAGAACAAGAGAGGAGGTAACTATTACACTTAATCCAAGAAAAAAAGGATATAAATAGCGAATATTAATCTGATATTGATGATTATGGTAGGCTCCCATTAAAATGATACCTAATCCACTGATCATTAGACATATAGAAGCTAAAACAGAGATGCTTGTTTCTTGATACCAACCTAATTTATTTTGAATAGGAGCAAAAAATTTCAAAATTCCGAAAAACCCGATACAGAAGACGAGAATCCCTAATAGAAGAATAAAAATACTTTGGATAGGTTTAGGAGATGCCCTGGATAAAAGGAAAAAACTCATTCCGATGAAAATAAACGTAATGGCAGCCAAAGGGGAGATTCTGCCTGGCACAGGTGTTTCTACAGTAAAATAAGCACGCATCAATAACTCAGCAAAACCCAAATTGATTCCAGTGCCATATTCAATTAATGTGGCCCCTCCATAAGCTGCAATCATCAGTCCTAACCAACGCCCCAAATTAAAGGGAGCCGGAGGAAGAACATTATAAAGAATCGCAATGCCACATAGAATAAAGATGAGAGCAGCATTGTATTGAATAGGTGGGAAACGAGGATCAATTTGAACAAGTGCTGCGTGTTGAGTATGCCATCCAATCACCGCCAAAAGACCGATTAAAATAATTAGACAAGCTGCAGTAATGGCCCCCCACTGATCTAGTTGCTTATAAGCATCAGTTTTCATGTATTTCTCAATCGGATTTTTAAATCATTTTTTATTTTATTTAAAAATTATTTTATATAAATATTTTTCATGTATATTGATTGATAGACTCTTTCAAAGCTAGAGAAATTGAACTAAATTGTTTCATCCTTTAAAACAAAGGACTATGCATTCAACGCAAGCAGTCAGTATTTATTCATCCATTTCAATATTTCAAAGACTGATTTACTTCTTTGTGCTCATTCTTTTTGAAAATTTTTCCTATGCGCAAAGTCAAGAATCTCACACTCTGGAGAAACAAGAGATCCAGGTCATTCCCGAAAAATCTTCTCCTCAATCTGCTGAAGACTTTGTCTCTTTAGGAAAGACTTACACTCAAATGGAACTAAAAGGTCAAGCAATTGAAGCCTATCAAAAAGCACTAGAACTTGAACCCAGTAACGGCGATATTAAAGTCGCCTTAGCTTATGCTTACTTATTTGATCAACAGCTTGAGAAAAGTTTATTTCTTTTTCAAGAAATCATCCAAGAACATTCCCAAAATGTAGATGCTTTAATTGGAATCGGTCGCATTAAAAAGTTGCAAAATCATTTTACCGAAGCAAAAGAGTATTATCTTCAAGCATCTTCTATAGACCCTCATCGTCAAGAGATCCAAACAGCTCTCACACAACTGAACGAACTGTTATTAAAAGAAGACAAGCAACAGCTGATTGAAAAAGCGAATCACTTGGTTAAAGAAGAACTTTTCCAAGAGGCCATTCCTATTTATCAACAACTCATTAAAACAGACTCGCGTGAACCCGATTATGTTTTTCAAATAGGGAAACTGTATGTTCAACTTAAACAATATTCTCAAGCAATCGAATATTTAAATCGAGTCTTAGAACTTAAACAAGACCATGAAGATGCTAAAATTGCATTAGCATACGTTTACCTATTTGAAAAAAATCTTAAGATGAGTGAAAGCTTGTTTGAAACTGTATTGAAGCAACAACCTGCATCTGTAGATGCCCTTCTAGGTTTAGGACGTGTTAGAGAAGTTCAAGGAAGATACAACGAAGCAAAAGCTTTGTACGAACAAGGATTAAAAATTGAACCTCATCATCAAGAAATTCAAGAAAGGCTCGCCCATTTACATCCCTCCGACTCTCCTAAAAAAAAACAACCATCTAGCCAAGAAAATGTTGTCAACTCTTCGCAAGAGCAAAAGTCTCCCTCAAAATTAACATTAAATTCCGAAGAAAAACATTTAGCTCAAGAAGCTAAACAACGATTAGATCAAAAAGACTATCAGCAAGCAATTCAACTTTATTTACAACTGATTCGCTCACAACCCAATCAAGCCGATTTCCATTTTTTAATAGGACAAGCCTATTCTCGTTCTAACCAAAAAACTCAAGCAATGGCTGCGTTCAATCGAGCGATAGAACTGAATGCAGAGCATCAAGATGCTCGAGTTTCTCTTGCTTATTTATATATGGCTGAAGGCAATCTAGAAAAAAGTGATGCTTTATTTCGGATCGTTTTAAACCATTCACCTAAATATGTAGATGCAATTGTAGGATTAGGTCGCATCAAGTTGCTACAAAAACATCCTGAAGAAGCCAAAAAGCTTTTTCAAGAAGCCTTAAGCATCGAATCGACCCATCAACTCGCTAAAGAGTCTTTAATGCAATTAAATGGCTCCTCTACTCTCTCTAAAAAACGAGTTCCGGAGTGGGTGAAACAACAGCTAGAAGAGTCGAAAAGATTAGAACAACAACAAGACTTTCATCAAGCTTTATGTATTTATCAAAAACTTGTCCAAGCCTTTCCAAAAAACAGCGATTATCTTTTTAAGCTAGGTCAACTCTATACACGTATTAAGCAACCCCAGTTAGCTAAAGAAGCATTTTATCAAGTATTAGCTCTTGATGCAAATCATCATGATGCTAGATCTGCCTTAGCCTACTTATACTTATTTGATCAAGATTTGTCGACAAGCCAACTTCTATTTGAAATGGTCTTGGAAATCCATCCTTCTCACGCAGAAGCGTTAGCTGGCTTAGGACAAATTGCTGCAAAAAAAAGATGTTTAAATATAGCAGAAGAATACTTTGTCCAAGCTCTTCGTCAAGATGCTAATCAAGTATTTGCCCTCACTCATTATGGCAATCTTTTACGTGAACAAAAACGATGGCAATTCGCTAAGTCCACTTATCTTCATCTTAAGGAACTGGAACCTACAGATTTCGTCATCCCCAAAATTTTATTTGATCTTAGAGGCTATACAGATCCCTCTTGGTTAGTAAAAGGAACATATGCTGAAGAAGAAGAAAGAGACCAAGAAAGTGACCAACCTGTTGCCCGTTTAGTAGATTGGACTAAGCAAATTGAATGCATCCTTCCTGTTCATGATCGACTACGTTGTTCATTGCGTGTCATCAGACAAGAAATTAAACAAATCAACCTTTTATCTAAAACAAATCTCTATGATGCTTGGATTGATTCTTATATTTTTAAAACTGAATTTTTTTTCACTCCTAAATGGACCCTCTCCATGTTTGGTAATCTAACAGAGGCAAAGAATAAAAGTCGAAAATCTATTTTAAGAACCATTCAAGACCGTTTATTCAATCCTGGTATACTGGCACGATATGAAGATCTTTCGCAACGGTTCTATGCACAAGCTCTCTATACTCCTTTTTTAACTAGAGACTTTAAAAAACAACGAACCTATTTAATTAAAATTGGTGATATTGGAATCAGTTATGAAAAAGATTTTTGCTATCAATCTAAATTAGGATCTCGTGCTGATTATTATTTCTATGAAGATCGTGTTCACAATCGCGCTTACTGGTTAACAGGTTGGGCACAAACGGGATTAATTCCTTTTGAAGAAAACGTAGCCTTCCGCTATCAAATTGATTACCGTCGATTCAAAAAAGAAGTACCGGACTACTACACTTTCCAATATCAACTCACTCATTGGCTATCTCTACGTTATAGTCAAACTTGGTGTGACTCCTGGTATTTAGAAGCAGAATTTTGGCATGGTTGGCGTTGGACAAAAGGGAAAGATCCTCAATCTCCTTTAATTCCTGATATTCAGGATATTCCTTTTGAAGATCTCCCTATCACAACTGTGTTTAGTTACATCGATCGTTTTGTGATCTCTTTGACCAAAACATTTGGAGATCGCTGGCAAGTCAATTTAGGAGCTCAAGGAACAAGAGACTCTTTTGACTATACAACTTGGTTGGTAGAAGGAACTGTGTGTTATCGCTTTTAACATGAGTATAATAAATATAGAGTTATAATCTTTTAACCAGATCATAGAAATGACACGATTTCTTTTATTAGATGATATCTTGGGTCTTTCTACTCATTGTGAAACGCTTACTCCTGTATTTAATTTTTCTTTTGATTCTACCTTTGATCTTGAAGAAGCCAGACAGAAAGTACAACAAGAAGATTATGATGCATGTCTTGTAGCAGAATCGTCTGCAGAAAATTATTGGGATTTCATTCAAGAAATTCGAGAAAATCAAAAAAGAGAGACTCCTATCGCCTATTTCACTCCTCTTTTCTTTGACCTTGAACGTTATGAAACATTGAAAGAAACAAACAAAATCGATTTTGTTTTGCCTTTCTCTACCAATAGGGATATTTTTGCGGCTGTTATTCGAAACTTATGCAAAAAAAAAGAAGAATGGACAGCTCATTCCCTTTTTAAAAAATTACCGCTCTCTCTTCAGCAAAAATATCGGCAATCTTTATATTCTAAATTTATCCGAATTCATACTCTTTATCAAGCACTTCAAACTCATCCTTCTACAGAAGAGCTCCGAGAACTCCGCATTGAAATTCATAAAATCACAGGAAGTGCCGGATCTTACGGCTATATGCAAGTAAGTGAACTTTGTAAAAGTTGTGAAATTAAAATTCAAGATTTATTAGAAAACCCTCAATTTAATGAACAATTGGCAGGATTTTTTGATTATTTTTATCATTTTTTTGTTTACTTAAGATTGTATTTTCAACACATTTTACCACCTAATTTCAATCAGTCATCTGTTTCACCTAATCCGTCTGACCTATTCGCTCCAACCAATCAGCCAAGCTCTTCTCCTTCTGCATCCACTAAAGTTCTTCTTATCCTCTCGCATGATCTAGCTACAATTCAATTATTTCAAAAAAAATGTGCCGAGGCTTTTATTGAACTTGCAGTTGAATCGAATCCTGAGCAAACTCTTTCGTATTTAAAATCAGGAAAGATCCAGCCCTATTGTTTAATTGTGGAAGGATATTATCCCATTGAAAGGATACAGGGATACTCAATCATTGAAACCGCAAAAAAATCAGCTAAAATTCCTCCCAAGCAATTTGGAATCATTTTAGAAAAAGATGACATTAGTCAATTAACAGAGGCCATCGAACATCACATTGATTATATTTTACGAACTCCTTTAACGGAGGAACACATTTCAAATGTATTGAGACACATCCAACTTCATGCAAAACCCAAACATTTTAAAGTTCTAATCGTCGATGACGACTTGACTATCTCGAATTTAGCGGCTCATTATCTTGAAGAAATTGGCATCCAGGTCAAAGTATTAAATGATGAAACATCTATCTTACAAGAATTACAAAATTTTTCTCCCGATTTGATTTTATTAGACATTTTAATGCCCCACTATGATGGATGGAAACTTTTACAAACACTGCGATCTGATATACGCTATCATCAACTTGCCATTGTTTTATTCACTTCTTGTAAAGATCCTCACGTG
>WUUC01124280.1_pt1 | contig 11194 bp, 10 predicted proteins | sample 6278441 | NCBI WGS metagenome assembly WUUC01 (sample SAMN13675441, study PRJNA597444) | soil metagenome | isolation source: soil | place: USA: Washington | collected 2017-10 | reverse complement strand
CCGCCCGACGCTTCGAGGACATGATCATCACCATGTGGGGGCTGGCGGCGGCCGGTCGAACCAATGCGAAGGGAATGCCGGGACCGCTGCAATTGGCGCTGCTCGCCGAGGAATGGGACGACACGATCCGCTTCGTCTCCCCGCCGCGCTGGGTGCAGCACGGCATCGCGCGCGCCTTGGGCCCCATCGCTCGCCGCCGCGGGCTGAAGGCGGCCTATCCGGAGTTCAAGGAGCGGATCCTCATCGGCCGCGTCGGTGAGGTCCTCACGCTGGGCGGCTCGCAGCCGCCGTCTTGACCCCGCTCAGCCGGGGGTGATGCGCTCGACCGCCATCAGGAAACCGGCGGCGCGCAGGCGGTCGACCAGGGCCAGGCCCAGCGCCGTGGCGGGGGTGAGCACCCCCGCAGCCTCGGGGAGTCGGTCGCGGTCGCTCACCAGGCACACGGCGCTCTGGCCGAGCATGACTGATGTGGCGGCGTACCCGGGGTCCCCGGTGGCGGCGATCACCGCGCGGTACCGGGCGCCGGTGGACGTCCGCGTGCGGATCTCCATCCAGAAACGCCCATTCTGGCGGACCTTGTCACTGGGCCCCTCACCCGGTGCAGGCAGCACCCGGTCGAGCAGGGCACGCGTGGGCCCGAACCCCATGGCCGCAGCCCCGCCCCACAGCGCCGCGGTCGCGCCCATCGCGCGAGCGGGCGCGGTCACACCGGTCCCGAAGCTCATCACCTCCCGATAGCGGAACCGCCGACCGTACGCCCATGAGTTGAGCGCGTTGCTGCGCCGCACGATGCGCGTGTTGTAGGGCGCCATCACGAACGTCCCGATCCACAGTCCGGCCTCCGCGTCACGCTGCACGCCCGCGGTGTCCCGCTGCGCACCGAAATCGGGCTCGGCGGCGCGGTCCGGGCTCAGGGCATAGGGGTCGGCGATCAGTGCGGACAGGGTGGGATCGGCCTGCATTGCCTCGACCTGAGCGCGCGAGGAGTCGATGGTGCCGCCGCTGATGCCTCCCTTCATCGAGATCACGGTCAGCGTGGTGTCCTCGAGGTCGCCCGCGTCATCGGCGCGAACCTGCTCGTGCAGGAGCAGCACGCCGAGGTCGGAGGGGATCGAGTCGAAGCCGCACGAGTGCACGATCCGGGCGCCGCTGGCCGCGGCGAGGGTGTGGAAGCGGTCGATGCTTTCCCGGACGAACAAGACCTCGCCGGTGAGGTCGGCGTAGTCCGTCCCGGCGCGGGCGCAGGCCTCGACCAGGGGGAGGCCGTAGCGCAGGTAGGGGCCGACCGTCGTCGCGACGACCCGCGTCGAGTCGGCCAGCGTGCGCATGGAGGCGGCATCGCTCGTGTCGGCGATCAGCAACGGCCAGCCCGACGCGGAGCCGGGGAGGTCGGCACGAACGGCGGCCAGCCGCTCCGATGAGCGCCCGGCGAGCCTGATCCGCAGGTCCGCCGGGGCGTGCTCAGCCAGGTGCCTGGCCACCAGGCGGCCGACATAGCCGGTCGCCCCGAACACGACGACGTCCAACTCCGGCGCCACGCAACTCCTCCTTTACCCCCGTTACCCCACCACCCCCGTGGTGATCAAGCACTTTCTCACCATCTGGTGGCGGGGGGCCAGCTGCCGTGGCCGACGATCAGGTGCGCAGCTTGTAGTCCTCGAGCAGCCGCCGCCCGATGATCATCTTCTGGATGTCGGCCGTACCCTCACCGATGAGCAGCATCGGCGCCTCGCGGTAGAGACGCTCGATCTCGTATTCCTTGGAATAGCCGTAGCCGCCGTGAATCCGGAAGGAATCCTCGACGATCTCCTTGCAGTATTCCGACGCGAGGTATTTCGCCATTCCTGCTTCCACGTCGTTGCGCAGGCCGGAGTCCTTCTTGCGCGCGGCCATCACCATCATCTGGTGCGCCGCCTCGACTTTGGTGGCCATCTCGGCGAGCCGGAACATCACGGCCTGGTGCTGCGCGATGGGCTTGCCGAACGTCGACCGCTGCTGGGCATAGGCGATCCCGAGCTCGAATGCGCGCTGACCGAGCCCACAGGCCCGCGCCGCGACGTTGACCCGCCCGACCTCGACGCCATCCATCATCTGGTAGAAGCCCTTGCCGGGCAGCCCGCCGAGCACCTGCTCGGCCGGCACTCGGGCGCCGGTCATGACGAGCTCGGTCGTGTCGACGCCCTTGTAACCCATCTTGTCGATCTTGCCGGGGATCGTGATGCCCGGCGCGGTCTCCCCGAACCCGGGTTCCTTGTCGATCAGGAAGGTCGTCATGTTGCGATAGACCGAGTCCGCACCTTCGTCGGTCTTGACGAGCACCGCGACCAGGTTGGCCGATCCGCCGTTGGTGAGCCACATCTTCTGCCCGTCCAGGACATAGGAGTCGCCGTCCCGGACCGCCTTGGAGGTGATCGCCGCGACGTCGGATCCGCATCCCGGCTCGGACATCGAGAACGCGCCGCGGACCTCGCCGGTGGCCATGCGCGGCAGATAACGCTGCTTCTGCTCCTCGGTCCCGTGCTGGATGATCATGTAGGCCACGATGAAGTGCGTGTTGATGATGCCGCTCACGCTCATCCAGCCGCGCGCGATCTCCTCTACCACCAGCGCGTATGTCGTGAGGGACTCCCCGAGCCCGTCGTACTCCTCGGGGATCATGAGCCCGAACAGCCCCATGTCCCGCATCCCCTCGACGATCTTCGTGGGGTATTCGTCGGCGTGCTCGAGTGCCGTGGCGACCGGGATGATCTCGTTGTCCACGAAGTCGCGGACGGTCTTGAGGATCTCCTCCTGGATGTCGGTCAGGCCCTCGGTTTGCGCCAGGCGTCCCATCGCGGGTCCTCTCATGCAGGCTGCGCGGCCCAGCGGTGGCTCGCGCGCGGGTGGCGTCGTACGGTCCAGTATCGTCCACGCCGCCCAAGACCCGCCCGGTGACCCTCCGATCCCGGCGCGCTGCGCCGCCCCGCGCGTCAGAACGAGCGAATCACGAGGTCGGCGCGGTCACGGGTGGCGGCGATCACCTCGGCGTTGCGCTGGTCGCTGCCCAGCGCCCGTCCCCGCGCGGCCACGAGCGAGCGCCCGTAGCGCTCGTGCCTTGCCACGAGCCAATCCATCCGCAGCTGATCGCCGGGGTCGACGAACCAGCACTCATCGAGCTGGGGGCGTACGCCGGCCCAGTCCCCGTCGGTCACCAGCAGGTAGTTTCCCTCGGTCACCACCAGCGGAATCTCCCGGGGAACCGGTACGGCGCACGCGATCGGCTCCTCCAGCGACCGGTCGAACAGCGGCGCATAGACCACCCGTTCGTCGCCACGGCGCAGCCGGGCCAGCAGAGCGCCGTAGCCCAGAGCGTCGAAGGTGTCCGGGGCACCCTTGCGCTCGGTGCGACCCAGCCGGTTCAGCTCGACCTGGGCCAGGTGGAAACCGTCCATGGCCACCAGCCGCGCGGACTCCCCGAGAGCCGCAACCAGCCGCTCGGCCAGGGTGGACTTCCCGGCCCCCGGCGCCCCGGTGATCCCGAGCAGCGCCCGGCGACCCGGCACCGCGAGCCGTCGCGCCCGGTCGACCAGGGCCTGGAAGTCGCGGTCCGGCGGGCCCGTCACGCCGGCACCGCCGCCCCGAGCGAGGCCAGCCGCGGATCGGCGAGCCAGGACCGCGGGCCCACGTGCGCCACCCGGACGCCCGCGACCTCGACGGCGAACCGCAATGCCGCCACGGGATCGGCAATCCCGGCGGCGACGGCGAACGCGTAGGCCCCGTGCAGCACATCGCCGGCTCCCAGAGTGTCTTCCACGACCACCGTAGGGACGTCGATGGCCCCCTGCGTCGCCGCCGTCCACCACCGTACGGGCGCCGGGCCGTGCGTCACCGCCACGAAACTCGGCCCGGCCGCCAGGAGCGCACCGGCCGCGGCATCGGCGTCCCCCACCGACCCCGGCAGCGCGAAGGCGGCCGAGCACACGGCCGCGGTGACGTGCGGCAGCAGCTCGCGCAGGACCGGCTTCCAGCTGCCGGCATCGAGGACCACGGGAATCCCCGTGGCCGCGGTGGCCTGGGCCGCGGCCAGGGCCAGCGCCGGGTGGTGGCCGTCGACGAGCAGGACATCGGCCACGTCCATCAGGTCCGCGAGGTCCGCGGGGACCGTCACGGCGGCGCCCTCGGCGTTGCGCGAGACGACAGACCGCTCCCCGCTGGACTCGACGACCGTGACGGCGGAGACCGGCAGCTCCCACCGGGGCGCACCACCGTGTACGGGGGCCGGGGTTGCCTCCACCAGGTGCACCTGGCAGGCCGCGAGATCCATCCGTGCCACCCCCGCCACCGGCCCCTCTCCCAGGGCCGTGACCAGGACGGCCCGGCCACCGAGCCCCGCGAAGGTGACGGCCGCGTTGGCGGCGGGGCCGCCGGCAGCGAGATCCGCCCGGGTCGCCACGACCTTCTCATCGGGCCCGGGCGCGCGCCGGACCCGATGCACGACGTCCAGGGTGGTCAGCCCCACGAACACCCCGACCGGGCTCATGTGGGCGCCGGCGGGTGAGGGGCCGCGGGGCGCCGGCCCTCGGTGTGCGGGTCGCCGGCGACCACGTTGCCCTCGGGGTCCAGGGCACCGGTCATGATGGCCACGACCTCCGACATCGTGCGGTCCTCGGGCCGGATGACCGCCACCCGACGACCGAGGCGGTGGACGTGGATGCGGTCAGCGATGTCGAAAACGTGGGGCATGTTGTGGCTGATCAGAACGACCGGCAGGCCGCGGTCGCGGATGCGGCGGATGAGGTCGAGCACCATGCCCGACTCCCGCACCCCGAGCGCAGCCGTCGGCTCGTCCATGATGACCAGCCGGGTCCCGAAGGCCGCCGCCCGGGCCACCGCGACGCTCTGCCGCTGACCACCGGACAGGCTCTCCACCGGCTGACGGACATCGGGCACCCGGATACCGAGGGCGTCGAGCTGACGGCGGGCCTCGCGGCGCATGCCCGCGCTGTCCACCATCCGCAGCACGCGCCCGAGCGGGCCGGCCCGGCGCGGTTCGCGGCCGAGGAACAGGTTGGCGGCGATGTCCAGGGCCGGTGCCACCGCGAGGTCCTGATAGACGGTCTCGATGCCGTGTCCTCGGGCGTCGATGGGCGAGCGGAAGTGCACGACCTTGCCGTCGAGCAGGATCTGGCCCTCGTCGGGCACCACCGCACCGGACAGCGCCTTGATCAAGGTCGATTTCCCGGCCCCGTTGTCCCCGATCACCGCGAGGACCTCGCCCGCGCGCAGCTCGAAATCTGCGCCCGACATCGCGGTGACGTGCCCATAGCGCTTGACCAGACCCCGGGCCTCCATCACCGGCGCGCCGGTGGCCAGGGCCTCCTGCCCACCCCCTGAGGCCCCCATCGCCGTGCTCATCGTGCGGTCCTGCGCCGGGACAGCTGATCTAGTGCGACGGCCACGATGACCAGGATCCCGGTGGCGACGTCCTGATAGAGGTTGTCGATCCCGGCCTGGGTCAGCCCGGAGCGCAGCACCCCCACGATGAGCGTGCCGATCAGGGTTCCTGCGACCCCGCCGCGGCCACCGAACAGGGACGTTCCGCCGATGACCACGGCGGTGATGCTGTCCAGGTTCGCGGTCTGATAGGCGTTGGGGTCTGCGTTCGGAATGCGGCCCAGCGCTTGCCAGGACGCCAGGCCGTAGAGGACCCCGGCCACGACGTAGACCGACAGGACGGTGCGGCCGACCTTGATCCCGGTGAGCCGCGCCGCCTCCGGGGCGTTTCCGACGGCATAGACGTGTCGTCCCCACGACGTCTGGGACAGCACGAAGGCAAACATCGCGAACACGGCCACGAGCAGGAACGTCCCCCAGGTGATGAAGGCCCCGGCGATCCGGGTTCCCTGGCCCCAAAAGCGCAGCAGGTCGGAGGAGACCGGGTAGCTCTGCGACTGGGAGTAGAGCCGGCTGGAGGCATAGACGACCGTCAGCATGCCGAGGGTGACGATGAACGGCGGCAGCCCGAGCCGGGTGACCAGGACCCCGCTCACGCACCCCAGCACGGTGGTCACCACGAGGCCGAGGACCAGCGCGGTCAGCGGCGAGCCGCCGTCAACCACGTGGCGGGCCATCACCACCGTGCCGAGCACCGCGATCGCGCCGTTGGCCAGGTCGATGCCCGCGGTGAGGATGATCAGCGTCTGGCCCAGCGCCAGGGTGCCGACCACGATCGACTGCTGCAGCACGAGCGAGGCGTTGCCGGCCGTCGCGAACGTGTCGGTGGTGACCGAGAAGACGACGATCGCGACGACCAGTGCGGCGAGCGGACCCAGGGCAGGCGTACGGAGGGCTCGGTCCAGCGCCTCACGGCGCCCGGTCTGGGGCTCGGCCGGCGCGGTGTTGCTCATGGGTGGTGGTCAGCCCCAGCAGTTCGCAAGACCCCAGGTGGTGTCCTGGGACTCCAGCCCAGCGAGCGGCTTGTCGGTGATCAGGGTCGCGCCCGTGTCGGTGAAACCCGAGGGCGCCGCGCCGCCACCCGCGGCCGCCACGATTGCCGCCATCCCGTCCTCGACCATCTTGGCGGGGAACTGCATGACCGTGGCGGCGTACTTGCCGTCCTTGACGTCCTGCACCCCTTGGCACCCGCCGTCGATGGAGCCGACCGTGACCTGGTCGGTGATGCCCCGCGCCTCGATCGCGGCGTAGCCCCCGCGGGCCGCCGGCTCGTTGATCGTGTAGACGGCGTTGACGTCGGTGCTGCGCTGCAGCAGGTTCTCCATCGCGGTCTGGGCGGTGTTCTGGTCGCCGTTGGTGTTCTCCTGGCCGATGATCGCCGGGTCGCCCTCGGCGATGCCGAAGCCCTTGAGGAACCCGTCGTGGCGGAAGGTGTCGACCGTGCCGCCGGCGGTGCCGTCGAGCATGATCAGCTTGGGGGCGACATCGCCCAGGGCTGCCCGCACGTAGGCCCCCTGGAGCCGGCCGGCCTCGGTGTTGTCGGTGGCGAAGGTGGCGTCCACCGCGTCCTCGGGGTCGGTGGCGGTGTCCAGGGCGATGACGATGATCTCCTGCTGACGCGCCTGCTCGATCGCGCCGAGGATCCCGGAGGAGTTGCTCGGGGTGATCATGATGCCGTCCACGCCCTGCGCGATGAGGTTCTCGATGGCCGCGACCTGGCCCTCGTTGTCGCCGTCGAACTTGCCGGCCAGCGCTGTCAGCTTGACGCCCTGCTTCTCGGCCGCCGCCGTGGCCGCCTCCCGCATCGTCACGAAGAAGGGGTTGGTCTCGGTCTTGGTGATCAGCCCCACGCTGACCTCGCCGGCGGCTGCACTTCCCGAGGCCTCGCCGCCACCGGCTGTGCCGGCCTCGTCACCGCCGCACGCGGCAACGGCGAGCAGCAGCGCCCCGGTGGCGGCCAGTGCCGACATGCGTCGCCCACGCCGGCCGATCAACCCACCCTGCAGTGCCATCGCGCTCCCCTTCGGCCAGCCCGGGAGTGAACTGCGCGCACCCCCGATGTGTCGCAGACGTTAACAGCGCCGGCCGACAACGCAAGCACCGCGGCCGGGGTTGGTCAGCAGTCGGTCAGTTGTCGGGCGGGGTGAAGGTGGAGGTGCGGCGCAGCCCGGCGGCCCGGCCCTTCGCGGCCATCACGAGCGCCATCTTCCTGGAGGCCTCGTCGATCATTTCATCGCCCAGCAGCACGGCCCCACGTGCCCCGCCCTGCTCAGAGGTGTAGTGGTCATAGGCATCGAGGATCAGCTCGGCGTGGTCATAGTCGGCCTGGTCCGGGGAATAGACCTCGTTGGCCGCCTCGAGCTGACCGGGGTGGAGCACCCACTTCCCGTCGAAGCCCAACGCGGCCGAGCGCCCCGCCACCCGACGGAACCCCTCGACGTCGCGGATCTGCAGGTAGGGCCCGTCGATGGCCTGTTTCCCGTGGGCCCGGGCCGCCATCAGGATCGCCATCAGGATGTAGTGGTAGGCATCGCCGACGTCATAGCCGGGCGGCTGCTCCCCGACGACCAGGGACTTCATGTTGATCGAGGCCATGAAGTCGGCCGGGCCGAAGATGACCGTCTCCACGCGCGGTGACGCCGCGGCGATGGCGTTGACATTGGTCAGGCCCAGGGCGTTCTCGATCTGTGCCTCGATGCCGATCCCGCCGACGGCGTAGCCCATCGTCTTCTCGATCTGGGTGAGGGTCAGGTCGAGCCACTGCACCTGCGCGGCCGTCTGCACCTTGGGGAGCATGATCGCGTCGAGGCTGGCCCCGGCGCCCTCGACGACCTCGGTGACGTCGCGGTAGGTCCACTCGGTGGTGAGGTCGTTGACGCGGACGACCCGGAGCCTGTCCCCCCAGCCCCCCTCGTTAAGCGCCGCGACGATCGTCTTGCGCGCCCCCGGCTTGGCCAACGGGGCGCAGGCGTCCTCCAGATCGAGGAACACCTGGTCGGCGGCCAGCCCCCGCGCCTTGTCGATCATCTTCTGGCTGCTGCCTGGCACCGCCAGGCACGACCGGCGGGGGCGGGCGGCGGGGGCAAGGGCCTCGGGCATGCGGGCAGCGTCCTCTCGGGCGGCGGGCAGGGCAGCAATGATCGGCGAGCCTACCCAGCGTCGGTTGCCGCAGCGCTCAAGGCGTCGGGTTGACCGGTCGAGTACCCGGCGGGGGAAACGAGGCCACCCGGATTGGGGGAGCGGTGAATGCGGCGGTAACCATCCCTGCGGCGGCGCGGGCACGGCTCTTCGGCGGCAGCTCGTTCCGGGTCCTCGCCGCCAGCATGATCGGGCTCGGCGTGCTCACGGGTCTTGCCTTTCCGCCGTTCGTCGTCGTGATCGGGGTCGCTACCTCCACCCAGGCCGAGGTGCTCCATTTCCGGATCGCCTGCCTGCTCGCGGGGGTTCTCGTGGGTGGCCTGAACCACCTGCTGGTCCGCGTCGTCGTGGGCCGCCGCTTGCGCCGGCTGGCCGGGAGCATGCACCAGGTGGGCGATATCGTCCGCGAGGCAACCAGGACCGGTGACTGGTCCGCCCTGCAGGTGCGGCGCTGCCAGGTGCCGGTCGACACCGACGACGAGCTGGGAGAGCCGGCGGTGGCCTTCAATGCCCTGGTGGTTGCCCTGGGCCAAAATGTGGCGCAGTGGCGACAGCTCGAAGTCGGACTGCGGCATCAGGCCTTTCACGACCCACTCACCGGGCTGGCCAACCGGGCGCTGTTCGCCGACCGAGTCACCCATGCCCTCACCCGGGTCCACCGGGACCGAGGCACCCTCGTGCTCCTGTGCATCGACCTGGACGGGTTCAAGAACATCAACGACACGCTGGGCCATGCCGCCGGAGACGCGGTCCTGATCGAGACGGCGAGGCGTCTTCTTGTTGGGCGCAGATCCACCGACACGGTGGCCCGCCTCGGCGGGGACGAGTTCGCCCTCCTGCTCGAAGACCTCGATCTCACCGCCGCGGCTGACCTCGCCGCGCGGTTGGGCACTGCGCTGCGTGCACCGCAACCGCTCGGTTCGATCCAGTTGAGCATCGGAGCCAGCATCGGAATCGCCCTCGGAGACGTCACCACGCAAAGCCCCGAGGTGCTCATCGGTGGCGCCGACGCCGCCATGTATCAAGCGAAGCAAGCCGGCAAGGACTGTCACCGGGTGTTCGGGGGCGCCTGAGCGAACCGCCGCGTGACAGGCTCTCGGCATGGCTGCGCCGATGAGCGACCCACCGGGGCATGACGGCGACGACGCCCCACTGCTTACGGCCTTGATCGAGGAGGCCTGCCGGCGTTCCGGCCTGATCTGGGTCCGTGTGGATGGCGAGGACCGGGCTCATGCGGCGTGGCACACCTGGCACGACGGCGCGGTTCACCTCGTGACCGGCGGCGCCGAGCAGCCGCTGCCCGACCTCACCTCCGCCGCCTCGGTCAGCGTCACCGTGCCGAGCAAGGAAACCCGCGGGCGCCTGGTGACCTGGGTCGCTCGGGTCAGCGTCCTCACGCCGGGCACCGAGGCGTGGACCGCCGCCGTCACCGCCCTGCACGCCACCCGGCTCAACGCCCCCGACGGCGAAGACCAGCCCGCGCGGTGGGCGCGGGAGTCAACGGTCCTACGGCTCGAACCCACCGCGGAGGTCCCAGAACACCCCGGTGCGCCCGCCACCGGCTCCCATGCGGCGCCGCCGGCCCCCTCCCCGGCGACCACCCGGGGGCCGTTGCCGTTCGTGCTCGGCCGCCGGGCCCGTTCCACCCACCGCCGGCGGCGATAACCTCACGGTGTGAGCGGAGCACCGAAGCGGGTCTTCATCTCGCGCCTGGCCGGCCTGGCCGCCTTCGATCCCAGCGGCGACCAGGTTGGCCGGGTGCGCGATGTTGTGGTGGCGCTGCGCATCGGCCGGCAGGCGCCTCGGGTCCTCGGGCTGGTCGTGGAGGTGCCGGGTCGCCGCCGCATCTTCGTGCCGATGACCCGGGTCACCGCCGTCGACCCCGGTCAGGTGATCACCACCGGCGTGGTGAACATGCGTCGGTTCGAGCAGCGCTCGACCGAGACCCTGGTGCTCGGCGAGCTGCTTGACCGCAAGGTCACCCTGATCGCGGACGGGTCCACGGTGACCGTCCAGGACGTCGCCATGGAGCAGATCCGCACCCGCGACTGGGTCGTATCCAAGGTCTTCGTCACCCGAGCCGTCCGTGGCTTGCGTCGGCGCGGAGAGAGCATCACCGTCGACTGGGATGCGGTCACCGGGTTCTCCCTCGCCGAGCAGGGCCAGGGCGCGGCGAACCTGCTGGCGACATTCGAGAAGCTGCGCCCGGCCGACCTCGCCACGATGCTGCACGAGTTGTCCGCCAAGCGGCGCCTTGAGGTCGCCGCCGCGTTGACCGACGACAAGCTCGCCGACGTCCTCGAGGAGCTGCCCGAGGACGACCAGGTGGAGATCTTGAGCCAGCTCGGCGAGGAGCGCGCGGCCGACGTGCTGGAGGCGATGGACCCCGACGACGCCGCGGACCTGCTCAACGAGCTGCCGCAGGAAGAGGCAGAGAAACTGCTCCAGCTCATGCAGCCGGGGGAGGCGGGCCCGATCCGGCGGTTGCTGAGCTACTCCGAGGACACCGCCGGGGGGTTGATGACCACCGAGGCCGTGATCCTCGCCCCGGACGCCACCGTCGCGGAGGCCCTCGCGCATGTCCGAGAGCCCGAGCTGACCCCCGCACTGGCCGCGATGGTCT
>WUUC01159984.1_pt1 | contig 11195 bp, 8 predicted proteins | sample 6278441 | NCBI WGS metagenome assembly WUUC01 (sample SAMN13675441, study PRJNA597444) | soil metagenome | isolation source: soil | place: USA: Washington | collected 2017-10 | reverse complement strand
TCCACGGCCAGATGCTCACCGCCCGGGACTTCCAGCGCGAGCAGGAGTACTTCCGCGAGAAGCTGAAGCTGCGCCTGCGCTGCCTGCTCGGCTACGGCGTGGTGTGCGGGCTGTTCGTGGAACCGGCGCACCTCCACGACGACAAGGCCGAGGACGAGTCCGGCGGGGACGAGGGCGACGAGAACCGCCCGGAGCACCGCCCCAGGGCGAAGGTCCGCATCACGTCCGGGCTCGGCGTCGACTGCGACGGCAACGAACTGGTGGTCGGCGGTACCTGCGTGGTCGACCTGTGGCACGCACTGCACGAGGACGAGCGCTCCGGGACGACGGTGTGGATCGGCATCGAGTACAACGAGCGGGCGGTGGAACCGACCAGGACCGTCTTCAACAGCGCCTGCGCGGACACGTCGGACTGCGAATTCGGCTACACCGAGGAAAGTTACGTCGTGCGGGTGACGACCGAGCGGCCGCCCAAGGACGAGCGGTGCGAGACGTGCTGCTCGCGATGTGAGCACAAAGTGTTGTGGCTCGCCAGGATCGACGACGTGAACTGGTACGAGCCGGTGCGCGCGGACCAGCTCCACCTGAACATCCGGCGGCCGTTCGGCAAGCATGTGCCGACGGTGATCACCGGCATCAACTGGGTCCACGGGTACACCTACACGGTCAACGAGGCCAAGGAACTCCTTGGCACCCAGAAGGAATCCGGCGGGCTCGTGGTGCGGTTCTCCGACGACGTCCGGGTGGACACCCTGAAACCCGGCGTGGTGGAGGTCCAGGTGATCGAGGGTGGCGCGGGCCGAAACGCCGACACCTGGTACATGGGCGGGACGTTCGAGGAACCCGACGAGGGTGAGTTCACCAAGCATTTCCGGTACCGGCAGACGACCCGCGAAACGTTGCAGGACGGCGACCGGGTGCTGGTCACGGTCCGCGCGGCGTTCATCCTCGACCGCTGCTGCCGCCCGGTCGACGGCACCAACGTCGGCGGAAAGGTGCCGTACCTCCGCCAAAGGAAAGAGGCCGACACCGAGGCGAGTGACGTCCCGGAGCCCAGCTCGGAGGTCGAGACCGGCGGCGGCTGCGCGGTCCCGCCGTCCGGCATCGGGCCATGGACGTCGGGCACCGGCGCGGGCGGGGACGTCTTCGAGAGCTGGTTCTTCATCACGGAGGAGCGTCGATGAGCAAGTCAGACTGCGGGTGTGGCTGCGGCGGGGCGTCCGCCTTCCCGGCCGCGTTCGTCCGGCCGCGGTTCTTCGCGGGCCAACTCCTCACCGAGGACGATCTCAGCCTGCTGGTCGACTATCTGGCCGGAAAAGACAGGCTGCACAACAGAATGGTGTCCGGGCCGGGCGTCGTCTGCGGCCTCGAGGTCAGCTGCGACCCGTGCGGTGGCGGCACCGTCGTGGTGCACCCGGGCCACGCGCTCGACTGCTGCGGCAACGACATTGTGTTGGCCTGCAAGGAGAAGGTCGACGTGCAGGCACTCGTGCGCGAGCTGCGGATCTCCTCCCTGGGGGTCGACTGCGGCGACCCGTGCGACGACGGCCAGCGCCATTTCGGGCTCTTCGTGCGTTACCAGGAACAACCGGTCGAGCCGGTCGCGCCGTACGCCACCGAGGAGCCGTGTCCGACGCCGGGCTGCGTGCCGTCCCGCATCGAGGAGGGGTTCCGGTTTGTCGTCAAGTGCGACACGACGGACGACCACCGGTACAACCCCGTCGCCCGGTTGCTGGCGAGCATCGGCGTTCTGGACAAGTACGAGCAGGTGCGCCTCCGGGCCCAGCGGCTCGGCCTGTACCTGGACCCGATGTTCGTCGCGAAGTCCGCCGCCACCCAGCCCATCGAGTTCGGCTCCGATGACGCGGCGCGATATCGCGGCAGCCTCGAGTGGCTCGACGAGAACAGCGCGGTGACCCTGACCCCGCCGGTGGCCAGGGAGATGACCGAGCACGTCCGCGCGCTGGCCAGCGCCATCGCCCGGTACGACACCCACGACGCGGCCGGGCGGGAGCAGCTGAACCTCGACGACGTCGACCATGCCCGGGAGGTGCTCGGGACGGCCCGCACCCGGCTGGCCGAAACCGATCCCGAACTGGTGTGGCCGAACGACCCGCTGCACCGCTCGCTGGGCGTCGCCGTCATCGCCGAGGCCGCGCGGGTCGTGACCCCGGACGCCGACTCGCCGCTGGAGGTGCGCCTGCTGGCTCTCGGCACGCCGATCAGCAATGTGCTCCAGGTCGAGTTCCGGTCAGACCTCGCCCAGCTCCGTGAGTGGTTGCTTGGCCGCCTGGACCGGGCGCCCGGTGTCGCGGACTGCTCGCTGCGCGACTACGTGCGCGGGACCGCCATCCCGCAGCTGCTGCCGGCGCCCGAGCCCGACAGCCGGCAGCGCCTGACGATCGCCGGGCTGGCGCAGATCGCCGACGCCGCGGCGAGGCTGACCGTGGCCGTGCGCCGCTTCGTCACCGACGCGATGTGCGCGACGCTGAACCCGCCATGCACGGACTGCACCGACACCGACGTGTTGCTCGCGCACCTGGAGCTGGACGGCTGCGACGTGGTACGCGTGTGCTCGGCGACGCGGGAGCAGGTGCTGCCGGGTGGTTCGGCGTACGGCGAGTGGCTGTCGAAGCTCTACCCGTTGCGCCACCTCGCCCAACAGGTGTGCTGCCAGCCGACGCCGGTGCACGAGCCGCCGAACGTGCCGTCGACTGGCCCGGTGCGGTGGCTCTACGTGGCGGGACTCCTCGACGCCTGGCCGCGTGCCGGTGTTCTGGAGGACATGTGGGGCCTTCTGATGACCCCCGCACCGGGTGAGACCGTGCCGAAACCCTTGCACGAGCAGGTGTTCACGGTGCCCAGCGAGGTGACGGACAGCCTGCACGAGCTGAGCGCGCTGCGGGCGCAGGTGCGCGACCTGACCGCGACCATGGAAGCGCTGCGGTCCCAGTTGGACACCGCGCGGGAGCAGGTTTCGCAGGTGCGGGAGGAACTGCCAGAACGGCTCGGCGCCCGGCTCTCGGAGCTGGAGAGCGCGCCCGCTGAGGCGCCTTCTCCGGAGCCCGAGCCCAAGCCTGAGCCGCCGGCGCGGCGCACCCGGTCGTCCAGCCGAACCCAGAAGCCGCGGTCGGGTGAGTCGTCGTGACCGGTCCACTGCGCCCCACGTTCCACGAGGGGCAGGTCCTCGCCGCCGCCGACCTGGCGGCAACTGTCGAGTACGCGCGCGGAGCGGCCGCGCGGCACGCGCGTTACCTGCACGACTGGGGTATCGCCGACGGTCTCGCGCTGGTCACCGAGGATCGGACCGACCCGGTGTCGGGCGCGCGATACGTCGAGGTGAGCGTGTCGGCGGGGCTGGCGGTCGACGGGACGGGCCGCGAGATCGTCGTGTCCGAGCCGGTTGTGCTGTCCGAGGCCGAGTTCAACGAGGTCAATGGCGCCGACCAGTCGACGCTCGACCCGTATCCGGTGTTCCTCACCGCGGTCGACCGGGCGCGGTCCGCCACCGGCCCGGCGTCGTGCGGTGCCACCACCGGGGCAACCAGGGTGGAGGAGTCCTATCAAGTCCTCTTTGGACGGTTGGGAGACGAGCGGCTGGTCGCCGACCAGCAGCCACCCTCGGTCGGTTCCGCGCCGGGCGACCCGCCGGTCCGGTGGCTGGTGCTGCTGGGCTACGTCCGGTGGACCGGCGGGCACTTCACCGCGGTGATCCCCACGGCTCGCGGCATCGGCCCGCGTTACGCGGGCGTGCGCGCGGACACCGTGGCCGCACGGTCCGGCACGCTGTCGTTGCGCACGCAGACGACGGTTCAGGAGGGCAAGCCGGCGCTCGTGCTGTCCGGTGAGGACCCGCCAAGCCTGGTTTATGGGCTGTACCAAGGAAGTGGCTCGGTCAGCCCGCTGATGACGGTGGCGGCCAACGGGAACCTGACCATCGCGGGGAGCTTTTCTGGCCAGATCTCGGCGGGCAGCGTGCTCGCCACGTCCGGCACGGCCACGGACGGCGTGCTGCTTCCGTTGCCGTCCGGGGTGTCGCCGGAGGAGGTCGCAGACGGCCGGGTCGCGTTGCATGTCTACGTCACCCCGCGGCTGCCGCCGACGACCGACTCGGTACTGCAGATCCCCGTGGAGGCCACTGTGGACAGTGAGCGGCGGGTGCGGTGCAGGACACGGTTCTACGACCCGATCACGGCCCCGGAGGTCGTCGTCGACCGTCCCGGAGTGGTCGACTTCCTGGTCCTGGCAACGGTCGCGGCAACGAACGGCGGTGGCTGAGGATGAGCCTTTTCGTGGTGTACGTGCCGGACACCGGCCACGTCGTGGGTGCGGTGAACGCGATCGGCGCCGCCCCGCCCGCCGTCGTCGACTCGCGCGTCGACCCCGGATGGCTCGTCGGCGCCGAGTTGCCGCTGCGGGTTTCCCTTGGCGTGGGGGAGATCGCGGTGCTTCCGTTGCTCGCCAGGGATCTTGCCGTCCACGCGGCCGACGACGAGCCCGGCGTGTTCGCCGACCCGCTGGCGTTCGGGGTCGAGCAGGTCCAGACCCAGCCGCCGAAACCCGCGCTGGTGCGCCTGGCGTCGTGGTCCACCGCGCTGGAGTTCGCGAACGGCGGTCTCAGCGTTGAGGTGCCCGTCGCAGACGAGACCCAGGTCACCCCGGTGCTCGCGCTGATCTCAGAAGGTCAGGACACGCACGTGCTCGCCGGGGAGATAGCGATGGGGGTGAAGAAGGTGACGCTTCCGGTGACCGTGGGCAGCGGGCCGCATGGCGTGCTGGTTCTGGCGGCCGGTTGGGTGGGCCGGCTCGAGAAGGTGGAGGCGTCGTGAGTGCACCCACCGTCGGCGAGATCACCGTGCACCGGTGCGTGGTGCGGGTGGTCCGGCACGGTGGGTGGAGCTGGGGGCCCGACCCGCGGAACCTGGTGCGGCAGGTCATGGACGCGTTGCCAGACCTGCTCGCCGCGCACTTCGACGAGCACCTCTCCGGTGACGGCCCGGACCTGGAGATCACCGAACCGGTGCGCCTGTCTGTCCTATGGGGACGGTCGCGGAGAGCTGGTCATGGTGTGGCGCCTGCCGCCGAGTTCGTTGTCGAACCCACGCTGGGCGTCCGTCCGGAGCCCTTGCCCGGTGGCACGGCTCCTGCCCCAGGTTCCGCGTCCACAATGGACTTTCCAGTTGCTGATCAGGTGCCGGCGGACGGCAGGTGGACCACGCCCGCCCTGCTGTTCGGCGAGCTTGCCGAGCGCGGCGAGCTGTCGGCGTTGCTGGCGCTGCTTCCCGACGAGACGCTTCGGGTGTACCTGTCCGCGTTGCTCGACGACCCCGCCGAGGAACCGCCGGTCGCGGTGATCAGCCGGCTGGGCGCCGAGCTGGCCCACCGGCGGTCACTCCCGACGCGGCCGGAAACGTACGACGACCTCGTCGCGCTGGTGAGATCCCTGCCCGGCGCGGTCGCCGAGCCGCCCGCCGGCGCTGGTGTGCCACGCGTCGACGTGGCCGGCGTGCCGAGGGCGGTGGGGGAGACGCGGGTCTGCTCCGCACTCCCGTTCCTGCTGGCCAGCCCGCTGGCGCGAATCGGCTACCTCGACGCGATGGGCCCGGCACTGGCCGGCGCCGGACTGCTCGACGAGGCCCCGCTGTTCGCCGCGGCACTGGCGTACCAGGTCCTGGGCACCCCCGAGCGCGGATGGCGCCGAACAGGTGAGGACAACGCCGCGGCCGCCGCCTTCGCGGGCCTGGAGTCGGTGCCCGACCTCAGTGGCTTCGCCCACCAGGTACGGCCCGCGCTGCCGGTACTGGACGGCGTTCTCGCACTGTCCCTGTGCCGAGGTCACGATCCCGCCGACCCACTGCTGATCGCCGGCGTGGACAACGGTTTGCTGCTGGTCGACGCACAGGGCATGTTCCCGATCGCCTGGGCGCCATCGGTCGCCGGCTTGCTGCCGCACTGGGCGGCGTGCGGCCGGCCGGCGGTGGCGGTCTGCGACAGCCCGCTCCCGCCGGCCTGCCTACGGGAGTTGGGAGCGGCGGATGTCCGGCTGGTGACCGATGTCCGCCCGCTCCGCGACGACCCGCTGACCCGCCTACCATGGCGGACTCCATTGTGGACAGCCGGTGAACCGGATTTACGGCTCGCCGCATCGTTTCCCACCCACGCCGAGGGGCTCGAGCTGGTGCGGACCCTGTTCGCCGCCCGCCGAGCCGCCCCGAGATCGAAGGACGGCGCGCTGGACCGAAGCGTCGGATTGGCCGCGTCCCTGGCCTTGGGCATGATCGCGTGGACCCTGTGGCACGACAGGGAAGTCCCCAACCCGGTCCTGGCGCTCACCCGGTTCGCCGACCTCGAGGCAACGGTCCAGTTCACGTCCGACACGGTACGAGCGCGCATTCCACTGGGCAGCCGCCACACGGACCTGTGGCGCAACGGCCTGCTGGCGGACGTGCCCAACGTGGTCTGGCTGGCCGGGCGGACCCTGACCTTCTCCGGGGGCTGAGGTGAGCGGTCTCGCGGTAGAGCATCTCCGCATCCGCCTGGCAGAGCTCCACCAGGCGTTGCGGGTGGCCGTCGACCACCAGACGCAGGCAGCCGCCCTGCTCACCCGCCCCGACCTGACCCCGTTCTGTGTGACCGACGAGCAGGTCGGTGCGCTACTCGACCGCGTGGACGCCTTCACGGAGGCCATGACCGAGCCGCTGTCGCCACCGCACCCGGATCCGGAGTCCGAGCAAGCCCTGCGGCGCCTGGCGGCCTCCCGGGGCGTGACCCTGCCACTGGACGCACTCGCCACCCGCTTCGGCCTGACCCGCACGGAACAGGACGCGCTGCTACTGGTCGCCGCCCCCGAACTGGATCCCGGCTACGAGCGGATCTACGCGTACCTGGTGGACAACCTGAACCGCCGCGCGCCGTGCGTCGAACTCCTGGTCACGGTCGGCGCGGACACCCCGGCGGCACGCCTGGCCCTGCGCCGGATGTTGAGCCCGACCGGCCGCCTGCGCAGGTTCGGCCTGCTGCGCGCCCACGGCGAGGCGCCCACCGAACTCGCCCAGGAGTTGGCACTCGGCAGCGGCGTCTTCGAGTTCCTCCTGGGCTGGGGCGGAGATGTCGGCCTGCTCGGCCACGACCCCGGCGAGGTCACCCAACCGGAGTCACAGGTGGCGTCGCCGTACCTCCAGTCCGAGCGGCTCGCCAGGCTGGGCCGCGCACTGTTGGCGGGCGACGTGGACGTGGTCGGCCTGTGGGGCTGCCCGGCGGACAGCCAGCTCGACGCCGCCAACGCACTGGCCCGTGCGGCCGGCAAACCGTTGCGCCGCATGACATCCGACGTCGAAACCGACCTACGCACAGCGGCCGCCCTTGACGCCATGCTCTGGCTCCAGACCGACGACCACCCCCAACCAGACGAAGCACTCCTGAGGTCCCGGGTACCGGTATGCCTGACCGGCATGACCCCATGGCGCCCAGCCGCGCTGCTGGCCACCCGCACCTACGCCGAGTTGACCGTGCCTGCCCCAGACTTCCCAGAACGACGTGCCATGTGGTCCGCCGCGTTCCCCGTGCTGGATGCGGATGTGCTGGAAGACCTGGCCGCCCGCTACCGCATGAGCGGCGGCGAACTACGCGCGGTAGCGGCGGTCGCCGACGCGGACGCGCGATTGTCCGGAAACGGCCACCCCATAACGGAACACGTCGAGCCCGCCATAGCCACGGTAACCCGCGGCCGCAACAGCAGCGCGGTGCAGGCGATTACCCCCCGCCAAACACTGGAAGATCTGGTCCTCCCCGAAGCCCAACTGCACCAGATCATGGAGATCGGCTCAGCATTCCGTGTCTGGCCCCGAATAGCCGAATCATGGGGTTTCGCAAGACGCGCGACCTCCGGCGGCGTCAAGGCCTTGTTCACCGGAGAACCCGGCACCGGCAAAACAATGTCAGCTGAAGTCGTAACCGGCATGCTCGGCCTAGAACTGCTCAAGGTCGACCTCGCCCAAGTAGTCTCCAAATGGGTAGGCGAAACAGAAAAGAACATGGAAGCCGTCTTCCAACAAGCCGAAGACAGCCACGCTGTACTACTATTCGACGAAGCCGACGCCCTATTCGGCAAACGCGGCGAAGTCAAACACGGCACCGATCGCTACGCCAACCTGGAAGTCGGCTACCTGCTACAACGCCTAGAAGCCAGCGACGGCCTCATCATCCTGACCAGCAACCTCAAAGAAAACATCGACCCCGCGTTCACCCGCCGCTTCCACTTCGTCGTCCACTTCCCCCGCCCCGGCACCCCCGAACGCCGCAAACTCTGGCAACTAGCCTTCCCCCCAGAAGCCCCCCTATCCCCAGACATCGACCTGGAAACGCTCTGCCGCCTAGACATGACCGGCGCCGGCATCACCTCCGCAGCCCGCACCGCCGCCCTGGCCGCCGCCGAACAAAACACCCCCACCATCACCATGCGCCATGTCGTACGAGGCATCTCCCGCCAGTTCCAACACGAAGCCCGCCTCTTCCGCCCCTCCGAACTCGGCCGCTACGCTGAGTTGCTGACCGACAACGGAACCCCGGGGTGACCACCCATGCCAGACCTCCTCCCCCCACAACACCGCCCCGCCATACCCGTCACCGCCCAAGAACTCCGCACCGCCTCCGCCGCCGACAAGGGCAAGAAGTCGCTCGTCCTGGTCCCCGCCGTCATCGGCAACGCCCAAGCCGCGAAGACCGCCATGGACGCGAGCTCGAAGACCGTGCCCTCTCACCTGGCATCGACCCTCGCCGCCGGCCAAGATCGCATCGGCAACGCCGCCATCGCCGGCGCCGCGATGCGCATGGTCCCCATGGCAGTCCCCAAGAAGGAAAGCCATCCCGGTCATTGACCACACTCTGGTGCTGTTCGATCCTGGACTCGTCACCGCACGTCAGGCAGAGCCCTCACGGCGCTCATCGAGGACCCGTTTGCGCTCAGCCGGGTCGAGTTGTGGCAGCAGGTTATCCACCACCTGGGGATACTCGCCGTAAAATGCCCAGCTTGCGAGGCCGTTGACTGCGGCGTCATGGGTAGCGCGTCCATCGAGCAAGTAGTCGATCAGTTGCTCAACAACGGCGAGTTCGGACTCGGTTTCCCTCGGGTAGCGGGACAGGTGTCGCATGACGTCTTTCGTGACGTAGTCGGCACTACTGTCGACACGGATGAACATGGCAACGTCGAATACAGGTTGACCAGGGCCGTAGAGCAGTACCGCGTCGACTACGGTCGTGTGCCGTCCAGATGGCTCCGGCGAAGGCTCGAAGGGGACGTAGTTGTGCACGACACGGACAAACAGGTCGAGCGTCTCTTCTGTTAGATCATCACCAAAGGCTGTCAGACAGTTGGCCGACGGCAATGGGACCTGCGCATGCTGGCGGATGGGCCGATCCTGGTCGAGCACCGCAAGGGAGCGTGTTACCCGTGCTGGATCACCGGAGTGCAGGTCGGCGGTGATGGTGTCCGCATCGATCACGCCGCCGTTCTGCGTTGAGTCATCTCCAACTGTTCGCACTAAATTCCTCTTCCGAACGGTGGGTCATCGGGGAACTTGCTGAGGAGCTTATCTGCTGAGGTCCACTTCTTGGACTCACCTGCTCGAGTCCACTCGGTCGGGAAGTCCCTAACTCGGTTGTCCCATGCTGCCGCGCCTGTATCGAGCTTCCTCGCCCGCTCGTCCGCCTTGGTGATCGCGTCGTCAATCCGCTTGTGTATGGCGGCCTCCGTCGTTCGACCACGAAGTTGCCGCAGAGCCGCGATCGCGGAACGCAGGCCTCTCGCCTCGGTCTTGCATTTCGGGCCGTGCGCTTTCTTCTTGATAGGCCTACCGGTCTCTGCTTCCTTCTTGGCGGCGTCTTCGCTGCTGCCGTCTCCTACCTCGGCGTCCTCCCTTCCCCCGGGGGCGGTGTTCGTCCAGATATCATCGATCTTCTTGATATGCGGGTCGATAGCCTCATTGATGTTGGTGTTTCTCTTGAGGTCCTCGGCGTCACGTAGGAACTTGACGGCGGTCAATGCGTGCTGGCGCAGTTCGGGTAGCTTCATGGTAGCCATTGTGATAATTATCTCATCGAGAACCCTCCCTCTAGTTTCCTGCCGTTTCTTCACGTCGCTGAAAAGAGGGAGTTGAAGCAGTTCGATCACGTTGGCGTCGTCAAGTATCTTCTTTGCGTCGTTTCGTTTCTTCCTGATGTCGTCTCTGGCCTTCTTCTCCTCTTCGGCCAGTTGCTCGGGCGCCTTGCGGAGATCCTCCAAGCGCTCGACGAGGTTGTCCACGGAGTCGATATGGGACCGGTACACGCGGTACAGCTTCGAAACATCGGCCTCGGTCGGCTGGCCCTTGTCCAACGCTTGGAAAGCGGCTTCCGTCTTGCCGGTCATCGCCCTGTTCAGCCGGTCATGCTCCTTCTGCAGTACTGATTTGAGTGCTGGATCAGCGGCAAGCTTCTTCTTGACCGTATTGTTGTTCCATGCTCGCCTCAACTTATTGTTGATGGCGTTACTGAACGCGCGATGGATGTCGCGTAGTGCGGCCAGGCCTGCATCCGAGGCCACCTTGGCTTTACTGGGCTTGCTCTTCTTCGGGTTGACCACGCCGATGACGGCCCAATGGCCATTTTCCTCTGCCACAGTGAGGGAGGTCATTCTGTGCCTGATCTTGACCACCTTAAGTAGCGGTGTGATCAGGCGTTTACCAACGGTGCGCCCGGCGAATCGATTGACAACGGCAACAGCTGCCGCCAACCCGGCATCAAGTTGTTTCTGTTGCCTCTTGAGGCCGTCTTTCTTCGTTTTCTTCGGCTCCTTCTCGTCAGGCTTTGGTTTCCGAGGTTTCTTCGGCTTGGGTTTGAGCTTGGCCCAGAGTTTCTTGATCAGGCCGACGATCTTGTCGATGACCCAGTCGATGGCGCGGTTCACCGGGCGGGCGAGTTTTTGGAAGATCTGTTTGACTTTGCCGGCGATGCCGCCGATGCCGAGGATGGCGGCTAGGGCACCGATCAGGACCGGGATCGACTTGGCGAGGGCGCGTTCGATCAGGGCTGGTACGCCGCCAGTCCCGCCTCGCGCGATCGCGATCACCGCGTCGAGGACGGCGTTGATGAACTCGATGATCTGCCGGCCCTGGGTGACGATGAACCGGATGATGTCGATGATCATCTTGCAGGCGCGG
>WUUC01130389.1_pt1 | contig 11195 bp, 7 predicted proteins | sample 6278441 | NCBI WGS metagenome assembly WUUC01 (sample SAMN13675441, study PRJNA597444) | soil metagenome | isolation source: soil | place: USA: Washington | collected 2017-10 | reverse complement strand
GTCCGGGCTCGGCACGGCTGCTCGTGGGGGGCCTGGCGGACCCCGCGTCGGGAGAGCCGGGGCGCAGCTCGAACGCCAGAGAGAAGCGGGGCGCGGCCGGGAGCGCGAGGGCCGCACTCGGGCCGTCGCCGGTTACGACGGTGCAGCCAAGCTCCAGCGTACCCACCGCGCTGAGCTCCGCTTCCAGCTGGACCTCCAGGCGCGCCGAGCCTTGTTCACCGACCGGCTGAAGCTGCGTGGTGACCGGGGGCAGCAGCTGGAATTCCGGATCGATGTCGACGCGCGCGCCCGGGGCATGCAACGCCGTGTCGGACGCATACAGCTCGAAGCGCGCCGGGCGCCCCACGGTGAGCTCGAAGCGGCGCGACCCGAGCACGTGGCGTTCGCCCTCTCTCGCTCCGCGCGGCAACACGCACAGCGCCTGGCGCGCGCCCGCGCTGTCGAGGGCTTCAACGCCCACGTAGTACCCCTGCGCCGTGCCGCCCTCGATGCGCGGCCCAACGCCGCCCAGGGACAACCCGTAGCGCACCGCCCCTCGACTCACCGCCAGCTGGGCATCGGGCGGGGAGAGGAGCTGTACGTCGCCTGCGCCCCAGGCGTGAAAACATGCAAGCAGCCGACGCTGGATCACCTCCGAACGCGACACGCCACCGTTGAGCAGCAAGGCCCCGGGCACCCTCCCGCCGGTGTGCCGCGCCAGAAACTGCGCGATGTGCCGGGTCACGGCCGGGTCCTTCTCATACGGCAGGCCAAATGTGGTCAGCCCCGATCGACGTGCGCGAGGCCCCTCGCCTGGCGGGGTGATGGGAAAGAAGCCATCGAGCAGCAGCTCCTGAACCTCACTGCGGGACAGGTCGACCGCCAGCGACTGCCCGAACAACGCCGCGCCCGAGCTCAGCACCCGGAGCGGATACGTTTCGGGCGCGTCAGGCCCCAGCAATGCTTCCTTGGCCGCGCGCGCGGCGAGCAGCAACTGCCCAAACCGCCCGGGATCGAGCGCCTCTTGACCCAGCTTGCGCTCGGCCAATCGGGCCAGCGCCAGGTCCATGTTGTCACCGCCCAGCAGCAGGTGACGCCCCACGGCGCTGCGCCGAAACGCGAGCGAGCCGCCGGCGGCATCGACGTCGATCAGGCTGAGATCGGTGGTGCCGCCCCCCACGTCGCACACCAGCACCTGCACGGCTCCCCGGCGCGCGACCAGGTCTTTTAGCTCATGCTCGGAGTGACCGAGATACTCGTAGAACGCGGCCTGTGGCTCCTCGAGCAGCCGCACGCGCAACCCCGCCTGTTCGGCCGCGGACACGGTCAACTGCCGCGCGGTCTGATCGAAGGATGCAGGCACGGTCAAGACCACACACGCCGCTCGTAGATCGAGCTCGGGTCGTTGGCTCAGCAAGCCCTGACAGGCCTGCTCCAGGATCCGACGGCTCACCTCGACCGGCGATAGCTTGACCAGCTCGTCGGCTTCGACTCCCCCCCACGGCAGGATCGCTCCGAGCCGATCCACACCTGAATGACACAGCCAGCTCTTCGCGGATGAGATGCCGCGACCGGTCGTCTCCTGGCTGCGAATGCGCGCGTACTCGCCTGCGATCCAGGCCGGCGCGGCGCCCTCCAACGGTAGCTCGCCCGGTAAGGGCGCGTATAAGACCGAGGGCAGCAGCGCGAGCTCCGCGCGACGACGGCCTCCGACCCATTGCGGGATCAAGAGCTCCTCGGGCCGTGCCCCCGGCTCCGCGCGGGCCCAGGCGAGAGCGGTGTGGCTCGTGCCGAGATCGATGCCGACCACCGCCTGGGACGAGCCCGGCGCCGCCACGCCTGGTCCAGCGTTCACCCCGGCGCGGCCCCCCCGCGCACGCTGAGCTCCACCTTCCAGTGCTCGTCCGGCACACGCGGCTCGAGCGGGCGCGCCAACAGGGCCAACGTCCCCACCTCGGTAACGCTCGCTTCCAGCGTCACCGCGACCAGATCACCTTCGTTGCGCCCCTCGGTGGGCAGCGTGATCGCGATCGGTGCCAGCTCGTCCAGCTCGCGCTCCGGTGCTTCCACCAGCGCACCCGCCCCATCTTCCCGGCGCACGCTCGATCCAAAGAAGCGGAAGGTGACGGATTCCCCCACCACCACGGCCAGTTGAGCATCCGGCAACAACACGTGGCTGCCCTCTTCCATGCCGAATGGAGCCACGCACAAGGCGATCGTCGGAGGCTCGACGCCCGGCACCGCGGGTGCTGGGCTCTCGATCCCGACGTAAAAAGCCTGTGCCGTCCCGCCGCGGACGCGCACGCCCTGCCCGCGCCGGGCCAGACCGTAATAACTGGCCCCGCGCGCCACGGCGAGATCGTAGTCGACGTTGGACAGGGCACGCGCCGCCGGCGCGCCGAGCTGCTCCAGCCAGGCGTTCAGGGTCGACATCAGGCGGTCGCGCAGCAGCTCCGAGCGAAAGACGCCTCCGTTGAACAACACGTGACTGGGGCACAGAAGCGGCCGCGCCTGTCCAGCGCCGTCCTGGGCGAGCGGCAGGGGCACCGCGTGGTGGCGCCGCAGAAATGCCGCCAGATGAGTGGTGATCGCAGGATCGTCCGCGTAGGGCAGGCCCCGCTGTCGCAGCGCGGTCCGCGGCCGTTGCCGGGGCTCCTGGTCCCAGGGCACGCTGGGGAAGAACCCGTCCAGCACGTAGCGCTCCACCTCGGCGCGGGAGAGCTCCGAACGCAGCGATCCTCCGAGCAGCTGCGATCCACGACTCGGCACCACCACGCTCGTCACCTCGGGAGCGCCCGCGGAGAGAAGCGCTTCCTTCGCGTCACGAGCCACGTGGCTCAGGGCCGCGAGTTGCCAGGAATCGATGACCGAGCCGCTCGCCTCCAGCTTCTGTTTCACCAGGTGGGCCAGGGCCAGGTCCATGTTGTCCCCGCCCAACAAGATGTGTTGCCCGACGGCCACGCGACGCGGCTCGAGCCGCCCTTCCTCCTCCGCCAGCAAGATAGCTGCGAAGTCCGTCGTGCCCCCGCCTGCGTCGACGACCAGCACGACGTCGCCCAGCTGGAGCTCGGAGCGCCACGCCTCGCCCCGTTGGTCGAGCCAGGCGTAGAACGCGGCCTGGGGTTCCTCGAGCAACGTGAGCTGATCGATCCCGGCAGCCAGCGCCGCTTCCACGGTGCACTCGCGCGCGGCGGCGTCGAACGAGGCTGGCACCGTCAGGATCACCTCCTGATCGCCCAGCCGCGAGCCATCCCCGCTCTGCGCGGACCAGGCCTCACTGATGTGATCGAGCAGGCGAAAGGTCGCCTCTACCGGTGACACTTGCAGCACGTCCTCGGGTGCGCCGAGCGGCAACACCGCCGCGTGTCGGTCGACCGCGGGATGGGACAGCCAGCTCTTGGCGCTGGAAATCACCCGGGCCGGCGACTCCCCGGCGCGCCGGCGAGCATAGGCACCGACGGCATGCGCGGCCTGGGCATCCCAGGGCAACACCAAGGCACCTTCGCTCGCGTGCGGAAAATACACGAACGAGGGCAGCAGCAGGGCCGCCTCCACGCGATCTCTGGCCACCAGCTGGGTGATGCGCTGCGCCTCGGGCCTTTGAGCCTCGACGTCCAGCGATGCCTGCGCGACGGCGCAGTGGGTCGTCCCCAGATCGATGCCGACCGAAAATCGAGCGCTCACTTTTTACCTCTCACGCGTGCCACGTCTTTCACATTTCCACTTCGGCGGGACACAGAACCAGTGCCCCGGCAGGATCCACGAGCGTGGGGAGATGGACCTCCGTCGCCTGCCAGCCCCGGTGGCGCAGTACACCGCGCAAGCGCCCCGCGCCAGCGACGTTCCCCGTCAGCTTGACGCGACTGGGATCGAAACCGGGCTCCAGATTCACCGACTGTCCCTCCGGCTCGGCACGAATCGCTTCTATGTGCAGATGAGTGGCGAGGACCTTGCGGCAGCCGGCATGCACGACCCGCGCGACGGCACCCACGTCGCCATCGGGAAAGCCGGCGATGTCCTGTTGCACGAAGTCGACGAAGCGCCCCTCGGTCTGCAGCAGGCTGAGCAGAAGCAACGCCGAGCCGTCCGCGCGCTCCACCGCTCCAGCGACCTGAGGCGTCGGGCTGGTTACGACCGCCGCGCCAGCAGCGCTGGACCTGCCCGTCCCGGGCGCCCGGACCGCGTCCGAATCCTGCTCCGGCGCTCGAGCGACGAAGGCGCCGAGCCGCGCGGCGTAGACGCCGTCGAACAAGGCACGAAAAAATACGCTGAACGCCAGCCCGATACGGCTCCAAAATGACAAAGCTGAGGCAGTCACTCTAGGTTTATACAACTCCGGGAGCGCATCCGAAGCCCTAAATTCCCGTTCACTTCGCGCGGGCCTGGCGCGAGGGCCGCGTGCGGGCGACAATGCTCGGCGCGCTGCATGAGTGATCCGACCCTACCCGCTCCCGACCTCTGTTTTCCCGACCTGAGCCTGGAGCTGATCGAAGACCTGTCTCCGGCAGTGCCCGACGGCTTTTTGCGGCTCGTGCGGCGGCGCCTGCGCGTCGGATACCCCGACGGCAGCCGCAGCGCGGAGTTCGTGTATGACGAGGTCGCTCGCCGAGCCATCGACGCCGTGGTCATCCTGGCTCATTTCGTTCGCGACGAGCAACGCTGGGTGTACTTGCGCAGCGCGCTGCGCCCCCCAGCGTATTTCAGGGACTCCTTGACCGCCCCGGCGCCCGAGAGCCCGCCCGGTGCGCTGTGGGAGCTGCCGGCGGGGCTGATCGAGGCGGACGAACAAACTCCGGCAGGCGTGTTCGAAGCCGCTCGCCGAGAGCTGGCCGAAGAGCTGGGGTTCCTGGTCGACGCGTCCGATCTGCACGCGCTCGGTCCCTCCACGTATCCGTCCCCGGGCGTGATCGCCGAGCGACACTTCTTCCTGGAGGTCCAGGTAAATCCCGCGACGCGGCAGGAACCGAGCCTGGATGGCTCGGCGCTGGAGCGCTTCGGACGCGTGGTCGCGCTGCCGCTCGCGGAGGCGCTGGAGTCGTGCAGAGCAGGGCGGATCGAGGACGCCAAGACCGAGCTGGGCCTGCGCCGCCTGGCAGAACATCCCTTGGCGGACCCAGGTCCTCGGTCACGAGAGTGAATCGGCCTCTCGTCGTGGTCGTCGCGAAGCGCTCGATGTACGAGCGCTTCATCCAGGAGCGTCGTGATCCGAAAGCGGTGTCCCTGTTTCAACGCCACGACATCAGCGTCGCGCGCTGGCGGCAGGCTCACCTGGCTCATCAACGCACGCTGAAACACGTGCAACTGACGCTCAGGGCGCTCGGCGCGAGGATCACCGTGCTGCGCGGGCCCGGTGTGGTGTTTGATGCTTCGGACGCGAGCCTGGTGGTGACCGTGGGCGGTGATGGCACGCTGCTCGCCGCGTCGCATCACGTGGGCTCGATCCCGATCCTCGGCGTAAATAGCTCGCCCGAGCACAGCGTCGGCTTCTTCTGCCCAGCCCACCTGGGCAACCTGGAAGCGACCTTGAAGGGCGCCCTCTCGGGGACCTTGCCCAGCGTCTTGCTCTCGCGCATGCAGGTGAGCGTCAACAATCGGATCTGCTCGCGCCGTGTCCTCAACGAAGCGCTTTTCTCTCACGCCATCCCGGCCGCTACGTCGCGTTACGTCGTGAGCTTCGGAGGAGAGAGCGAGGAGCAGCGCTCCAGCGGGGTCTGGGTCAGCACCGCGGCGGGCTCCACCGGCGCCACCCGCTCGGCAGGCGGTCGTGTCTTGCCCTTTGCGTCGCGTCGCATGCAGCTGATCGTGCGGGAGCCCTATCTGGATGCACGCAGCCCGGCACGCCCCAGCTCGATTCGCCTGGATCACATCGTCTTTGAGCCACCGGAGAGCATCACGATCCTGTCCAAGATGGAGGACGCGCGCCTGTACCTCGATGGTCCGTACCGACAGGTCCCGGTGGGCCTGGGCGACCGCGTGGTCTGCAGCGTGTCCGACGAGCCACTCAACGTATTTGGGCTGGGCCGGCGCCGGCTCGCCTCCGCTGCACCCTCCACCGAGGCGCCTGCCGCCCCGCTCAAAAAGCCCGCCGCTCGCAAGAAAAAACGCGCCAAGGCCGTTTGACCGAGAGCTCGCCCGATGATTCAATGACCTGGCTACCCCGGCGCTGGCCCTCGACCCTTGGCATATTCGCTCCCCTGCTGCTCCTCGGCCTGAGCCTGCCGCGCCCCGCCGCTGGCCAGGCGGCTGTCGCGAGTCAGGGTGCCGCGGAAGGCCGTCGTTATTCACCGCTCGAGCTCGAGCGGATCCGCCGGGCCCTGGTGCGAGTCGGCGGCGTGATCGATACACAGCCCGAAGGCAAACGCATCGAGTCCATCGAGGTCGTGGCGCTGCCCGTGTTCGAGCCCGAGGACCCGGGACCCAAGTTCTTGAACTGGTTCCACGCCACCACCCGGGATGACGTGATCGAACGCGAGGTCCTGTTCCGCGTGGGCGGCAGCTTCGAGCAGCGGCGTTCCGATGAGATCGAGCGCAATTTGCGCTCGCTTTTGTTGTTCTCGGTCGTGCTGGCCCTGCCCGTTCGTGGGACGAGCGAGGACAGGGTGCGCTACGTCGTGGTGACCAAGGACCTGTGGAGCCTGCGCGTGGGCTGGGACGGTCGCATCAACAAGGGCGTGATCGACTATCTGTCGATGCAGCCCACGGAAAGGAACCTGCTCGGCACTGGCCGGCAGCTCTTCGGCACCCTGGCCTTCGGTCGGCGGACGTACACGGTGGGCGGTGGCTTTTACGAGCCGCGCCTCGCCGGCAGCCGCACCCGAATCCTGGTGCGGGCTGACGCGGTGGTGAACTGTGAGAAGGGCGAGGTCGAGGGCTCCTCCGGGGCCTTTCAGTACTCGCGACCGCTCTACTCGACGCGCACCCGCTGGTCCTACGGCACCTCGATCGCGTGGGCCAACAGCCGCAACCCATTGCCTCTGGCAGGCAACCTCGAAGGCGCGATCTGCTCGGCCCCGAGCTCCGACGAGATCGAGGTCACGCTCCGGAGCGGCAAGGTCGCGATCCTGCCCAATCGATACTTTTACGACAGCCAGAGCTTTGCCCAGTCCTTCACGCGCTCCTATGGCACCGCTTACAAGACGAACTTGAGCTTCGGGATGGAGGCGCTGCGCGCCGCGTCCCGCGAGGACGACCTCTCGAACGTACGTGCCGCCGCGTCCGAGCAGCCGCTGAGCGCCGCCGAATATGCGACGCTCGTCAATTTCTACCGAGGTCTGATCTCGGTCAGCGATACCCGCATCGGCCCGTATTTCCAGCTGCAGTCGTTCACCACCAATTTCCACCGTGACATCAACTCCGAGACGCTGGCCCTGCAGGAGGACGTCGACTTTCGTCTCGGCCACATCGCCACCCTGAAGCTCTACCCCGCCCTGCGCGCGCTCGGATCGACGCGGGATCTGCTGGGAGTGGAGGCCAGCCTGAGCTACGCCCGATCGGTCGACACGGGCTACCTGAAAGTGGCCGCGACGCACGAGGTCGAGCTCAGTACCCCCGAGCAGACGGACGCGTCCCTGTCGCTGGCCTTTCGCTTCACCTCGCCCCGCCTCGCCCTCGGCCGTTTCGTGTACGACGCTCGCCTGACCGACCACTACCTAAACTACAGAAATACCCGGCTCGGCCTGGGCGGGACCAACCGCCTGCGCGGCTACGCGAACACCGCCGCCGTGGGCTCGCATCTGCTCGTGGGCAATCTCGAATTTCGTAGCCGCCCGGTGGAGATCCTGTCCGCGCAGCTGGCGGCGGTGCTCTTCCACGACGTGGGGGATGCCTTTAGTGATTTCGGCCAACTCGAGCTACGACAGGGCGTCGGAGGCGGGATTCGCTTTCTGGCGCCGCAGCTGGACCGAGACGTGTTTCGAATAGACGTCGGGGTCCCGGTGCCGTTCAATGCACCCCAGGGAGAAATCACAGTGATCGCGACCTTTGGTCAAGCCTTCGAGCTGCCGTAGCCATGACAAAGCACCGTCGCCACGTCGATACGCGCTCCGGGCCGCCCTCCCCGAACGGGCCTGACAACCAGAGGCTGGTCTTGAACAACAACTTCCAAACTTCCATCGTCGTCCCCACATTTCGGGAGGCAGAGTCGCTGCCGGAGCTGATCGAGCGCATCGCGGCCCTGCGCGCGTCCGAGAAGTCGATTTTCGAGCTCCTGATCGTCGATGACGACAGCCGGGACGGGACAGAGGAGTTGCTGGCCGCACGCGCCCTGCCCTGGGTCAAATTGATCGTCCGCAAGGAGGATCGAGGTCTGAGCCAGGCCGTGCTGACCGGCTTGCGGCAAGCGCGGGGCGACGTGTTGATCGTCATGGACGCCGACTCCAGCCACCCGCCTGAGGTCATCCCGGAGATGCTCCAGGCGATCAAGAGCGGCGCGGACTTCGTGGTGGGCTCACGTTATGTCCCGGGCGGAACGACGGCAGAAGACTGGGGGCTGCTCCGCTTCATCAATAGCCGGGTCGCGACCTGCCTGGCGCGCCCTCTGACGACCATTTCGGACCCGATGAGCGGGTTCTTCGCGCTGCCGCGCGTCGTGTTCGAGCGCGCGGAAGATCCAAGCCCGATCGGCTACAAGATCGGGCTGGAGCTGCTGGTGCGCTGCCGCTGTGAAAACGTCACCGAAATCCCGATCCGGTTCGCCAACCGCGCTCACGGCGAGAGCAAGCTGACGATCCAGCAACAGCTCCTGTACCTGCGCCACCTGGTACGGCTCTACCAATTCAAATTCGTGCCGCACGCCGGCAGCACGCATTACCAGCGCTGAAGCGCGCGCGGCCCCCGGCAAGCCCCGGGCGCCGCCTGCTTCAAGGACCTGACGGCACCGCGCGCGAATGCCAGCCGGCCACTGCCGGCCCCTGCCTGCCGCCCTGGTAAGCGCCGAACAACCTTCCCCAGGCGGTCCCCGCCCTCCAGCGCTCGAACACCGCCTTGTCCTTGTGGGGCCAGCCGTAGAAGTCCTGATACAGCTCTTCCCCGGCGGCCCAGACGTGCCCCAGCGGGCTGTTGGCGAGCCGCTTCTGCAGACGCTCGAGCGGCCCGAACGACAGCACGTCGAAGACGCTGCTCGTCACCTTCTCGACCGCGCCAGGGCCCCAGTTCTCTCCGGAGAGATCGGCCCCGACGACCTGGATGTCCGCCGGGTTGCCGATGCCCAGGCCCACGTCGTGCGCGAGCCGAATGAACTCCAGACGCAGCGGATCGAGACCCAGCAGCCTGGCGGCCACGGCATCGAGGGCCACCTGGTCGGAGCTCGCCAACATATAGTTTTTCACCAACGGCTCGCGAGTGCCCGGGCCGCGCCCCACGGTCGTGCAGTCCATCACGGCGAACAGCCCGCTGTGGATCTCCTGCTGGATCGCCAGCACGTCCACCAGGGCGCGGTGCATCCAGCCCGGCTCGTGACGGCGCTCACTGCGGAACAGCCCGACCACGGCGCTCCGCATCGCGCCGGTCATGCCGGTCTGAGGCTGATGCTTCAGCGTCGGCAGGTGCACGACATTCTGACCGAAGAGGTACTTGGGCAACCAGATGCCCTCTGGGAAGATCTGGTGCAAGACGTGCAGCTTGCTCCTGGGGCGGTACTCGACCCACCTCACGTCGTCCGCCCTGCCCAGATCGAGGCCGACCACCCCGTGGCGCTCCAGGATGGGCCTGTAACCGTTCGGATCCTCGGGCTTGAAAGCCTTGTTGAAGAACCGTCTGTTCTGGACGCAGCTCAGATCCGAGAGGCCCGCCTGCTCCAGAGCCAGGATGCTGCCTTCCAGCTGCCAGGGCGTGGTGTTGCTCCCCGGAACTGGAAAGTGCGACGCGAGCTCGGTCTTCAGGAGCGTGGCCGCCCCACGGTCCAGTGCTTGCCCCAGCCCGGCCAGATCGCAAAGTCTGATCAGGTCATCCAGAACGGTTTCCGGGTTGACCTTCAGAACGGCGACTCTTGACCTGGCCATGCAGTGATTCTCGCAAGCGCGCGGGGAGGCTCGTCGCGGACGACGGGCGACGAGCGTGCTCCCCCGCTGATCAGCGGCGCTTGAACGGCGTCTTGCCGGCGTACACCTGGCCCGCGTCGAGCTCCTCCGAGATGCGCAGCAGCTGGTTGTACTTGGCCACGCGATCCGTCCGACTCAGGCTGCCCGTCTTGATCTGGCCCGCATTGGTGGCCACGGCGAGATCGGCGATGAAGGCGTCCTCGGTCTCACCCGAGCGGTGCGAGATGATCGAGTTGTAGCCAGCAAACTTGCCGGTGCTGATGGTGTCGAGCGTCTCGGACAACGTACCGATCTGATTGAGCTTGATCAGGATCGAGTTGGCGATGCCCGCGTCGATGCCGCGCTGCAGGCGCTCCTTGTTGGTCACGAACAGGTCGTCACCCACGAGCTGCACGCGGTTGCCGAGCTTCTCGGTCAAGAGCTTCCAGCCCGCCCAGTCATTCTGGTCGAGGCCGTCTTCGATGCTCACGATCGGGTAGCGGTCACACAACTGCACGTAGGTATCGACGAGCTGGGCCGCAGTCAGCGGCTTCTTATCGAACGTGTACGAGCCGTCCTTGAAGAACTCGCTCGCCGCGGCGTCCATGGCCAGGCCGACCTCTTTGCCGGGCTCGTAACCCGCCGCCTTGATGGCGCTCACGATTTGATCGAGCGCCTCCTGGTTCGAACCGAGGCGCGGAGCAAACCCGCCTTCGTCGCCGACCGAGGTGGTGAGCCCCTGCTTCTTCAGGCTGGCCTTGAGCGCGTGAAACACCTCGGCGCCGCAACGCAGGGCTTCCTCGAAGGTCGGCAGTCCCCAGGGGACGATCATGAACTCCTGGACTTCCAGCCCATTGTCCGCGTGTGCACCGCCGTTGATGATGTTCATCAGGGGTGTGGGCAACACATGCGCCTGCACGCCGCCGAGGTAACGCCACAGCGGCAGCTCCAGAGTGTCGGCTGCAGCACGTGCCACGGCCATCGAGACGGCCAGGATGGCATTGGCGCCCATCTTGGCTTTGTTGCTGGTTCCGTCCAGCTCGATCAGTCGTGCATCCACTCCGGCCTGATCCGCGGCGGACATGCCGACGATCTCGGGACCGAGCACGGAGTTGACGTTCTCGACCGCTCTCTGCACGCCCTTGCCGAGATAGCGATCCTTCTTGCCGTCGCGCAGCTCGATGGCCTCGTGTTCGCCCG
>WUUC01128753.1_pt1 | contig 11197 bp, 13 predicted proteins | sample 6278441 | NCBI WGS metagenome assembly WUUC01 (sample SAMN13675441, study PRJNA597444) | soil metagenome | isolation source: soil | place: USA: Washington | collected 2017-10 | reverse complement strand
GGCCGAACCTCTTCAGCGGGTACCTCGACCGCCCGGACGCCACGGCGGAGGCGGTGCGCGACGGCTGGTTCCACACCGGCGACCTCGCCACGCGCACCGAGGCGGGCTACTGGCGGATCGTCGGCCGCCGCTCGACCGACCTGATCAAGCTCGGCGGCTACAAGGTCGGCGCGGGGGAGGTCGAGGTCGCGCTGCTCGAGCACCCCGGGGTCGCCGAGGTCGCCGTCACCGGCGCCCCGGACCCGGATCTCGGCGAGCGCATCGTGGCATGGGTGGTCCCCGACGCCGCGGCGCCGCGGCCCGCCGAGCAGGAGCTGATCGACCACGTGGCGTCACAGCTCGCGCCGTACAAGCGCCCGCGCGAGGTCCGCTTCCTCGACGCCCTGCCCCGCAACGCGATGGGCAAGGTCATGAAGAAGCAGCTCGAGGCGTGAAGCGCCGGACGGCCCGCGCGGCGCGGGCCGGCGGACGGCTAGGCCAGGGCGGGCTCGAGCTCCGCCTCGAGGCGCTTCTTGGGCATCGCCCCGATGACCTTCTTGGCGACCTGGCCGTTGCGGAAGAGGATCAGCGTCGGGATCGAGAGCACGTCGAATGCCGCGGCCGTCTGCTGGTTGTCGTCCACGTTGAGCTTGACGACCCGCAGGTCCTCGCGCTCGCCGTTGATCTCCTCGAGCACGGGCGCGACGATGCGGCAGGGCCCGCACCACGGCGCCCAGAAGTCGACGAGGACGGCGGTGTCGGACTCGATGACCTCCGCCTGGAAGTTGGTGTCGGTGACGTCGATGATCGGACCGGCCATGGTGGTGATGAACTCCTTCCCGGGGACTCGCTTCAGAAAGTATAGCTGGGGGGTCCGGCAGCCCTGCCCGGTTGCTCGACCGGGCACGTAGGCTTCCAGGAAGTCATGGCCGAGTACTCCAACGCCCAGATCGCCGCCGCCTTCGACGAGCTCGCCGACCTCTACGAGCTCGACGGCGCGATCCAGTACCGCGTGATCGCGTACCGCACCGCGGCGAAGGCCGTGCGGGACGCCTCGGTGTCGGTGATGGGCCTCGCGCGCGAGGGCCGGGTCACCACGATCCCGGGCATCGGCAAGACGCTCGAGGACAAGCTGAGCGCGCTGGACGAGACCGGCGACATCCCGGCCGCCCAGAAGCTGCGCGCGAAGTTCCCCGCCGGGCTGATCTCGGTCATGCACCTGCCGGGCTTCGGCCCCAAGCGCGCCCGCCGGCTCTACGACGAGCTGGGCGTCGACTCGCTCGACGCGCTGCGGATCGCCGCCGAGCAGGGCCGGATCCGCGGCCTGCGCGGCTTCGGGACCAAGGTCGAGGAGAACCTCATCAAGGTGCTGGCCGACGGCGCGGACGGGACCCCGGCGCCGCGCATCCTGCTCTCCCGCGCGCTGCCCGTCGCCGAGCAGATCGTCGGCGCCCTGCGCGCCCACCCGGCCGCCGACCGCGTCGAGGCGGCCGGCTCGCTGCGCCGGATGACCGACGGGGTGAAGGACGTCGACGTGATCGCCACCGCCTCCGACCCCGGCGCGCTCGTGGACAGGCTCGGCGAGCTGCCGATCGTGGAGTCGGTGGAGTCCTCCGGCGGGGTCGGCGCCCGCGTGCTGACCCACTCCGGCGTCAAGGTCGACCTCAAGGTCGTCGAGCCCGACCAGTTCGGCAACGTCCTGCAGCACTTCACGGGCGCCAAGGCCCACAACGTGGCGCTGCGGGAGTCGGCGGTGCGGCGCGGCCTGCACGTCTCCGAGTACGGGATCCTCGACGACGCCACCGGCGAGACGACGCGCTGCGCGACCGAGGAGGAGGTCTACGCGCGGCTCGGCCTCGAGTGGATCCCGCCCGAGCTGCGCGAGGGACGCGGCGAGCTCGAGGCGGCCGCGCCCGGCGGCGGCGGGCTGCCGCGGCTCGTGGCGCTCGAGGACCTCCGCGGCGACCTGCACTCCCACACGACGCTCTCCGACGGCAAGCAGAGCGCCGAGGAGATGGCGCTGGCGGCGCGCGACCGCGGCTACGAGTACCTCGCGCTGACCGACCACTCGGCCACCCACGGCTTCGGCCAGGCCGTCTCGCCCGAGGCGCTCGCCGAGCAGATCGAGGCGGTCCGCGAGCTCAACGGGCGCACCGAGGGCATCGAGGTGCTGATCGGGACCGAGACCAACATCCTCCCGGACGGCACGGTGGACTACGACGAGGACCTCCTCGCCCGGCTCGACTGGGTGGTCGCCTCCGTGCACACCTCCTTCGCGATGCCCGAGCGCGAGATGACCGACCGCATGATCGCCGCCATGGAGCACCCGTGGGTGGACGTCATCGGCCACCCCACCGGGCGCAAGATCGAGCTCCGCGCGCCCTACGAGGTCGACGTCGAGCGGCTGATCGAGGCGGCGGTCCGCACCCACACGATGCTCGAGATCAACGCCGCGCCGGACCGCCGCGACCTCAACGACGTGCACGCCCGCGCGGCCGCCGAGGCCGGGGTGCCGATCGTGATCGACTCCGACGCGCACTCGACCCGCAACCTCGAGCTCATGCGCTACGGCATCGCCACCGCGCGCCGCGCCTGGCTCGAGCCCCGGCACGTCGCCAACACCCGCACCTGGGCGGAGCTCCAGCCGCTGCGCAAGCGCAACCGGGAGAGGGCCCGCGCATGAGCGACCCCGGGCTCGAGCGGATCCGGCGCAGCCCGCTCTACGAGGAGGTCGCCGCGCGGCTGCGCTCGTTCATCGACGTCCAGGGGGTCAAGCCCGGCGACCGCCTGCTCTCCGAGCGCGAGCTGGCCCACCGCCTCGGGGTCAGCCGCACGTCGGTGCGCCAGGCGCTCACGGCGCTGCGCGTCGGCGGCCTGGTCGACATCCGCCACGGCGACGGGGTCTACCTGCTGCGCTCGCCGGCGGCCGTCGGTCCCTCGCTCGTGCACGCGCTGCCCGAGCTGCCCGCCACGATGGAGGTCCGCGAGGCGCTCGAGACCCAGACCGCCCGGCTCGCGGCCCGCCGGCGCAGCGCCGCCGACGTCAAGGAGCTGCGCGCCGCGCGCGAGGCGATGGCCGCCGCGATCGAGCGTGGCGAGGACGCCGCCGGCGCCGACCGCCGCTTCCACGCGGCGGTCGCCCGCGCGTCGCGCAACGACCTGCTTGCCGAGCTGCTCGACCAGCTCACCGAGAAGATCGACCAGACCCGCCGCGCCTCGCTCGCCCGCCCGGGGCGGCCCGCGCGCTCGCTGATGGACCACGACGCGATCGCCAAGGCGATCGAGCGCCACGACGAGGACGCCGCCGTGCGCGCCATGCGCGACCACCTCGCGGGCGTCGCCGACCTCGGTTACGTGCCGGGCTGAGTCACGCCACCAGCCGCGGCAGCAGCCGCTCGGCCACGACGTGGTCGACCGCCTCCGGCCGCCACGGCGCCAGCGCCGCGGCGGCGCGCTCGGCGTAGCCGGGGGCGGGGTCGTCGAGCGCGGTGCGCAACGCGCCGGCGAGGTCCGCCGCCACCAGGCGCGCGTCGAGCGCTCGGGCCAGCGGGAGCGCCGCGTACGGGCCCGGCCCGGGGGTCGTGACGAGCGCGCAGCCGTCGGCGAGCGCCTCGAGCTGGGCGATCCCGTAGTCCTCGCGGCGCGGCGCGCACACGAACACGCGGGCGCGGCGCAGCAGCGCCCGGTACTCGGCGCGCGGCAGCATCCCGGCGTAGCGGACGCCCGGCTCGTGGCGGCCGGCGAGCCCGGCGACCACGAGCGTCTCGTCCTCCCGCCCCGCGGCCCGCCACGCGGCCAGCACCCGGTCGAGGCCCTTCTTCTCCGGGTTGGCGCCGTAGGTGATCGCGTGGATGTCGCGCTCGGGGGCCGCCGGCCCGGAGGGCTCGACGGGCACTGGCACGACCACCGCGTCGGCATGCGGGCGGGGCGCCTCGGCCAGGCCGCCGTCGCTCCACGGCACGAGCAGCGGCGCGGCCGCGAGGCGCCGGCGCTCGACGGGGCGCTGCCAGACCCCGTGGCGGCCCGGGCGGTTGCCGGCGGCGGGGGCGTCGAAGCGGATCGCGCCCCGCGCGGGGGCGAGCAGCGCCGCGGTGGTCGAGGAGTAGAGGACCGCCCGCGGGTCGTGGGCCGCGATCGCCTCGGCGGCCGCCCGGCGGGCGCTGAGCGCCCACGCGAGCTCGATCAGCGCCAGCGTGCGCCACTCGCGCACCCGCCGAGCGCGGGCCTCGGCCACGGCCGCGCCGGCGCGGCGGAGGGCGCCTGCCAGCTCGGCGTCGGCCTCGCGCAGCCCCGCGGTGCCGCCGAGGGAGACGAGCAGGACGTCGGCGCGCGCCACGCGCTCAGCCGCGGCCGTCGAGTTGCAGGAAGTCCCCGCCGAAGCCGGGCGTGCGCACGAGCTGCATCGGCTTCAGCGGCGACGTGCGGTCGACGTAGAAGCGCACCGCGTCGCGCTCCTCGATGGCGGCCACGGCGTCGTGCTGCCGGCGCCAGGCGAGCGCCCAGATGATCCCGAAGCCGGTGCCCACCGCGGCCACCTGGGGCTCGAAGAACGCGAGCGCCGCAGCGCCGACCGTGAGGACCAGCAGGGGCCACAGGCGGTTGAGCAGCGTCACGCCGGGGTTCAGCTCGGGCAGCGAGCTCTGCGAGCGCGCGCCGGCCAGCAGCTTCGCGATCGGCGGCGTGGTCTCCGCGCGGCGCCCCAGCGCGACGCCGATCCCGGTCGCGATCACCCACCAGGCCAAGGCGACGTAGATGACGAGCGGCTCGAGCTCGCGCGAGACCCCGACCACCGTCACGACCGCCAGCAGCGTGGCCGAGCCGGCGCTCAGCATCACGGTCGCCCGGAGGAAGTCGGTGAAGCGCACCGCGGCCGGCCGGGCGCCGCTCAGCGGATGAGCGCTCGCAGGAGGTCGCGGACGCCGTGCGTGCCGTCGACCATGTGGTCGGCCGCGTCGCGCAGTGCCGAGGGACCCTCGTCGGAGAGCACCCCGACGCGGATCGCGGTCTGCAGCCGCTCCATCTCGACGAGCTCCGTGAGGCCGCGGAAGGCGTCGAGGTCGGTGAGGTCGTCGCCCACGTAGACCGCCGCGTTGAGCTCCATGTCGCGCAGCATCGCGACGATGCCGGCGCCCTTGTCGATCCGCACCGGCGGCCGGACCTCGAGCACCTTGCGGCCCCAGTGGGCGGTGAACCCCGCGCGCTCGGCGGCCTCGGCCACGTCCTCGATCGCGGACTGGGCCCCGTCCTCGTCGGGGACCCCGCGCCAGTGCAGGGCGGCGATCGCCTCCTTGTCCTCCAGGCGGACGCGCAGCCGGCGCAGGTGCTCGGTGTAGTGCTCGCGGGTGAACGCCTGCACGCGCCGCGACCACGCCTGCAGCTCGCGGTCGAGCTCGGGCGCCGTCGACCCGGGCCGCAGCACCTCGGAGCCGTGGGAGCCCAGGTAGGCGATCGAGCCCAGCGAGACGATCCGCCGGGCGTCCGAGGCGCGCCGGCCGGACACGCAGGCGACCACCCGGTAGAGCTTGGCGACCTCGATCAGCGGCCGGCGCGTGGTCTCGGGCATGTGCGCGTCGTCGGCGTGCTGGACGATCGGGGCCAGGACGCCGTCCACGTCGAGCAGGATCGCGGCGTTGGCGGGGTCGTCCTTGAGCGGCCGGAGGAGCTCGTCCAGCGAGGCGGCGGTCGGCGGCACGCTCCTAGTATGCCCCGCGCTCAGGGTGCCGGGCTCCCGGTCCGGCCGGGGGGGCCGCCGTCCCGCAGCAGGTCGCGGATCTCGGTGAGCAGCTGGATGTCGGCGGTGGGCGACGCCTGCTCGGCCGGGCGCTCGACCCGCGCGAGCAGCGCGTTGACCGGCTTGACCACGAGGAAGAAGACGACGGCGGCGATCACGAGGAACGAGAACAGCGCGTTGAGGAAGGCGCCGTAGCGGAATTCGGACCCGTTGATCGTGAAGGTCAGCGCGGAGAAGTCCGGCTGGCCGCCGACCGCGGCGAGCAGGGGGGTGATCAGGTTGGCCACGAGCGAGGTCACGAGCGCGGTGAACGCGGTGCCGATGACGACGGCGACGGCGAGGTCGACGAGGTTGCCACGCAGGATGAACTCGCGGAACTCCTTGACCATGTGCGCCTCCACAGTGGTGATCGTGTGCCGGAGCGCCCTCCGCGGCGGCGACGGATATCCTCGCGCATCGTGGGGCTGGAACCGCTGAACGCGTTCGTCGAGATCCCCAAGGGATCGCGCAACAAGTACGAGTGGGATCCCGAGCTGGGGGCGATCAAGCTCGACCGCTTCCTGTTCTCCTCGGTCGTCTATCCGACCGACTACGGCTTCATCCCCCAGACGCTGGCCGGCGACGGGGACCCGCTCGACGCGCTCGTGTGCGTGTCCGAGCCGACGTTCCCCGGCTGCTTCATCCCCGTCCACGCCGTCGCGGTCTTCCGCATGCACGACGAGGAGGGCCAGGACGACAAGATCGTCTGCGTCCCCCACGAGGACCCGCACTGGAACGAGATGGACTCCCTGGACGACCTCCCCGGCCAGATCAAGACCGAGATCGAGCACTTCTTCTCGATCTACAAGCAGCCCGAGGGCAAGTCCGTCGAGATCGGCGGCTGGTACGACCGCGACGTCGCGGTGGAGATCCTCGAGGACTGCCACAAGCGCTGGAGCGACTCCGACGCGGCCGGCGACAAGCCGCTGGCCGAGGAGGAGACGCCGCCCCACGACGTCGAGTGATCACGCCGGCGTCGTGATCCGGCTGTAGGCCTCGAAGCCGCGCGCCTCGTAGTTGGCCAGGGCGTGCGGGCCGTCGAGCGTGCACGTGTGCAGCCACACGCGCCGGGTGCCGGTCGGGTGCAGCGCCCACGCGCGCCGCGTCGCCTCGGTGAGCAGCCAGCCGCCGAGCCCCTGGCCGTGGAGCTCGCGGCGCAGGCCGAACATCGCGATCTGCACCTCGTCGCCGTGCTCGGGCCGCAGCTCGGCGAAGCCGGCGGCCGGCTCGCCGGGCGTGACCGCGAGCAGCGTCTCGACGCCCTCGGCGTACGCCGCCCAGCGCTCGTCGGTCCATCCCAGGCGGTCGATCCAGGCCCAGTCCGCCCCGATCGCCTCATAGCAGCGGCGGTTGACGGCGGGGTCGCGCACGCTGCGCAGCTCGGCCGGGATGCGCGGCGCCCGGGCGGGCCGGAGCGCCGCCGGATCGCGCATCTCGAGGTAGGTGGTCACCACGGCGGGCACGGCCTACAGGATGACGGCCGGGAGTGCGTCACGATCGTCACGAGAGCGCTAGGTTCCGGCGTCATGCGACGCCTGCCTGTGGTTCTCACGTTCATGCTGCTGCTGCTCGCCGGCAGCGCCTCGGCGGCGGAGCGGCCGCCGAAGGCTTCCGAGCCGCCCGCGGGGGCGGACATCTCGGACTCGCTGGACTACATCGGCAAGCTGCCCGACTCGGACAGCGTCACCGAGGGGAAGTTCGACCGCCTCCGCGGCCACGACGTGCTCGTGCTCAACGGCGCCTGGGGCCTCCGCACGTTCGACGTCTCAGAGCCGGCCGAGCCGGAGCTGCTCGACAGCTTCCTGCCCGCCGACCTCGCCGAGGACGGCTTCTGGCAGGGCGAGGATCTCGACATCGACCGCAAGCGCAAGCTCGCGTTCCTGTCGCTCGACCCGCGCCACGACGACAAGGACCCGATCGCGACCGGCTGCCCGGTCGACGGCAGCACGCGCCTGCCGCAGTGCCGCAGCGGCATCTACGTGATCTCCTACGCGGATCCGGCCAACCTGCGGCAGGTCGGGGGCTTCACCGAGGTGCCGGCCGGCCACACCACGAGCTGCATCGACGACTGCCGGTGGCTGTGGACGGGCGGCCCGGCGCGGCGCACCGACCTCGCCTACCTCGGTCCGTTCACCGAGGGTGGCCGCGGCGACGGGCGCCCGGTCTGGGTCACCGACATGCGCAACCCGGCCGAGCCCGAGGTCCAGGGGAGGCCGATCGACCTGTACCGCAACGACGGGGCGACGGACTACAGCCACGACGTCCAGGTCGACGAACGCGGCATCGCGTGGGCGAGCGGCCGCGGCGGCGTCCGCGGGTACGCGACGAAGGGCACGTACCGCGACCCGGCCTCCAACACCGTCCGGCGCGCCCATCCGTCGGACCCGATCCTCGTGGCCGGCGGCGGCTTCGCCGGGGGCGCCGCGGGCGTGGGCACGCCCACGAGCATGTTCATGCACAACTCGATGCGGCCGCTGGACGGCAAGGTCCGCGCGGAGGGCGTCGCCGAGGGCAACGTCCTGGTCGCCACGGAGGAGGAGTTCAACGACGACTGCGCGACCGACGGCCGCCTGGTGTTCGCCGACATCACCGACTCCCTGGGCGGCGAGCCGGCGCTGAACTCCACCCCGGAGCAGCCCTACCGGATGAAGCCGCTGGCCTCGTGGCACCCGGCGATCAACACGCCGGAGACCACCGCGCCGAACACCGACTGCTCGGCGCACTACTTCGACATCGACGGCGGCGTGCTGGCGCAGGGCTGGTACAGCCAGGGCGTGCGCGTGCTGGACATCGCGAACGCGCGGGCGCCGCGCCAGATCGGCTACTTCCGCGTGCAGTCCGACGGCGCGGCCGGCAACCCGAGCTCGCTGGTGTGGGACACCCAGTTCCACCGCGGGCTGCTGTGGGTGTTCGACATGGACCGCGGCGTCGAGGTGCTGCGGCTCGCCGAGCCCATGGCAAGCGCGGCCCGGCTGCCGGCCGTGATCGCGCCGGACCTCGCGCCGGACCGCTACGCGGCCCGGCCGGTGGGGGAGCGGACCACATCGGGCCTGGTCTGCCCGCTGTTCCGCGACTCGGCGGCGGCGCGCGCGGCGTCCTGACCTCGCGTCGGCGGTGGGCCGGGCGGCGTCCGCCCGGCCCCCGGGCCCCGGCCACGCGTTGCCGGTCGCCCGCGGGCGCTCAGCCGCCGGCGGGCTCGGTGCCGAACATCAGCGTCTTGCGCCCGATGTCGTAGAAGACCGTCTCCGTGCGGCGCAGCAGGTTCTGCAGGACCTCGGCGTCCTCGGCGGCGACCGTCATGACCTCCTCCCAGGCTCCCACGTCGAGGACCAGCTGCAGCGTGAACGCGCCCTCGCCGGCCTCGCCGGCGACGTAGGAGAACTGGTAGTGGGTGACCTGGCGGACCTTCAGGCTGTCGTCCGTGACGGGCTGCTTGAGCTTGGGCACTGGGTGCTCCTTCGATCCGGGTGGCAGGGGCGATCGGCTCGCCCACGCACTGCCCATGGCGGGCGGCCCGCATGCGATCGCGGCCGCGGCCGGTCCGGGAGCGGACCGCGCGCCGTCCCGGTGCGCGCTGAGCGAAGATGCGCGGTGATGCCGGAGGCCGCGTGGAAGGCGCAGCTCGAGGCGCTCGGCGCCTTCATCCGCGCGCAGCGCCTGACGTCCGAGCTCTCGCTGCGTGAGCTGGCGGATCGCACCGGTGTCTCGAACGCCTACCTGAGCCAGCTCGAGCGGGGCCGCCACGAGCCGTCCCTCTCGGTGCTGAGGTCGATCGCCGGCGCGCTGGACGTGCCGCTCGAGTCGCTGCTCGCGCGGGCCGGGGTGCTCGACGGCGAGCGACCCGTGGCCCGCGGCACCGAGGAGGCCATCCTCACCGACCCGGAGCTCTCCGAGCCGCAGCGGGTCGCGCTGCTGAGTGTGTACCGGAGCTTCGTGCCGCCGCAGCGGCGCCACTGAGCATCGGGAATCACGCGATGGTTTCGCGTCATGGGTGGCAAACCGGCGCGTTACGCTGCCGTGTGATCAGTATAGTACGCAACATGAAACTCATCGACTGGCGCGAGCTCTACGCCTCGAACCTGGCCGCCATCGACGCCGCCGGCGGAAACGCCGGCGGGTCCGTGCCGACGGGCCTGACGATCCCCGACCTGCCCGTGGCGCCGATCGGGGGCGCGACGGGCCGGCTGCCGGTGGCGCCCATCCAGGGCGGGACGGCGCCGCTTCCGGCGCTTCCCTCCGGCGGGCTCGTCGCCGTCCCGGGCCTTCCGGGCACCATCTCCAGGCCCGCGCCCGCGGAGGCGCCCGGCTGGGAGCGCCTCGAGTACCGCGAGGGCGAGCGCGGCCGGCCGTTCCACCTCTACACGCCGCCGGACCTCGCGACCGACACCCCGGCGCCCCTGCTCGTGCTGCTCCACGGCTGCACCCAGAGCCCGACGGGCTTCGCCACCGCCGCGGCGATGCACCGGATGGCCGACCGCCACGGCTTCCTCCTCCTCTGCCCCGAGCAGACGCGGGCGGACAACCAGCAGGCGTGCTGGAACTGGTTCCTGCCCGCCCATCAGGCGCGCGGCGCGGGCGAGCCCGCGTTCATCGCCGGCGCGGTGCGGCAGGTCATGGACGGGCCCGCGGTCGTCGACTCGGGGCGGGTCTACGTGGCGGGCCTGTCGGCCGGCGGGGCGATGGCGACCGTGATGGCGGCGGCCTACCCCGACCTGTTCGCCGCCGCGGCGGTGCACTCCGGCCTGGCCTACCGCGCGGCCACGAACCTCGGCGCCGCGTTCCAGGCGATGACCCGCGGCGCCCCCGACCCGGACGCGCTGGGGCGGGCGGCGCTCGGCGCCATGGGGGAGTTCGCACGCGCGGTGCCCACCATCGTCGTCCACGGCCGGGACGACGGCACGGTCCTGCCCGTCAACGGGGAGCAGGCCGTGCGGCAGTGGATGGCGACGAACCGGCTCGCGGCGCCGGCATTCCATGCCGTCTTCGAGCACCCGACCGACACCCGGGAGGAGCGGGCCGAGGGCGGGCACGCGTCGATCAGGCGCCGCTGGCACGACGACGACGGGCGGCTGATGCAGGAGTACGTCGAAGTCGCGGGCCTCGGCCACGCCTGGTCGGGCGGCGGCGGCGCCGCCTTCATGGACCCGCGCGGGCCGAGCGCGAGCGAGGCGATCCTGGCGTTCTTCGCCGAGGCGGCCGGCTACTCGCGGCCGGCCACGCGGGCGACGTAGTCCGCGACCCGGCGGGCCCGCTCGCCCTTGAGCAGCCCGGGCTGCATGACGCCGTCGAGCGAGCCGGTGCGGATCATCCGGCGAACCTCGGCGGCCGAGGGCCGCGCGGCGTCGAGGTCGGGGCCGAACAGGCCCTTCGACTGCGCGTCGCGCAGCGCGTGGCACGATCCGCAGGTGTGCGCGAAGACCGCCTCCGCGCTCCCGCCCTTCGCCGGCC
>WUUC01016748.1_pt1 | contig 11197 bp, 8 predicted proteins | sample 6278441 | NCBI WGS metagenome assembly WUUC01 (sample SAMN13675441, study PRJNA597444) | soil metagenome | isolation source: soil | place: USA: Washington | collected 2017-10 | reverse complement strand
GGGAGCGCGACCTCGCGACCGGTCCGCGCTGACTCGTAGATGCCAAGCAGGAGTGCGAGCGACTTCCGACCTTCGCGCCCGTCCGTTCCCGCGGACTCTTCGCCGAGCAGCACACGGACCACGTTGTCGTAGTACGGTCCATGTCCCGACCCATACACTGACAACGGGTTCGGCGCAACGCGCAGTGCTTCAGCCGCACGATCATCGTCGTCGTACTCGGCGAACTCCCAGTGCTCGATTCGATTGAGTGCCGTGCCGCCGACCTTCACGGTCCCCTTCTCGCCGATCACCGTGATTGACCCCTCCAGGTTTCGCGGATAGGTCAGCATCGTGACCTCGATGACTCCGAGCGCACCGTTGCGAAACCGCAGCAACGCGACCCCCGTGTCCTCGCTCTCGATGCGCCGGGCGAGCGTGGCCGTCTTCGCACTGACACTCTCGACGGGGCCCACGAGCCATTGGAGCATGTCGACGTAGTGACTCGCCTGATTCATCAGTGCGCCCCCGTCGAACTCCCACGTCCCGCGCCACGGTGCAGCATCGTAGTAGCTCTGCGGGCGATTCCACCGAACCGTCGTGTTGGCGAGGAAGACGCGCCCGAACCGGCCGCGATCGAGGGCCCGCTTCAACAGCTGGATGCCGGGGTTGAGTCGATTCTGCTTAACGACGAAGAGATGGACCCCTTGCTCGTCGCAGGCACGAACGAGCGCGTCCGCTTCCTCCAGCCGCGTCGCCATCGGCTTCTCCACGATCACGTGAAGCCGACGTTCCGCAGCCATGATGCCGTGGCGTGGATGAAGGCCGCTCGGCGTGCAAATCACGGCGACCTCGGCCTCTGTCTCGGCGAGCATCGCGGCGTAGCTGGTGAATGCCGGAATCCCGAGTCGCTCGCCGGCGGTGCGGGCACGATCGGCGACTTCATCGGCGACGGCCACCAGTTGGAGCTCGGGACGATCGGCGATGGCATCGAAGTGACGCTCGCTGATCCGGCCGCATCCCACGAGGACAACTCGGAACGGGGGAGTCATGGATCGTCAGCCCGCTACGGCATTCGAGACTCCTACCGCGACCCGGGCGAGCGCGGTGAGATAGACCTCTCGCACCCGTTGCGTGTGCGCCGACCAGAGAAAATGCTCCCGGCACAGGGCCAGCGCTCCCGCGCGGCGCGACGGACCATGACGAAGCTCATGAATGATGCGCGCGACAATCTCCTGGCGATCGCCTTCGCTACTGCCAAACCAATCGACGCTCCACCCCGCTGCGGCACGGGTGACGAGATCCTGCAACCATCCATCGACTCGCGATACGACGACGGGAATCCCCGCGGCGAGATATTCTCCCAGCTTCACCGGAACACTCACCCGGTTGACGATGTTGTCGGCGCGGAGCAAGAACCCTACATCCCCCGCCGAGAGGTACGACGCCACCTCCTGCTGCGGTAGCCTCGTGACGGTCGTCGCCGTGATCGGTACGTTCGCCGCGGTGAGGGCGGCGCGCATTTGCGCAACGTCGGGCGTGATCGCGAGCACGTGAGCGTGCTCCTCCCCCAGCTGGGCGATGGCAATTCGCGCAAATGCGGCGAAACCCTCATCCACGTGCTGGTAGCGCGTCACCGTGCCGGAGTAAACGAGAACCACCTTGTCGGCCACGCCAAGGCGGTCGCGGATCAGGCGGCGATCGCTGGCGGAAAACGTGATCCCGGAGACGCAGGTGGGCACGACCACCGCAGCCTCGCGGCGAGAGCCGTGGCCCGCGAGCCAGTCGCCTAACGCGGACGACACAGTCAGCACCATATCTGCAGACTGCAGGGCGCGCTTCACCTCCGCCAGCGCTCGCTCGTACCCTTCCCGCGTGGCGGGGTCCGCCGCAGCCACGCCGTCGACACCCTTCGCATAGAGATACTCGTCGGGCCAGACTCCGCGGAAATCAGCGACGATGGCAGCGCTCGGCATGGCGTGACGAAACGCCGCTGCCCACGTGACGGCCGTTTCGGAGCGGCAATGCAAGACGAACGGATCGCCAGCACAAAACCGACGTAAGCGGATCGCGAGCAACCTGGCGTTGGCATCGATGCCGAGGCGGCTTACATAGGGGAGTAACATCACTGTGACGTTCGGCGCCCGACGTCGCAATGCGCGCACGCGACGCCGGGCGGCCGCACGCAGTGCAACTCGCACCGGCTCCAGAAACGCCACGGCCACTTTCCGTGGCGCGTCAGCTCCGTGCACGCTCGCGTGATGCGCCATGTGATCGAGCACCTGCGACTCGATCAGTCCCTTGTGCATTTCCTGCGCGACGAGATGCACGACGCTGTACCGCCGCGTCAGCGCTCCTGCGCGAAGCGTCGGTCCCTTGCGTTCCTCTTGTGCCACGAGCAGGCTCACGCCGCCGCCGCCCGCGCGGTCTGGAGAGCTCGAAGCTGAGTATAGCTCGCCGCCACCGACATGAGTCCCAACGCGGCGCCGCTTCCGGGAGCGACCATGTTCGGGCGAACGAAGTCGGAGAGGACTTCCTCGGCATCTCGCAGCCTCGATGCGAGCTCCGTTTGCAGCGAACCCTCCCACCAAGTCGTCCACGGTGTCGCGAATCCGACCTTATCGGTCCGATCGAGGATTACGTCGGGGACCAGGCCGCGCGTCGCACGGCGCAGAATACGCTTACTCGTCCCATCGCGGAACAAATGCGATGTCGGAAGTCGCATGCAGAATTCAACGAGCCGGTGGTCGAGGAACGGCAGCCGCACCTCGACCGATACGGCCATCGCGTTGCGATCGGTGTACCGCAGCAGCTCCTGCAAATGTCCCATCATGAGATCGGCGTACAATCGCGACTTGAGCGCATCGGGACCACGCGCGATGGTCCGCGGACGTTCCTCACGAAATCTGTCGAGGACGTCGGCGCGGAGAAAACCGGCCTCGAGGTCGTAGTCGACAGCGAGAGCCGTATCGCCAGAGGCGCCACGTCTCAACAGATGATGCAAAAACGCTCGCGGCGGTACCGGATCAGCGCCCGTTCGCTCGCGAAGTGCATTGCGCTCGCGCCACCATGAGCGCCAGGCGCCGCGTCGGGCAAGGTCGGCAAGCACGACCGCCGGATAGTGCGCGTATCCGGCCAGATACTCATCGGCGCCCTGGCCATCGAGAAGCACGATTACCCCGTTCGCGCGCGCCGCTTCGTGGACTAGATAGGATGCGAACAGGCTTGTCGACGGAAACGGCTCCTCCTGGTGGAAATAGAGTCGGTCGAACTCATCGAGTAGCCGGCGCGCGGTCGGTCGTACATCCACCCCAGGGATCCCGGTCGCATCGAGCAGGAGCTGGACGTACTTCCCTTCATCGAGCCGCGGATCGTCCATCCGAGCGGTAAACGCCCGCTGTCCCGCAGCGGCCCCGAGACGCTTGACCTCACAGATCACGCTGGACGAGTCGAGCCCGCCGGAGAGGCTCGTGCCGATTGGCACATCCGAGCGCAGCCGCAAACGCACACTGTCCGCGAACAGCTGCGCGAATTCCTCCGTTGCGGCGTTTTCTGAGGGATCGAGCTGATCGGCAATGTCGATGTCCCAATAGCGGCGCATGTGAACATCGAACGTGTCGCGCTTGACCACGACCGACAGCGCGTGCCCCGGCGGGAGTCGCCGGATCCCGCGCCAGATAGTCTGTTCCGACCCGGCCTGATCGCCAAAGCGGAAATAGCGATAGACCGCACGCGGATCGAGGTCGGCGGTTTCGAATCCTGACGCGATCAGCCCCTTGGCTTCGGACGCGAAAGCAAAGGTGCGGGACGCCCCATCGATGACATAATAGAACGGTTTCTCACCGAAGCGGTCGCGAGCGCAGAACAGGGTTCGCCGCGCGCGGTCCCAGATCGCGAACGCGAACATGCCATTGAATCGATCGACGCAGCTCGATCCCCACTCGGCGTATGCGCGCAGAAGCACTTCAGTGTCACCGGAGGAGCGAAATCCGTGGCCGAGCGCGCTCAGCTCGCTCCGCAGCTCCACGTAGTTGTAGATCTCACCATTGAACAGCAGAGCGAGCTCGGCTCCCCCTACCTCGCGCGGATTGGCCGCTCGCGCAGCACCGTTCTTGTCGAGCAAGAGGGGTTGGTCGGCCCGCTCCGTGAGATCGAGAATGCTGAGCCGACGATGCGCGAGAATGACCTCCCCGACCGAGTCATCGATCTCCGCTCGCCACAACCCGCTCCCGTCGGGTCCGCGATGACGCAGCGTATCGCGACCGCGCTCGATCAGCTCGACGTCGAGATCGCGACCCAGGTGCAGTGCCCCGAGAATCCCGCACATCTAGCTGACTCCCACCGCGTGCCGAGCCGGTTGCTGCGAAGCGATCACGTCTTCGAGATGCGATATCAGCCGGCCTGCATTGTCCGCCGGACTTCCTACTCGGATGGCGGCCTGGCGGCCCGCCGCTCCGTGCAGCGCGCGCGCTCCCGCCGAACCGGTCAGCTCGAGAATGGCTCGAATGAGGGCAGTCGTGTTACGCGGGGCAACGAGCCAGCCCTCGGATGCGTTCGTGATGACTTCGGCATGCCCGCCGACGTCGGTGGCGATCGTCGGCAGTCCTGTCGCCATCGCCTCGAGCACGGAAAGCGATAGCCCCTCGTTATGACTCGCCAAAACGAATGCGTCGCTCCCTTGCAGGAGCGCGGGGATCTGGTCCGCGGGCTGTGGTCCGATCCAGACGGCTCGCTCCTGGAGCCCGCGCGAGCCGATCTCGCTGGGAATATCCAGATCCCCCGACGCCGCACCACCCATGACGAGACGCCAATCCCCTCGGTCCGGAGAAACAGCCGCCCACGCGTCGAGCAGCTCGACGTATCCTTTGGCGCGAACCGGCTGCCCCAGCGTCACCATGACGCGGAGACGTGGGTCGCGCAGCTCGGCGGGGAACCCAGCGCGCGCGCGAGCCGCGGCTTGATCATCTGTCGGGCGAAAACGCTGGTAGTCGACCCCACCATAAACGACGCGCCAATCGTCACGCCCGCGCTCGAGCCACTGGTTGGCATCGCTCGCCAGGCGGCGCGAGCACGCGACCGGTAGGTCCACATGCGCAAGCACCTCACGAAGCCGCTCTCTCCAATAGGGACGCTCCTCTGGCCACGCATGCACGTCGTCGCCCCAGCCGACTGCGGCGGTGGGAACGCCGAGCGCGCGTCCCAGGCCGAGCGCGTGATACCCGTCGGGAACCATGAAGTGTCCGACAACCGCGTCGACACGGTCGAGCCGCTGGGCGCGACAGTACCGGACGAGCGTCTCTGATTCCCTCACCCAGGGGTCCCCGCGAAAGAAGCGGCTTGGTCGCGGGGCAACGACCCGGGGGTGATGCACGGCAATGCCATCCACTTCATCCCGCATGTCGAGTCGGCGGCGGCGTCCCTCGCGCCAGGCCCGATCCACTTCGGACAGGGGCCACGGCGGGCTCCATGGGGCCAGCTGCAGCACGGCAAGCTCAACCCCGTGCTCGCGAAGTCCGAGATTCCAGCGGTGAATGAACACGCCGTGGAACGAGGAGCTCTTGCGAGGATACGCATGTGAGACGACGAGCAGACGCAATCGACTATTCACTCTCGTCAGCCAGGATGTCGTCGATGACGTCCGTCAACGTTCGCTGGGGCCGATATCCGATGAGCCGGCGGGCCTTCGATAAATCGGGCACGCGGCGCTGCATGTCCTCGAACCCCGGCCGGAAGGCCTGGTCATAGGGGACGAATCGGATCTCGGATGTGGACCCGAGCCGTTCCTTCACAAGGCAAGCAAGATCCTTGATGGTGATTTCCTGATCGCTGCCGAGATTCACCACGTGACCTTGCGCCGCGTCGCTGTGGACGAGCGCGGGGACGGCGGGCACGATGTCGAGGACGTGCCCAAAGCACCGGCTTTGGGTCCCATCGCCGTACACCGTGATGGGCTCATTGCTCCGAGCCTGTTGTATGAACCGCGGGATGACCATCCCGTAGTGGGGGACCTGACGCGGACCTACCGTATTGAAGAATCGACCGACGACGCCGGGCAGCGCATGCGACTCGTAATAGGCGAACAGGAGAAACTCATCGATCGCCTTCGAGATCGCATAACTCCACCGCCGCTTCGTCGTCGGGCCATAGAGCACGTCGTCATCTTCGGCGAACGGCACCTTCGTACCCTTCCCATATACCTCGCTCGTGGAGGCCACGAAGATGCGCGTGCCGAACTTCGCCGCCGCCTTGAGCGCGACCTCGGTGCCGAGAATGTTCGTCTCGATGGTCCGCACCGGATCGTTCACAATCAGCTGGACGCCGACGGCCGCCGCCAGGTGGTAGATGACATCGCAGCGCTCCACGACTCCGCTGAATGAAGAGTCGGTGGTGAAGTCGCTGATGATGTAGCGGAACCTCGGATTTCCAATGCAGCGACGCAAGTTCGCCATGCGTCCAGTCGATAGGTCGTCCCAGGCGATGACCTCTTCGCCCTGGGCCAGCAGGTGCTCCGCGAGATGGCTTCCGATGAAGCCGGCACCGCCGGTGATCAAGTTCCTGCGCGTCAACCTGTCCTCTGATGGTCGATGGGAGAGGTCGCGGCGCCCACGACCTTGCGTGCCGGGCGAAAACGGCGCGCCGCCCGTGAAGCTTGTCCGAGTGCCTGCGTCCGGGCGTGTCGATGAAGCACCGCCAGCGCAGCGCGAACCTCTCCCGCGCGTAAGAGCAGTCCAATCCCGCGAAGCAGACCGGACCAGCCCGCCCGAGTGAATGCGAGGCCAGCAAAGTACTGTGTCAGCGGGCCCAGCACGTAGTTCCGTAAGGATGACGCGCGCGTCGCGTCGAGATCTGTGCAGTGTTCCGCCACTCGGACAAGCGCGAGATGCTGCCGCACGTAATGCTCGAACGGAGCGTTGGTCATCAGGGAGCTTGCCCGAACTCGAATGTGAGCGAGCGGCTCATCGACGAAGAGCCACTCCGTGCGCGCCGAGACCTGGATCGCAAGCCACCAATCTTCGACTCCGTGCAGCGCGGAGTGAAATCCTCCGATCTCCTGCAGCAGCCGCCGCTCGATCACCATCCCGCAGGTAGCGTGAAAATTCCCGACGATGACGTCATCGAGAAGCCACCGAGGGACCCAGGGATCTCCGTAACGCGGAATCGTGTCGATAGTCTCCCCCGACCCGTCCACGAAGCGGCGCGACTGGTGGTAAAAAGCGCGCACACCGGCCGAGCGATCGACCGCCTCCGCCATCCGTTCGAGCTTTTCCGGGGCGAACAGATCGTCGCTGTCGAGAAAGGCAATCCAGCCGCCACGCGCAGCATCGAGCGCGAGATTTCGGCAGGTCGAAACCCCCTTGGGCAGGTGAGGAGGCCGAACCAGAACCTCTCCCGCCAGATCCAACGCCGCCATCCGTTCGCGGGCTACGTCAGCCGTGCCATCGGTACTTCGGTCATCGACCAGAATTATCTCGAAGTCGCGATACGTTTGCGTGGCGACCGACGCCAGCGTCTCGGCCAGGAAGCCAGCGGAGTTGTACGCCGGCATCACCACGGAGAATCGCGGGGCGGTCATATCACACTCGCGCGCCGAACTCCGTAGTGACGCGCGCGGAGCTGCCTGACGAGCCTCCGGATCTGCTCTCGCTGCCCCACCCGCTGCAACGTCGACGCCCGGCACCAGAGCGCGTCGTTCCACTCGAGAGGGTTGCCAAACGAGTCGGTGCGCTGAATCTCATCGCGCGGCGCGTACCGCGTCGGCTCGTCGGCATCGACGATCCCGTGCAGCCGGTGAAGATAGACGGCCGCCGACGGATGCTCCCCCGCGAGCAGTTCACGAATGAGCACCCCCTCCTCGAAGTAGTTTCCGTCGATACTCGGCAGCTCGCCAGAGGTGGCCGGCACGTTCACTTGAAGGGAGTCGAGCGGCAGCATCTCCCGCGGCGGCCGCTGTGGAAACGGATTCGGCACCTTCAAGTGCAGCATCAGCCAGAAAAAGCGCTTGATCAGATGGGCGAGCGGTGGGCGAGCCGGGGGCGTCTCTCGCCGATACGGTGGCCCGCCGTGGATCCGTACCCGGGCCTCGGGCGGCATGACGTCATGGATATGCACGAGCGCGTCCGGTCGCAGTCTCGGAATCACCGACTCGAAATACCACTCCGCGATCTCGAAGGAGTGCAGTGTGTCGATGAACACGATATCGACGTCGTCGTGCAGTAGCCCCGGCACCACGGCGCGGCAGTCCCCGGTGTGCATCTCCACATAACCCACGACCTCGTTGCTGCTCAGCCAGTTGGCGGCTGCCGCTTGTGCGCGCGCGTCAATGTCGACCGTATGGAGACGCCCGCGTCCATTTCGACGGAGCGCGAGGGCGGTGAACGTCGTCGAGTAACCGCTGCTGGTCGAGAACTCGATGATGGTGCGGGGTTGAACGGCGCGGACGAGCGCGTACAGAACCTGGCCCGCGAACCAGTCGTACTGGCCGACCGTCGGAAACGTCGAGCGATCGTAACGATGCTCGGGAATGAACCGCAGCGCGGACAGCTCATCGCGGACGCTGTGCAACGCATCGCGAATCAGCTGCTCGACGCTCGTTGCGATCTCCGTCCCAGGCGCGGACCCATCCCTTTCGCGATCCGCCGCCCGCGGGCTCCCTCGACTGTCGGTCAATCGATGTGCCATTCCCATATCGGTGCGACTATCCCTTTCTTCAGCGCGAGAGGCGGCGCGTCGGGAGCGGACTGCTCCTCGATCGCGATCACGGCAGCGTCGCCGACGTGATCGAGCATTTGTGCCCCCGACAGCAGGGCAACTTCGAGGTAGTACATACCGGGCCGCAGCCACGGCTGCGAAACCGTGACGCGTCCACGCCCCTGCGTCCGTGCTCCAGGCAAGAGCGCGAATGGCGTGTCGATGCTGTGTGAGGTCAGGACGTCTTCACCGCGATCGTTCCGGAGTCCCAGCCCCACCACGAGATCGGCGACGTACCGATCGAGCTCGAAATCGATCGCCAGCGCGAATTGCTCGCCAAAGTCCACATGCCACGCGCTGCGGCGCAGCTCGGGACGATCGAGACGTTCAAACTCGACGGCGGTGATGCGTCCCATCCCCGTCGTCCACGCGGTTCGCGGGGCCTCTCGCAACTCGACCCGCGGCGGCTTGTCCGCAGCATGTCCAGCACCCGCAGTCAGGTATTCTCGGATCACATGATCGGCCGCGCCGACGGCGCGAACCCGACCGTAGTCGAGCCACATCACGCGAGAGCATAACGACTCGACAGCCGACATATTATGGCTGACGAAGAGCGTGGTGCGCCCGCGGCGACTCACGTCCCGCATGGCGCCCAGACACTTCCGCTGAAATTCCGCGTCTCCGACGGCGAGCACCTCATCGATGATCATCGTGTCGGCCGCCAGGTGCGCCGCAACGGCAAACGCCAGGCGAAGCTGCATCCCACTCGAATAGCGCTTGATAGGAACGTCAATGTACGGACCAACGCCGGCGAATTCGACGATCTCGTCGAAGGCGCGGTCGACCGCCTTGGTGGACATCCCGAGCAGCATGCCATTCAGGTACACGTTCTCCCGCCCAGTGAGATCCGGATGGAAGCCGGTCCCGACTTCGAGCAAGCTCGCCACGTGGCCACGCATGCGCACGGTTCCGCGCGTGGGGCTCGTTATGCGCGCCAGGATCTTGAGCAATGTGCTCTTTCCGGCGCCGTTCCTGCCGATAATGCCAAAGACCTCGCCTTCGTTCACGTCGAAGGAGACGTCGTCCAATGCGCGGACCTCGAGCCGGTCCCGGCGTCCGAGCTCGCGGGCGCGGGCACGCCACCCAGCCTTCCGCTGGCCACTCGCCCGGGGAATCCAATACGACTTCTCAATACCCCGTGCTGCGACGGCGCCGGCGCTCATACGACGTCGACCACGCTGGCCTCGACACGCGTGAAGTACCACGCGCCGATCACCATGGCGCTCACCGCGATCAGCAGCGACGTCGCCACAAGCCTGGAGTCCGGAAAGGGCAGGCCGAGCACCGACGAACGAAAAACCTCGATGAACCCCGAGAGCGGATTGAGGGCGACGATCCACCGCCAGTTGGCCGGGATCACCGAGTCTCGGTACAGCACTGGAGTAACGAACAGCCCGATCTGTACGAGGAACGGAATGATGTGCTGAACATCCCTCCAGCGGGCGTTCACGGCGGACAGCAGCGACGCCAATCCGAACGCGAGCACCACAACCCCCAACAAGGCTGGAACGGCAAGGAAGACCCGCGGACCCGGAGCGACTCCAAACGTCACCATCGCGATGACGAGCAGAACGAGGCCTACGAGCAAATCGAGAAGCGCTGACGCGCCACCGGCGAAAACGAGGTAGATGCGCGGGAAAAAGATCTTCGTGATGAGCGCCTGATTGGCCGATAGCGCTATGGCACCATCGGAGATGATCTTCGCAAACACGTTCCACGGCAGGAGGCCGCACAGTGCAAACACTGCATAGGGAACGCCGTCCGAAGGCACCTTGGCGATCATGCCAAACAGCAGTGTAAATACCGCCACCTGGGTGGCAGGCTGGATGACTGCCCAGAGCATCCCCAGGCCCGCCTGCTTGTACCGCGAACGAACGTTGCGCCAGGCCAGGCTGTAGAGCGCCCCCCGATAGAGGTAGAGGTCAGCCCACCAGCGCTTCCAGTGCGCCGAGCCGTCGATGACGACGACAGGGAGGTCGTCGTCGAGCGAGCCGCGCTCGCTCCCGTCTCGGAGCGGGGAATGCCGTTCGATCGGTTTCGCGGGGTGGTCGACGAAGACCATTACCCGGCTCGTGGAGCGGTCAGACGCGTGCTGGTTGGGCGGCGCTCACGCGTGAGCGCTTGGCTCGCGTGCGGGCAGCGGCGCACGCGTTTCTCGTGTCGACCACAATGCGGGCCATCCCGCAGATGCGCTCGTAATCGACGCTGGAATGATCGGTCACGATCAGAACGACGTCGGTATCCGACACCAGACCGTCCGTCAAGTCGACCGATCGGCCGATGGCGCCTAACGGCGTATGGCCGTCATCGCGGATCTCCGGACAGTACGGGTCGTGATACGACACGATCGCGCCCTTGCGGTTGAGTTGGTCCAGGATCTCGAGCGCCGGGGATTCTCGTAGATCGTCGATGTCCTTCTTGTACGCCACGCCCAGCACGAGCACGCGCGACCCATGCAACGGCTTCCCGACCT
>WUUC01104067.1_pt1 | contig 11199 bp, 8 predicted proteins | sample 6278441 | NCBI WGS metagenome assembly WUUC01 (sample SAMN13675441, study PRJNA597444) | soil metagenome | isolation source: soil | place: USA: Washington | collected 2017-10 | reverse complement strand
GGTCCGCGCTCGTGATGGCGTGGACCTGGTGCCAGACGCGGTGGCGCACCATGACGTCCGCCAGCGCACGGTGGACGGCGTGCCGGGACGACCGGTCGGCGCCGTGGTAGCAGGCCGACCGCGCGACCGGATGCCGGAACACGATCGCGGAGTCGGTGAGCAGCGCGATCCCCGCGGCTTCGGCAGGCTTGACCGCCGCCAGCCCGGTGCCGGCGATCGCGGCCGCGTCCGCGAGAACACTCAGGTCCAGGTCGTCCTCGGCGGCCGCGAGCAGCAGCAGGCGTCGACACTCCTGGGGCAGGGAGTGGACGTGGCCGGTCCACAGCGCGGCGAGCCGGCCGTACAGGGGCAACGGCCGGGGCAGCGGTTCCGCGCCGGAGAGCTGCCCGGCCGTGAGACGGCGGGCGAGGTCGAGCAGCGCCTCCGGGTTGCCGCCGGTGCCGGCCGCGAGCGCTTCGGCGACCACGGGGGCGACGGGGTGGCCGGCATGCGTGTCGAGCAGCGCCCGGCACTCGTCGAGGTCGAGGCCGTCGACGACGCGCACCGGCATCTCGAGGGCCATCGGCTCGGTCCCGTCGTGGTGGCCGGCCACGGCCAGGAGCACGCCCGTACCGCCGATGCGGTTGGCGAGGAAAGCCAGCACCGCCTTGGACCGCGCGTCCAGCCGGTGTGCGTCGTCGACCCGCAACAGAGCGGGTGCCCGCCTGGCCAGTGCCTCCACCAAGGGCATGCACAGCGCGTCCATGTTCGCCAGGTCGAGCTCGTCGCCGAGGGGGAGCAGGAGCCTCCTGATGCCACTGAGCGGGATGTCGGCCTCCGCTTCGACCGCCCGGCTCGACAGCACGGTGAACCCGTGCGCGGCTTCCGCCAACGAGGCCAGGAGTGTGGTCTTTCCCGAGCCCGGTTCGCCGACGAGAAGCACCGCGGCACCCCGGCCCGCGCGGGCACCCTCGACGAGGCCCTGCAACTCGGCACGATCCGCCCGCCCGTGGTGAAGGGCAGGGAACACCGTGATCGCACCGGTTCCCAGCACACGCCAACGTTACCAACAGTCGCATGGTCGTAACACCATGCTGTGGGCGCTCACCACATCGGTCAGCGACCGGTTGTCGAACGTCCAGGTCCGTCAGGTGGCGAGCCCGCGGGCTCGCCACCTGACCGACGAGGTCGGTGGGTCAGTATCCCTGCTTCCACGGGGAGCAGGTCTCGTCGTCGAGTGGGCCGACGCAGACCTGGAAGGAGTCCACGCTGGAGCCGCCCACGGCGCGTTCCTGGCCGCAGTTGCCGCCGGAGCCGTCGGCGTCGCCGACGTAGTCGAGGGCGCCCCTGGCGGTGATGTACCAGGTGCGGGCGCCCTTTCCGTCGTTGCGGACATCGCAGGACTGGACCCAGGTGCTGTAGTTGTAGACCTTGCCCGAGGCGGCGCAGAGGCCGTTGATCTTCACGCACTGGGTCTGGTCCGCGGCGCTCGCCGGGCTTGCCAGGGCCAGCACGCCCGCGCTCGCGAGGAACGCGCTCGTGACCGCCGTCTTGGTGAGGGTGCTCAGTTTGCTCATTTGTCTCCCCAGTTTGGTGACGAATGGTCATAGGCTGTCACAGAGGGGGTTGCAGGAACGTTGACGTGATGTTGAATCGTCGCGGGGGCAGATGGGGGAAAACGCATGTTCCAGCTCCTGGGGGCGGTCGATGCCGTGACCGGCGGGAGACGGGTCGAGCTCGGGTCGCCGAAGCAGCGGATCGTGCTCGCCGTGCTGCTCGTCGAGGCCGGCCGGCCGGTCAGCACGGACCTGCTGGTCGACCGCGTGTGGGAGGAGGCGCCGGCCGGGGACGCCCGGCGGATGGTGTCCACCTACGTCAGCCGGCTGCGGCGGGTGCTGGCCGACCTGCCGGTCGAGCTCGTCCGCAGACCCGGCGGCTACGAGCTGCGGGTCGAGCCGGACCTCGTTGACCTGCACCGGTTTCGTCGGCTCGTGGGCTCGGCGGAGGAACCGAACCGGCCCGACGCGGAGCGCGCCCGGCTGCTGCGGGAGGCACTGGACCTGTGGCACGGGCCCGCGTTGAGCGACCTGCCCGGCGAGTGGGCGGAGCGGACGCGGCAGTCCTGGCACCAGCACCGCATGGACGCCACGGTGACCTGGGCACGGCTGGAGCTCGGCCTCGGCCGTCCGAAGAACGTGATCGGCACGCTCCGCGACCTGGTCACCGGCCACCCGCCGGTCGAACCGCTCGTCGGGGTGATGATGCGGGCACTGGACATGGACGGCCGCACGGCGGAGGCGCTGGACTGCTTCGCCGCCACCAGACGACTGTTGGCCGACGAGCTGGGCGTGGAACCCGGTGCCGAGCTGAGAGCCGTGCACGAGTCCCTGCTGCGGGGCGAGGTCCGGCCCACGCCGGCACCGTCCGGGCCGGCGCAGCTGCCCGCCAACCTGGCGGACTTCGTCGGCCGCACCGGCGAGCTCGCCAGGCTCCGCACGGCGCTCGACCCGGCCGGGACCGGCACGCGGCTGGCGGCGGTCTCCGGGCCGCCGGGCGTCGGCAAGACCGCGCTGGCGGTGCGGATCGGTCACGAGCTCGCGTCCCGGTTCCCGGACGGGCAGCTGTACGTGGCGCTGCGGGGCGCCTCCACGGAGCCGGCCGACGCGGCCGAGGTGCTCGCCCAGCTCCTGCGGTCGCTCGGGGTCGACGGATCGGCGCTGCCCGCCGGGGCGGACGCGCGCGGCGCGCTCTTCCGTGACCGCCTGGCGGGACGTCAGGTGCTGCTGGTCCTCGACGACGCCCGCGGCCACCGCCAGGTGGAGCCGCTGCTCCCCGCCGGTGGCGCGGCGGTCCTGGTGACCAGCCGGGCGCCGCTGACCGGGCTGCCCGGGGTGACCGCCATCGATCTCCACCCGCTGCCGTCGCCGGCCGCGATCGAGCTGCTCGGCCGGGTCGCCGGTGAGCGACGCGTACGCGCCGAACCCGCGATGGCCGCCGACCTGGTCACCACGTGCGGCGGGCTGCCACTCGCGGTCCGGATCGCCGCCGCCCGACTCGCCGCCCATCCACATTGGACGGTCGAGACCCTCGTGGGGAGACTCGCCGACGAGCGCCGCAGGCTCGACGAGCTGCGCCACGGTGACCTGGCCGTGCGTCCCGGCCTCCAGGTCGCCTACGGGGGCCTCGACCCGGCCGCGCGCAGGGCGTTCGCGTTGCTCGGCAAGCTGGACGTGCCGTCGTTCCCGGAGTGGCCCGTCGCCGCGATGCTGGGGGTCGCGCCGGACGCAGGCGCCTCGGCGCTCGACGAGCTCGTCGAGGCCCGGCTGGTGGACGAGCTCGGCCCCGACCCGGCCGGCCAGCCGCGCTACCGGTTCCACGAGATCACCAAGGCGTACGCCCAGGAGTGCCAGGCCGCCGACATCGGCCGGGACGAGTGGGTCGACGCGGTGGCCAGGGCCGGCGCCGGCTGGCTGGCCATGGCCCGGCAGGCCAGGGACCGCCTGCAGTGCGAGCGGCTCCTCCTCGACGACCGGGCCGGTGCGGCCGGGAACGGTGTCGCCGCCGGCCGGCCCCTCGACTGGTTCGAGGCGGAACGGGACGTGCTCGGCGTGCTGGTGCCCCGGTGCGCCGAGGCAGGCCTGGCCGCACTCGCCCGCGGCCTCGCCGGCTGCGCCGCGGACTTCTACGCCCTGCGGGGTTACTACGACGACTGGCGCCGTACCACCGAGGCCGCGCTCGCCGCCTGCCGCCGAGCCGGCGACCGTGCCGGTGCGGCGGAGATGACCCGGGGGCTCGGCACGTGCCTGATCGAGTACGACGACCTGGACGGCGCCCAGTCCACGCTGCGTGCCGCGCTCGCGGAGGCGGAGGAGATCGGCGACCGCGTCGGAGCCGCGATGGCACGCAAGTACGTCGGTTTCGTGCTGGGGCTGGTCTGCCGCTTCGACGAGGCGGAGGCACAGCTGCGGGTCGCCGTCGACCAGCTGCGGCTGGCCGGCAGCCACGCCAACGAGTCCGTGACGCTCACGAACCTCGGGTTCGTGCTGCGGCAGCGCGGCGACCTCGCTGGCGCGATCGACAGCATCCGCGCCGCGCTCGCCATCGCCGAGTCGTGCGGGGACCTGTTCGCGCAGGCGTACGCCACCCGGGGCCTCGCCGGAGCACAGCTGGACTCCGGACAGGTACGCGACGGCGAACGCTCGGCACGGCGCTCGGTGGCACTGTTCGAACAAATCGGCGACCCGATCGGCGCCGCGCAGAGCCTGCGAGCCCTCGGCGAGGCACTGGCGACCGACCCCCACCGCGCCGCCGAGGCCCACGAGGTGCTCACCTCCGCCGCGACGATCTTCCAGGACCGGGGCTTCGCCTGGGGGCTCGCGCTGGTCGAGCTCTGCCTCGGTGAGCTGGAGGTGCGCCGCCGTGTGCCCGGTGCGGCCGACCGCCTCGAGCGCACCCTGCGGTTCTGGACGAACGAGAACATCCCGCTGCTACGGGCACGTACGCTCGTCGCGCTCGGCACCGCGGCGGAGCAGACCGGCGACCCCGCGGCACAGGACCTGCTGCTGCGGGCATACCGCCTCTACGAGGAGCTGAACGCACCCCAGACGGCTGAGCTCGCCGAACGCCTCGGGATCGTCCGGAAGTCCACGGCTGGACTGTGAGCCTGTTAGAGCGCCAGCTCCATCAGCCGCACGTGGTAGGGGTCCCAGCGCGACATCGCGAAGTGCAGTACCGAGCTGCCTGCGCTGTCCGGGTGCAGGAACGCGCCGTACAGGCCGGGGTGCTGGACGCCGTCCGCGACGGCCTGTCCCGCGGTCCACGGCCCGGTCGGTGCGGGCGCGGTGCGCAGCACGATCGCCGCACGGTGCTCGTCGAGGTGCAGCGCGACCCACTGGCGCGTCACGGTGTTGTACTGCACCGACAGCTCGCCGACCGGGCCGCTCATGACCGGCACCGCAGTGTCGATGGCCGTTCCGCCCTCCCAGGCGGTCCCCGTCCAGTACTCGTACGCGGCCGGCCGGCTCACGGCGTCCTCGACCACCCTGGCCACCCGCGCGTCGCCGAGCCGGCCGTCGGGAGTGCCGAACAGGTAGACGTGGCCGCGATGGCGCGCCATCGCGCCGAGTTGGAAGCCGCTGCCGCCGCCCTGGTTCGCCCACCGGGCGGAGGTCGGCTTCGTCCAGGTCCGGCCGCCGTCGTCGGAGATGGCCAGCCCGGCGTAGTTGGTCGTCCACTCACCGCCGGTGCCCCAGGACCGCACGGACATGTAGTGGATGCAGTCGAGGCCGCCGGAGGAGATCGCGGCCGTGGGAATCACCGTCACCTCGGGCACGTCCGGGTCGGCGGCCAGGATCTGCGCGGCGTGCCGGGGACGGTCGGTGACCATCGAGTCGATGCGCAGCCCGTCGGAGAGCCTGCGGTCGTTCGAGTGGGCGAGCGTGTTGTACCGCCAGTCCGCCGTCTCCGGGCCGGCGCCGTGCCCGCCCCACCCCTCGCCGTAGGTGTCGCCGAACGCGATGGCGACGCGGCCCCTGCTGTCCCGCCACATCACGCCGAGGTCCGTGGCGTGCACGGCGAACCGCGTCGCGGTGCGGTTGACGTCACCCGCGCCCTGTCCCGCGATGAGCCCGACCACCCGCGCCTGTGCCATGAGTACCAGCATCGCCGGGACGGCCGGTGCGTGGAAGGTCAGCGGCGGCGCTTCTTCAGGTACACGGCCAGTTCGTCGTAGGCGCCGGACTCGTTGCCGTAGAGGGCGTAGTTGCGTGCGGTCTCCAGCCAGTCGCCGATGCTCGGGCGCACCGAGCGCGCGGAGTCCTCCAGGTGCTGCTGGTTGATGGGCCGGAGCTGGCCGCTGGTCATCGACAGCTCCATCGCCAGCTCGGTGCTCTGCTCGCAGATGAGTGCGAGGTCGGCGCCGGACATGCCCTCGGTGGTCTTGGCGATCCTGCTGAGGTTGAGCCGTTCCACGGGCTTGCCGCGCAGGTGGAAGCCGAGGATCGCCTCGCGGGCGGCCTGGTCCGGCGGGGGCACCAGGACGGTCCGGTCGAAGCGGCCGGGCCGCAACAGTGCGGAGTCGATGTCCCACGGGTGGTTGCTCGCGGCCAGGACGAACACGCCCTCGTTGTCGGTGCTGGCGCCGTCGAGCTCGGCCAGCATCTGGTTCACCACGCCACGCATGGACGAACCGCCGCCGCGGAGATGGGACCGCTTCTGGCCGAGCGCGTCCATCTCGTCGAAGAACAGCAGGCACGGACGGTTGCGGCGGGCCGTGTCGAAGATGGCGCGCAGGTTGCGTTCGCTGCTGCCGATCCACATGTCCAGGACGTCGCTGAGCCCGATCTCGTAGAAGCTGGCGCCCAGCTCGCCGGCCAGGGCACGCGCGATGAGCGTCTTGCCGCAGCCGGGCGGCCCCCACAGCAGCAGCCCGCCCCGCAGCGACTTGCCGAACCGCAGGCGCAGCTCGGGGTTGCGCAGCGGCGACAGGAACGACAGGTGCAGCCGCTTCTTGACCTCCTCGAGACCACCGACGTCCGCGAGGGTGATCCCGGCGGTGGCCATGGTGCCGATGGTGGGTTCGGCGACCGCCTCGGTGCCGGTCCACTGCCCGAGTAGCTCGTCGGCCGTGTCGGGGATCTCCGTGTCGGGCACCATGCCGTCGGACGTCGCGGCGGCACGCAGCGGGGTGGGCTCCGCCGGGTCGAGTGCGTCCGCCAGCCTGGCGTAGGACGCCGCCCTCGCCTCGTCACCCGTCGCGCGGGCGGCGGCGGCCGCGATCCGCAGTGCGGTGAGGTTGTCCGGTTCGACGCCGAGCACGGTGGTGGCGTGGGTGAGTGCCTCGGCGGCCCGGCCGGCGTCCAGCAGCAGCTGTGCGACGTGGATCCGCACGGGACGGTTGTCTGGGTCGGCGGCGAGCGCGTCCAGCAGCGCCTGGATCACCGGATCATGCGTCACGCGCGGAACGGTACCGGAACGGGGTTTCGTTGTTGACCGGGATCTTTGCCGTCCCTACGGTATGCCGGACGACTGGGGCGTGGAGAGTTGGGTTGATGGACGAGGTTGTGCGGACCGCCACACAGCGTGGCATGGCGTTGCTCGATATCGGCAGAGCCAGGGAAGCCGAGCAGCACCTGCGCACGGCGCTGGCGGAGGAACCCGGCAACCCCGTGGTGCTCACGCTGCTCGCGGACGCGCAGCTGCGGCAGCAGCGGTACGACCTGGCCGAGGAGACCACCCGCTCCGCGCTCGCCGCCGACCCGGAGTACGTGCCGGCGTACTCCATCCTCACCGCGGCGCTGGTCGGGCTCGAGCGGTTCCCGGACGCACTCGCCACGGTTCGGCGGGGCCTCGCGCTCGCCCCGGAGTTCTCCGTGCTGCACCTGCAGGAGGCGGGTGTCCTGATCGGACAGAAGCGGCCGACGGACGCGCTGGCGAGCATCGAGCGGGCCTGCCGGCTCGACCCGGAGAACTCCTCGGCCTCGGCGCTGCGGGCCGGTGTCCTGTGTGACCTCCGCAGGTACGACGAAGCGGACGCCGCGGTGGACGAGGCGCTGCGCCTCGACCCGGAAAGCGCCGAGGCACACCGCGTCCGTGGGGTGATCGCGCTGCACCGGGGCGGCGGCAGGTCCGCCGTGCGTGCCCACCGCGACGCGCTTCGGTTGGACCCCACCGACACGCACAGTCGTGAGGGCCTGTCCATGGCGCTCAAGACACGCAACCCCCTGTACGCCTGGCTGTTGCGGTTCAGCCTGTGGCTGGACAGGCTGCCCAGGGTGGCGCGTATCGGGGTGCTGCTGGCGCCGTTCGTGCTGACCCGGGTGCTGCGGCCGGTCGAGGACCAGCTGTGGGCCAAGATCCTGATCATCGTGGTGACCGCGCTGGTGCTGCTGAGCTGGACGCTGGAGCCGCTGATGAACTGCGTGCTGCTGCTCGGCCGCGACCGTCGCCTGCTGACCGTGGAGGCCAAGCGGGCCACCTACGGGTTCCTGGCCTTCCTCGCGGGCGGGGTGGTCTGCGCCGTGGTCTCCCAGAACACCGGGCCCGCGCAGCTGTTGCCGATCGCCTTCGGGCTCGGGCTCTGGGCGATGGCGACCGGCTCGACGCACCTGATCTCGGCGGGTCACCGCAGGATCGTCTGGTTCGGCGCCGCGGCCGCCGTCCTCCTCGGTGCGATGGCGGTGGTGGCGCTCCTGGTCGGCGCCCCCGGCGCGACGTTCGCCGTGGCGCTCGTCCTCATCAGCGGCATCGCCGCCGTCTGGTTCACCGGCTTCGCCAGCTAACGGGCCGGCGTCATGCGTTGTGTGCCGACGACCGACAGCAGCCGCAGCGCCTCCTCGGACGGTGAGCCGGGGTCGGCGGTGTAGATCACGACCTGCTGGTCCCGGTCGGTGATGTCGAGGACGTCGCAGTTGACGGTGACCGGGCCGACGAGCGGGTGCTGGAACGTCTTGCACATGGAGTGCTTGCCGGCGACGTCGTGGGAGTCCCACAGCCGGGCGAACTCCGCGCTTCCGGCGAGCAGCTCGGCCACCAGTTCGGCCAGCTCGGGATCGCCGGGGTAGCGGGCGGCGGTGGCACGCAGGTGCCGGGTCGCGGTGCGGGCGAACGTGTCCGCGTCCGACACCCCGTACAGCCTGAGTCCGTTCGGGTGTGGCCCGAGGAAGACGCGGCGCACGAGGTTGCGGTCGCGGCGCGGCACGGCCGAGAAGTCCTCCATGAGCGCGGCCGCGAGATCGTTCCAGGCGATCACCTCGTGCGTGGCGGACGTCACGATCGCGGCGGCCTGCGGCAGCCGGCGCAGCAGGTCGAGGATGCTCTGCCGCACGATGCGCGACGGCGTGGCCGGGGTGCCCTGCGGTGCGCCGGCGAGGTGGTGGAGGTGGTCGCGCTCGGCGTCCGACAGGCGCAGGGCTCTGGCGAGGCCGGCCAGCACCTCCCGCGACGGGCGCGGGGCGCGGGCCTGCTCCAGCCGCGTGTAGTACTCGGTCGAGATGAACGCCAGCTGCGCCACCTCGTCGCGGCGCAGCCCCGGCGTGCGACGGCGCGTGCCGGCGGGGAGGCCCACGTCGGACGGGGTGATCCGCTCACGCCTGCTGCGCAGGAACGCGGCCAGCTCTTGTCTGTCCACAGCTCCATTGTGCGCGTTCCGCCCCGCGCAGCCAGGTATCGCCGGTACCTGGCTGCGCCCGGGGACTCGGCGCAGGCTCGAAGGCATGGACAACACATTGACCACCGCGGGCCTGCTGGCCGGCAAGGTCGCCTTCATCACCGGCGCCGGACGCGGCATCGGCGCCGCCGCGGCGCGGCTGTTCGCCAGTGAGGGCGCCAGGGTGCTGCTCGCGGCCAGGACGGAGGCCCAGCTGAAGGCGGTGACCGAGGAGGTCCGGTCGGCGGGTGGCACCGCGGAGTACGTGGTGTGCGACCTGGCCGACGCGGCGAGCGTGCGTGCCGCCGTCGACCGCGCCGTGGACCTGTACGGCCGGCTCGACGTCGCCTTCAACAACGGCGCGACGTTCGTGCCGCCCGGTCCGATGGACCTGGTGGAGGAGGCCGACTTCGACCACGTCTACGCGGTGAACCTCCGGGGCCCGTGGCTGGCCATGGTCGCCGAGGTCGCCGCGATCCGGGCGACGGCCGGGACGGGCGCGATCGTGAACAACTCCAGCGTCGGCAGCATGCGGGCCAACCCGGAGCTGCCGGCCTACGGCGCGATGAAGCGGGCGGTCAACAGCCTCACCGAGTCGGCCGCCGTCACCTACGGTCCGGAAGGCATCCGCGTGAACGCGATCGCCCCCGGCGGCACGGTGACCGAGATGATCCGCACCTGGGAAGCGGAGTCCCCCGGCCTCCTCGACCGGCTCACGACACTGACCCCGCTGCGGCGGGCGGCCGACCCGGACGAGATCGCCCAGGCCGCCGCCTGGTTGCTCAGCGACCGCGCCTCCTTCGTGACCGGCGCGATCCTCCGCGTCGACGGCGGCGCGCTGGTCTGACGTGGTGGGGCTAGCCGGAGTACGGCTCCTGGGGTTCGCCGGATGGTCGGGTGCGGGTCGCGCCCGTAGCGTCGGGTTCGTCCGAACACGACTCTGAGGGGGTTTGCCAATGATGGCAAGGAAATCAGCGCGACTGGTCGCCGGCTCGGTGGCTCTGGCGGTCGGCACCGCCTGTCTGGCGGCGGCGCCGGTCGCCGCAGAGCCGGGTCACGCCGAGGTACAGTCTATTGTGGACGGATATGTCGAGGCCGGGGTGCCCGGCGCCATGGTGTACGCCCAGGACCGGCGTGCGCGGTGGTCGGTCAGCGGCGGGACGCGTGAGCTGGGCACCGACCGGCCGATCCGCTCGTGGGACCGGGTGCGCGTGGCCAGCAACACCAAGACCTACGTCGCCGCCGTGGTGCTGCAGCTGGTCGGCGAGGACGAGGTGTCGCTGGACGCGCCGATCGAGCGTTACCTGCCGGGTGTGGTGCGGGGCAACGGTTACGACGGCAACACGATCACCGTGCGGCAGCTGCTGCAGCACACCAGCGGCGTGGCCGACTACGTGCAGGACGTGCTCGCCGACCCGAACGCGAACAACCACACGTGGCAGCCGGAGGAGCTGGTCGCGTTCGGGTTGAGCCACCCGCCGCTGTTCGCGCCGGGCACCGGCTGGGCGTACTCGAACACCGGCTACATCCTGCTCGGCATGCTGGTGGAAGCCGTGACGGGCAACGACGTCCGCGCCGAGGTCACCGACCGTCTCATCGAGCCGCTCGGCCTGCACCAGACCAGCTACCCCCGGCCCGGCGACAAGTCGATCCCGGGCCCGAACCCGCACGGCTACTTCGCACTGCCCGGCCAGCCGGTCACCGACTTCACCGAGCTGGAGCCCAGCCTGTCCGGCGCCGGCGGCTCCATGATCTCCACCGGCCCGGACATGACCCGCTTCGTGCGTGCCCTCCTGTCCGGCAAGGTCCTGAGCCGGGACCTGCTGGCCGAGATGCGCACGGTGATCCCCGCCGACGGCGGCGACTACGGCCTCGGCATCCGCGAGTACCCCCTCCCGTGCGGCGGGGTGGCCTGGGGCCACGGCGGCAACATCCCGGGCTTCGACACCTTCACCGCGGTCACCAAGGACGGCCGCTCGGCGTTCGCCGTGACCAACGGCCGCAAGACCGACGGCACCCCGGCCAACCTGCGGGAGGCCGTCGAGACGGCCCTGTGCGAGTAGGAGATGGCAGCG
>WUUC01222377.1_pt1 | contig 11200 bp, 8 predicted proteins | sample 6278441 | NCBI WGS metagenome assembly WUUC01 (sample SAMN13675441, study PRJNA597444) | soil metagenome | isolation source: soil | place: USA: Washington | collected 2017-10 | reverse complement strand
CCAAGGTTGCACGGCTTGACGATCACCGGCCACCCGAACGAGGCCTCCACTTGCGCCGGCAGCTCGGTCAACCAGGCGTGGCCGCGATCGAGCACCGCCCGTTCGCAGGAGAGCCAGGGCACCACCGGTACGCCGGCATGCAGCGCCACGATCTTGGTGATCCGCTTGTTCATGCCGGCGGCCGAGGCCAGCACCCCGCCGCCGACATAGGCACACCCGCCGAGTTCGAGCAGCCCCTGGATGCAGCCGTCTTCGCCGAACGTGCCGTGCAGCACCGGCACGAAGACGTCGACGCTGACCGGCCTGGTCAGCGCCCCGGCCGCGCCGCCGCCGGCCGCGACCAGCATCGAACTGCCGAAGCCCGGCGACAGCATCACCTCGGTCAGGCGGGCTCGATCCGGGCCGCCGGCCTTGAACGCCGCCGCATGCCAGAGATCGTCACCGATCCACCAGCGGCTGGAATGATCGATGTACACCGGCATCGGCGCGAACGCGTCGGGGTCGATCGCGTGAAGAATCTGCAGCCCGCTGACTACGGATACGTCGTGCTCGAGCGAGCGGCCTCCGAACAGGACCGCCAGCGTGCGCTTGGACGGCATGCCCGTGTCGCTCATGACGCCTTTGCCTCTGGCGCCGCGGCCTTCCAGAACAACCCGGCCGAGCGCTCATAGAGATCGGGCAGGTCGTTTTCGAGGATCACCGCGTCGCCGGCGGTCAGGGTTTCCTGCAGCCAGCTGAAGGCTGCCGCCCGGTTCGGCACCGTCACCAGCCGCTCCCGGCGCCCCGCGTCATCGAAGCCGGCGGCGAAGGCGTCCCGGTTGGTGTCCGAGACCACCACCGTCGTGTCGCAGACCATCGCGGCTTCGGCGGCGAGGGCCCGGTTCACCGCCGGCTGCGCCGCGCCAAGCTCGATCACCCCCGGGGTGACCAGGAACCGTCGTGAGGCCGGCAACGCCGCCGCGACCTCCAGCGCCGCCCGGAACCCGAACTGGTTCGAGTTATACGCGTCGCGGATCCAGATGATGCCCCGCTCTTCGACCACCTCCAGGCGGTTCGACACCGGCTTGAGCGTGCGGAGCGCGGCGACGATCACGTCCGGATCCATGCCGAGCGCCGCCGCCAGCGTGAACGCCCCCGCCAGGTTGAGGATGATCGGCCGTCCGAGCAGCGGCGTCGTACAGTGATGGACCCGGTCTCCGGTGCGCAGCACGAAGGTCGTCCCCTGCCGCGTAAACGCGATCGCTTCGACCCGGGTGTCGAGCTGTTCCGGCGATCGTTCGCCGTACAGCAGTACCCGTCGATCGGGAAATCCCCTGGCGATCCGCAGCGCCCCGGCACTGTCGGCGTTGACCACCAGAATGCCGCCGGGCGGCACCGCCTCGGCCAGCTCGCTCTTGGCACGCACGATCTCGTCCAGCGATCCGAACCGTTCGAGGTGCATGTCGCCGACGGCGGTAATCAGTCCGGCCGACGGCGGCGTCAGCTCGCACAATCGCCTTATCGATCCCCGCTGGAAGGCCCCCATCTCGACCACCATGAAACGGTGGCCGAATACCAGCTCGTCGCGGATGTGACGGGTCACCCCCATCAGGGTGTTGATGCTGCCGCTCGCGGCGAGGGTCGGGGCGTCGAACTGGAGGATGTGACCGAGCATCCCCTTCGAGCTGCTCTTGCCGTAACTGCCGGTGATGCCGACGATCTGCGGACTGATGGCGCGGACCTTCCGCCTGGCGTCAGCCTCGAACTGCCGCTGCACGAAGCGTTCGTATGGGGTCAGCACCAGGTTGGCGAGGATCAGCACCAGCGGGAAGGCGGCAAACACGATCGCCGAGGCGATCAGCGGCGCCTGCAGCTCGCGGGCGGAGTACGCCGCCGCCAGCAGCATCCACAGCGCGGTCGCGAAGACGATGCCCACCGCCAGGACCCGGCGGGCGCGCCAGGTGAGGCGAAGCGTGATCTTTCCCGAGCGGCGCGGGTCCGGCTGGGCCAAGGCGAGGAGCACCGACCCGATCACGAATACCACCGCCATCGCCTGCGGCGCGGCGACGACGAGAAACGCGCACACCAGCGCCAGCCAGAACGCCGGATCGGTCAGCGAGCGGATGTTGGCCCACCGCAGGAAGCGCAGGTGCTCGTACCCTTCCTGCTGGAAATAGCGGAGATAGGCCAGCTCGCGCCGCCACACCAGAAAGGTATGGGCGGCCGCGATCGCCGGAACCCAGGGCCAGAAGTTACGCATGCAGGTGTGCGGCGGCCCACTGGCGGATCTTGTAACCGCACAGATGCGCGCCAGTGCCGGTGTAGAGAAAGTGATCCTTGTGCGGCAGCCACTCGAGCGTCGCCCGCCCGCCCATCAGCTCGTTGTAGCGTCGCCCCAGCCACGGCGGCGTCTCCGCATCGTCGGTGCCCCAGAGGAGGAGGGTGGGGCAGGCAACGGCGCTGGCGCTCTCGGTGAGATCCTCGTTCACGACTTTGACGAACACCGGCCGCAGCACGCCGGCATTCAGATAGTCCTTCGATGCGTACCGGCGCGTATGCCAGTCGATCGGCTTCTGCCCGGTGATCGGCCGGGCCGCAATCAGCAACCGGCGAAGCCAGCGGATCCCCATGCGGCGCAGCTGTCCTCGCGAGAACGACGGCCGCGGCAGGCCCGGCACTCCCATCATCACCAGCCCGACGATCGGCGACAGACGACGGGCGGCGAGGCGGACGCTGACGCGCCCGCCGAACGAGTGTCCCACCAGGATGACCCGGCCGGGCAGCCGATCCAGCACGAACTGCTGCACGAGGTCGGTGTAGTCGATGGTGTTCCAGGTGGACGGAGGCGGCGGCGCCTCGCCGAAGCCTGGCAGATCGAGGAGATGAACCTGATGGGTGTGCTGGAACAGGGTGCCGATGCCGCGGAGGCTGTCGCGATTGGCGCCCCACCCGTGCAGAAACACGATGTGGTTCGACGTGGCGATGCCTGACACCTCGTCGATCAGCGTGCCTCCGTTGTGCTCGAAGTGTTCGATAGCGGTCAGTCTACCATGCCGCTTTTCAACCGTTGCGTCGACACGATGCCCTTCGCCTCCAGTGCCGTCCAGAGCCGGTCGACGCTGGCGTCCACCGATTCGGCGTCGGTGGCAATCTCCACCTCGGGGTGGGCAGGCGGTTCGTACGGATCCGAGATGCCGGTGAAATGCGCGATCTCCCCCGCCAGCGCCCGCTTGTAGAGACCCTTGACATCGCGTTCGACGAGCGACGCCAGCCTCGGATTGACGAATGCCTCGATGAACGGGATGCCTTCGGCCACGGTCAGGGCGCGGATTTCATCGCGGGTCGACGCATAGGGAGAAATGGCCGCGGTGATGACGAACACCCCATGGCGGGCGAGCAGCCTGGCGACGAACCCGATGCGATGCACGTTGATGTCGCGGTCTTCTTTGGTGAAGCCGAGCCCTTTCGACAGATGGGTCCGGACCTCGTCGCCGTCGAGAATCTCCACCGGACGGAAGGCGCGGACACGCGCGCCGAGCGCGTTCGCCAGCGTGCTCTTCCCGCCGCCTGACAAGCCTGTGAACCACAGAATCGCTCCACTCATTTGTTATGTACTCTCGGTCCAGGAAGGCAGGTGGGGCAGGTCGGCCGGGTGGGGCAGGTAAACGCAATCACAGCACCTAGCGTCCTGGCCATCCTATCAAGCGTCCTTCCCTACCTGGCCTACCAGCCTGGCCCGCCCCACCCGCCTATGTGATCGGCCGCAGATGGAGGCCGCATTCCTTCTTCTCGCGCCCGCGCCATCGGCCGGCGCGCGGGTCCTCGCCGGGCGCCACCGCCGACGTGCAGGGCTGGCAGCCGATGCTCGGGTAGCCCCGATCGTGGAGCAGGTTGTACGGCACCCGGTGATCGTGGACGTACGCCTTGACGTCATCGAACGTCCAGCGCACCAGCGGGTTGACCTTGACCAGGCCGAACTTGCCGTCCCACCCGACCACCGGCGCGTCGGCGCGATCGGGCGTCTGATCGCGGCGAATCGCGCTCACCCAGGCGTCGAAGCCGGTCAGCGTGCGGCGCAGCGGCTGCATCTTCCGCATTTCGCAGCAGTAGTCCGGGTCGCTGCCCCAGAGCTCGGGCCCCGACAGCACCGCCTGCTCCTCGACCGTGTGTTCGGGGCGGACCGCTCGGATCGTCACCTGATAGCGGTCCTCCAGCTGGCGCCACAAATCGTAGGTCTCAGGAAACAGCAGCCCGGTGTCGAGGGTGAACAGATCGATCGGCAGCCCCCCGCGCGCGATCAGGTCGATCAGCACGCAGCCCTCCATGCCGAACCCGGTCGCGAAGGTAAGGCGGGGCGCGTAGCGATCGGCCGCCCAGCTGAGGATGCGTTCGGCCGTTTGTCCTTCGAGCTCGCGAGAAATGCCCGACAGTTCCTCGTTGGAAGGGCGCTGCCGATCCCCTGCTGGAGCGGGTCCCGCCGTCAGCGGTCCGTTCACGACAACAGGTCCTCGAGTGCCTTCTTCACGCCTTCGATGGCTTCCGCTTCGGTCGAGGCGCTGCGGGCAATCCGCGCCAGCCGCTCCGCCGCGCTCGGCTTGGTCACGATGTGCGACCGCTCACGGATCGGATCGGTGATCATCCCGGCGCCGGCGGTGAAGTTCGTCGATCGATCGATGAGGATGAAGCTCCCGGTGAATCGATTGTCGGTGTAACGGTCGAACACGATCGGACGGGTGGTCGAGACCGTCACCGATCCGATCTGGTTCAGAACCAGGCCATGATCGACTTCGGCGGTGACCGTCCGGGTGGTGTGCTTCATCAGGTAGACGCGGCCCGGGTCGAGCGGCCGTTCGTCCATCCACACGACCTCGGCCTTGAAGCGCTGACCGACCTCGACGTCGCCGACGGCGATCATATCGCCCCGGCTGATGTCGATCTCGTCGTCGAGCGTCAGGGTCACCGACATGCCGGCATGCGCGATGGAGAGCTCGCCGTCCCAGGTGACGATCCGCTTCACCCGGCTGGAGCGGCCGGACGGCCATACCGTCACGACATCACCGGGCTTGACCGCACCCGAGACGATCTGGCCGGCGTAACCGCGGAAGTCCTGATTCGGGCGCAGCACGAGCTGGACGGGCAGACGAAACGGCCGTCCAATCGCGTTCCGATCCACTTCGACCGTCTCGAGAAACTCGAGCAGCGAGGCGCCGTCGAACCACGGCGTGCGGTCGCTCCGCATGATCACGTTGTCGCCATGGAGAGCGCTCAACGGAATCGCGTGCAGTCTGGCGTCGGGCAGAATTCGATCGAACTCGTCGACGATATCCTCGAAGACGGTCCGGTCGAAATCGACCAGGTCCATCTTGTTGACGGCGAGGACGTAATCCTTGATCCCGAGCAGGCGGGCGATGTGCGCATGACGTCGCGACTGGGCCCGGACGCCGTTGCGGGCGTCGACCAGCAGGATGGCGACATCTGCCGTCGAGGCGCCCGTCGCCATGTTGCGGGTGTACTGCTCGTGCCCGGGCGTGTCGGCGAGGATGAATTTCCGCCGGGCGGTCGCGAAATAGCGGTAGGCGACGTCGATGGTGATGCCCTGCTCACGTTCGGCCTTCAGGCCGTCGGTGAACAGCGAGAAGTCGATCGGGCCGGCGGTGCGGTTCCGCGACGCCTTCTCGACCGACTGAACCTGATCTTCGTAGACCGATCGGGAGTCGTAGAGCAGCCGACCGATCAGCGTGCTCTTGCCATCGTCGACGCTGCCGGCCGTGCAGATCCGGAGCAATCCCGGCATCAGAAGTAGCCTTCGCGCTTCTTCAGCTCCATCGATCCATCCTGGTCGTGGTCGATGACCCGGAGCTGACGCTCGGAGTTCTTGGTCGCGATCAGCTCGGCAATGATCTTCGGCACGGTGTCGGCATCCGACCGCACCGCGCCGGTGCAGGGTGAGCAGCCGAGCGAGCGCATCCGGCACATCAGCCGCTGCGGCCGCTCGCCGGGCAGGAGCGGCACGAACGGCTGTTCCAGCGAAATCAGCGACTCGCCGCGGACGACCACTTCGCGCTCACGGGCGAAGTAGAGCGGCACCACCGGAATGTTTTCGGCGTGGATGTAGCTCCACACGTCGATCTCGGTCCAGTTCGAGAGCGGAAAGACGCGGATGCTCTCGCCGTTGTGGATGCGGCTGTTGAGCAGCTGCCAGAGCTCAGGGCGTTGGTTCTTGGGATCCCACTGGCCGCTGCTGTCGCGGAGCGAGAAGATCCGTTCCTTGGCCCGCGAGCGCTCTTCGTCACGGCGGGCACCGCCGAACGCGGCGTCGAAGCCGCCGGCCTCGAGCGCGTCCAACAGGGACTTGGTCTTGAGCGCACCGCAGCAACGCTGGGTGCCGACCAGGAACGGCTGGGTGCCTTCGGCGATCGCCTCGGTGTTGGTGTGGACAATCAGGCGCGCCCCGATTTCCTTGACGTAGTTGTCGCGGAACTCGATCATCTCGCGGAACTTGTAGGTGGTGTCGACGTGCAGGAGCGGAAACGGGATTGGCCCCGGGTAGAACGCCTTCTGCGCCAGGCGAAGCAGGACCGACGAGTCCTTGCCGATCGAATACAGCATCACCGGCCGCTCGAACTCGGCCACCACCTCGCGCATGATGTGGATGCTCTCGGCCTCGAGCGCCGCCAGGTGATCGTATCTGGCCGACGGCGCCCCTGGCAGTGCGTTGCCCAGGGGTGGGATGTGGGGTTGCGGCTGCTGTGCTGCGGCGATCGCCATAAGTTTTACCGACCGTCAAAGAAAAAGGCCCGGGGAATGTCCCCGGGCCTTCGGTCTGATGCTCAGTTCGTGGTGATTCGATGAAGTGCGTTTATGGGAGCCAGACCGGCAGCGCGAAGACCTCGGTGGTCTTGGTACAACAACACGCGCAGCAGCGGGCAGCGGCCATTAACGTCTAGATATGTATCAATTTTCGCCCGGCAAGTCAAATACTTCAAAGGCTGCGGGCGTCGCCGGTCGACGCGTACGACGCCGCCGGGCCGCGATCCTCATTGCCGCGCCGGCCGAAAAAGCGCGACAACAGCCAGATGTCGATGATGATCACCGCCAGCAGCAACCCGTAGGCAGCGGATGATTCGACCACCGCGAGATCACGCAGCAGCTTCGACATTCCGAACGCGACCACCCAGGCGTCGAAACTCATGCAGATGCGCCGGAACGTCTCGGCGCGCATCCGCCGGATGATCTGCGCCCCAATCGGCACCCCGATCGCGACGCTCGGCACGATCCAGGGCACGAGACCGACACTCGTCGCCGTGAACAGTCCCGCGGACAGGTAGGCGATGCCCGTGAACGACGATTCGGCCAGCCGCACCAGCCCGAGCGCCGCCCGGAATTCCCGCTTGGCGAACCCCTGGTTGTTCAGGGCAATCGCGAGCGGCGGACCTGAGATGGTGGTGGTTGCGTAGAGCACCCCCACCCCGCCCCCGAACAGCAGGCCAGCCGTCCGCTCGGCCTGGACGGGACGGCGCCACCCGGCGGCCTGCAGCAGGATCAACGGCAGCAGCACGGCGTAGGTGTAGAACTTGAGCCAGTCGGGGTTCAATCGCGACACCAGCAGCGTCCCGGCGATGACCCCGGGGACCAGGCCGACGATCATCGGGAACACCCGCCGCCACACCGCCGGAACGGCGTCGCGATTCACCCACAGGACGTAGGCGTTGAGCGGCACCTCGATCAGGACCAGGGCCGGATTCAGCACGCGGTTCGACAGGAACAGCAGCGCGAGCGGTACAGTGATCGAGGAGAAGCCGTAGCCGAGCGCGCCGTTCACCGTCGCGGCGAGCAGCGTGATCAGCCCGACGGCAATCAGGGCGTCCGTCGTCATAGTGAAGTTCCTCGAATCACGCCACGACCTGGGCCTGGATCGCGATCACGCTCATCCGGCCTGGCACTGCTGCGACAGCGGTCGGGAGAACTCTCAAAGCACATTCGTTCCTGCGGTGCGTACAAAGAAAAAGGCCCGGCGGCTTCAGCGCATCCGGGCCTTGTGACTCCAGGTGTGTTCGGGCTTTTACGAGGTCGAACGAACATGCACGAGGATGGCGCGGAGGCGGGATTCCCCCCGACAACAACATGCCCCCCCGAAAACTGCAATAGCCATTCGAACGACCTTTTTTACTTGAGTCGCACCGGCGCTGTCAAACCTTGGCACGGGCAGGGACGAACAGCCAGACAGGCGCAACGAACGGCCGCCGACGCGGAAACCACACGGGTAATTGCGCGCCCGGCGGTCACGTCCGGCAGTAACATCGTGGGATATGCGCACTGCCCTGCTGCTGCTCCTCACCGCGAGCCTGGTTGCGCCGGGGTCGGCCCACGCCCAGGCGGCGCAACCGGCCGCCGCCCAGCCGATCAATCTTCAGGAGCCCATCCCCTTCGACGCGGCAGTCCGCAGCGGCACCCTGGCCAACGGCGTCCGATACATGGTGCGCCGGAACGATCGGCCGGCCCGGCGCCTCACCCTGCGCCTGGCGGTGAAGGCGGGATCGCTGTTCGAGGCGGACGATCAGCAAGGACTGGCTCACCTCATCGAGCACATGGCCTTCAACGGCAGCGAACACTTCAAGCCCGGCGAGCTGGTCTCGTACTTCGAATCAGTGGGGGCTCGCCTCGGGCCGCACGTCAACGCCTACACCAGCTTCGACGAGACGGTCTACATGCTCGACCTGCCGACCGACTCGAAGGAGGTGGTCGAGAAAGGGCTCAGCGCCCTCGCCGATTTCGGCGGCGGCCTGACCCTCGCGGCGGACCAGATCGACAAAGAACGCGGCGTGGTGGTCGAGGAATGGCGCGGGCGGCTCGGTGCCGGCACGCGGATCCAGCAGCAGCAGCTGCCGGTGCTGTATCGCGGCTCGCGCTACGCCGACCGCCTGCCGATCGGCAAACCCGACACCATTCGCACCGCCCCGGCGGCGCGGCTGCGGGCGTTCTACGACACCTGGTATCGTCCCGAGCGGATCGCGGTGATCGCCGTCGGCGACGTCGACCCGGCCGGGCTCGAGGCAGCGATTCGTACCGCGTTCGGCCGGCTGCGCGACCGCGCCCCGGCCGTTGCACCGCCGGACGGCACGGTGCCGCTCGATCGCGAATCCCTGGTCAGCGTCGTCTCGGACCCTGAGACGACCCAGAGCTCGGTTCAGCTCCTGCGGAAACGGCCGCGCGAAAGCGCCGGGCTGGTCGGCGACTATCGCCGCTCCCTGGTCGAAGCATTGTTCGAGCACATGCTGAACGAGCGATTCGGCGACCTGGCCCGCAAGCCCGACGCTCCGTTCCTTGGCGCCGCCGCGAACGGCAGCACCCTCGGCCCGAAGGTCGCCACCTTTGCGTTGAGCGCCCGCGTCCACGAGGGGCGCCTGCCACAAGCCTTGAGCGCCCTGGAAATCGAGGCCCGCCGCGTCAGCGAGCATGGCTTCACCGCGTCGGAGCTGGATCGCGCCAAGCTGTGGATGGCATCGTTCTACGAGCAGGCGCACAACGAGCGCGACAAGACCGAGAGCAGCCGCTACGCACAGGAGTACCTGAACCACTTCCTGGACGATGAGCCGTCGCCGGGAATCGACTACGAGTACACGCTGGTGCAACGGGTGTTGCCGGGGATCACGCTCGCCGACGTCACCGCGCTGGCCCGGGCCCGGCTCTCGGGTGACGGCCAGGTGGTCCTGGTGACGGCGCCGCAGAAAGAAGGCGTGCCGGTGCCGGCTGAAGCCGACATGAAGGCGGCGCTGGCGGCCGCCGCGAAGGTGGCGGTCACCCCGTGGGTCGACACCACCAGCACCAGGGCGCTGATGGAGAAGCTTCCCGCGCCGGCCGCGATCGAATCGCGCCGTGAGCTCACCGATCTCGGCATCACCATCGTCAAGTTCGCGAACGGCGTCGAGGCGTGGCTCAAGCCGACCGACTTCAAGAACGATCAGGTCCTGTTCACGATGTATGGGCCCGGTGGTGCCTCGATGTTCGGGCCCGAAGGATATCTCCAGGCACGATTCGCGACCGAATACGTCGAGCTCTCCGGAGTGGGCGGCTTCAAGGCCCAGGATCTGGAGAAGATGCTCGCCGGGCGGCGGGCCTCGGCCTCCCCGTTCGCGACCATGTCGACCCACGGCATCTCGGGCTCGGCAGCGCCGTCAGATCTCGAGACCGCACTGCAGCTTCTCTATCAGTCTTTCACCGCACCAGGCGACGACCCTGAAGCGTTCGCCTTGATGAAGCAGCAGATCGAGACCGCGGTCGCCAATCGCGGCCGCAGTCCCAATCAGGCCTTCAGCGAGAAGGTCACGCAGGTCACGACGTCGAATCACTACACGTCGCGGCCTCTCACCGCGGCCGACGTGGCGTCGCTCGATCGCGGCAGGATGCTCGAGGCCTACCGGAGCTGGTTCCGGAATGCGGCCGACTTCACCGTGTTCATGGTCGGGGCCTTCCAGGTGGACTCGGCGGTGCCGCTGCTCGCCCGCTACGTTGGATCATTGCCATCCGCCGGCGCCCCATCTTCGCAATACAAAGATGCCGGAGTGCGGTTCCCGGCGGGCATCGAGCGCGCCAGGGTGGAAAAAGGGCGCGAGCCCCGCAGCCAGACGATGATCGGGTTCTTCGCCGATCCGCCGTTCGATCCGATGGAACAGGAACGGGTGATTGCCGCGACCAGCGTCCTCGAGACCGTGCTGCGCGACTCGCTGCGTGAAGATCTCGGACAGACCTATAACGTGTCGGTCGACCTCGCGCAGTCGCCGCCAGAGCGCGGCGACGGCTACATCTCGGTCAGGTTCGGCGCCGCGCCGGAGAATATCGAGGCGATGACCACCCGGGTGCTCGAGGTCGTGAAACGGTTACAGTCGGAGGGGCCGACGGCGGAACTCGTGGCCAGCGCCAAAGAGGCCGCCCGCCGCGAATACGAAACCGCGCTGCGGCAGAACGGCTACTGGATCCGCCGCCTCCAGACCATTCACCTGATCAAGGGACAGCCATCGGACATCCTCACCCGGAACGATCGCATCGATGCGGTGACACCCGGCGCCGTGCAGGAGGTCCTGCAGAAGTATCTGCCCCTGGATCGATACGCGGTCGTGACCCTGGTGCCGGAACCCGTATCGCGCTGACGACGGTCACCAAGCCACACACCGCACACGGGGATCCCGGAGATCGTGGAGCCACCTATCACGGTGCGCGCCGT
>WUUC01017221.1_pt1 | contig 11201 bp, 11 predicted proteins | sample 6278441 | NCBI WGS metagenome assembly WUUC01 (sample SAMN13675441, study PRJNA597444) | soil metagenome | isolation source: soil | place: USA: Washington | collected 2017-10 | reverse complement strand
TAATTGACTTTGCAGCACGCTCTGTAATCCACAGAACATTATCTGGACCATAAATGATGTTGTGAGGTTCGCTAAAATTGGATGCAAGTAATCTTACCTGAAAGCCTTCCTGACTTGGTAAGCGTTGATTAACATTGCTTTGTTGGGTCACGTTTTGAGAATCAGTAGAATCATTCATTTCAAATGGTGCAGCAGCGGGGTCTTCCTGTGCGTATACTTTATTTAATGCGGAGAAGGAGGACGAATAATTAGTAAGAGTTGTTGGCATCATAGTTAACAGTAAAAGGCCAAAAGTGGCTGTTAGTATATTAGCTGATTTTATCATCGCCATGTCATACTGTAATGATAATAGTATTAATAATACAATAAAACTTACATATTCAAAGTATGAAAATTTTAGCTATACCTTGCCTTGCTTTATTTCTACATTCAGAAATGAAAAAGTATTTGGTCGGTGGCTTATCATGACTATGGTAATCCTCATCTGATATGTAAGGATTTATAACTTGTTATCTAAGTACCGAGTTATTTCTTTACTAATTCTTTTCCGTTTTGATCCACAATGGATTGAATAGTTCCAAATACTGGAAGTCCTTTGAAGTGGTCTTCAGTCTTTATAGGATCGATAGCAAGATTTAGTATATTTCCATTACGTATCGTTACATGCACATGAACGTCTTCCCATTGAATATTTTCATTTGTAGTTACGTTTGCAATACCCCTGAACATCGTAGAGTTATCCTTTACCAAAGCAATTTCTGAAGAAGGTTGTTCGGTCATCAAATCCACCTTAAGGGGATTTACAATCAACAGCGACATTCCCGTGACATTATTTAATTTTTCAATTGTGTGCTGATGTGCAGCAGTACCATCTACTCGAGTCATTTCTATGTCCACTGCAAAGTTCGTAAGGTTGCCATCATCAACATCAAATCTCCAATCTCCACCTAGTACCCATATTACATTCTCAGAAGAATTATTAGATTTACCTGTCAATGTATCTGAAACTAAACTGGATATTTGGCCTTGAGCTCTAAACGAATCAATAGCATTTCCTGTGGCGTTAGTGTCCTTATTTGGAGGACTTGTAGTATTGCTTGAATTTTGAGCAAAAACTTCTTGTTCTTGAAGACTTGAAATTAAAGATACAGATAGCAAAAATGTTAAAGCAGTAACAGCACTTAACATTGCAAAATTCACTCTTAAAGATTGAATACGATACATTTAGTTTCATGTATAAAATAATATATATAGATACACTTACCTTTAAAGGATTTACTACACTGGTATATAACTTAATTTATCAATCTGTTATCTGGTAATTGTTGTACCTTCAAAAAAATCACTTTTAGTAAATGAAATCCTCTCTATATCTAAATAATATAAGGTTTTACAAAATTATTAAGACATGATATTAGACCGATATTACTGGCTGTGGTCAGATTGTAAAAGTCATAGTTGGCCAAGTTAATCGTACATTTCTTATTCTTCATTGCGAGACACCATTTTCTTGCGCATATATGTTATTATTATAATATTGAGAAATTTGAATATTGATACAGCAGTGAAAGATTACTCTATTTACTCATAGAATAGTCACAGATGTGTGTCGGTTTGTATTAATATTTGTAAAGTGGCAGTATTAGTTATATACAATGTTCAATATATTCCTAAAATGACAACTAATCCTTCAGACGATCCAGTGCCTTATAGAAAGGATTTAAGAAAAAAAATAGAAATAGAAGACCCAGATTCCGAAAATGAAAAGGGTCAAAAAGAGTCTAATGCAAATGAGGACTAAAAAATTTAGACCAACTTACAATTTGACTGCTTTTTCCTAGTATAGTAATGTACAATCAATCTATAGAGTCCCTCTATAAATTAAAAAGGTGTTCTAATACGGTCAACCTAGAAAGCTCTACTTAACAGATAATTTTCAATATCTTTTTAATAATTTCTGCAAAATATCAAAGAAAATAGATGTTGCTTAAATATTTTTAGAATTACAAAGACTATAGAAAATGTTTTCGGTCACTTTTCCTTCAGGACGCAAAGTTGTACCCGCCCTAATCGTAGTAGATATGCAGAATGGTTTTGTGAGCAAAGGTGGGTCCTATGATAAATTAGGAATGAATACATCGAATTATAGAGAGATAATACCTCATATAAAAAAGTTAATTCGGTTCTGTAAGAACAAAGAAATTCCTATTTTTTATACTGAAGCAGTTAGAGAGGATAGCGGTATTGATCTTTTGACTAGAGTTCACAACTTTTTACCTAAATCAAGACAAGAACGACTCAAGTTTCCGATTTGTGTAAGAGGTACTTGGGATGGAGTCACGATTGACGAGTTAAAGCCCCAAGATGAAGATCACGTTGTTATAAAACGAAGAGATTCTGCTTTTCAAGATACAGAACTACGGGTTTGGCTTCAAAGTGAAGGCGTTAATCTGTTGTTATTTGTAGGAATCGATACATCAATTTGTGTAGAGACATCACTAAGAGACGGATTTAACTTAGGATATGATGTAATATTGATATCTGATGCCACAGCTTCAGGAAATAAGGAGCACTACAAAACCACATTAGAAAGAGTTTCTGATTACTATGGATTAGTAATGAACATACAAAGGTTTGAAAAAGCAATTGGTGATCTGGATAAAGTGAGAAAAAATGAGGTAGATTTGAACAAAGCATCCAATACAACATTAGATTCTTTTCTTAAAGAATTTAATTTACTTGATCCTAGAACTTTTGCTCTATCTAATCAGCCCTAAGGCATCGGAACAATGAATTTACTTTTTAGAACACTCATGTTGCCTCTTTAGCCAAACTATTGTTACAATCAAAGGTATAAATATTTGAGAAATTCTACTAGTATACAATAATACAATCCAATCATTATAGAAATATCTGTAAAGTACATATTGAGGAAAAAAAGTGTTTGGACGGTAAGGTCAATAAACTCAAACTCTACTTGTCTATATTGTCGGCTTTGGATAACTAATTATTGTAATTATTCTTAGGATAGAGAATGTTTATTTAAAAAGAGATTTTATAATGATACTAAATTAATAATAGTTATTATAGGAGTATCTCTAAAAAAAGAAAGAATAATCAAAGAATAATCAAATTAGGAGATAAGAGTTAAAATAGAGCAGATTAAAGTAGAGCCAAGTAGCCTTTGAGGAGGTATCAAAAGTTACCTTTAGTGAGTTCAAATATTTTAAATGAGAAATATTGAAAAAAAATATTTATTACGGTATTCCTATGCTAAAAAATTCTGGCTCATTGGTTGGATCATTAACACCATATACTCTTTTGGAATAATCGTCACCATAGACTACTTCAACGCTAAAGCCAGTTCCGACAGGAATTTCGTTTTGATTAATTTCAAATACCTTGATTACATTTTGTCCAGATGGAAAAGTGATATCATTTGCATTCATAGAAACACCAGCATTGTCTGATATAACATGGATAGAACCAATTAAATTAGTACTACCATTATTAAAAACATGAACATTTACTTTTAACAGTTCTGCTCTGGTGGTGTTGCCTGAACTTTGAGCTAGTGTTTCATTATTACCTAGGTCTAACGCAAGTGCAGACACCAAGAAAAAAGACAACACTGAGGATAATGTCAAGATCATTTTGTATCTAGAATCCATGGTCTTGATAGTTCAACTCACGGACCTATAAAAAACTTTTACTGTACAATATAGTTGCATACTTGTATTCTAATCTTGTTACTCATAATGTTGACATTTGAGAAGTATGCTATGAGGTGGAATTGAGAAAATATCTATGATCTACGGCAAGAAATTGCATTATTCGAAAACGCCAATTTTAAAAGACAGTAGAGAAAAATTATGGAAAATATCGTATAATAGAGCCTAATATGGATGCTAATGCGATAAGTATAACCATGTTTCTTTTAATGATCCTTTTTGCCTCCCATTGTTGTTGAAATCTCCTTGGTTTAATTTCTTTTATCAGAAATACCACAAGAAATCCAGTAATTAAACCGATAATATTTGATGCCAACACCAAGAATGAATTAATTGCGATATCCGCAGAGCCTGTGCCAAAACCTATACCCACTACAGCGGCTGGTGGGATTAATGCAACCGCTATTGCAACACCTGCAATTATCTCGCGTATAGATGTAAGCAAAGACAATCCACCTGATACTCCAAGTATTAGTGCTACAATTATCCAAAGAGCACGTGCACTAGTTCTTGATTGAATTTCATCGGTATTTTGAATTTCCATTACAAAGGATAAGCCAAATGCTATTGCAGAAGAAAGTAATATTGAAGATACGATCATTATAAAAAGAAATCGTACTGATTTTGCAGTCTCTTTACGTCTTCCTAGCGCGGTGTTTAATGCAATCGAAGAAATAGGTCCTATTAATGGAGAAATGAGCATGGACCCTATTATTACTGCTACACTATCTGTAATTAATCCTACTAATGATATAGTTGTAGCTAAAAGAGCCATCATATAGACATCATTCTTTTTGGAAAAGAAAGAGTCTGTTTTTGAAATAAGTTCTTCTATGGGTTTTTTATTGTTTATACTAGTTTTCCTTATCTTTTCTTTGATAGAAGAATCGAGTGCGGAATTAAAGAAATTTTCATGGCTAGTGTCATTTTTTCTTGAACTACCTTCTTCAATTTGGTTAATATTATCATCATTATTTTCTCCTGTATTATTCAGATTGGGAACCTTTTTTTCTATATTATCAATTTTTCTATTAGGTTGATGATTATATTTATTCTTCCGGTTGTTATTTTTACTATTAATAGTAATACTGCCATCATCTATAAAAGTTTGATATTTTTCTAAATAATCAGATATTGTGGATTCTGTTTTATAATGATTTATGATGCTATTTTTTTCACTATTGTCTAATTTTTCTTCGAGTGTTTCTATAAGAATTCCCACAAGACCTTCAGGTGCTGTAATTATATACAATAAATATTGTATTCTATTGGATTCAACTTCTGTTCTTATATAAGGAATCTTAAAATCTGCGAGGATTTTTTCGATTTCATCTGATTGGTAAGGAGACACAATTACCTCTAATTTTTCCAATATTGTAATAGAACACCCTCTATCTTTTAATGATTGAATTCACTTGAATAATTATCTAAGAAGAGAGATTAATAGATAAAATGTTTATATAATCAACTAAACAATAAAAATAAAATCTAGAGCATATAATTGATTGTATCATGCAATAGAAGAATTTTCAATTACTTTTTAATTACAACGCCAATTTGACCATTGGACTCTAGATATGAGGTATTTATCTCCGAAGCTGCTGTTATACCCTTAAGTCGCATTTGAGCCTCAAATTCATTTCTATCAATTTTAGGCTTCTTCAACGCATCTTCATCTAGAATCCCTCCATTTACCAATAAAATAGGTTTCGGCTCTACAAATTTTTTAAATCTAGTATATTTTGTTGTTAAAAAGTATCCCGCCTTATTAAAGCACGAAATATCTACAGTTGTATATTAGGTCTGTCACACTGCCGCTTATCCTGGTGCTTAGTTCTTTGCCGCTGATAGGTATCATCATCATAAAGCGACAAATACCAGGATTGGAGCTAATATTTTACCTGCCAATAACAATGAACAACACTGACAGGGTCTTGATCATTATGCTATAGCATTACCTAATATTAATAACGAAGAAATTAGAAAATTGAGTAATAGTTTTGTTAAACTTAGAATAGGTATTGATGATAATATAGCAGATGCTGATAGGCAACATCATGATAATACACTCTACATTTATGACAGACGGAATAAAAATACAATTTAATTTTATTGAATTCAGTGATGGTAGAATTCAATTTTTTTTCAAATAAAAGATAGAAATGAATTCTGATAAGACTCGATACAAGATCATGAAATTATTTATGTAAATGAATCAAACATTGAACTTTTGAACCATCATATAGAAACAACTGTAAGAACCGCGATAGTGGGAATTTCAGATAGGCAATTTGGTAATCATATAACACCTTAATTATTTGGTTCCTATAATCCATATCCTTGTATTCAAAAATCACAAAATAAGTCTGGGTTATATTAGGACATCCAATCCATTACATTGCCTTTTTATTTATTGTTCGTATGAAATCATCCTAATCGTATATAGAAAATGAATCTTGAATGCCATGTTATGTTATATATAATCTCAGATTTGGCGATTATAACGCTGTTGAGATGTAGATATAAACATATATCATAGTAAGATTTCAAAATCTTACGATATGACGGTATGTTTAATCTAAGAGATCGAAAAAGATTGAGAAAAAATTAGTTGTTGATCGAGACGTCAAAACTTCAAACTACTTCTTGATTTTCAAATGTCAATACAATGCTTATTGGTATTGTACCATATCCAATGCCAATTCCAATCTTGTAATTTCGTCTCTTAATGTTATTTCTTCGCTTTTATCCTTCTTTGAATGCTTTAGCAGCCTTTTGCATGCTTGAATTTGCGCTAATAATAGTTCTCCTTTATTTAAACATAAACCATGAGCAGATTCTATAAACCGATAGGATACATTTTTACCATTTTCCTTACATCCAGATGTTTTTGCTTCTACCAGATAGGATATTTCATTTTCAATGATATTCATGTAAGTATTACACTATGTTCTAATAAGCAAAAATGCTATATAAATATAGTAGAAAATCATTTTGACTGTAGTTATCTATATAACTATAGCGATCAACTCATTTTCTAAAATTATTAATATTTCACACCGATTTTCTTCATGATGCCTCTAATAGATATTAAATAGTCATCTGTACTCAACCGATTGTTCAGAGCATCAGTTACGCTTAAAGTAAGTGAAATGGTTGAAAGTAACACATCTTTCATAGCCTCTATGCTCGTATGCTTAGCTTCCCTTTTAAGATATTCATTTAAACTCTCAGAATAATTCCTAACAATAAATAACTTTAACCTCCGCTCTAATTCGAAATATGTAATTGTAACCAAATCTGATCCATTTTCAGATGATGATTTATCCTGCAAATATGCTTCTATGTCTGGAAATACTATCTTTATAAGGTCATCTACACTGTCAAACTTTAATATCGCAAATGGCATTTGTAAGGTGATTGAACTTTCCGTATTAATGCAGCTACTGTGTTAATATAATATAAGTATTATACAGCGACTATAGTTTTATCGTTATTAGTAATAATTTCTCCTTTGATTATAACGATCCCTAACTTTCAACATGCTGCTGCACAGAATACATCCGGTCATATTAGTTGCATATCAATTGAAGGCAATACAACATCCGTAGCTGGCCCTTCACCATCTGAAAATGTAATTTCAGGCGCAACCAAGGAAATGGCAGCTGGCTTTTCCAATATTACAGACGCAGAGAAATCTACAGGTAGTAATCGGGCTATATTTCTGAATAATACAGATATAGGTAATCCAGGTCTTATGCTTGCTGAAGGACTAGAAAAATACAATTAGGTAATAAGATTTCAGGCCAGCAGGACACAATTATGGAAGGCTCCATATTAAATAATATAACTGATGTTTGCTGGCAAAAATAGATTGGCTAGTCCAATATTTTTATTTTAAGCTATAGGCGATATTAAGAAATTAAACATAATAACTTGTAAATTTAAATTTAAATTTTAATTTGAATCGAAAAAAGGTTTAATATAAGAGGAAAATTATCTAAAGAAGTTCGTTTATAATCCTTGTATTAGCAGCGACGATCAGGACAACTGCATCTTTAAATTATTTGTTAATATTTACTAAATGATGAAATCATATAATCTAATTAAAATTAAAATATATTCTGAATCCATGATATGTACAATTGTAGTTGCATTGGCTTTTCTATCGTTTAATTTTATCGGAAGTAACTACTTTGAAGACGAAAATAGCATAATCCTTGCTTTTGCACAACAACCACTATCAGATTCGGCTATCGAAAATAATGGCATTATTAAGGCAAATATAAATAACGATACTTTATCCCTCAATAAAGACTCTGGAATTTCTGCGAACGATAGCTTAATCGAATTGTATGATAAAGTGGACCAATCGGTGGTTCAGGTAACTCATAATTCAGATACCCCTGGAGATTCTCGATTAGGTTCAGGATTTATCTACGATGAATTAGGACACATTATAACCAATTATCATGTAGTAAGCGGAAAGAACATTAATGAAAAATTTGATATAACGTTTATCGATGGTACTGCGTACGAAGCGGAGGTAATAGGGGTAGATCCTTTTGCTGAAATAGCAGTTTTAAAGATTTCATTACAAAACAATTCTCAAGTAAAGGAAAAATTGGTACCATTACCAATAGGCAACTTTTCTAAAGTGGATGTAGGACAAAGAATAGCTGCAGTAGGTAATCCGTTTGGCCTGTCAGCATCTATTACTGAAGGTATTGTTAGCGGATTGGGAAGATTACTACCCGCCTTGTCTCCAGATATGAGTCAAACGCCTCTAGTATTAGATACACCAGCCTTTTCCATTCCTAATATCATCCAAACAGATGCTGCAATAAATCCCGGGAATTCTGGTGGACCGCTATTAAACATGAATGGTGAAGTAATAGGAATCAATACTGCTATTTTTTCCTCTACAGGTGTATATTCAGGTGTGGGATTTGCCATTCCCTCTTATCTAATTCAACAGGTGGTGCCTGTCCTTATTACCACTGGTAGCTACCAGCATCCATATTTAGGAGTCTCAGGAATGGATGTAAATACAGATATTGCAGAAATAATGGGCCTCGAGAATACAACGGGGTTTCTGGTAATACAGGTTACATCCGGAAGTCCTGCAGAAAAGTCAGGAATTCGCGGCGGTTCCATCCTAACAGAAATTGATGGAAGAGAGATAGAATTAGGAGGAGATGTAATAATTGGAGTGGACGATAATCCCATACGAAAGATAGATGATCTGTTATCCTATTTGGAAAGAGAAAAGAAAGTTGGTGAGAAGATTACTCTTTCAGTCATAAGAAATGGCCAGGAACAACAAGTAGATATAACGTTGGCAGCAAGACCAACCCCACCGGCTTTAGGTATTGAAACTATACAAGGAATACAAGATAATAGACCGACATTAGGTATTACAGGAATTCAAGTTACTCCTGAGATCGCTTTGCAGATGAATGTACCTACCAACATTCTTGAGGGTGGAAAAGGCTTTTTGGTCATAGACATAATTAGGAACGGTTCAGCAGAAAACGCAGACATAAGAGGAGGTTATATATCGTCAAATATTGGCGGTGCTGAAATAGAGTTAGGCGGAGACATTATACTTGAGATTGACAACACCATAATCAAATCTGTAGAGGACATTAAAAAGGTTCTATCAACAAAGCAAATAGGGGATACAGTACAGGTTGAAATATACAGAGATAATGAAACATTAACTATACCTGTTACTCTAAAGAGTGAACCACAACGACAACAAGGATTGGGAGAGCCTGGGATACCTGGACAGTCACCAAGTATTCCTGGACAACCACCATCACCATTCCAACCCTTCAACCCATTTGATGATTCAGGAAGTGGTTTCTATGAACGATGTGTTCAGGTAGCTGGTAAGGAGATCTGTGATAGATTATTTGGAAGGTAGTATTAAGAAGTCCGATAACTTTTGTAATAATTTTCTAACTTTATGGTAATAATGCATTATAAATCTCCCAAGTAATAGGAATAGATTAATTTTATTTGCTATCCTTATCTTTGATTAAATTCGAGTCTTACTATCATGCATTTTATCAATCTAATACGATTACAACTACAATGTAGTTCTTCGAACTTAGCTAAATATATCGTCCATTCTGCAGTTCTTTTTTCAATGTTATAGACAGCGCATTATATGGCGATGTTCGTTTTCTTGGAAGAGTTATTGTATTACTTTTCTAGTCAAGTTATCTTTTTATTCTTAATGTTCTAGGTATAAAGATAGTCTTGTCAAAATATCCTTCATTTAACTCAACAAATAATAAAATTTCAAATATTCTGGTAGCAATAGATGGCTCCGAACATTCATTCAAAGCAGCAGAATATGCCATAGATTTAGCTAAATCTTTTGGAGCACAACTATATGCAGTTACTGTTACATATATTCCGGTGACAGATAGTCTATCACAAAAAGATGTAATAAATAAATCATTAATAGAAGATAATATGGACAATAATGATAGAAAAGATGCAGGAAAGTGGTTTGAAAACTTTACTCAAAATGCAAAAGAACACAATATCCAGTTAAAAACAGAATTAATTAACAGTACTAGACCTGTAGACTATGTAATTTTAGAGTATGCAGAAAGGCAAAAAATTGATCTAATTCTAGTTGGAACTAGAGGAAGAACAGGGTTTAAGAAATTATTGTTAGGAAGTATTGCATCTTCTATAGTAACATATGCTCACTGTCCTGTATTGGTTGTAAAATAATATTAAATAATATTAAAATTAAAGTCAATATCCAAAAATAAAGTCCAGAGAAATGATACTTTAATTATTCGGCTTGGTTCACTAATGCATTTTTAATTCACTACCATGATATCTACAAATAGATTCAACCAGTTTCTGGTGCGATTTAGAATACATATCCTTTAGCCATGGAAAATAATCATAGCAACTTTCTGTCCTGTCTTCAACGTGATGTATGGTCCTTTTGATTATACTTTTCTCATCGAAGGAATGAAATGATCGACGTCCAAGAACCTGCAAGCTTGGATGAGAATACCATTTACTTCCGCGTGTTGACACCGGATGATTACTTGATAAGTCCAGACCGGACAAAAACCTCCCTGCAAAAAACATAAATTATTTTTTATGATTAGATGGTGCGAGAATTTGTCTATTCCCGGTTGAATAGCAACCTAGAGCCAGTATAATCCCAAACCCCCCTTGATTGCCATTTTGTCCCTTATGAATTCGGAAATCCGAAGTCGATGAACCGCCAAGTAGTGGAAAAAAAGGAATTCTCATTTCCTTAGACTGATTTAAAGGCTTTTTAGTAAAATGCTACTTTAGTATTGGCATTCTCTATTTGCGAGTCACATTAATAAAAACAAACTACGACAAAGGGAATTACCATGTTACAGATATCACAGATGGAGATAATACGGTAGTAGCCGAAGACGTATTCACTCATGTAATGGTTGG
>WUUC01150983.1_pt1 | contig 11202 bp, 15 predicted proteins | sample 6278441 | NCBI WGS metagenome assembly WUUC01 (sample SAMN13675441, study PRJNA597444) | soil metagenome | isolation source: soil | place: USA: Washington | collected 2017-10 | reverse complement strand
GCTCAGCTGGTAGAGCAGTTGACTCTTAATCAATTGGTCGTAGGTTCGATCCCTACACGGCCCACCACTTCTTCCAAGCTTAACTCATTATATTAGCTGTACTTTTCACTGCCTCGCATTGTGAGTCGCTTGATCGCTGTGCGCTGCTCAAGACTGCTCTAGTCAGCAGTGAGTCAGCACTAGGGAACCTGACGCAAATATTCTTGCGCGAAGAGGCCTTGAAAACCTGTTCGCGAGACATACGATGCGCTGTAAGAGCCGCAGTGGTTTGAGGGTGACCGTAGGCTTTCTCAAAACCGGGAACCCTCTCCGCTGGCCCAATGCGTGATGGCGGCTACCGTAAGGGACCCTCACGCAAGAGATGAGGAGAGAGCAATGAAAATTGCGCTGTTCTGTCTCGAAGCCAGCCGGGATGACTATGGTCGTTTGCGTTTCCGGTTTGCCCTCTGCGTGGTAACAACCACGCCGGCGGTGGTTTCGGCGACACTTTTGACTGTGGTCTAATCCCACAGGGAAGGGCGGTGCCAGTGGCCGCCCTTTTTTGTTGATCAAAACAAACCCCGACCAGCGGGGTTTGCTACCTCGTCACGCAAGCGGAGTGAGCCGTAGCCCATTGACCCGCGCCGAGGCTGGGACCGATGGTTTAACGTGCGTCGGTTTCCTGAAGCACGGGCCGGTGCGATTACCCCCGGTCAGTCAGTCTTATAGGTCTTACAGCTTTCGCAAATCCGCAGCCGAATCACATCGCGCGTGAAATGGTTCTTGTCGCAGCTGAGACACTTGCGCCACCCCACATGACGGATGACCCGTCCATCATTGGGGTCCACGACCGGTACCCGCCGCGTCGGACCGTCGTCATACTTCCACGCAGGCGGCTCAACGATCTCCTTGGCGACGCCCATCTCAAACATACGGTCTTTCACCGCGTCACCGTCGTCGCTTCACGCACTGCTTCTTGTCGTGCGGCCAACGCCTCCGCGCCACCGCTCGCAGCCTTGCGGATCAGTTCGCGCTCAGACTCGCGATGCGCGCTCTGTCGGTCTACGTACTGCGGTTCGGTGACCACGGGATCAGGCTCATCCCGGGCGGCAGCTATCAGTGCGTCCTGACTGGCGGTGGCAGCGGCTTCCCAATTGTCTAGCGTCATCATCCGTGGCCAGCGAAGGACGGTGTGCTGGGCGAGGGTCAACTGGTCGTAGGATTCGCGTGCGAGGCGACCAGTCACAAGCGCGACACGGAAGATCGCCATGTTCAAAGCATCGCGCCGGGGTTCTGCGAGCTTGTCTAGCCGCTTGAGTGTTGACCTTGACACCCCTGCGCGCATGGGATTAAAGCCTCGCGGCTTCGCGTAAGTATCGAAGCTGCCTTTCGCGATACTCAGCGTCCACGGGTCTCATGGTTGCCCACGCATACGAAGGCGGTGTCAGCCCGCGATCCCGGTAGGTTCTCCGTTTGTACCGGCGCAGATGGTAGGTCGCAGCCTCGATGGAACGAGATAGCTTCCCCTCGTCTACGACCCTGCGCACTCCGTCATAGACCAGTTCGATTGCATGCACATCCGGTTCACCGACAAGGATGCAGAACTGCTCCTGCTCGTTCACAAAGTCGATGAACGCAGGAAGAAGGGACACAGCGGTCATGCTCGTTTCTCCAGTGCCTCAAGTCTCGCCTGCAGCTCGTCCACCTGCCGCACACCTGCGAGCGCAGAGATGGCTTCAACGATCTGCTTGCCTGTGTCTACCGGCACCTCGCCATTGGCGATTGCTTGCAGCACGGCTTCAACCTGGGAAGCGAGAGGTGCCTTTGCGTCGAAGGAGAAGAACACGCGCTCGCCAATGCTTTTCAGGGGTGGTACTACCTTGGACAAATAAATGCCCATGGCCGTGGTATCCCCACCAAGGGCGGCAGTCTCAAGCACACGCACAACAGCCTCCGCATTGTTCAGCAGCGCCTGCGTTATGCGTCCGCGTCGATCCACAATGCCCTTCGGTCTGCCTGCGCGGTTGGGCGACGGCATGCCCGGAGTCCAGTTCGGATTGCCGATCTTCTTTTCCTTGTGCGCTTTCAACCAATCCGGATCTTGTGCTGTCGCCATTGCAAACGTCCTTTGATCACATCAGGGGCGGTTCAATGATCAAGGTCTGATTGGCTAAGAATCTTGGTGAATGCCTTTTCGTTCTTAACGTCTCTATCGCGTAGGAGCTTGACCTGCGCGAACGACCCGCCCATTGCTTCCTCTACTTGCTTTAATGCAATGCCTCCTCGGCTTTCCAACAGCTCGACGGCTTTACGCGAAGCGGCCAAGCGTCGCACGCTATCCGGAGCCGTAGATTCACGGTACCTGCGTGTGTAGTGCGCATGCTCCTCGTCGCTGATTCCTGAAAGGAATCCAGGCGCACCGAGAACTGACGTGAGCACCTTCAGGTTCTTGCCTGTCGTAGCCTGACTTATGAGTCTGCCTCGATCCTCGGTGCTCAGTGACTTTACGTGGGCGCGAATCTCTGCGTTGAGGCTGCCTAGTGCTTGCTGCTCAAGCGCAGCGGTCAACGACCTATCCAGCGTGTCCACTTCTTTTAATAGGACAGTCCGAGCGTCATCAAAAGCTTTTGAGAAGTCCGCCATAACACGCTCTGCAGCGGATGCGATCCTGAGCAATTTCTTGTCCTCAGTATCTGTGGTGCTCTCCGCGTACTGTCTTCGCAGGTTGTAGAGTTCCTCCAACTTCGCGTGAGCAAGGGCAAACGCATCCCGCGCCTTTTTGAGATTCCCGCCTAGCTCAGCGTAACCGTCAATAGCTTCGATGTTCCGCGGGTCGATACTGGGGCTCGGGTGGAACAGCGCCTCCCCGACAAGACCTGACACAACGTTCTTCATCGTCCGCGGATTACCCATGTGTGCTCCCTTGATACTTGTTTGCGACTGGCTGGGGACTTAAACGTAAGGCGCTTTCGCAATAGGTCACAAGCGAAACGTAATGAAAACAATGTGAGTACAAGCGGCGAACAAATGACTAGCACTCATTGGGTCTGTGGTTTGCGGGCAGACTGTGCGCTGCTACGCCATTGCACAATATTGATACGAAAGTCGTTGCCGCGTTCCGGAGACCCATCCTACCGTTGCCGTTGATGTATCAACACACGGAGACGGACATGACGACACTGGAATCACTGACGACATACGGCAAGGCAGAACTGCGTGCGGCGTGCAAGGAGCACGGGATTGCTGGCTACAGCAAGATGAACAACGACGGCATGCGATCAGCCTTGACTGAGAAGCTTGCGGAACCGCTGGATCCTGCATCCCTGCCGCACCAGACCGAGCTTGACGAGGAACAGTCGCGCGGGCTCGGTGTAGAACCTGTGGTAACGACTCCCGAGAAGCACAAAAAGATCGCGGTGCCGAAGGAGCCGCGCGAAGAACGAAACGGGATCAAGCGCCCGCGTGCGGGAGGTGTCTGTGCGGAGGTATGGTTCGCTCTCGATGCGATGCTTGCGGCTGGTGAGTCACCGACGACGCAGGCACTGAAAGACCTGGCTGTTGCGAAGGGCTGGAACCAGAACAACGCGTCTACGGAACTGAGCGGATGGCGCAGGTTCAACGGCGTGTCAGCACGAGCACCGAAGGCCGACTGACCATCCACTGTACTGGCGTTGCAGCGAACCCCGCCACCGTGCGGGGTCTGTTTTGACAGCGATATGCGGCAATACGGGGCGGCTGTAGCTACGGTAACTGTAGGGCTGGCGGGTTAGTGACGAACAACGCTGCAAGCTGACGTGTTGCCTGCAACCAGCGCCGCATCTCGCTTGGCGGGACAGCACGGCGATCCCATGTCGTGACACTTGGAAGAAACCGCTGGATGACCAGGACAAACGCCGCAAATAAATTTGCGGCGCAAATATGGACATTGGTTTGTCTAGACAGTAAGATCGCCTCGACATAATCCTGGACAAAATTTTATGGCAGAGCAAAAAGCAAAGACCTTGACCCCAGCCTACATCGCTTACAAGTCGTTCCTTCGATTTATCAATGGTTTGCGAGAAGGACATCTTCCGTCACGTATTGATCGGAGTTTGCTGGGCGGAATGTCTGGTAGTGGGCAATCGGCTCTCATCGGGGCATTAGAGTTTTTGGGACTAATCGATGCTGGGGGCAAGCCGGAGCCCGCGCTTGAGGCGCTTGTTACGTTGGAAGGAGCCAAGTTCAACGAGAAGCTGAAAGAGCTTCTCACTGCGGCCTACGGGTTCTTGTTTCAGGACATGGAACTGAAGCGCGCTACCGGGTCGCAGGTACATGAAGCGTTTCGCAATCAGAATGTCCAAGGCAGTACGGCGCAGAAAGCCATCGCTTTTTTCCTGGCTGCGGCGAAGGACGCTGGCATTGAGGTAAGTAGGCACGTCAAGCCGCCGTCGCTGATTCGCTCTACTGCGCCAAAGCGAAACACACAGGCAGGAAAGGGGCGCGCGGCTGTTGACGAGGAAGAGGAAGAAGAAGAGGGCGACAGCGGCAGCAGCGGCGGAATTGGCGCTGACGTGCATCCAGCACTGGCAGGAATATTGATGCAGCTTCCGCCGCCGGGCGAAGCGCTTTCATCTAAAGACCGCAAACGATTCCTGAATGCATTCGAAGCCGTGTTGACGCTGGTCTACCCGAACGAGGACGACGATAACGATTAAAAACAGCCCCAGTTAAAAATGCTGATGATGATTACGCAAATGAAAAACCCCGCAGCGCGTCAACGCTACGGGGTTTGATTGGTACGGTAGTTGAGGGCGTCCCTCTGCCACCTATAGCCCGTCTTACTAGGACACTGGGCAGCATAAGCGCTGCTCATGCTATAGGCAAATATCGCCTTCGCTTTTGTAGGAGCACCAATGTCCCACAAATCGAAGAACGTCTTTGTTCGGTCGTATGTTCGCTTCCGGTTCAACCGGGAAGAGCATGTCACCCAGCACTGGCGGTCGCATCCTGGTCAGCTGGCTTTCAGCTTCTGACCCCAGAGCGGCAACATAACTCGCGTCGGTTGCAAGGCTGACGCAACGAGCGGAAATGGAAGAAGCGTGCTGGCATTGGGGCCAGCACGCAATTGGGCGATCTACATTCAATCCTTTCGATCAACAGCGAACATCCAAGGTGGTACTTCCTCGGTGAATTGAACAAGCAAGCCTAAAGGTACGCAATCAGCTGGGAAACCCTCTCGAAAGGAGTACACACAGACATGCTTCACGGTCAGTGGTATGGGGCCAAGTGCTTGTGTGATAAACCCATGAAGCGCATGTGTGGCTTCATGTGACAACGCTGTGATCGGCCCGTGTCTTTCCCGACTAAATGTGGTGGAAAACTTGTGTTCAGACATAGTGAAAGCTCCTAGATTATTTCAAAGAGCTCACCTGCGTTTTTCTAGTGACGCGGGAGAGCATCTTGAAGCGAAGCTTTCTGCCCGACTAGCCAAGTGCGTCTATTTCTTCGCGGCTAGGTACGTTGAATCTACCAGCCGCTTCGGGCATGTCAAGGCGGCAGGCTGACTCCCTGCTGACTACACCCACGCGCATGCAAGCCACCCGCAATGAGAACAGCATGATGCGGGCAGGGGGCCGCTGACATACGGTAAGCGGGTCGCTGGGAACTGACTTATTCCCGGCAACGAACCCGGCGCTGGACATCCCCACGTAGAGTAGCGGCCGGGTTCGTTGGGCCGGGGTCGGTTGCCGGGGTTGGTGCTTAAGGGGCTAGTGCACCCCACACACCCCTGCGGGGTGTTGTGTGGGGGTGCTGCGCTATAGCGATCGGGTTCGTTAACGGGCCATAACGAACCCCCAACGTACCCGAGGCTCGTGCAACGACCGGCTCAGGTCTGCGCTGACTCATGTGGTGATGCATCCACTGCGCGCAACCACGCATTCCCAGACGGCGACTTGTCCAGTGCGGTGACCAGCAGGCTCTGTGCCTTTAATCTGTGTATCGCGTCCCTTACGCGCTTCTGTGTTATCACGCGTTGCTCCTTCATTTCCGCAAGCTGCCCCTGTAGCGAGTTGGCACTTGGGAAACGACCAGCAACGACTTCTGCGCGAACCCATTCGTGAATGAAAGTTTCGTCTTCCAAGTCGCGTTGAGCATCTTCAACGCTGGAGGTGACGGATGTCTGCGTGTCGTCGCTTATCGGTTGTGTGACAACCAATGACGTGATTTCTTCGCCGTCGTCGTCATAGCCCAGCAAAAGTCGCTGCATCGTGAAAGGGTATGTTTTTCCATTTTCCTCGTCTTTTACTTTCTCAGTCTGGAACGTCGCATCGCGCTTCCCCGAATCCTTAGGGCGCATGCATTCAATAGTGAAATCCAGTGCACCCCCAAGCCCCGACCATCAGCGCAGTCCTTTCGTCGCGTCTTTTCCATTGTGATGAATCACAGTCACAACGCCACCCAGTCGGTGCTGAAGCTCTTGGAATACAGCGATCATTTCGCCCATCCCTTCGCTGCTGTTCTCCTCAATTCCAGCACCGGCCTGTGCGAGTGTGTCGATGCACAGTACCCCTCCTGACCAGCCTTGTTCCACCAGCGTTGCAACCAGCTTGTCCCGGTCTGTCTGGATACGAAGATTTATGGAATCGGTGATAAAGGCGATATTCGTTTTCACGTGAGCGGCAGGAGCGAGGATGCATAGCGCGCCCGGTTGCTCAAGTTGGGATTGAGCAAGCCGCCACGCAGCGACGCGTTTGGGAATTCCGCCTTTGCCTTCAAACGGAACGTAAACCGCAGGCACCGCTTTGACGCGATTGCCAAACCATGATCGCCCGTTGGATATGTGCGCGAGTAGATCTAGGGCGATGAATGACTTGAACGACCCCGACGGTCCGTAGATCGCACCGATGCCGCTTTCGGGAATGATGCCCTTGACCAACCATCCCTGAGGCGGAAGGCGTTCTAGGTCGTTGTCAAAAAGTAGTTTCAACCGGGAAGGATCAACAGGAATCGGCGCCGCGCAAACCTTCCAGAACAAAGCGTCCGAGATCTCCTTGCCTCGCGCAATATGTAGAGCATCGTTGGCAAGATACGTGCGGGCTTTGATTAGAGTGCTGCGCTGGTAACTCTTGCGTTGTGATTTGACTTTCCCATCTTTTAGCCGCTTACCTAGCGGCGACATTTGAAACGCAGACCAGACCGCTTTATTCGATTCGGACAAGCGGCACAGCATCGTAACCAGCGACTGATCAGCTTCGGATGCGGATTGGTATTTCCCGCTCCATTCCCCAGTCCTAAAGAGTCGGCCCATCTCGCCCTCATCTTCATGCGCGGTGCGAGCGATATACCAATCATCGACATCATCGATCTCTTCTAATTCAACTTCCAACTGACTGCCCCGAGAGAGTTCTGCGACAAGGATGTTGAGCAGCGCATACCGTGGTTGGACCGGTTTGTTGTTGATGACATTGCCGGTGAAGATTATCAAACGCTCCTGCGAATACATCTCGACGTTATCTCGCCTTCTTCCACGGCCGATCTTGCCCTCTGCCCAGATGTGCATTCCCCGTCCGCTGAGACTCCATTCAGTGTATGAGTCAAAGGCCTCGGCAATCTCCAGAAAGCGATCCCATTGCGCGGGCGTCGTCCACTTTGATGGATCAATGGGTTTTCCTTTTGCCGTCTGCGTAGAAGCATCGACCCAGTCAAGGTCGATACACGTGAACGGATCATTCTCACTAATGACGTAACCAATTTGTAGGCCGCGCTCTATGGCGGCATCGGAGGCAGTATCGAAATCTGTCCATGTGGATGGATCAGTTGATTTTGCAGGCCGCCCGGATGTCGTAAGGGGCTGCTTGCTTGTGCCAGCGAGAACCCATTGGGAGCGCTCCGTGAATTCGCGTGGTATGCGTGCCCAGCGAGCGCGCTGTGCTGCTGCGGGGTCGCCGCTGGTAGGTGTACCGCTGTGGCTTTGCTGCTCAGCTGTAATCGCCGCTGCGGGAGTGCCTTCCGCTTGTGGACCTAGCGGCTGGCCGCCCATACTAATTTCGTCGGACATACTTTGATCCCCATCATTACGCGGCAGTCGTGCGTCAACACTCTGTCGCGCTTTCTTGGACGTGATTTACGTTCGAGACTCGCTCATTGCTGACTCAGCGAACGACGCGCACGCGGACTCCGCGACTGCATTGGACATTCCAACGGCAGACGGATTTACGGTGCGTCAGTCGGTCAGCGAATAGCGCGCTGTTCCAGCGGTTTGATGGATGTTGGTACGCGCTTGCAGTGCGTCTCTATCCAAGCTTCAACGTCAGAGCGCTTGTATCGAACCTTGTGCCCAAACTTGTAGTAGATAGGCCCGCCCGATTTTCGGGCGCGATACGTCTCAAGCGTAGAGGGCGAATTTGCACCGGCAGTGAGCGCGGCTGCTTGTTCGGTGTCTAACCATTCATCATTGATTGTGTCGGTAGCCATGATCCCGTTCCCGTAAATGGCTCACCGCGAGCAGGGCAGGCGGCGAGCGGTTGGTGTTGCGCTCATGCCTGCCTTCTACGAACTAAGGCTGTTTCCGTTTGACTACGACGTGGCGAACGCCAGCGAAGCGGTGCAGATTGGCTACGGGTACGGCAACGTAGCACAGCCGGTTACGGCCGTCTTGGATAATTTGTAGTTCGGTCTAGCCCGCTTTTGCAGGGAAGGACAGAACATTTGCACCGCTGGCTTGAGCTTCCGCGATGGTTGCGTTGTCAACGATGTACTTCGCGATAGCTTCAACCGCTGGACGCAGCACTTCAGGGTCGGGGTCGTTGGAGTACGAAGCGCCATGAACGTCACTCGCAAGGTGATTGAGAAGTTGACGACGCTCATCACTATCAATCTTCACTGCCTTAGCAATGTCCTCTGCTGTGCGACGCAGTGCATGCGGATGGATGTGAGTCCCGGCAACTTTCGATATGGCTTCAAATGTTGCTCGCGCGTCGGTCATGTAAGGAGACTTTTTGCCCCAGGACGGGAACACGTATTCACTTGTGATGGGAGTGCGACGACGCAGCATTCTACTTGAGGGCGTTTCTGGTGGCTTCATGCGTGCCTCCAGAATATCGTGCAGCACAGTGCTCATCGGTAGAATCAGTTCGTTATGATTTTTCACAACGTCGCCACGCAGTGTGATTGTCTTGTTGACAAGGTTGACGTCGGTCTTCTTCAAGCTGCCCATTTCAGTGAGACGACCCCCAACAAGCATCATGCTGCATACCCAGTCCACGGCGGTTCTCTCCAAGACGTTGCGGGCTTCTGCACGCCTCTTTATCAACATTGCCCAAACTGCACCGACTTTGTTGAGCGGTATGCGAGTCTTTCGCGGCTTCTCGGGGTTGGGTTTTCTGATCTTGAACATGCGCGTGACTGGGTTCACTGCGAGGATGGTGTACTGCCCGTCTTCGGCGGCATGTAGCTCCCGCGCGTGAGACAGCAGCGCCCGGAGATAGATCATTGCGAGGTTTGCTACCGCTGGCGCGCGGGCTGACATCTCTGTGAACTTCGCCAAGCAGGCGTTCCGGGTGATTGTCTGCACCGGCACATCCAGCCATTCTTTTAAGTCCACTTCGCAACACCGACGAATGCCGTCCTTTGTCTTCGGGCGAAGCGGCCCGTGTTTGGTGCGCCTGTTGATGAGGTAGTGCTCCATAATTTCCCTGAGCGTGACATTCAGCGCCTTGTCCTTTTCTCTCTCTTCAATACGGCGCGCTCGCTCAGCAACTGGATCTATGCCGCGCCGCATCTCCAGACGTATGGCTTCCGCCTTCATCCGCGCATCGGTGTGCTCGTCTTTCGTGTCCAACCGCCACGGGTCGCCGTGACGCCCGATGTTGATGTAGCGTTCTTGATTGGTACCGGCCACCCGGTAGAGAAGGAAATAAGTCCGCTTCCCTGTCCGGGCTGACAGCCGCATACCCAGCCCGCGAGTGCTACCGCACCAGAGAATGCCCTGCTCCTTGGCTGTCCCGTCGGGCTTCAAGCCGCAGGTGAATTTCTCCACCATGCGGTTCGTCATTGATGGTCGCTGCACACTTGCTCCCGTTTGCTAGTCAGCAATTAGTCAGCAAGCAGCATACAAGTGCAGCAGGGTTCCGCAAGGAGCGGCAGAGATAAAATCATTGAAAATACAATGATTTACAAGCGGCGCAGAGTGGGGCAGGTTTCTGCAAACTGCCGCAGAAAGGGCATTTCCAAACTCTTAATCAATTGGTCGTAGGTTCGATCCCTACACGGCCCACCATTTTTCAGCAAATTGCAGCCTCGCAAAGCAAAAGAGAGCTACCCACCGTAGGTGCCCTCGATCACCGAAGGCTTTGTGTTGAGCGACTGAGATTCTCTCAGCGGGACTGGGGTTTTCCAGGTACCCGCCCAGCAGAATCCGTCAGATCGCGCGGCATAGCATGCTCAGCCCAAAGCAGCGCAGTTCAGAGATGACAGGCGACTTGCTGCTAAAAAGGAGATGGCTTCCTTTTAATAGCTGCCTCCGCTATTAAAGAAATCTTCGTTGCCGAGAGTGCTATTAAAATATAGCCGCCTAAGTTTTAATAAGGAACTATGAAAAGCTAGTGTGGAATCATGCAGCGGCAGCCGTTTGGTGAGTATCAGCAATCCACCACCTTGGGCGAATCGGTTCGCGCGTTCGTGCCGCCGCCACTGCCGCCGAATCCTCCTTTATCTTTTAGCCTCGCCACGCAATCCCTGCTGGATAGAACTCTGCTGACGCTTGGTCGTTTGGATGGTGTCGCGTCGACTCAGCCGGATGTGGAGTTGCTGCTCTACACCTTCGTGCGGAAGGAAGCAGTCTTGTCCTCGCAGATCGAGGGCACGCAGTCCACGCTCGATGACCTGTTGAAACATGAAATCGAAAATGTGCCCGGTGTACCTGGCGGCGATGTTCGAGAAGTATCGCGTTATGTGGACGCGATGACTCATGGTCTCTAACGCATCCGCGAAGGTTTCCCGCTTTCAAATCGGCTGCTGCGGGAGATGCATTCCATACTTCTTCACGACGGCCGAGGTGCCCAGAAGCAACCAGGTGAATTTCGTCTTACCCAAAATTGGGTTGGTGGTACGCGTCCTGGTAATGCGGCGTTCGTTCCGCCACCGCCGCACCGACTGGACCAATGCTTAACCGCTTTCGAACGCTATCTGCACGAGCCCGGTAATCCCATCGTCAAGGCGGCGCTGGCGCATGTTCAATTCGAA
>WUUC01135012.1_pt1 | contig 11203 bp, 8 predicted proteins | sample 6278441 | NCBI WGS metagenome assembly WUUC01 (sample SAMN13675441, study PRJNA597444) | soil metagenome | isolation source: soil | place: USA: Washington | collected 2017-10 | reverse complement strand
TCAACCCGCTGGGCATCAAGGGCGCCGGTGAGGCGGGCGTGATTCCGGGTGCGGCGGTGTTCGCCGCGGCCATCTCCGACGCCGAGGGCTTCGAGATCACCGCGATGCCGATCTCGCCGAGCGAGCTGTTCAAACTCCGGTCCGCGCACCGCGCCGCCGGCCAGCAGAAGGAGGACCGGCCATGAAGCTTGCGGGCGAGGCGGTGCTGCACGCGCCGGTCGAGAAGGTCTGGGCGGCGCTGCGTGATCCGGCGGTGCTGGTCGCGACGATTCCGGGCTGCGAGCGGCTGGTGGCCACCGGCCCGGACAGCTATGACATGACGGTCACCGCGGGGGTCGCCTCGATCAAGGGCAGCTACGCCGGCACCGTGGCGCTGACCGACCTGCCCGAGCCGCACACCTTCTTGATGAAGGCAGCCGGCGCCGGCGCCCCCGGCACGGTGAACGCCGAGGTCAGGGTGAGCCTCGCCGAATCCGCTGAGGGCACCCGGTTGCGCTACGACGCCGATGCCGCCGTCGGAGGCGTGATCGGCGGGGTCGGCCAGCGGATGCTGATCGGGGTGGCCAAGAAGCTGGCCGGTGAGTTCTTCACCGGGGTGGATGACGTGCTGGCCGGCAACCGGCCCTCCGCCGCGGCCGCCGGGCAGCAGGCCGCGCTGGCTACCGGTCAGCAGGCCGCCGGGCAGCAAGCCGGGTTGGCCGGCCCGGCGGTGTTCACCGCGGCCGGCGCCGGCGCTGCGCGCACCGCGCCGCTGGCCGACTCGTTCTTCGCCGGTGCGGTGTTCGGGGCGGTCACCGCGCTGCTCGGGGTGCTGGTGGGCGCCCGGACGGCCCGCGCCTCGCACACCGCGCGAACTGCGAGGAGGATGGGCTGATGCGCAGATTCGTCGCCGCCGCCGTTCAGGTGGCTCCCGAGCCCGGCCCGCTGACCGCTGACAGCGTGGCGGCCAACACCGCCCGGGCGATCGAGCTGGTCAGGCGCTGCCACGCCGCGACCGGCGCCGAGCTGATGGTGCTGCCCGAGTCCGTCACCACCGGCTTCACCCCCGGCATCGACACCGAGCAGCTGTGGGACCTGGTCAGCGAGCTGCCGGGGCCGGTGCTGCAGCCGTTCGCCGACCTGGCCGCCGAGCTGGGCACTCACCTGGTGCTCGGCGCCTACGAGCGCGGCCAGAGACGCGGCGTGGTCTACAACGCCGCGGTGGTGCTGAGCCCGTCCGGCGAGCTGCTGGGCGTCTACCGCAAGACCCATCCGTTCGGCCACGAGCGGGCCGACAACGGCGGCTGGACCACACCGGGCGAGGACATCCTGGTGGTCGACACCTCGCTGGGGCGGATCGGGGTGATCATCTGCTTCGACGGCGACTACCCGGAGCTGTCCCGCATCACCGCGCTGGCTGGCGCCGAGGTGATCTGCCGGCCGTCGGCGTTGCTGCGCTCGGCCGACATCTGGGAGCTGACCAACCGGGCCCGGGCCTATGACAACCACGTCTACATGATCGGCACGAACGCCACCGGCATCGACCCGGGCGGGGTGATCTACTTCGGCAACTCGATGATCGTCACGCCGATCGCCGAGGTGATCGCCCGGGCCTCGTCGCACGAGTGCTGGGTGTCGGCCGAGCTGGACCCGGACACCGCGATGCGCTCGCTCACGCCGGGGTCCTCGGTTCCGCAGACCTTCGACCACCTGGCCGACCGCAACCTGGCGCTGATCCGCAAGAACGCCGAGCTGCTGATGGGCGAGGCCAGCACGTCGTTCAAGCTCGGCTGAACTCGTCAGCGTTAGCCGGCCGCGGGAATCGCGAACACCAACCGGTCCAGGGTCAGCAGCGGCGGCTCGCCAGCGCGCGGTGACAGCACGGTGAGGCCGAAGTGCCACTCGGCGCCGGTGGCGGGAGGCTCGACGTGCCGGCGCCAGTCCTCGATCTCGCGGGCGAGGTTGTCGGCCAAGTCGGCGTTGAGCGGCACCTCGGGAGCGAAGGCCACCGACAGCTCCGTGCGCAGTCCGGGGCCGTCCGGACCTGGGCTGGTGAGCAGGTAGCTGTAGCGGACGCCGACGCTGACCCGGCCGCTCGCGTTTGATCGCGGGTCGAACGGCGGTTGCGGGCCGAACAGCGTGTCGAAGCAGGTCTGCAACGCCTGCCCGACGCTGGCGCCGCTCAACGCGATGTCCTGGGTCCAAGTGTTGGCTGGGCGCACCTCGGGGCCGGTGTGGGCCGGCCGGGTCAGCACGAATTCCGGACAGGTGCGCACCCCTTCGCGCAGCACCGGGTTGCGGGCCACCGTGATCTCGGCCCGAGCTCGCTGCTGGTGCACCACGCTCAGCCCGGGCCACTCCAGCCGCAGCGTGAGCAGCTGCGAGGCCGGGGCCGGTCGAGCCGGGGTGTAGCTGCGCTGACCGTCCAGAGCAGGGCCCGGCGTCCAGGCCTCGGGTGCGCCGCCGGTCTCCCCGCGGATCACCGGCCAGTCGCCGCCGGGTTGGCCCGCGGCCGCTTGATCCGCGGTCACCGGATCCTTCGCCACGACAAGCCGTTCCAGTTGCCGCTCGCCCTCGGCGGTCAGGCTGTAGACGGCCCGCAGCCGGTACGCGGGACACCCCGCGCCGCCCGGCTCGGCCGGGCTCGGGTCGGCGTCGCCCGTCTCCGCTGGGCTCACGCCAGCAGCGGGAGGCGCCTCGTAATGGCCGGCCCAGGCTTCGGCGACGGTTCTGACGAGCGTGACCAGAGTCGCCGTGGCGTCCGTTCGGACCTGCCGCGCGGTCGCGGCGTCGCGTCCCCTCGGGGGCTTGGTGTGCCAGTTCAGCATCGCTGACAGCTGGTCGGCGACGGCGAGGTAACCGGCCAGTGCGCCGGCCAGCGCCGTACCGGGTGAGCCGGCAGCGGGCGAGCCGGGCTGGACGTCCGCGGGCACGGTGTCGGGCAGCACGGTGTCCGCCAGCGCGGTGTCGGGCAGCACGGGGTCCGCCAGCGCGGTGTCGGGCACCGCGGGTCGGCAGATCGACAGCCGCACCTCGTCCTGTGCGGCGTGCTCGTGGCTGTAGCTGACTGCCAGCGTCCAGGCGGCTGCCTGGCTCAGGGTGGGCTGGCCCGGATCGGCCCAGGTCGGCTCCGCACTGGTGTTCGGCAGTGACGGCGGAGCAGGGCGCAGCCGCTGCGCGAGCGGCAGCTCGAGGGTCCCCAGATCGGCCTGGACGTCCTTGGGCAGGTAGCCGCCGCTGAGCGGGCGCACGAACGACAGCTCGACCCGGCCGTCCTCGGCCGCGGTGGGGGAGTCGATCGTCAGCGAGTCGAAGACCTGGTGGCAATCCACGGCCACCCTGGCACCGACGCCGTGCCGCGAGATGTCCTGCGGGGAGGTCTCCAGGGCGAAGGTCGACCATCCGCCGTGCTGGCTCAGCTCGGTCGTGCTGGGCCGCGTTGCACCGCTCGCCCGGACGATGCCACCGAGCCGCGCGGTCGGCGTTCCGCCCTTACCGAATCCGGTCACGGCGACCACCGAATGCTGCACGGCAACCGAGCCGTAACCACCGGCCGAACTGTTCCGGCAGGCCGCCGCAAGCGCTGCCCGGGCTGAGGGCAGCCAGGCGTCCTCGGCTGATCCGCCGGCTCCGGCCGGCGTCGGGTCGGGCAGGTCTGGTGGCAGCACCACGGCGGCGCCGGCGGCGAGCACCTCGGCCAGATCGTCGCGCGCCGCCAGCAGGGCGTCGGGCGCCTTGTCGCTCAGCAGGGTCGCGAACGGCGCGTCCAGGTAGCGGTCCAGATCGGCCAGGAAGCGGCCGGCCCAGAGTTCGGCGTCGACGTCGTGGAACTCCTGCCGGGCCGGCTGCTTGAGAGTGCCGAGCTCTGTCAGCTCGCTGATCGAGGCGACGAGGTGCAGCGGATCGGTGTGGAGCAGCCGTGGCGTGAAGAACCGCGCGTCGCTATAGCCGGCCGGTGGCTGCAGCCGCACGCTGGTGATTCCCTGGTTGCCGAAGGCGACGGCCCACAGGGCGTCTTTTGTGCCGGGTTGCTCAGTGCCGGGTTGCTCAGCGCTGGTTGGCTCAGCGGCGGCGTGACGGACGGTGGCCAGCCGGATGCTCGGGACGGCCGCCAGGCAGGCGTCGATGAAGGCCTCGAAGGCCGCCGCGTCCCTGGTCGGGGCGGGCACCGCCGAGTCGGCCTGCTGAGCCGGAGCGGGCGGAGCGGGCGTGGGCTTGGCATCCGCGTCCGCGGCAGGTTCTGCCTGCCGAGCCGCAACCGCAGCCGGGCTGACGTCGTCCGGGCTGGCGTCTGCCGCAGCCGGGTGGGCCAACCGCAGCGTGACCGCGAGTTCGAAGGCAGGCGCGGCGAACGTCCCGACGAGCTGCCCGGATGCGGTGAGCGTGACCGGCGGTGGTGGCAGCAGGACCCGGGCGCCGGCCCGGAACAGCGGCGCCGACGGGTAGGTCGCCAGCAGCTCGGCGACCGTGTGCCGAACTCCCGCCTCGGCAAGCCGCCTGAGCACCGAAGTGAGGGTGTCGTGCTGCCCAGTGGTGACGCTCGTGGCGCCCGCGCTGAGCTCGACACCCGGCTCCAGCACGCCGAGCACCGTGGCATTGACGGCAGCGAAGACATCGGACGGGCAGCCGTGCTGGGCCTGCACCTCGGCGGCGGTCAACGGGGCGTCCCCGGCCAGCACCGCGAGTGGGCGGCTGAGTGCGGCGTCAGCGGGCAGCGCCACGACACCGGGCAGCACCCAGGACGCGTCGGCGGCCAGCTGCAGCCCGCGGTTGTCCTCGAGCAATCGCTGCGCTGGAACGCCCAGCAGGCTGGCGACCTCGGCAAGGCTGCTGGAATCCGAGGGAACGGTGACGGACGAAGGGGTGTCCGGCTCGGTGGGACCGGCCACCGCGGCCAGCGGCTGCCCGGCAGCGAGCAGGCTGTTCAACGGCCGGTCGGCGTTGGCCAAGGCAAGGATCTGCGTCGGCACGCCATAGCCGTCCAGCAGCTCCTCAAGGGTGCCCACGTTGCTCAGTTCGGGCGGCGTGACGGTTGCCGTCGCCGAGGCCAGCAGTTCGGCAGCGGCCGCGTGACGTCGAAGCGAGGCCACGCCATCGGCGACCGGCATCGCCAGGCCCGGGTTGAGCGTGCTCAGCAGTGAGACGGTGAGTCCGGGCTGGTCGAGCTGCGAGCAGATCAACCGGTACTGGGCGGCCCGCTCGGCTGCGGTCCCGGATGGGTCGAGCGGGACGGATGGTTCGAACGGCCCGGACGGCCCGGACGGCCCGTGCACAGCAGGAGCCCAGACGGTGACCGACAGGCTGGGCGACTGCTCGGCGCCCCTGAGCAGGTACGAGCAGGCCGCGCCCGGCCACGATCCCACGCCGATCAGCGGTTCTGCGCTGGAGTCCTGCGAACTCTCAGCATTACCGGGCAGCACTTCATACTTCGATTTCACACAGTGAACGATACGGCGTCGAACTGCGCTGGACTGCGGAACGGCCGGAAGAGGCTCCACGGCGTGTATGGCAGCCTTTGGGCGTGACCGAGATGCGGATGGGCAGCAATATCGCGGTGGCCGCCTCGGCGGTGCGGATGACGCTGCGCTGGTCGCAGGCGCCCGGATCGGCCGACCTGGACCTGTCCGCCCTGCTGCTGCAGGCGCACGGCAAGGTCGGCGTGGAGGAGGACTTCGTCTTTTACAACCAACCCCAGCATCCCTCGGGCGCCGTCGTGCACCTCACCAGGTCCCAGACCGGCCAGGACTTCGACCGGATCGACGTCGAACTGGACCGGGTGCCTGCCGACGTCGCCCGGGTCGTGATCACGGCATCGGTCAGCGGAGCGAATTTCGGGCAGATCTCCGGCCTGGAGCTGACCATGGATTCCGCCCTAACCGACCAGCGCTTGGCGATCTTTCCGATGCGCGGAAACGCCGAGACCGCGTTCATCTGCGGCGAGCTGTACCGGCGGGCCGGCGCGTGGAAGTTTCGCGCGGTGGGTCAGGGATACAGCGCGGGGCTGGCCGGAATCGCGACCGACTTCGGCATCACGGTCGACGACGCGCCACCGCCGCCACCACCGCCGGTGAAGCCCCAGCCAACGCCAACGCCGGTGCAGCCCACTCCGGTGCAGCCAGCGCCGCAGGCGTCAAGCCACCCGGCGACGCCGGCCACGCCGCAGGTTTCGTCGGCCGGAACAGCAGCGAGGCCGCCCACCGCCGCAGCCGCTCGCCAGCGGACCGGCGACATTGCCAGCCAGGTGCAGGAGGCGTTCGCCCCGCCCCCGCCGGAGGAGAAGTCCCGCAAATCGGCCGAACGCGATTTCGGAAAAGAAGCCGAGGCAATCGGCAAGATCTTGGCGGCCAGTGGAGAGGTGCCACTGGTCATCGCCTCCGACACTGCCTTCAACACCCGCGTCGTAGTCGTCACCGACCAGCGAGCGTTTCAAATCAAAGGCGGCAAGATCCGCAGGGAGTTGCCGCACAACCAGGTGCAGGTCACGCGGCTTCGCCCGCTGTTCGACGGCACGCTGGTGATCGTCGAATCTTTTGCCGCCAATCAGGATTTCCGGTCAGACGATCCTCGCCGCGAGGAGCACATCCTGCAGGTGAAGGTGGCAACCCCTGATATCGCCAACCTGATCCGCGGTTCCATCGACAGCCTCATCGGTGCCTGAGGCGACCGCGACGGTTCAGCTCGCGTTCGTGTCGTAGGTGGCCAGCCCCAGCTTCGACCAGGCGGACAGCAGTTCTCGATCGCCTGCGGCGGCGACCAGGTCGTCGTCTGCGACGCTCTCCGCGGCGGCGCAGTGCACGGCGTCATAGCCTCGAAGTCCCAGCCGCTCGGCCAGCGCGGCGGCCCGGACGACCGCCGGCTGGTCCACCTCCACGACGTCGACCTGCTCCCAGAGCTGATCGAGCAATTCAAGGGCGCCGCGCTGCGTTCTGCGGGTTACTCGATTCAACCGTCTGGCCTGGGCGAGGGATGCCGCGGCTTCGACGTACAGCAGCCGGCTTGCCACGACGGTGTCGGCGTCATCCCAGAAGCGACGGCAGGACGGGCTGCTCGGCTCGGTGATCAGCAGGGGAACGAACGCGGAGGTGTCGAGATAGCCGATCACCGCCGCTGGTCACGGACGAGGTCAGAAACCGTTTCGGTCGCGGGCAGTGGATCAGGGGCAGGGCGCTTACGGTGCGTCGCCTTGTTCACCCGGCCCTCGGCGATCAGGGTCTCCAACCTCGTGGGTTGCCCGATCGGCACGATGCGTGCGATCGGCCGGCCGTGGTCGGTCACGGTGACCGTGTGCCCGTCGTGGACGGAGGCCAGGTGACGGCTGAGGTTGTCACGCAACTCCCTGATGCCTACTTCCATCGAAGCTCCCACGGTAGTCCAGTGGCTACAAATAGCACTTTGATTATAGCCACAGTCGAAGCCAGAGGTCGTGGCGCTGAACAGCCGGCCGTGCTCGGTCGCATATCAGCCACCGAGCACGGCCGGCCCTCACCTCAGATGAGGACGCGATCTCGCAGGTCCAGTCCGGAGCTCAGTTGCGGGAGTTGTGGCTGATCAGGAATCCCGTGTTGACCGGAGCGCCGGCGTTGGTGAAGCAGTTGACGTTACGCACGATGACCTCCGAGAGGCTGTGGACCCAGAACCAGCTCAGGCCACAGAACTCCGAGCCTCCTCCGGCAGCGGTCACCTGAACGGTGTCCGGCGGCACGGCCAGCTGCGGGAACCGCACCATGGACAGGCCGATGCCGCCGCTTGCGATCGTGTTGGCGCCCGGGCCGACCTGGCTGTTGAAGTTGGTCGACGGCGGGCCGAGTGGCGGGCTGTTCCACAGGTAGCCGAAGTACTTCGGCGGTATGAGCGCCCCGTACAGGGATCGCTGGTACTGGTAGGTCAGGGTGAACTGGGTGTTCAGCGGCGCGCCGCCGGCGCCGAAGCAAAAGACCTTGACCTGCTGGCCGCTGACCGAGGACGCCCAGGCGGCCACCTTGCAGCGAGCCGGTATCTGGGGGCTGACAGCGGTGGCCTGCAGGCTGCCGTCGGTCGGGCCGGGCGTGGCCAGGCCGGGGAACTTGACGAGCCATTGCCCGACGCCGGTCGGGGTCACGCTGTTCGCGGCCCCTGCCGAGTTGTACTGGCTGATCAGGGCGCCGCTGGACTGGGAGTGGACGTAGCCGAACTGTCCCGCCCCGGCGGCCGGGCCTGAGCTGCTGCTGAAGATCGCGCTGAACGACGAGGGGTCGAGCGTGCCGCCGACCCGATAGCAGCTGACCAACAGCTTCTCGTCAGCGCCGGACGGGCCGAAACTGTCCACCTGGCACCAGTGCGGCGCGTTGTTGATCGCCGTCACGTGCGCCACTCCGCCAGCCGCCGCCTGTCCGGGAAAGATCACCTGGTACCGGCCGACGCCGATGACGGTCACCGTGGTCGCCGCCGGCGTCGTGCCCGAGGCCACCGGCGTGCTGCCGTCCCAGAGCACGAAGCCGAACCTGTCCGGGACGGCCGCTTGAGCTGCGCCTCCCGGCCCGGCTACGGCAAGGCCGGCGGCGAGCACGGCCAGAGCCGCCCCTCCCGCCCACCAACGTCGCGCCGCCAACGATCTGAGCCCTGCACTGATCATCCGACCCTCCCGATACGGGCAATACGGATGATTGCCGCGTAGCGTCAGGATGGCATAAACGTCCTTCGAGTTCTAGAGCTCACCAGGAGGCGGCGCCAGGCGGACATGCCAACGAATAGACCACGCCTAGGGCAGTATTCGCCGAAGCAGCCGGCAGGCTAACCGCAGTTGACTGCAGGAATGGCAGGGCAGCGGCAGATCCGGGTAGGCATCGACACCGGAGGCACGTTCACCGACGTCGTCGCCTTCGACGAGCAGACCGGCGAGCTGGTCAGCACCAAGATCGCCTCGACGCCGGCCGATCCCGCGCAGGGCTTTCTGGCCGGCATCGACAAGGTGCTCGACATCCTCGGCATCCCGCCCGAGCAGGCCAGCCAAGCGCTGAGCGCGGTTTGCCACGGCACTACGGTGGCCACCAACCAGCTGCTCGAAGGCAAGGTCGGAGTGCTCGGCTTCATCGCCTCCGAGGGTTATGAGTTCCTGCTTGAGATCGCGCGCCAGTCGGTGCCTGACGGCTACGGCAACAGCTACTTCTGGGTGAAGCCCGAGCGGATCGTGCCGGCCGACCGCGTCAAGACCGTCGGCGGCCGGCTGGACCACACCGGCGCCGAGGTCAGGCCCTTCGACGAGGCGGGCGCGGTCGCGATCGCGCAATGGTTCAAAGGCAAAGGCATCGACACGATCGGGGTCTGCCTGCTGCACTCCTACGCCAACCCGGCGCACGAGCAGCGGATGCGCGACGTCCTCGCCGCCGAGCACCCCGCGGCCGTCGTCTCGATCTCGTCAGAGGTGCTGCGGGAGTACCGCGAGTACGAGCGGTCGATGACCACGCTGGTCGACGCCGCGGTCAAGCCCAAGGTCGCCGGCTACGTCGGTTCCATCAAGCGCCGCCTGGACGCCCTGACCGGCGGGCGTGAGGTCCCGTTCTACGTCATGAAGTCCAACGGCGGCGTGCTGTCCGCGGCCGAGGTGGTGCACCAGCCGATCACGACGGTGCTGTCCGGCCCGGCCGCCGGCGCGTTGGGCGCGGCGATGATCGCGCGCAACGCCGGCTTCGCTCAGGTGCTCACCTGCGACGGCGGCGGCACCTCGACCGACGTCTCGGTGGTGCTGGACGGCGAGCCGACCCTGACCACCGAGGGCACCGTGGGCGCTTACCCGTCCAAGATCCCGATGATCGACGTGGTCACCGTCGGCGCCGGCGGCGGCTCGATCGCCTGGATCTCACCGGAGGGCGCGCTGAAGGTCGGCCCGAAGTCGGCGGGCGCCGATCCTGGCCCGCTGTGTTACGGAACGGGCGGCGCCGAGGTCACCGTCACCGACGCGCACCTGGTGCTGGGCCGGATTCCGCCGCACCTGCTGGGCGGTGAGATCGGCCTCGACAGCGCTGCCGCCGTGGCCGGCCTCACCGCGCTGGCCGGCAAGCTCGGGCTGGAGCTGGCCGCCTGCGCCAACGGCGTTCTGGAGATCTCGGCGTGGAACCAGGCCAACGCGCTGCGCCAGATCACCGTCCAGCGCGGCCTGGACGTCCGCGAGTTCACCCTCACGACGTTCGGCGGCTCCGGCTCGCTGCTGCTGTGCCGGCTGATCGACATCCTCAACCTGCGTGGGGTGCTGGTGCCGCCTGACCCTGGCAACGTCTCGGCATTCGGGCTGCTCACCGTGGACGTCAAGAACGACTACGTGCAGACCGCGGTGGCCAAGCACGCCGAGCTGGACCCGGCCGAGATCACCGCCAGCTTCGCCGCGCTCACCGGCCAAGCCGCCGCCGCGCTGGACCGCGAAGGCTTTGCCCCGTCCCAGCACCGGTTCGTGCGGACCGCTGACCTGCGCTACTTCGGCCAGGCCTTCGAGGTCCGGGTGCCGGTGCCCGAGGGCGAGCTCGCCGAATCAACGCTGGCCGGCGTGGCGCTGGCCTTTCACGACGCGCACCGCGGCCTGTACGGCTATGACTTTCGCGACCAGCCCAGCCAGCAGGTCGAGTGGGTCAACCTGCGGGTCTCGGGCATCGGGCCGATCCGGCGTCCCGAGCTGCGCCGGCACGCCGCGCCCGCCGGCGACGTCGAGCGAGCCCGCACCGGCACCCGCGAGGTGTGCTTCGACGGCCGGAGCTACCTGCCGACGCCGCTGTACTGGCGCGCCCACCTCGGCCCCGGCGACGTGCTGACCGGTCCCGCGGTGATCGAGGAGTTCGGCTCGACGGTGCCGCTGCATCCTGGGTTCAGCGCCACCCTGGACGACTACGCCAACCTGCTCATCACCCGGACGGAGCAGAGATGACCAGCACGCCAACCGACTCGCTGACCGCTGACCGCGGCGTCACAGTGGACCCGATCGTCCTGGAGATCGTGCAAGGCAGCCTGGCGGCCGTCGAGCAAGAGGTCGAGACCGCGATCGCGCGCACCTCCCGCTCGCCGATGATCCGCGACGCCCACGACTTTCGGGCCGGTATCCACGACCGGCTGCTGCGCAAGCTGACCGGGCGCAGCTACTCCGCGCTGGTGCACCCGATCGCCCGGGACTTCCCGCTTGCCGAGATGCGACCCGGCGACGTGTTCTTCCACAACGACGTCTACCGCTCCGAGGGCGGCATCGGCCACCTGCCCGACCTGT
>WUUC01129758.1_pt1 | contig 11205 bp, 9 predicted proteins | sample 6278441 | NCBI WGS metagenome assembly WUUC01 (sample SAMN13675441, study PRJNA597444) | soil metagenome | isolation source: soil | place: USA: Washington | collected 2017-10 | reverse complement strand
CACTGCGCCACCGTGTCGCAGAAACGCCCTTCCCGGGTGCTGCCATAGATCAATGCGACTTTGATTTTGCCATCCATCGGTTGCTTCTCCATGAAGGTTGTGGAAAGATGCGAACCAGTGTAAAACCTTAACTTAACTTGAGGTCAAGGGGGCAAGCATGTCCAAGATCGATCCGGATCAAATTCACAAGGAACTGACTGTCGGCGAAGTCGCGGCACGCAGCGGCGTAGCCGTTTCCGCAATCCATTTTTACGAATCCAAAGGGCTGATCAAGAGCCGCCGCAATGCGGGGAATCAGCGTCGCTACGCGCGCGACGTGCTGCGCCGCGTGGCCGTCATCAAGGTGGCGCAGCGTGTCGGCATTCCGCTGGCATCCATCGGCGAAGCATTGGCTACGCTGCCGGAAGGAAGAACGCCTACCGCCAAGGATTGGAGCAAGCTATCGGCCAGGTGGAAGGAAGAACTGGATGATCGCATTGCCAGGCTGACCCAATTGCGCGAACAGCTCAATCAATGCATCGGTTGCGGCTGCCTGTCACTGGAGCATTGCAGGTTGCGCAATCCACTGGATGAGCTTTCGGATCAAGGCGCCGGGCCGGTGTTGCTCGATCCCGCCTGATATCTGCCGGGAAATCTGCCAGGAAAACACGGATGCCGATCAGTTCAATGCGTTATCCGAGCGCAAGCGCCGCACAATCGTGTCGACGAAGGCACGTACTTTCGCCGCCGATTGCCGGCCTTCCCGATGGATGACGTGAATTGGCAATGGCGGCGGTTCATAACCGCTCAGCACGGCCTTCAATTGCCCCGAGGCGAGATAGGGTGCGATCTGGTAGGACAGCAGCCGTGTCAATCCGAAACCCGCGATTGCCGATTCGATTGCCGCATCGTTGGTAGTAACGGTCAGTCGCGGCTGCACGCGAACGGATGAGGCTTTTCCCTGCTCGACAAACTTCCATTCCGCCGTCGGCGAAAGACCGCTTGCCGCTATCAGGGTGTGTCGGCGCAGATCGCCCGGCAGCACAGGCTCGCCATGCATCGCAAGATAAGAAGGGGAGGCGCACACGACGCTGCGCACCTGCCCGACCTTGATGGCTTGCATGTTTGAATCGGGCAGGTGGCCGATCCGGATGCCGACATCCAGGCCTTCTTCGATCAGGTTCACTACCCGGTCAAGAAAGAGCGCGGAGACGTCTACCGCAGGATAGCGTTGAAGATATTCGACGATGGCGGGCGTGACGAACATTCTGCCGAACAGCACCGGAGCAGTGACTGCCAGCCGGCCGCGCGGCTCCGCATTCACCCCGGCTGCCGCCTCGTCCGCTTCGTCGATCTCGGCAATGATGCGGCGAGCATCTTCCAGATATCGCAGGCCGGCTTCAGTGGGTCGCACGATGCGCGTGGTACGCGTCAGGAGCCGGACACCCAGCCGTCCCTCCAGGGCGGAAATTGCGCGGGTTACCGCCGGTGGCGACATGCCCAGCCGGCGCGCGCCGCCGGCGAAACTCTCCGCCTCGGCAACGGCAACAAATACGGTCATTACATGCAAACGATCCATGCATTGTTCCACTAAAAGGAATAATGAAATGCATCATACAGCTATTCTTGTCTTCAAATACATCATGCATAGTGACGATCATTCGCCGCCACAAATAAGCGAATCCTTTAAAAACTATCTACAGGAGTTTCCAATGAGTCGCATCAATGTCGTCACCAACGAAACCGCCAATGCAGAACAAAAAGCCTTGCTCGATGCCGTTCAGTCCCAATTGGGCATGGTGCCGAACTTTCTGAAGGTGTTCGCCAATTCGCCCGCTGCCTTGGCAGCCTTCCTCGGTTTGTACGGCGTAGCGGGTGCCGGCAGCCTCGATCCGCAGACCCGTGAACGGATCGCGCTGGCATTGGCGCAGCAAAATTCTTGCGAATACTGCCTTTCGGCGCACACGGCGATTGGCCGCAAGGCCGGCTTGAGCGGCGCCGAGATCGAAGCGAACCGGGCTGGCTCCAGCCAGGATGCAAAAGCAGCCGTCGCCGTGCAGTTCGCACGCTCGCTCGCCGAACATAACGGCGAGGTGACGACCGCAGAGATCATGGAAGTGCGCAACGCCGGCTATAGCGACGCCGACATCGTGGAAATCATCACCCATGTGGGCATGAATATTCTGACGAACATTCTCGGCAAAGCCAGCCGCGTCGAGATCGACTTCCCCAAGGTTGAACTGAAGCGCGCCGCATGATCATCGGGTTCGCATGACTTTTGTTTGAGGAGTGCCGATCGGCCTGTCGCGGCACTCCGGTTGCCAGGAGAATACAGATGCCACGCGCTTTTTCACAAATCGCTTATACGCCGTCGGTACGTGCGGCCCAGGCCCGCTACGGCAGCCGCGATGCGAACGCGGGATTCGACGTTGATCCGAACTCGCGCAACACGGTATCCGAGCGCGAGCTGGAATTCATCCCCACCGTCGAAACCTTCTTCATGGCGAGCGTCGGCGAAAACGGCTGGCCGTATGTCCAGCATCGCGGCGGTCCCAAGGGCTTCCTCAAGATACTGGACGAACGTACGCTGGGCTTTGCCGATTTTGCCGGAAACCGGCAATACATCTCGACCGGCAACGTCGCTCACGATGACCGGGTGGCGCTCATTCTCATCGATTACGCCAAGCGCCGCCGCCTGAAGATATGGGGGCGCGCCAGGATTGTGCATGAAAACGACGAACCCGATCTGATAGCCCGGCTGGAAGTCCCTACCTATCGCGCGCGCATTGAACGCGGTTATGTAATCACGGTCGAGGCATTCGACTTTAATTGTCCGCAACATATTACACCCCGGTTTACCGAAGAAGAAATCGCCGAGCGGATGGCACCGTTGCAGCGGGAAATTGAAGCGCTCCGGCAAAAAATCCAATCGCCATCCGGCAAGCCACTTTCGCTGGTACCAACCGCGCTGGGTTCGGGCGAGTTTGAGCTGATCGTCACCGGCATGCGCCAGCTCACTCCGCATGTACGTGCCTACGAGCTGCGTCGGCCCGACGGTGCCGACCTGCCCGCCGCGACGCCGGGCTCGCATCTGCCGGTTCCCGTCCGGCTCGAAGACGGAACAGAAGATATTCGTAGCTACTCCATCGCATCCGATCCCGCACGGCGCGAGGTGTACGAGATCGCGGTCCTGCGCGACGAGTCCGGCCGCGGCGGCTCGGCGGCCGTTCATCGGGACTATGCAATAGGAACGGTGCTTCGCTGCGGAATGCCGCGCAACGCATTTTCATTGCACCAGGATGACCGTCCGGCTGTCTTGATCGCCGGTGGAATCGGCATTACACCGATCAAGGCGATGGCACAGGCGCTGCAGGCACGAAAACGCCATTTCTTCCTCCATTACTCGGCACGCTCGTCCGCTGAAATGGCTTATCGTGCCGAACTCAATTTTGCTTTCAAAGAACAGGCCGCTTTTTATTTCAGCAAAGAGAGGCCCGATGAACGTCTCGATCTGGCAAAGGTGCTTGAGCTTGATAATGCACCTGCCGATGCGGTGTTCTACGTCTGCGGGCCGTCGCGGCTGATCGATGCGGCGCGAAGCATCGCGCACGAGCGCGGCATCGATGCAGAACGCATCCGTTATGAGCGATTCACCGGACCCGCCGTCGCCGCCGAAGACAAACCCGTCGACGTAGTGTTAAAGCGCGCCGGTAAGACACTCCGGGTTCCGGCTCGCCAGACTATTCTGGACGCCGTCATCAGCGCCAATATCGAGGCATTCTTCGAATGCAAGACCGGCTCCTGCGGCACATGCGCCACCAAGGTGATCGATGGCGTGCCCGACCATCGTGACCATGCTCTTACCGAACAGGAGCGTGACGGTGCCGCACTCATGTGCATTTGTGTTTCCCGGGCAAAGAGCGACCGGCTCGTGCTCGATCTTTGAGGAAGGCCGGCCACGGGCCCGACAATTCTTTAACCAAGCGCCAGAAGGAGTTTCACATGACTTCAAATATCCAAGTCCGCCAACCTGTTCCGCCGTTTACTCGCGAAACTGCCATACAAAAGGTGCGCATGGCAGAAGATGCCTGGAATTCGCGTGATCCGCAGCGCGTCGCTTTGGCCTACACGCCTGACAGTATCTGGCGGAACCGCGCCGAATTCGTGACCGGGAGGGAACAGATTGTCCAATTTCTGGCGCGCAAATGGATCAGGGAACTCGATTACCGCCTGATCAAGGAGCTGTGGGCATTCGATGGCGCGCGGATAGCCGTACGTTTTGCGTATGAATGGCATGACGATTCCGGCAACTGGTTCCGCTCTTACGGAAATGAGAACTGGGAATTTGATGATTATGGATTGATGCGTCGCCGTTACGCCTGCATCAACGATCTGCCGATTTCCGATGCGGACCGTAAATTTTTCTGGCCGCAGGGCCGGAGGCCGGACGATTATCGGAATTTGAGCGAACTGGGACTTTAATCGCCTGTTTTGTTACGATATGTGAGCTTCGATTAGTTAATATTACAGAAAGTTGAATCATGAATGACAACGATTTTTCCGAGAAAGACTGGCGCCGGCTTCTCCGTCATCTCGGGGAAAACCCGGATCGGCAAGGTCTGAGCGACACACCGCAGCGAGTAGATAAAGCGTGGAAACACTGGACATCCGGCTACGATCAGGACCCTGCCGAAATCCTCAAGGTATTCGAAGATGGGGCGGAACAATATAACGAACTGATTGTGGTGCGCGGCATTCCGGTCTACAGCCATTGCGAGCATCATCTCGCGCCGTTCTTCGGCTGGGCGACCGTCGGCTATACGCCCAATGGGAAAATCGTTGGCCTTTCCAAGCTGACCCGATTGGTCGATTGTTTTTCAAAGCGGTTGCAGGTACAGGAAAGGCTGACCATGCAAATCGCGGAATCCTTCATGAAGCATGTCCAGCCACTGGCGGTAGGCGTCGTGATCCGGTGCCGCCACATGTGCATGGAAAGCCGCGGCATCCGGTCGCCCGGGCAGGAAACCGTCACCTCCGCGCTGCTGGGCGAGTTGCGTACCAATCTCGCGCTGCGAACCGAATTTCTCTCGCTGGCGAGAGAAAAGGACTGAACGGACCGCAGCACCTGCGATCCGTCCCCATCCTCCATGCAGGCAATGGATTAGCCAGGAACGATTGCTCCGTGCTTCTCTTCCGCTTTGCGCCGGGCCGCCGAAATATGGCGATTGACTGCCGTGACAATGGCCCTGAACGATGCCGTTACAATATTGCTGTCGATGCCGACGCCGAACAGCGTCGGCCCGTTGTCCATGCGCAGCTCGACATAGGAAGCCGCCTGTGCATTGGCGCCGACGCCGATGGAATGCTCGCTGTAATTCATCACCCGGATGCCCAATCCCAATGCATCGACGAACGCATCGATCGGGCCGTTCCCGGCTCCTTTGAGGAGCGAGGTTTGGCCGGCATGCTCGATGCGGACTTCAATTGCGAAAGCGTCAGTGCGTCCGGAATCGTCGATCGTCCGATGCGACAGATAGGTGTAAGGGCATTGCGCATCCAAATATTCGCGCCGGAAGATCGCATAGATTTCTTCTGCGGACACCTCTCTTCCGGTGTCGTCGGCGACCTGCTGGACCGCACGGCTGAATTCGATTTGCAAGCGGCGCGGTAATGCCAGTCCATACTCCTGCTCCAGCAGATACGACATGCCGCCTTTTCCCGACTGGCTGTTGACGCGGATGACGGCATCATAACTGCGTCCAAGGTCAGCAGGGTCGACCGGCAGGTACGGCACTTCCCAGACTGCATCCGCTTTTTGTTGTGCAAAACCTTTTTTGATGGCGTCCTGGTGTGAGCCGGAAAACGCGGTGAACACGAGGTCACCGACATATGGATGGCGCGGATGCACCGGAATCTGGTTGCATTCCTCGACACATTTCCTTACGTCGTCGATATCGGAAAAATCGAGGCCGGGATGCACGCCCTGCGTATACAGATTCAGCGCCAGGGTGACCAGGTCGACATTGCCGGTACGCTCGCCGTTTCCGAAGAGGCATCCTTCAACGCGATCCGCACCGGCCATGACAGCCAGCTCCGCCGAGGCGACCGCCGTGCCCCGGTCGTTGTGTGGATGCACGCTCAAAACAATCGCGTCGCGCCTTGCCAGGTTTCGATGCATCCACTCGATCTGGTCGGCATAGACATTGGGCGTGCTGCATTCGACGGTGGAAGGCAGGTTGACGATCATTTTTCGCGCCGGCGTCGGTTGCCATATCTCTGATACCGCATCGCATACCTCCTTCGAGAAATCGAGCTCCGCCATGCTGAACGTCTCCGGCGAATACTGAAATACCCATTCCGTCTCCGGGCACTCGTCGGTCAACTGTTTGATCAATCGCGTGCCGGATACTGCTATCGTCTTGACCTCCTCGCGCGACATGCCGAAGACGATGCGTCGAAACGCGGGAGAAATCGGATTGTATAAATGAACGATAGCGCGCCTGGTGCCACGTACCGAATCGACGGTACGCCGGATCAGGTCTTCGCGCGATTGCGTCAATACTTCAATTGTCACGTCGTCCGGAATACGGTCCTCTTCGATAAGTTTGCGCACGAAATCGAAATCGGTCTGCGATGCGGATGGAAAAGCGACTTCGATTTCCTTCAAGCCGATCTTCACCAGCATTTCAAAAAAGCGCAGCTTGCGCTCGGCATTCATGGGCTCGATCAGGGCTTGATTGCCGTCGCGCAGATCGGTGCTCATCCAGATAGGCGGCTTGGCAATGACGTTGTTCGGCCAGTTTCGGTCAGCCAGTCGAACAGGGGGAAAAGCGCGATATTTCGCCGCCGGGTTGGGCAACATCATGATGGATCCTTTTTATTGCGTTATTGAGAGATCAGAACCCGTTTGAGAACGGTAGCAAGCGGGCTCTCAGATGTGGCGGGAAGGCTGCCTGACTGCCACTAGCGCAAGGCCAGGCAACCGATCGGTAGCGGTAGCAGGGCAAGCGAGCGCGCAAAGATCATCAGGGCGATCACATCGCCATTGATGAGCGTTACGGGAATCGACTTGAAATGCATGGATCGGCAACTTTCCGAAAAAATCAATACCGCTCTGCCTCGACAGCAGAGCGCGCTACAACGGACGACAGGAGGGGGAAAGAGAATTAGCGCGCCAGGCGCAGTAGTGCTGCCGCCAGCAGGGTGCTGGCGGTTAGGAATAGGACGGCAGGTAGAAATTGAGCTGCGTGCATGACACAACTGTAGAAGAGGGCTGCCATGTTGTCAAGGACAGTCGATACCTCAAAGCGGGCTCACCGGTACGGCCATGCCTTCATCCCATGTCACGACCCGATTGCGGCCCGCCTGTTTGGCAGCATAAAGGGCGCGGTCCACCGCCTTGAGCAGATCCTCGGGCCGGTCGAAGCGCGTGACATCGTCCATATGGGTAGCAACACCAATGGAAGCTGTCACCGTAATCGGCTTGCCCTGATCGTCCAAGTGGGTCAGCGAGGCGATGCTGTCCTTCAGGCGTCCCAGCAGCTTGGTAGCTGGCATCAGCGCCGTGCCGGGCAGGATGAGTGCAAATTCCTCGCCGCCATAGCGAGCCAGGATATCGTCCTGCCGGATCTGGCCGAGCACGGTCCGCACCACCGACACCAGGACCGAATCTCCTACCGGATGGCCGTAGGTATCGTTCACTGTCTTGAAGTGGTCGATGTCGATCAGGACCAGCGACAGAGGCCATGCATGACGCGTAGCGAGATCGAATTCACGCCGGAGCGCATCATCGAAGTATCCCCGGTTATGGACGCCGGTCAGCGCATCCCGTTGCGACTTCTCTTCAAGCTCCCGCACCTTGTGCAGATTGTGCACCACCAGCAAATCCTTGGCCTCGGTCATGATGGCGGCGGCTTGGGAAGGATCGAGGACGCTGACGTCGAACAATTCTTCGACGGCGTGCAATCCTGCCCTGATGGTATCCAGTACGCTTGCAAGCGCGCCTGCATCAAGCGCCAGTCTCTGCCGCGCCTCGTCTGCCGCCCGGGAGGCCATGCCGGAATCATCCGGGTTCAAAAGGCTATCGGCAATGTAGCCTGATGCCGCGACACAGGCGGCCATCGTTGCCGTCGTATCGGCCGAAGGCGGACAATGACTGGCCAGACATGCCAGTGCGAGATATTCCGGCAGCTTCCAGCGCTTGAGAAGCCAATATCCCACTTCGTCATGCCCGCAGTCGAATGCGGCACGCTCGGCGGCAAGCAAGGCATCGTGGTTCGATGCCGATGTCAGAAGCGGCTGATACTCTTCCGGCATCATCGTATCGAAAACAAGAATGCCGATGTCCTGAAGAAGCCCTGCCAAAAAGAGATCGTCCAGCGCTTCCATTTCCAGCTTCTCTCCGAGGGACCGGCAGGCAAGTGCGGACAGGACGGCGCGGCGCCAGAAGAGGTTGGTATCCATCGCGCCGCTGACATGTTGTGTCTTGATCGAGCTGGTCAGGGAAAACGAGAGAGCGATCATGATGGCAGCATGGGTGCCCATCAGACTGACAGCTTGCCGAACGTTGCTCGGCGTGCGGCGGGTCTGGTAGAGCGGTGAATTTGCCACCTTGAGCAGTTTCGCCGCCAATGCCGGGTCAAGACTGACATGATCGCTGATCTGCAGCATGGTCGTGCCCGGATCGTTGGCCAGTTCAATGACCTTGATCGCCACCGCCGGCAGGGTCGGCAGGGTGGAGCAAAACCGCAGCCGGCGTTCAATATTCTCGTTCACTTTCTTCCCCAATGTCCGCCACCTGAGCGAGGCAGCGTTTTCCTTCAATATTCTTCTGTACTTACCTGGCCTTTTTCCCGCAACAGCGCCAGCATGAGACAGTGTCGATAAGATTCGACAACATGGCTGCCTGATGCACGGTTGCCACGGCGAAGTCAACTAAAAGTAATGGTACTAAGCGTACCAGACTTCATTGATTTCGTGATACGAGTATTAGATTTTTGGTTAAAGGGCCTGATATATTTGCCAACGAACCTGCGGATGCCGACAAAGCAATTGATCTTCCATGAAACCATCGCTATGCCTCGCTGAAATTTTCTTCATATATCGACTTTTCGATGAGTAAGCGCTGGTTCGCAATCCAAAGGCGTTGTTGATTGCCGCTATCTCTTTGAAATTGAAAACTGCGAATTATCAAACTTCATAAACGCTGCTTCGAGTCGATGAATTATTGCGTTTAGAATCCGAAGAAGAGGGGTCGTCCCGTCAGGGGGCGTCCCGTCAACCCTGTTCTTGACGCAATGTGTTTTACCGCCGCACAACTTTAAAGAAGGCGGGCAATTTGCATCAAACGCTTCAGGCAATCACTGCAACGCAGGCAACAGGAAATGGCCCACTCGCAATTCGCTGTTTGAAGGAAGAAGCCATAAAGATGTGTTTGGCTTCCATTCAATAATTCTTTTTTGGCACGCATTGTGCCATCCAATCAATGCCGGGCCAGCTTTAGGTGAATAACCGGTTGCTCGCACCTGACAAAGGAAGTTTCAACTCAGCCTGCTGATCCAACAAGTCGACGCGAAGCCGGAGCAAGCAATGGACAAGGACGTGGCATTATGGACCGAAGTCGGAGGCGGGAAGCTGGATGCACGTCCTATTTTCGCAGCGTTTCTGGTCGGTGCCGGCTATTACCTGGGAACGATGGTCGGCTTCGCGCTGACTTTTCAACCGAAACCGATCTCGATACTCTGGCCGCCCAACTCGATTCTGCTCGGTGCTATGCTCCTGACGCCGGTCAGCTGGTGGTGGTTGCTTTTGCTAGGCGCTCTTCCTGCGCACCTGGCGGCGCAAATGCAAAGCGGAGTACCGGCGGCAATGGTGATGGGATGGTTTGTCAGCAATTGCAGCGAAGCGTTGATCGGCGCAGCTGCGGTGCGCAAATTCATGTCGAAGCGCTTGCGCTTCGACTCCATTCGGCATGTCAGCCTGTTTATATTCCTGTGCGCTTTCCTTGCGCCTTTCCTGTCGTCGTTTCTTGATGCGGCATTTGTACGGCTTATTGGCTGGGGGCAGGGCAGTTACTGGCAGCTCTGGCGCATGCGCTTCTTTTCCAATGTGCTGGCAGTCCTCGCATTCATACCCGTTCTATTGACATGCAACAGAAACAGCCTTGCATCCATGCGCAAGGCACCGTTCCCGCGTCGCCTGGAAATCTCGCTATGGGCTTTCACTCTGCTTGCAATCAGTTTCGTAGTTTTCATCAACGAATACGGGGATGGCAGAATTTCACCGCTGATCCTGTATGCTCCATTGCCAATCCTGTTCTGGGCCGCAATACAGTTCAACCCTTTTACAGTCAGCCTGTCATTTCTTGCGTTCACGTCCCTGGTGATCTGGGGGGCCGTGGAGGGACATGGGCCTTTTGTTTCCAGCTCTCCATCCGATAATGCGCTATCCATTCAATTGTTTCTGATCGGCGTTGCCGTTCCTCTTTTATTGTTGTCGTCTGCCATGCAGGAACGCCGGCAGGTACAGGAAGCGCTTCGTCGACAGCAGGAAAAACTCAAGCTTGCACTGAACGCCGCCAGAATGAGTACCTGGGAATGGGATATTTGTGAAAATAAAGGCATGGAGCCGCAAGAATCCGGGCATCTGTCGAGCGGCGATAACAACGGCGGCGACGGCGTGAATCTGGAATCCTTCGTGCGTTCGCTTCACCCGGAAGACCGCATGGCGACAGTGCAGGCGATTACCCGCGCAGCAAAAGGCAACACGTCTTACGAAGGCGAATTTCGAACTGTCCAGTCCAATGGCGCAATTCGCTGGATATTGGGAAAAGGCGCGGTCCTGCATGACGAAGCGCATTGCCCGGTACGCATGCTGGGCGTAAATGTCGACATTACCGATCGCAAGCATGCCGAAGCGGCGGCATGCGAAGAGGCGGCGCTGCGTGAAAGCGAGGCGCGTTTTCGCCAGATGGCCGATTCCATGCCGCAGATCGTCTGGGCTGCCCGGCCGGATGGCCATGTGGATTATACAAATCGCAGATGGCAGGAATTGACCGGCCTCAAGGAAACGCAAACCGGGGACGAGAGTTGGTTGCCATTCGTCCATCCCGACGACCGGCGGCGGGTAGCATACCTGTGGCTGACAGCGATGCGATCTGGTCGGATATACCAAGCCGAATGTCGCGTTCTTGTTCCGCATTCCACAGAGTACCGCTGGTATCTGGCG
>WUUC01210526.1_pt1 | contig 11207 bp, 5 predicted proteins | sample 6278441 | NCBI WGS metagenome assembly WUUC01 (sample SAMN13675441, study PRJNA597444) | soil metagenome | isolation source: soil | place: USA: Washington | collected 2017-10 | reverse complement strand
TCGAAAGAGACGAATAAGGTGTTGGAGTCGGTCGTGCGGCTCCTCGGTTCGTGGGATGCGAAGGCCGCCGAGGCGCTGGCCGCCCCCGGCCTCGACCTCGAACGGATGCGTCGGCAGTTCGCCTCCGCCTCCCTCTGGGGCGAGTGCAAGGCGGGCGAAGCACTCTCCGGCGACGGCAAGGGCGAGAGCCTCATCAGGCTCAACTGCACCAACGGGAGGTTAGGCGCGCGCCTCTCGCTCGACACCGCAACACACCGACTCAAGAGCATTGACCTCATCGCCTCGCGCCTCGACCGCTGCGTGCCGTGAGAGTGTAGAGGGTGGTTGATAACCGTTAGACAGCGGCTTAGGCATCTCTGTTGAACTTGGTTGCAGGAGGCATGTCCCTGAAAAAGCTATTCTTGCGGTAGTGTTGCAAAAAGTTTCATAACCTACTAGATATTGCGCCAGAAGTACGGCCTGCTTCGCAACTAATTGCCGCCAAAATATTTTTTGCAACACTACCAAAACTGCTTGACTCCCAAGACGGTATCTAACACGCTTGCATGGGCGTCTAATACCGCTCCCTTGCCTCACTAATATCACGAAAAGATCGCTCGCCCCACTAGCTAAACTCCGCATTGGCGCACAATGATCACCGCCTCCGCAGATAACTTTCTTGTAACGTTTCCACCGCTCGTCTGTTTTATGTGTGATTCACAAGCGCCGCTCGGGCGACGCGCGAGGTGAAAGGCGATGCCGGGTAAGCCTTATACTCACAATGATGGGTTTGAAATTATGAGACAAATACTATTCCTATTTTCACTGGCGTTCTGTTTATTGTTCGCTTCGATGGCTGCGGCACAAACGCAAGGGAAACTGATCAATGAAACCGAAAAAAAACAGGTCATAGATGCGGTCGGCAAACGCCTTGTTGATTTTTACCTTTACCCGGATGTCGCCGCTAAAATGGCGGCGCTGCTCTCGAAAAATCTCGATGACGGCGTTTATAAAACAATCAATGATCCGAAAATTTTCGCCAACCGATTAACCGAGGACCTGTTCGCCGTAAGCCGCGACAAACATTTGGAAGTATTGTTCGGCCCGGAGTTGGTCATTGAAACTAAAAAAGAAGCATCCCGCAAGGAGACCGTCGAAACCATAAACAGCGAACTGGAGAGGGGGCGAAAAAACAATTTCGGTTTTAAGGAAGTGAAACTCTTGGAGGGCAACATCGGTTATCTCCATCTGACGAGATTTTACGACGTGAAATACGGCGGCGAGACAGCCGCCAATGCAATGAATTTTTTAAGCAATGCGGACGCGCTCATAATTGATCTTCGTCAAAACGGGGGCGGCGATTCCTCGATGGTGCAGCTTTTGACAAGCTATTTATTCGATTCAAAACCGGTACATTTAAACGATTTCTATCTGCGTGACGGCGAAAAGCAGACTCAAATTCAGGAATGGACTCTTCCCTACGTTCCCGGAAGAAGACGCCCCGACATTGACGTGTATATTTTAACTGCCTACAGAACTTTTTCCGCCGGAGAGCACTTCGTCTACAACCTGAAAACTTTCCAAAGGGCGACAATCGTCGGCGAAACCACGGGCGGCGGAGCGCATACAGTCGCTTACCAGATTATTAATGACAGGTTTCTGCTGAAAGTTCCGAACGGAAGACCGATCAATCAGGTCACAAAATCGAATTGGGGAGGAACTGGCATCAAGCCCGACATCGAAACGCCGCCGGGTGATGCCTTGCTCGCCGCGCAGATCAAAGCTCTGGAGAAATTGACCGCCCGCACCGACTCGCCGGACGCGAAATTTATATACGATTGGCACGTAACCGCCCTGCGAGCGAAATTGAATCCGGTCAGGATTGACGAATCTCTGATGCGTTCATACGCCGGAACCTACACCGGAGAATACGGGCAGAGAAAGATCACCTTCGAAAACGGGAGGCTACTCTCCCAGCGCGCGGGCGGCGCGAAATTAGCCTTGCTTCCTCTGGCTGCGGAGCTTTTCACCTATGAAGGAAGACCCGAGTTAAGACTGAAAATTGTTGTTGAAAATAACCGCGTAATTGGTCTTAAGAGCATCGCCAACGACGGCTCGCAGCTCGATGAAACCAGAGACAAAGACGAAGCCCGCGAAAAGACATAATTCTAATTATCAGACACAGGCGATGTGATAAGACTTGTGAGTCGCGCTGCCACAAAGCGAAAGCCCCCGGCTTCGGTCGGTGGCTTTCGCTTTGTGGCCAAGAAGCATCGCAAGATGCTGCGCTCCGATTCTCACTTGCCGGTGTCGAGGTATCGGATACAACTCCCCTATTCGAGTCTCTTGACGGTTAAGGTTACGACTCTCGAATTGTCTTCGTAAAAAGGCCAAGCCAAACAGTCGTTGGCGAAGGCAACCAGAAAGCCGCTTCTCGTGGCCGTCCAGGTTCGGGACATTCCGATTCGGAAATAAGTTCCCGTATAGGAAGTCCTGTTGTTTTGTTCAAAGATTTCGCCGACCAAAGCCATCATGTTTAAATCTGGATGACGCCGGCACAAATCGAGCGGCGAGCCTCCATAACCGGCGGCGGTAGTTTCTCTGTTTCCGTTATTCCACTCCGGACTTGCCACCGAGAATTTGAATTTTTGGTTGTCGCGCATAAAGACTCCGGTGAGGTTGTGACTCTGCTTTGCGGAAATATTCATAGTTTTAGACTGCCCGACTGCCAGTTCACCCGGAGCTAAAGATGTCGAGGTCAAGCTCGGGCAGCCTTGCTCATTCGGATACATGCCATTGACTCCGGCGATGTCTCTGCTGCTTAACGTGCTGCCTCCGAAGTTGGTGTTCGAAGCATTGTTTCTCCTCCTGATAGTCTGTTGTCGCACGCCGTTTATCTTCCTGCCGAAAGTGTTGAAACGATAGTGCATCACTGATCGGAAATCGTAGTTGCCGAAATCAGTCGAGACGGCGGGAACTTGTTGGAAATTGCCTTCTTGCCCCGGCTCGATGTTATTCCAAAGGATATCAACGAATTCGTTTCTGTCCTCGCGGGAATGTTCATGATGCACTCCCAGTGCGTGTAAGGTTTCGTGTCTGACAATTCTCGCGTTGATGTTCGATAGCTCGATTTCCTGACCATCGCAATTCGTGAAGTCACACCATTTTCCGAGCTTCGAACGTCCCCCGGAATATCCTAATTGCTCGACCGTGACTTTCTTGAACTTGATGTAATGCGCTTGATTTTGCCGGGGCTGAAAACAGACGTGGGTACTTTGGGCAATGTCATTCATCGCGCTAATGATGATCTGTTTTTCCGCGCCGGTGAATCCGGGTAGAATCACGAACGGCACAATTCCGTTGTTCCATCTCGCGGCTGCCCAAAAATCTCCCGGCAAGGCGAATGCCTGCGCTTGGTTCTGAAGTGCGTCCAAGGATGTTTCCGTTCCGAGCGATATGTCGCCTTGAAAAATCACTTCGCCGTTGACGATGGTTACTTCGACCGGCTCCGTGTTTCTAATCAAGGGATGTGCCAGCCTTGCGTATCTTTTAGTCCTCACGGGGACGACGTACTCTCCCTCTTCCTGAGCCTTTACTGTCGAAACGAGGCAGGATAGTAAAAGCAACAAAGCTATCACGGACGAGACATTCGTCACCGATTGGCGCCGATTGTTTTCGTAATGTTGAGTTTTCATTTTTAATTCTCCTGGTTTTTAAATAGACGTTGTTAGCGTTCGTAAGACGGCTCTATGAGTTCACATACCGTCGCGCCCCGCCCGCGCCGCTTTCATACAAAATCCGTTGCCACAGCGTTCGCTTTGGGCTTAGAATGACGGCGTTCCGGGACCAAGATTTCGTTAATCAGCCTTTACTCATCCTCGCTCTTCGAGACAGGCACACTTCACCCTTCGGCGTAAGCGGCTTTTGCCGAGAAGCAAAATCGCCAACCCGTCGAGACCAGAGTTGCAGGCCCAAAATCTCTCGGCGCGCACTCTACGACGTGCCCCGATAGAAGTCCTTAGGGAAATCTAAAAGTTTTATAAAACCTCGCTCTTTCCTAACCTCAGGTTCCACTGTGGACGGCGCAGAGCAAGTCTTCGAGTTCGGTCAATTCCGGCTGGATGCAGTTAACAAACTGCTGCTGCGGGCGGGCGAAGTGGTGCCGCTCACGCCGAAGGCTTTCGATGTGCTGCTCGCGCTCGTCGAGAGCGGCGGGCGGATGCTCAGCAAAGAGGAGTTGATGCGCGCCGCATGGCCTGAGACGTTTGTTGAAGAAGCTAACCTGACGGTCAACATTTACACGCTGCGTAAAGCTCTCGGCGAGAATGGCGACGGACGCCTGTACATTGAGACAGTGCCGAAGCGCGGCTATCGCTTCACTGCCGATGTCCGGCGAGTCGCGGAAGCGAGCCGCCAGCCTGCGCGTGCGCTCTCAATCGCCGTGCTGCCTTTCAATTACATCAGTGCGCGGGCGGGCGAAGACTATTTGGGAATCGGCTTGTGCGACACGCTCATTACGCGCCTCAGCAACGTGCGTCGCTTCGTCATGCGCCCGACGAGCAGCGTCGTGCATTACGGCGAGGGGCAGGTGGAACCTCTCGTCGCCGGTCGTGAACTGAAAGTTGATTTCGTCGTTGACGGGCGCATCCGGCGCGCTGGCGAGACGCTCCGCGTTACCGTGCAGCTTTTGAGAGTTTCCGAAGAGGCCATCTGCTGGGCGGGACAGTTCGACGAGATGTTAACGGACGTGCTTCAACTTGAAGATTCGATGTCCGAACAGATCGCCGGGGCGCTCGTCCCGCAACTGACGGAGGATGAACGCCAGCGACTCGCCAAACGCGGCACGGACAACCCGGAAGCGTTCGAAGCATACCTGCGTGGGCGCTATTATTTGAACAACTTGACTGAAGACGGATACGCCAAAGCCCTCGCCGATTATGAGCGTGCCGTCCTGCTCGACCCGTCTTATGCGCTCGCCCACACGGGCATCGCCGATTATTACTATTACCTCGCCATCTACGGCGTGATGCCGTCGAATCAATGTCTCGCGGAATCCGAAGCTGCTGCGCGCAGAGCCGTCGAAATAGACCCCATACTATCCGAAGCCCATGCCGCTCTCGGATTCGCGCTATCGGGGCGATTCAACTGGGCGGAGGGGGAGCTGCATTTCCGGCGCGCGCTGGAACTCAACCCGAATAGCGCGCTGGCGCATCTCAGGTATGGAAGTCAACTCTCCCAGCAAGGTTATTTTGAAGAGAGTATTCAACACGCCCGACGCAGCATCGAACTCGACCCCGTCACGCCGATTTATCAATTCAGCCTCGGCTGGGGCTTGTACTTCGCCCGTCGTTTTGACGAATGCTTAGAGGAATATCATGGCATGATCGCCGCGCACCCGCTCAATCCGATGGCCTATTTCGGTCTGGCCTGGGTCGCGCGTTACGTCGGACGACACGATGAAGCGTTGGCCGCGATGAAGCGCGCGGAGGAACTCTCGCACGGAAGTCTGATGATGACGACCGGGCGCGGGCAAGCCTTCGCCGCTGCCGGAATGCGCCATGAGGCGGAAGAGGTGCTGGCGAAACTCGCCGCGCTGCCCGCCGAGCGTTACGTCATACCGTATCACGTGGCGTTAATTCATCACTTTCTCGGCGAGAAGGAAGAAACCCTCCACGCACTCGAAGACGCGTTCCAGCAGCGCGATCTGTGGCTCGTCTGGATGGGCGTCGAACCCGCCTTCGACAATTTACGTTCCGACATCCGGTTTCAGCGTTTGCTCGAACGCATACAGACGGATAGCAACCCTTAATCTGAGCGCCAACCGCCTCGCCATGCGTTAGCTCAAAGCGACCTCCCGCAGAGAGCGTGTCCGGTGTATCTCCACGCTCCTATTCGGGATCAGTGTCCCATTTCATGATTCGGGCAAGGGCTCTCGACAGGTCACACTGTTAGCCGGGCTTGGCTCTGAGGAGTTGGCCCACAACGGCATCCGACCCTCACCCTATCTCCCTCACGCCTTCAGCGAGGCGTGAGCATCACACACCGGACGAGCGGACTTGTATCATACCTGTTAGGCTGCGGCTGGGCCACCGAACAACTTTGCAGATGCCCAGCCAAGAAGCACGCATTTGTGCAAAGTCCCATGTCGCAAAAAACGCATTGCTAATGATTGCTTAAACTGATAGTGTCCGCGCCGCTGGCAGAGTTCTTTACGCTAATCCGGAGCTTGCCTTGCTCAAGGCTTCGGTCACATCCAACAGCTCATCCCTTGCGTGTCCCGTCGGCGTCCGCGCGGCTGTTGCCTTCTCACACCCCGCCTTCATTAGGAGATACCCAAATGGCAAGTCCATTCACAAACGTAGACGCGACTGTCTCAACCGAAGGCGTCGAGGCGCGCCCACGACTTATCGCGAATCAGAACCGGAGGGCGGAGTCGCGGGCCAGCCGTGCGGCGGCGTTCTTCGTCCTCGCTGCTTTCCTCGTGCTCGCCGTGGCCTCGGACGCACAGGCCCAGGTATTCACGAAGAAACAGAGGTGGTTGTCTGGTGGGTCTCCGTCTCCTGCAACCATTCCGTTGAATTATGACGCCGGGCTTTCATCCACAGGGACGATTCCCGTCGGCACTCTCGTACACATCGTTTACGGCGTTCAGGTTACATCCAACAACACCAGCACAAGCCCCGTCACAATCGGAATAACTTTTTCTCCACCGTCCGGCTTTAACCCGATTTCCGTGAGCTGCGTGAAGTTCCCCAACGGGGCAACTACGGGAACTCAGCTCACCACCGGTTGCAGCTTGCCGAACGCCGCGATAGGGGCGCTGAGTATGGCTGACGACAAAGTCATCGTGGTCGTCGACGGCTTCTTCACACAGGCCGGCGCCTTCAACGTTAATTTTGCCGCCACCCGCGGCACGACGACGGAAACAGCCTCCGTCAACATGGATGCGGATATCGACACTCTCCCCGTTGACATCGCGGTTACTAAACAAGTGAAACCCAAGATCGGAGGCTCGTTCGGCTCGACGGCCACAGTCCCCTTCGGGGGCGCCGTCACCTACAAGCTGACGGTCAAAAACCTGTCGGCTCCAGACCCCGTCTCCCATTCTACCGATGTCTATCTGGGCAAGCAGTTATGGTTGCAGGATATGGTCGCCGCCCCGAGCACTAACGATGTGAACATGACAGTCACCGCGCAGAATTTTCAATGCACGGCGTATCTCGGGGCTGTCTGCCTGCAAGTTCCGACGAGCGGGAGCACGACCACGGCCTATTTAGGATTTGGACAAAACAATAGCGCCCTTCTGATAAATCCGAATGGACTCACATACCCCGTGTCCTCAACCGGTTTCTTGCCCGCCGGCGGTTCGTTCGACATCATTTTCGACGCTGTCATCACCACAAGTTTTCAGTGTTCGCCGGGTCAAAATAACAAGGTGTTCAATAGCTCCTACATCACTTACTCGAACGGGACGACGACCCTCAGCGATATTATCCCGGGAAACAACACCTCAAGCCAGACGACTGTGACCCTGACAGGGTTGCCAACCACGTGCCCGCCCCCTCCGATCACAGTGACCAAAACATTATTGTCACCGGTGTTGCCGCCATTGGGTACCGCAGCCTGGGGTGTGCCTTTCACATATTTAATCACCATCACGAACAACAGTGGAGTGACGCTGTCCGGCCTGGGGCTGAAAGATATGGTGGGTGGTAGTAACACGCCGGCATTTACGGCAAATTTCTCATACAGCAGCGGCAGTAATCCGATCTGTTCCCCGGCATGTATTTCCACCCTCACCTCGGCCGCACCTTTGGTAGGCAACCAACAAAACGTGATCCTTTTTCAGAATTCAGCGCTCTTTGCGCCGCTGGCTCCTGGCGCCACGCAGACCCTTCAATACCAGGTGCAATACAACGCGACTTGCACCACCTCGACCGGTGCCAGTTCGACCGTGAACTACGCTCTGGTCACCTTTGGCGCTCAAACCGTAATGGGTGTAGTCGCAACTCCGATGTCTTCCCTGTCGCAGTGCCAACTCACGGCGACAAAAACTCAAACGAGCGGACCGACATCGTTCTCATCCTTCCCCGTCACACTCGGCTATCATGTGGAATTCAAGAACAACTCACCAATCCAAACCGTCACAGTCGGGACGCTCATTGACGCGATGGCTCTTGACAGCGCGGCATATGCGAGCAAGCTGCCCATTGATTACTCGTACACCTGTACCGCCACGGGAGTCGTGATGCCAACGGGGGCCTTGCTCAACAAGCCTCTCGCACCAGCGGATATTCAAGCCACCAATCCGCTCTTTGCGGGCGTGAGGTTGATTGATTTTTCAAGTTCGAACGGCACGGTGTTCTCCCCCAATGGAGTAATCGCGTGCGACCTGTCTGTCACGCTGAAACAGCCGCCGACGGACGACTCGCTTTGTCAGGGGGACGGGAACCCCGGTCTCAAGAACTCCGTGTTCATGCACCTGTCCCCCTGGCTCAACACCAACCAGACGCAACCGACCATCTTTCAACAGACGACGGCCCCGCTCCCGAAGTGTGTCTCCATCGTTGTCGGGAAAACAGTTGCGCCGAGCGTCGTCGCGGGCGGGCCGGTCACGTTCACGGTGACAATCAAGAACGCGGGTAATGACCACGTTTCAAACGTCGTGTTGAATGATACCGTTCCGCCACTCTTTACCAACGTCACGCGCAAATGCTTGAGCGGCTGCACCCCTCTCACCCCGGTCATTGTGTCAAATACTTTTTCTGTCCCCTTAAGTCCAATCGGGGTGGGGGCAACCGCCACGGTCGAGGTCACGGCGAATGCACCCACGGTGCTAGGGTCACACTGCAACACGGTCAACGCCGCATTCAACCCGTTCCCCTTGCTGACCTACTTCGAAGGCAACCAGGCAGCACTCACAACGGCGTTGGCTTGTGTCCAAGTAACGGCACCGCCGCCCAGTCTGAAGAAGAAGTTTCTTCCATCGGTCATCAACATAGGGCAACCGGTGCAGGTCGCATTTACGCTCATCAACCCGACGGGCGGCGGCGCCCAGTCGGGCCTCGGCTTCTCCGACAGCCTGCCGGTTCCTCCGTTCACGACCGGCACGGTCTTCAGTAATACGTGCGGCGGAACCGCGAGCGTCGCTGGCAGCGTGGTGACACTGCAAAACGGCGCGCTGCCGGCGGGGCCGTCGAGCTGTACGGTCGTGTTCTCGTTGGCACCTCCGACCAAGTGCGGTACTTTCCAGAATACAAAGAAGAACATCGTCAAATTGGTGGGCTTGGACGCTTCAAGCCTGGGCGCAGATTTGACTGTCAACTGTGGCGAGCCGATGAAGGGCACCATCCAGAAAATCGTGCTCGGCGTGCCGGCGAACTTTGCCGGGACGTTCAATTTCAATGTGGTCTGCACGCCGCCGGGAGGCACGCCGACGTCGATCGTCAAGACGCTTACATTTACCGCGTCAGACCCCCTCGTGCAGTACAAGAGCCTGATGTCAAAGATAAAAACCATATCAATGGGCCTGCTTGCGCCGGGGACGACCTGCACCGTCACCGAGATCATGCCTCAGCCGCCTGCGCCGCCCGGTTGCGCTTGGCAACCACCGACATACGGCCCACCGAACGGGACTGTTACTGCTATCCCCTCCGGCCCGGTCACCGTCAATGTGTTCAATCGCTTGCAATGCGACATTGATGCTACGCCTAAGCCCGATTAGCAGCCCAAGAGGCGGCCAGCACCGGTATGGGGTGTTAAGTTAATCTATTGTGACTGTCAAATTTATGTTATTTATTTGCACATGTACCCGGTCAAGTTCGTTCATTTTTGAGCGAGCGGGATCAACAGTGCGATCCTAACGCATGACCGAGACCTCAATGGAAAAGAAACTCATTATCAATCCGCCGACTTTGCTTCGGTGGCTACCAAGAGAAGAACGTAATGATGTTCTCTTCTTGGATCTTGAGGCAGACTTTCTTGATGAACACACAATTCGCCTCGATCTTAATGTCGTCTTTCGGCCGATACCCATTAGACGAGGTAAGCTTCAAATGAGGGACTATTATGTAGGAAGTACGGGTGCGCGCGTAATTTTTGAAGCTTTTCTTGGAAAAGTTAAAAGTTACACTAGTGAGACTCCTCTCAAGGTTAATTATCAGAATACGTACACTCACTCAAGGAAGTCTTCCGTTAAAATCGCTCCAAAAATAGACGGCGGCGAGGTTCTTAAGGGTGAATTAGGTGAAATCACTTTTGACAAAAACGTCGAACGGGTCTTTACCACTCGATTCTCTGGCGCGGAAAGAACCCTTTCCGAGGTCAATTTTGAACACGGAGTCGAATGGGAGCTTAAGCTTCCGGAGGGCCAGCTCATCAGAGACTACTTAATCGGCAATCTTTACCTCTACGTAGAATCGTCTTGGGATGCTGACACTAAGGAAGGGAGAATAGAAGTCAGGCCGTCTGATCTCCTATTTTTCGATTCAGATCGAAGGGTCATTGGCAACCGGACAAAAGCAATCGCCATGCGGTACGCTCTTTGGAAGCAAGGAATTCAACTGAAGCGAGAAAGTTTGATCATAACCTTCCGGGAGGCCGATTGATGAAGGATCACGAGTTTGTGAAGAGTCGTGAAATCCGAGTTGACGACGGCACTTCATCAATACTTGAGGCAATCGCAGAAGCCGATGATGACCCGCTCTTGATTGCGGAGGCGGCTCGTGTTGACCCGACCGAGTTTCGCCAATTTATTTCGGAGTGCGGTGTGATTGATGATGAAGACGCCATCCAGCTTCTAAAGGCGGCTGAGTCCCTACAGCGAGCGCGAGTTAACCGGGGAGAAACCAATGACTATCGTAGCGACAGCGGCCGCCGTGTTTCAACGTCTGAATGGGTGCGGGGGTTAAGTGTATCTCCCGATACGACCGTCCTCCTTAAAGATGTCAGAAAGATTTTCTACACGGATGAAGTAGAGACGCACGCCCTGAGTAACATCAACTTGGAGCTACGCAGAGGCGAGTATATCTCGATTGTGGGGCCGTCGGGCGGCGGCAAATCTACGTTGCTGTCTATTATAGGCTTGTTAGAATCGCCGACCGACGGCGAGTACACACTGAACGGGATGTCGGTGGCGAACCTCTCGTCCTCGGAGCGCGCGCGCATCCGCAACCGCGAGATCGGCTTCATCTTCCAGAGCTTCAACCTGATCGGCGACCTCACGGTCT
>WUUC01035406.1_pt1 | contig 11207 bp, 12 predicted proteins | sample 6278441 | NCBI WGS metagenome assembly WUUC01 (sample SAMN13675441, study PRJNA597444) | soil metagenome | isolation source: soil | place: USA: Washington | collected 2017-10 | reverse complement strand
TCCTCATCGGCGTCGGCGTACTGGACTTGCCGGAGCGTTGGCTGGGGCGGGTCAGCAGTCTTTGGTTCGTAGTGGCGGCCTTGCAAATGGGGCTGTGGGCAAACCGGGCGATCGCCCTGTCGCTGCTGCATTATTTCGCCCGCCACAGCCATGCCGAAATGCACCAGAAAAGCGCCCTCGCCACGCTGAGCCTATGGGGCGCGAAAGTGTTTCTGTGGGCGGTGGTGCTTCTGGCCATGCTTTCGAACCTGGGCGTGAACATCACCGCATTCGTCGCCAGCCTCGGGGTCGGTGGTATCGCCGTGGCGCTCGCCGTGCAGAATATTCTCGGCGACCTGTTCGCCTCGCTGTCTATCGCGGTGGACAAACCGTTCGAAGTCGGCGACTTCATCGTCGTGGGTTCCCTGGCGGGTACTGTGGAACACGTCGGCTTGAAAACCACACGGATCCGCAGCCTGGGCGGTGAGCAGATCGTGATGGCCAACGCTGAAATGATCAGCACCACGATCCAGAACTACAAACGACTCCTGGAGCGACGCATCGTCTTCGAATTCACCTTGCCCCACGACTGCTCGGCCGAACAGCTCAAGCAAGTGCCGGCCATTGTCGAACGCATCATCAAGGCCCAGGAAAAGACCCGCTTCGACCGCTCGCATTTCCGCAGCTTTGGCGAAAGCGCCCTGGAATTCGAGACGGTGTATATCGTGCTGGACCCCAGCTACAACATCTACATGGACATCCAGCAGGCGATCAACCTGGGCATGGTGGAAGAATTCGCCAAAATCGGCGTGCGGTTCGCCGTCCCGGCCCGGACCGTTCATGTCGCTTCGCTGCCCGAATCTTTTGAAACCCTGTCGCAAGACAAGACCAATGGTGCGTCAGCCCAAGCGGCGACGCCCTATCGGGCGCAGCATTAAGCTGGCGTCAGCCTGCCTGAACAACACCGGCTAACCGCCGACTCGATTGGCGGATTCCAATACCACACCGGGCCCGGTTTCGGCGTCCAGCGCAATCAGCTCCGGCAGATGTCTGTTGATGAGCACGCTCAAGGCATTCTCAATTTCATCGGCCGCGCCTTGTGCGTATTGAGCGTTTGCCCAGCCCCAATATCGGTCGGACATCAGCCCGCCCACCGCTTGGGCGCACAGCTCGTCGCTGCTGACGCCCATCTTCCCCGCGGCAGCGATCACGGCCAAAAGCGCTTGTTCCAACTGCGAAATTCGTTCGGTAGACACGACTGACCAACCCGACAACTATCGAATCCAGAGCTTACCAAGATATCAATGTGCCACCAACTATGAATGCCGAACGGTCGTCTCTTTGCAACGTTGCTCACTTATGGCCGTTGCGAATCATTGTGGCGAGGGAGCTTGCTCCCGCTGGGCTGCGTAGCGGCCCTCTTCTCTTGTGAGCGCTACGCACTCAAGCGGGAGCAAGCTCCCTCGCCACAGATCAGTCGCCCCTCAGATGAGAGGCTAACTTTTAAGGCCGCCGACTTGGGTTACGACGCCACAACCTGCGCCTGCAATCGCCGCCCTATAACATCCAGCAAATCGCAACCGTCGCGCAGCGGGATCGCCAGCACCTGGGCGAAGTCATGGAGGATGACCGCGTCGGTGCTGATCTCGGAACGCATTGCCAGGTTTTCCAACAACTGCGTGACGGCGGCGATGCGGTAAGCGGCTGTGTCGTGTAGCACGTCCAAGGGGGCTTCTGTGTCGATCAGAAGCGCGTGGAAGTTGTTTTCGATACCGGTGATGGGCATGTAGCGGGACATGGGGGTTACTCCTGCGGGGATGGGATCAGTGGCCGACTTGGGATTGGGGTGCCATTGATGTAGGGCCGAATCCGGGTTGGGGGTTCGGGCTGGGTGCAGGAGATGGTGCTTTAGGAATTGGGTGGGGCTGGGTGGAAGCTGATTTGAATGGTCTGCGGTTTCCGGGGGGTTGGGGGTGATCTTTTTCATTTGCTGACTCTCTAGGTTAGGAAAGGAACTGCCTACACCACTTCCACATGATGAGGTGGCAGCTGTACGCGGGTGTGGAAGACCGAGAACCTAGACTCGGCGCGCCCGAGGGCGCCCCGCGTACAGCCGCCGTAATTTAACAGCAGACGCAAGAAAAGCGTCTGTTTTTAATTAAGCGACGCTACGCGTCAGGTTCTCACGAAGGCTTCCACACCCTGCCACTGGACTCCCAGCGACGGAGGGAATGTAGCTTGAGGGGACGGTTGGTTGATAGTCAGCGGGAAGCGACGCGAGTTGAGGGAAATTTCCGAGGGGTCTGTGCGTTCATGGAGCGCGTTAAAACCACGCGCCACGCAACCTGACCTTCACTTAGGGCGACGACGTGATTCGATACGAATTTGTGCTTAATATCTTGAGTGAGGCCAAAAATTTCATCGTATGGTTGGACGCAGGCCCCTCGCTGCAAGTCCAACGAAAAAGGGCTGCTTGCGTCAGTACCCGGAGGATTGCACTTGAAAGAAGATTACGATTTCAGCACAGCCAAGCGTCACTCGGTTGCGAATAGCAAAGGCAAGACCCGCATGACCATCATGTTGGATGACGACGTGATCGAGGCCGCTCGCAAGTGCGCCGAAAGCGCCGGCGCTGGATATCAAACCGTCATTAACAATCTGTTGCGGCAGGCCCTGGTACCTCAGACTGCAACTCAGTGTCTCAAACCGCGGCCTCCACATTAATCCGCTTGCCCATTTTCGCCCCCACCTCCAGCGCCTGCCCATCCTTTTGCTTACCCTGCCGCGCCTGCCCCACCAGTTGAGGAATCAACTCCCCTTCCGGCAAATGTTTCCAGAAGCGCCCCGGCATGTGCTGACGCATCGCCTGCGGGTTGAGCCGTGCCGGGTTGAAGATGTGTCGATAATAAGTTCGCCATAACTCGGCGCCAGGGTCTTGCGCGTGATGCGCCCACTGCTGCCATTGCTCCGGGCAACGGCGCTGGTAGTCCAGCGACCGGCCATCGAAACGGATACCGTCGCGGGGCGTTGCGATCAGCCAGCGTTGTTTGCCCAGTCGTTCGGCAAAATGGCCACTCGCGCTTTCGAGGATGTCGTGGGCCGGCTGGTGAAAGGCCACCAGATCCAGTTGAAGCTGCGCGGCCATCTCAGGCGGCAAGGGTATAAAGCGCACGAAGGCATGCAGGTGATGGGACTCGCGACTGACCTGCTTGATCCGACGTTGCAGCTCGCTGCCCAGGCGGTCACCCGCAAGCATCGCAGTGCGGTCGCCATGAGCGACGCGCCAGAGCACTTCGTACAAAATATTCCAGCGCTGCTCGCCCTGGTAGCGGCCTGCCTGCTCAAGCTGGGCCAACAAGCTCGCCGGGACTCGCGTGCGAAACGGTCCCGGACCTTGTGGCAATGGAGCCGGGATCGCCAACAAATCGGCCATCGGGCCTTGAGCCCATGTCACATCGCAGGGGTCGATCCCGTGACCGAGCAACGTTCGAGCCTGGTCGCGCCAGGTGGCAAAATCGTCGTCACAATCGAGCGCGATCATCCCCATAATCCCATCTGCACAGGCCTCTGGGGGTCACGTAGGCGTGCCCGCAGCAGGCCGCTGCGCACCTGGGCCTCCGCTGGCCGGTAGTCGCTGGTCACGATAAACGGCCGGGCTTTCTCCAGCACGCAGCGCAACTGCACCAGATCGTCGTAGCGAATTCGCCGCTCCCGGCGCAGCGCAACCAGACGTTGCACGCTACGCAGGCCAATACCCGGGATACGCGCCAGCAATGCCGGCTCGGCGCGGTTCAGGTCAAGCGGAAAAACGTCGCGGTTGGCCAGCGCCCAAGCCAGCTTAGGGTCAATGTCCAGGTCCAGATTGCTGGTCTTGCTCAACAGCTCGCCAGCCTTGTAGCCGTAACCGCGCATGAGGAAGTCAGCTTGGTAGAGCCGGTGCTCGCGCAGCAATGGCGGTGCCGCCAGGGGCACGCTGGCGGGGCTGTCGGGGATCGGGCTGAAGGCCGAATAATAGACGCGCCGCAAACCGTAACCTTGATAAAGCGACTCGGCATTGGTCAGGATCGCATGGTCATCGGTGGCATCCGCGCCCACGATTACCTGGGTGCTCTGCCCGGCCGGGGCGAAGCGGGGCGCGCGCGGTTCGTCGGCCACCGCCTGTTGACCCTGATAGATGGTGCCCATGGCCTGGCGGATCGTCGTCAACTGCTTTTCTGGCGCCAGACGCTTGAGGCTTATTTCGGAGGACAACTCGATATTCACGCTCAAGCGATCCGCCAGCCGCCCCGCTTCCTCGATCAGCAGTGGGTCGGCATCCGGGATGGTTTTGAGATGGATATAGCCACGAAACTGATGCTCCTCTCGTAGCAGGCGTGCCACCCGAACCAGTTGCTCCATGGTGTAATCGGCCGAACGAATGATGCCGGAGCTCAGGAACAGGCCACTGATGCAGTTACGGCGATAGAAATCCAGCGTCAGTCGCACCACCTCTTCCGGCGTAAAGCGCGCCCTCGGCACGTTGCTGGAGCGCCGATTGACGCAGTACTGGCAGTCGTACAGGCAAAAGTTGGTCAGTAGAACCTTGAGCAACGAGACGCAGCGCCCATCCGGCGTATAGCTATGACAGATCCCCATGCCATCGGTGGCCCCCAGCCCATCCCGACCGCGAGAGCTGCGCTTCGGGGCGCCACTGCTGGCGCAGGAAGCGTCATACTTGGCGGCGTCGGCGAGAATGCCGAGCTTGGCAATCAATTGCATGGCGAGCGATCTCTATACTGGTTATAAACACAGTATTTTGAGATTGGCCGGGATGCAAGCGCCACTGGTCTATTGAAGTTCCGAAGGCCCGTTCATCCGTGCCGCGACATAGGCCACATCAGCACGATGGGCTATAATCGCCAGACCAACGCGATTGAGGTCCAGCCCCATGGGCAATATCAGCCTTGAAACCAAAAAAGCCTACGCAGCCAGAACGCGAAGATCCAACTACGCGGCCAGCCTGCGTTTGGAAGGCTTCAAAGTGCGCACCGAAGACGGCGAGTACAAACTGCCCTCGCGCGAAGAAGTCTTGAAGACCTTCACCAAGACCCGTGCTGATGCCTGACAAATATGGCGTCGGCGAAGACGCCTATTGCTACATCGGCTCCCCCCGTCCTGCGCAACAAACTGCACATTCGCGACGAAACAACCTTAAGCGAAGCCGAACAACAGCTCTCGGCCATCGCCGCGGACAACGTCGAATTCAGCCCTCCCCCTTACAACCTGGCCTACCTTCAGACCATTCATCGAACGCTGTTCTCGGACCTGTTTGAATGGGCCGGAGAGCTGCGCACCGTTGGCATGTCCAAACAAGCGACCCGTTTTTGCCAACCCGGGTACATGGCGGCCGAAGCCAAAAAGATCTTCGCCCACATGGCGGCGGCCAACTGGTTCGAGGGCATGAGCCGAGCGGATCTGATCGTTGCCGTCGCAGATTCCTATTCCGATATCAACGTCATCCACCCCTTCCGCGAAGGCAACGGCCGCGCCCAACGCATCCTGTTTGAACACCTCATCACCAATGCCGGATTTGAAATCAGCTGGTGGGAGGTTGAGAAAGACGAGTGGATCGATGCGAATATTGCAGCGTACAACTGCGATCTTGGGCCTATGGAGCGAGTTTTTGAGAAGTGTATTGGGCGGGTGATTCAGTTCTGAGCAGGCGGGCAAATCTTTTGCTGTTATGCCCCGAGCTTTACGGCCAGATCGACAAGGTCTTTGGCCATCACATCCCACTCCTCAAGAGGGGACAAATCACTCGTTTGCAAGGGTCCATGTTCGGTCGGCCGTACGACAAAAGCCGTGCGCATCCCACACCTGCGAGCAGCGGCAAGATCGTCATTGTGGGCTGCCACAAGTAGCACCTCTTCAGGCCGCAAAGCCAAAATGTCGAGTGTCCGCAGATAGGCTTCCGGCGCGGGCTTGTAGGCGCGCACTACGTCAGATCCCAGGATTACATCCCACGCGAGCCCAGCGCGCTTCGCCATGTTAACTAACAGACTGGTGTTGCCACCCGACAACGGTGCAATAAGGTACTTGCTCTTGAGACGTTGGAGACCCGCCAAAGAGTCCGGCCACGGATCCAAGCGATGCCAAGCCAGATTCAGGCTGTCCAACTCGGCTTTCGGGAGGTTGTTTGGATCGATGCCGAAATCCGCCAGAGTCGCTTCCAGGTTCTCGCGGTGCAACTCGTCCAATCTCGTGAATGGGCGTTGTCCACTTCGAACCGCTTCAGTGGCAGGGGAATAGCGAAGAGACCACGCATCGGAAAACTTGGCTGGGTCGACATGAACGGCTCCATGCCGGGACATAAATAAGGACACCTCCTGTGCGACACCACTACGCCAATCAACAACGGTTCCTAATACGTCAAAAAAGAGAGCCTGTATGTTGTCCAATTTTTACGCCCCTTATGAATTATTTCGATCAATCGTCATGTTTAGCCGATCAACAAATGAAGTATCTGCCAACAACTGATTTGTCATTCGCGACAGGATGTCTGTTTTTTTGAATTGATTACAGAAAATCAAAGTGGGCAAAAGCCTGGTCCTATAACGCTCATCTGCATCGCTCCTCTGAAGTCAGTACAACAATAAGTGTGTGTATGCAGAAACTCATAACTCAGGCTAATATTAGGTTAGCCGCCTACTTCTCCTCATAGGGGCGATACTAGGCAAACCTAATGACAACATCAATAGCAATTAACTTATATTAATATAGTACTGGAGTTATGAATGAAGCGTCTCATTCTTCCCCCGCTTCGTCTTTTCACGGTATTTGAGGCCGTGCAGCGATGCGGAAACCTACAGAAGGCGGCAGACGATCTGAACATCACGCAGCCAGCGGTAAGCCAGGCGTTGAGGAGTCTTGAAGACCACGTTGGGGTCCGGGTCCTTGACCGCCGAACACGTCCCGCTACGTTGACGCACGCCGGAAACATCCTTCATTGCGCAGTAACAAGCGGGCTGGGTCATATTTCGGACGCAATCGAGCAGATTCGAGCCATGCAGCGCGCCGAGGAGAACTCGGTCACTATCGCCTGCACGCTCTGCACCGGCACCTATTGGCTCATGCCGATACTCGCAGATTTCTACAACGACCACCCAGAAATAGCGGTCAACGTTATGACCACCCATGGAGCGCCGAGCTTATCGGCAGGGGTCGATCTGGCCATACGCTATGGTTCAGGCGACTGGAAAGACGGGACGGTCATCAAGTTATTCGATGAAAAAGTAGTACCTGTTTGCAGTCCCGCGCTAGCGAAGCGGTTCAACGACGCCAGAGGTTTGGAGAGTGCCACGTTGCTTCACGTCACGAGCAATGAAAACGCGTGGCTGACCTGGAAGGATTATTTTGATTTGAAGGGGCTGCCCGAGAACCGCTTGCCGGGTCGCAATTTCACCAACTACGTACACGCAACGCAAGCCGCTCTGGCCGGCCAAGGCATCATGTTAGGGTGGGAGGCCAATACAGCGGATCTCGTTCGTGAAGGTAGGTTGATTGCCTTCAGCGACATTCCGATTTTTCCCAAGGACGCATTCTATCTGGTAATGCCTGGTCATCACGGGCTGAAATCGGCAAGTCGACTTCTAGCCAGCTGGCTTGAGAGAACGACCCGTCGAAAAGTTCGGGCAGAACCGCCTCAGGAGACCGCGCCGGATTTCCGATTGTAAGTTTGGATGGTTTTCAGATTGTCACCCGCTCGCTCATATCGCCGTAGCGCGTGGTTCGATGAGAAAGAGACGATACCGCGCTTCTGCAACTTGTGCTTGGACGCGAGGTTTTTCATATCACGTTAGGCTTCGGCATTCCTCAACATGTTTGAGCACCTCGCGGCGCTTGAATGCCCAGTCTATAAGCTCTGCCATTGACGGCCCTAAACCCTTGCCCATTTCGGTCAGTGCATACTCCACCCTGGGCGGCACCTGCGGGTAGACCTCGCGGCTAACGATCCCGTCTTGTTCAAGCTGCTTGAGCTGCTGGATAAGCATCTTTTGATTGACGCCTTCGACACGACGCTCCAGCTCAGAAAAGCGAAGAGGCCCCTTTGCTCCAAAAAGTTGGCAAATGATGACGATTTTCCACTTACCTTCAATCACTTCAAGCGCTTCTCTCGTGGCAGCGGCCCAGACCAACTGCTGCTTTGGGTCTTCGCAATGCCATTCCCGTGGTTCCGCCATACTTACCTCTAGGTGGGTAACACACAATATAGTGGGTTCTTGTCCGAATCTCAGTTGCCGTTTACTTTGACAGAACATTTTCTCAGAGGCTATGCCGATGAAAGCTGTCCGATGGACGACCGGGGCTAAACCCGATCTGGAACTGCGTGATGAGGCTATTCCAACACTTGGCCCTCGGGACGTGCTGATCAAAGTGCACGCCGCGTCGCTTAATTTTCGTGATCAAGCCATCTTAGATGGTAACTATGGCGCGCGAATTCAGCAGAACGGAGTTCCATTGTCAGATGGGGCTGGAGAAGTCATTGCGGTAGGAAGCGCAGTGACTCGCGCAAAAGTTGGAGATCGTGTCACGGGATCCTGCCATCCAACCTGGATCGGCGGTGGGCCGCTGGCTGAGTACCAAGAAAACAGCCTGGGCATAACCACCGACGGATGGCTCGCGGAACACATCCTGCTCGACGAAATAGCGGTAGTCCACATTCCGACATACATGTCTTATGTCGAGGCAGCTTCTTTGCCGTGTGCTGCCGTCACTGCCTGGACTGGTTTGAATGTAGCGGCACCTCTCCAGCCCGGTCAGACAGTCTTGGTTCAAGGTACTGGCGGCGTCGCCCTGTTCTCCCTTCAAATTGCACGGATGTTCGGTGCACGCGTTTTCGCCATTACATCGTCTGACGAGAAGGCTGAGAAGTTGAGAGGCTGGGGAGCCGAGGCGGTTGTTAATTACCGCACCTACCCAAACTGGGAAAAAGAAATCCTTGATCTCACCAATGGCAAAGGCGTCGATAAAGTGATCGATATCGCAGGTGAAAAAACGATAGTCAAATCAGCCGCTGCAACACGCAAGGGCGGGATCATTTCATTGGTGGGCTTCACCAGTGGCTTTGGCGGCGGCTTACCCCCTATCGACATATTGTCACGAACCCTGACCGTAGCAGGTACTGCCATCGGGCCTCGGGTGGATTTTGAGGCTTTAATGGCCGCCATGGCACAGCATGAGATCAAGCCTGTGATCGATCAGGTGTTCCCGTTTTCAGCATATCGCGACGCTTATGACCGTCTCAAAAGTGGTGAGCACATAGGCAAAATCGTTATTGATGTAGCCAGCTAGTCGGCGAGGTCTTGTTGCTCACAGGTAGCTAGACACTGGATTTTGCACCGACCTGATTAGGGTTGGTGAGCTCTTTTAATCACATAAAGGTAAATCACGTGAACATCGGAATCATAGGCGCAGGAAACATTGGAGCAACTATCGCTCGTAAACTTGCTGCATGCGGCCACGATATCAAGCTTGCTAACTCCAAGGGGCCGGAGAGCATTCAAGACCTGTCACGAAGCATCGGCGTGACGGCGGTGACAAAAGAAGAAGCAGTCAAGGACGTGGAGGTCGTGGTGCTTTCCATACCATTCTCCAGTTACCTAAACCTAGGTAAGCTTTTCAGTGAAGTGCCTGATCACGTTATTGTCGTAGACACCTCCAATTACTATCCTGCACGGGATGGCGCAATCACCGAGGTTGATAAGGGAAAACCTGAGAGCGTCTGGGTCAGTGAATGTCTAAATCGCCCGGTGGTTAAAGCTTGGAATGCCCTACTGGCCGAAACCCTCGCTAACAAAGGGCAGCCTGAGGGAGTGGCCACCCGTATCGCAGTCCCGGTTGCCGGAGATGATACCCGCGCCGAAGCGGTCGTTCAGGATCTAGTCGAAGAGACAGGTTTTTATGCGCTGACATCAGGTGGATTGATCGACTCGTGGCGTCAGCAACCTGGTACTCCGGCTTACTGCACCGAGCTAAGCCTCGCTGAATTGAAAGCCGCGCTTCTCGCTGCTGATAAAGATCAAGCTCCCCTCAATCGCGATGCGCTAATGGACGAATTCTCGTCCGCTGATAGCGGCCTAACGCATGATCATGTCGTCGCCAGAAACCGTGCCGTCACGTCCCGTTAGCCCTGCCATGCTTTGGAGCTGTATCGCAGACCGACACGGGGAAAAACGGGACAGATTTATATATCTGCTACACCTCAACAGTTGGGCGCCCCATCCCCTCCAGCCCAATCCTGTTAAACTGCCCCCCTTTGCACACTCAACTCAAATCCTAATGACCTCTCAAGCAGCTCCAATCCAACCTTTCTCCCGCCGCTTCAGCGTGGCCCCCATGATGGATTGGACCGACCCCCACTGCCGTTACTTCCTGCGCATCCTCTCCAAACACGCCCTGCTCTACACCGAGATGGTCACCACCGGTGCCTTGCTCAACGGCGATCACGAACGTTTCCTGCGCCATCACCAAGCCGAACACCCACTTGCCCTTCAACTCGGCGGCAGTGTTCCAGCCGACCTGGCCGCATGCGCCCGGATGGCTCAGGAGCACGGCTACGACGAGGTGAACCTCAACGTCGGCTGCCCCAGCGACCGGGTGCAGAACAATATGATCGGCGCGTGCCTGATGGGGCATCCGGGGTTGGTGGCTGATTGTGTGAAGGCGATGCGTGATGCGGTGTCGATTCCGGTGACGGTCAAGCATCGGATCGGGATCAATGGGCGGGACAGTTACGAGCAGTTGTGTGAGTTCGTCGGAACGGTGCGTGAGGCCGGGTGTACGAGTTTTACCGTGCATGCGCGGATTGCGATTCTGGAAGGGTTGTCGCCCAAGGAGAATCGCGACATTCCGCCGCTGCGTTATGACGTGGCGGCGCGGTTGAAGGCGGATTTTCCGGAGTTGGAAATTGTGCTCAACGGCGGGATCAAGACGCTGCAAGCCTGCCATGAACATTTGCAGACATTCGACGGTGTGATGCTGGGGCGCGAGGCGTATCACAACCCGTATCTGCTGGCCGAGGTGGATCAACAGTTGTTCGGCAGCACGGCGCCGATCATCACTCGGGCTGAGGCGCTGGGGCAGTTGCGGCCTTATATCGCCAATCACCTGGCATCTGGTGGGGCCATGCATCACATCACCCGGCATGTGCTGGGGCTGGGTACTGGATTCCCAGGCGCGCGGCGGTTTCG
>WUUC01027514.1_pt1 | contig 11207 bp, 10 predicted proteins | sample 6278441 | NCBI WGS metagenome assembly WUUC01 (sample SAMN13675441, study PRJNA597444) | soil metagenome | isolation source: soil | place: USA: Washington | collected 2017-10 | reverse complement strand
CGTTAATCGACGTCACGCGTTCAAGAGAAAGGGCAGCGGGGAAACCGCTGCTCTTTTTCTTGTACTCCTGGCATTGGGACACGCGCCATCGTAGCGGTCAAACGGCATGGAATTCATCAACATCAATCGACTCAAATCTCACCTTCGTGAAGGAGAGTTGTCGGCTCGCGAGACTGCGAAGTACCTCGCGGCTCAGGGTGCGTTGCAGTCGCTCGTCTTCATTCCTACTCCAGCCGAGAGCCCGGCAGACTGGGCGTTCGTGGCCTTTCCACTTGTCAGTGTCGTGGGCATCTATTACTGCTATCGGCGCAACGGCGGAGAGCTCGGGACGAGGTTCGCCGAACGCTACCTGGCTGTGGGCTGGGTCGTCGGGTGGCGGGTTGCACTTGTGGCGGTCGCGAGCGTTGTGCTTACGGCGGTCGTAGCACTGGTGTCGGTTGGCAATCTTGATTGGCTCCACGAGCCGCGCATCGACACGGGAATCGACGTTGCCGCCCTTGGACTGGTGGCCTGCATGTATTGGCGTACTGGCGTGCACCTCCGCAAGCTCGATGTCACGCCCGCGATTCCGGATACCACCGATTGAAATTGAGCGGTGGCTGCCTCAGGCGGCGGAACGATGAGGTGAACTCGCTGCGAACTTCTCGCGGTCTGCAGGCGTCGGCCAACTGGTAGCTATGGACTCAGTTTCAGGAGTTGCCGGCACAGCCCGCGCGTTCGAAGGCTCGCTTCTCGGCGGTACGGAGGGAGTGCTGATGCCGCGCGGGAAGCGTTGCGGCACCTTGTCGCTCTTCTATCGGGCCGCGCTCGAGTTTCCGGCCCCGTGGTCAGACGAGCTCGATGACGCCGCCGATGTGGAGCGTGTCAGCCACCCGGAATGGCGCAGGGCCCACGCCATGTCAATGCGGCTACCGCTGGATGTCTACAGGGAGGTTTCCAAGCCCATCGCGGTTTCTCATGAGGAATCGCTCACCGCGAGGCTGGTACCGGTGAATTGGTGATGAGTGATTCGTGATCGGGTGATGGCCGGAACTGACGTCCGGCCTACACCAAAGCTCCGGCAATCGCTCAATCACTCATCGCTCAATCACCAATTCGCTATGTGCGCAGGTGCTGCTTTTTATCCGGCTTTTTTTTCGGAGGGCTGGGTCATATATACGGAGCAGCCGGGTGGCGCCGCGCCCGAGCGGCAGTCCAACTGTCGCGATGATGAAGCAGCCGGTAGGGCTCACGGACCTGTTTGCATGATTCGGCCATGAAGTCTCACACCTCGTGGTTTCTCATTCTAGCGGCGCTCTGTATCGCGGGCCCATATGTCCTTGGCATGGCGCCGAAGACGCGAAGACAGTGGGTAGCGATGGCTGTCACGATCGCGTTTCTGGCCTGGTTGCTCGCGCTCATGGCGCCGCTGCGGTCCGGGTAACGGCCGCCGGCCCGGCTGAAGCCGGCCCTACGAGCGAAATCGATGACGCTCAACGGGTGATTGAGCGATTGAGCGATTGTGTGATTCGCGCCTAATCGCCCAATCACTGAATCGCCGAATCATCAATTCAGGAGAAAGACCGAGATCACACGCGCGCCGGCTGAAGCCGGCGCGTACGACGCTCGCCCTATGCCACATGAATCTCTGCGGTCATGTACAGGGCCGCGCGCCCACGGAGGATGACGCGGGCCCCTCGGACGTCGCAGAACACCGTTCCTCCTCGGGCGGAAACCTGCTCCCCCTGCATCGCCGTCTTCCCCAACTCACGACTCCAGTAGGGTGCCAGCTCGCAGTGCGCCGATCCGGTCACCGGGTCCTCGTTCACTCCGAGCTTTGGGGCGAAGAACCGGCTCACGAAATCGGCGTGAGCACCTCGCGCGGTGACAGCGACGCCACGGAGGTCGAGCGCTGATAATTGGCCAAAGTTCGGTGAGAGCGCCCGGACGTCCTGCTCGGTCGCAAAGATTGCGATATGGTCGAACGCCTTCAATGTGCGCTGCGGCGTCGCGCCGAGCGCGGCGCTGAGGACTGGTGACGGCTCGCACTCCACCGGGACCGTCGCCGGGAAGTCCATCGCATACATGCCATCGCAGCATGCCACCTCGAGGATCCCGGATCTCGTCTCGAAGCGAATCGAGTCGCCCTGGTAGCCCAGATTGCGAAAGAGCACGTCGGCGCTCGCGAGCGTTGCGTGGCCGCAGAGATCAACTTCGGCGACGGGTGTGAACCATCGCAAGCGGTAGCCGGAGCCCTCCTTCACGAAGAACGCCGTTTCGGCAAGGTTGTTTTCGGCCGCGATCGCCTGGAGCATGTTGTCCGGCAGCCATTCCGGCAGCGGGCATACTGCCGCAGGATTGCCGCGAAAGACTCGATCGGCAAACGCGTCGATCTGATACATCGGCAGCTTCATCTGCACACCTCTGACCCGGCTCGCGACATGACGTCTGCGCGATGGACGCCTTGCGCCCGGATTGTAAACGGCTCGTTCGCGCCGATGTCGTACATACACTTCGGACATCTCCCCGATCTTTCAAGACGGTCGCGGGCCGGGGTTGACGAGGCCTCTTGCCAGACATATCGTCTACCGACATGTCAGGTAGAAAACCGGTGCCGCAAGGCCGCCGTCCCCTGTCGCTCACCGTTCTCCACATCCTTCTCGCGCTCGTTGAAGCGCCACGCCACGGCTACGCGATCAAGCAGGAAGCGGAGAGCCGGAGTGAGGGCGCGGTGCGGTTGGGACCCGGCACGCTCTACGAAGCCATCCAGCGGCTGCAGGACTCGGGTCTGATTCGCGAAACGGACGCCAGCGACGATCCCGTCAACGGCCAGGAGGCGCAACGCCGGTACTACGCGCTCACGCCGCGCGGGCGGCGCGTCCTGCGGCAGGAGATCGAGCAACTGGGCCGCCTCGTGGACTACGCGCGCACGAAGGCGCGGCTGGACCAGGGGCTGGCGTAATGCGCGCATATCGGTGGCTGCTGCGCGTTTATCCGCGGTGGTTCCGCGATCGCTACGAGCGGGAGCTCCTTGGGGCCTTCGCCGACAGTCGGCGCGAGGCGAGACATCGCGGACCTGCCGGCGCGGTCCGGTTCTGGCTCCACATCACATCCGACCTGGCGCATAGCGCCGTTCGCGTGCACACGGGCGGTCGTCGCACGGTCGAGAACCTTCAGCCGAGGAGGCGTGAAATGGAAAGCGTCCTTCAGGATGTCCGCTATGCAGCGCGTCTGCTCGCGCGTCGCCCGGGGTTTGCCGCCGTCGCCGTCCTGTCGCTCGCGCTTGGCATCGGCGGCAATGCCGCGATCTTCGGGCTGGTTGACGGCTTCGTGCTCAATCCATTTCCATATCCTGAGCCCTCGCGCGTTGTCGGTATTGGCGTGACCTTTCCACGCCTGTCCAGCGAGCAATCGTTCATCGAAGCGCTGTCGCCGGCGGAGTTTCTCGAGATCCGCGAGAGCCGGACGATCCAGCGCATCGCCGCGTTCGATCTTGGCAATCGCAACATCTCCGGAGGCGATCGTCCCGAGCGCGTGTTCACCGGCTTCGCGCTCACCGATCCATTTGCGGCTTTCGGGCTGCTCCCGGCGCAGGGCCGCGGCTTCACCAGCGAAGAGCTGGCGCCGAACGGGCAGCCCGCCGCCGTCATCAGCTATCGGCTCTGGCAAAGTCGCTTCGGTGGAGATCCGGCGCTCGTCGGGCGCGCGGTTCGCGTCAACGGTCAGCCAACGACCGTGGTCGGGATCATGCCTCCCGAGCTACTGGTGCTCGGCGTGGATCTCTGGATTCCGTGGGGCGCCGATCCGTTGACGCTCCCGCGCAATGTCCGGCAGTTTACGCTTGTCGGCCGTCTCGCGCCTGGCGCGACACTCGATGAAGCGAATGCCGAACTGGCGGCAATCGCGGCGCGCATCGCTCGAGTACATGGCGTGCAGTACACGGAATACGACGGCTGGCGGCTTACAGCCACGCCGTGGGCGGAGGCGCTCACCCGTGACACGCGGCCGGTGGCGTTCCTCCTCGTTGGCGCAGTCGGACTCGTGCTCCTCATCGCCTGCGCCAACTTGTCGAACCTGCTCCTGGCGCGCTCCACCAGCCGGCAGCGCGAACTGGCTGTGCGCCTGGCGCTCGGCGCCGGCCGGCTGCGCGTCGCCCGTCACCTGCTCACCGAAGCCGCGCTGCTGGCGGTGATGGGAGCCGGCTTCGGCCTGCTGCTTGCGCATGCGGGATTGCGCGCAATTGTCACGCTCGTTCCGGCGCAGCTCGAATCGCTCGGACTTCGCGCCAGTGTGAATGCGCGCGTAATCGCGTGGACAGTGGTATTCACGGTCGGGTCGATTGTCGTGGTCGCGTTGCTCCCGGTGTTTCAGACCATGCGCACCGATCCGCATGAGTCCCTCAAGACAGACGCGCGCGGTGCAACCGCGGCACGCGGACCGCGTCGCTTGCGCCACGCGCTGATCGTCGTCGAGATTGCACTGTCGGTAATGCTCCTCGCCGGCGCCGGCCTGCTGGTGCGAAGCTTCGTGAACCTCCGCCAGGTGCATCCCGGGTTCGATCCGTCGAACGTGTTGACGATGCGGCTGACCCTTCCGCAGGAGAAGTACCGTGGCCAGGCGATCAATGAGTTCTTTCAACAGTTGATCGAGCGCCTCGAAGCCACTCCCGGCGTCCGCGCCGCATCCGTTGCGTCACAGTTCCCCCCGAGGGGACCGTTCACGATGCAGTTCCGCATGCTCGAGCGTGACAGCCCCGGGTCCACGCTGCCGACCGCTATGACGACCGTTGCGAGCGCTACCCATTTCCGGACTCTTGGTGTTCCCCTCGTTGCTGGCCGCGTGTTCACCGATCGAGACCGCGCCGGCACCTCGCGAGTCGTGGTCGTGAATCAGGCGTTCGCCGCGCGTTATTTCGCGGGCACGACGCCAATAGGGCAGCGGCTGTCGCTTGGCAGCCTCGACCGGCCATTGCCTCCCATGGAGATCGTAGGCGTCGTCGGCGACACCCGGAACCAGGGCGTGACCGCGCCGATCGCCGCGGAGATCTTCATCCCGATGCACCAGCAGGCGGTGAACAACCAGCTCTTTTTGCTCGTGCGGACGAGTGGCGCTCCTGCTGACACGCTGCCTGCGGTGCGCCGCGTGATTGCGGCGATGGACCCCGAGCAGCCCGTCTATGCCATACAGACTCTGGACGACGCGTTTGCTTCCGCCACGTTCCAACACCGCCTCTCGATGATTCTGCTCGGCGTATTTGCCATCGTCGCTCTCTCGCTCGCGGCGATTGGTATTTACGGCGTGATGTCGTACGCGGTGAGCACGCGGACACAGGAGATCGGGGTGCGGATGGCGGTCGGGGCCGACCGAGGGCACGTGCTCTGGCTCGTGCTGGGGCAGGCGCTCCGCCTAACGCTTCTCGGCCTGCTTATCGGTATCGCCGCAGTGGTCGCGGGTGGCGGCGCGCTGAGGCGCGTTCTCTTCGAGGTACGGGCATCGGATCCGATCACAATTGCAGCGGTGGCGGTCGCCCTCGGCTCTGTGGCGCTCTTCGCCGCCTGGCTGCCGGCCTGGCGTGCCAGCCGCATCGATCCGGTGGATGCGCTGCGGAACGACTAGGATCAGCCGGACCACAACAATTGCGACGAGACGAACGGTGGATTCCGCGCGGCAACTGCGCAACCGGTTCGACGAGATATTCGCGCAGACAGCGAAGAGCGACACGCTTGCAGCCATCTGGCGCGAGGTGTACGAGGCAGACTACCCGCAGGACGCGAGCCCATTCAGTTTTGTGACGGTCCCCGAGCTGCAGTGGCTTGCCGACGAGATGCACGTGACCGCCGGACGGCGGTTTGCTGATGTCGCATGCGGTCGAGGGGGCCCGAGTCTCTTCGTGGCGCGACAGACGGGAGCCACAGTGATCGGTATCGACTCGTCGCTCGTCGCGATTCGAGCGGCAGCGGTCGCTGCAGCACAAGGGGCTTTGTCCACGAGAGCGGCGTTCATCGCGGCCGACGCTGCGGCAACCGGTCTGCGGCGCGAGAGTGTGCAGGCAGTGATGAGCGTCGATGCGTTGCAGCTGATGTCGCATCGAAGCGCGGTGATGGAGGAGGTCGCTCGCATCCTGATGCCCGGCGGTCGGTTCGCCTTCACGACCTGGGTCTCACGCGCGGCGGACGCCGGTCCGCCATTTCCGGTTGATTATCAGCCGCTCCTCGAGCGTGTGGGTCTGGCCCTGGGCTCGTGCCGCGAACCCTCCGGATTGGCAGCGCAGGGAACTGGCCGTGTTTGCGCGCATCCAGGAACACGCCGCAACTCTCCGTGCCGAGCTCGGCGAATCTGTCGCCGGCATGCTGGCGAACGAGGCGGCGAAGATGCCTGAGGCGTATCCGCTCATTCGGCGTGTGAATATCGCGGCGACCAAGGTCGGCTAATATGCCGCTGCGGCTGTCAGGAGACGCTGGCGGATCAGTGTGATCGAACATCGGATTGGTCCTTGGAACGTTCGCAGCTGGAGTCGAATATGTTTGCGTGGCTCCGATCCACCTGTCGCCGGCTGCTCTTGTTGATTTCACGAAAGGCGCAGCCGACGGCTCCGTCAGGTCATGCCTTCCTTCCGGGCGGGTGGGGATCACATCAACCGCCAGAGATCCGTACAATCGCATTCGGGAACCGCGACCTCACCGGCCATACGGGGGTACTACTGCAATCGCCCTCGACGAACCGGACGAAGATCTGCATCTCGGCCTCGTCGGAAGGGCCGTCGTGCAAGGCCGGGAGTTGGCTTCGATCAGGAGGCGGTGACGCGTGGAAGGCGAGTGGGTACAGGTTCACAACTGCAACTGGCTGCACGAAGCGCAGTTCGTCGTGTCCGTTCTCGAGGGCGAAGGTATCGAAGCGTTTCTTCCAGATGCCTACACCGTCGGCGCCCGTCCGGATCTGACCGCTGCTCTTGGTGGTATTCGCGTGCTCGTCCGCGCGTCCGACCTCGAGCGCGCACGAGAAGCGCTGGCGGCCGCAATCACCGATCTACCGGAAGACAGTGATGCTGAGGGCGCCCAGTGAAGCGGCGCCGGTCCCGAATGCGCTCTTACGCGATCTGCCTCGCGAGCGTCCATAGCCCCGTCGCCAAACGAAGACATACGAAGAGTTGCGCGGCCATCCTGAGGACCCGATGAGACGTTCGAACATCATCGGTGCTGCGGCTGCGGCGCTCATGCTGACGGCGTGTGCGAGCCGCCCGGCACCCACCAGTTATGACCTGGTCATTGCGGAAGGCCGCGTGATGGATCCTGAATCCGGTCTCGACGCAACCCGACATGTCGGCATCACTGGCGGCAGGATCGAAGCAGTCTCGGCAACGCCGCTCGCCGGCGCGCGCGTGATCGACGCGTCAGGACACGTGGTCGCGCCTGGCTTCATCGACCTTCATGAGCACGGCCAGCAGGAAGAGTCGTACCGGATGATGGTGCGCGACGGCGTGACCTCGGCGTTCGAGCTGGAGGTGGGCACGGGCGACGTGGCCGGATGGTACAACGCGCGCGAAGGTGGCCAGATCGTCAACTACGGTGTTGCGATCGGGCACATTCCAGCGCGCATGAGGGTGCTTGGCGATCCGGGGAGGGGGTTGCTGCCGGCCGGCATCGGGGGCAGCGGGTCCGCTACGGATGCGCAGATGAATGCAATGGAGGCCGTGCTTCGCGAAGGGCTGGCGCAAGGCGCGGTGGCGATGGGCTTTGGCAGCGCGTATACGCCTGGCGCATCCATGGCGGAAATCGAGCGGATGTTCCGCGTCGCCGCGGCCGGCGGCGTGTCGGCGCACATCCACATGCGCGGCGGGCTCGCCGGTTTACACGAGACGCTCGCCGCGGCGAGGTCGGCCGGCGCCCCGCTGCACATCGTGCACGTGAACTCGTCTGCCGGGACCGAGCTCGACGCGTTCCTCTCCGCGATCAAGACCGCGCGTGACGCGGGGCAGGACGTCACCACCGAGGCCTACCCGTACGGCGCAGGGATGACCGAAATCCAATCCGCGCTCTTCGACGACTGGGCCACCTGGCCCGACGAGCGATTTGCGTTACACCAACTGGTCTCGACCGGCGAGCGGCTGACGCGCGCCACGTTCGCGAAGGCCCGGGCGGCCGGCGGCACGGTGATCATCCACGGACGGTCGGAGGCGCAAACCCGCGCCGCCATTGTCAGCCCGCTCTCCATCATCGCGAGTGATGGGTTCATCGAGAACGGCAGGGGGCATCCGCGTACGTCGGGTACCTTCGCCAAGGTGCTCGGAAGATACGTGCGCGACGAGCGCGCTGTCCCGCTGATGGATGCGTTGCGGCGCATGACGATCGAGCCAGCCCGGCGCCTCGAGCGGCGAACGCCGGCCATGCGCGCGAAAGGCCGCGTGCGCAGTGGAGCTGACGCCGACCTGACGATCTTCGATCCGAACACGGTCATCGATCGAGCGACGTACGAAGACGCGGGTATTCCGTCTGCCGGGATCCCGTACGTGATTGTTGGAGGGCAGCTGGTCGTCGATCGCGGGCAGATCACGGCGGCGCGGCCAGGGCGCGCGATCCGCGCGCCGGTTCGGTAGCTCTCGACCGCTGTATGCCGCCGCCGGGTTCGTCGGGGAAACGGTACTTCGGTCCGTCTAAGCGTGGAGGGCAAACACGTGACCATGTCATCCACAGCCGCCGAGCTACCCGTCCAGGTGCCTGCTTTAGACGCCGCCGACCTGACCGTCCTCTTGGTCCAGTGGAGCAATGGCAACCGCGGGGCGCTGGATGAGCTGATGCCGCTCGTCTACGACGAGCTGTGGTCGCTGGCCGCCCAGTACTTGCGTCGAGAGCGCGCGAATCACACGCTCCAGCCCACCGCACTCATTCACGAAGCGTTCTTCAAGCTGCTTGGTCAGCGGCGCGTCCAGTGGCAGAGCCGCTCGCATTTCTTCGGCATTGCCGCCCGGATGATGCGGCGGATCCTGGTAGACCATGCCCGCAGTCGCAGCGCCGCCAAGCGTCCGCCGATGGCGTCGCGGGTGTGCCTCGACGACGTTGACGTGCTGTCGGAGAGTCGCGACGTGGAGATCCTCGCACTGGATCGCGCACTCGTCCGGCTCGCCGCGATGGACCCTCAACAGGAGCGTGTCGTGGAGATGCGTTTCTTTGCCGGACTGACCGTTGAGGAAACAGCTGCGGCGCTGCAGACGTCGGCGGACGCCGTGAGGCGCGAATGGAGCATGGCCAAGGCCTGGCTCCATCGTGAGTTGAGCGGCGCGGCGTCGTAGAGACCGTGTCATCCGCCATGACTCCAGAGCGATGGACGCAAGCGAAGGCGCTGTTTTTCGCCGCGCTCGATCGTTCGCCTGACGGCCGGCGCGCGTGGCTCGCCGGAGCGTGCGCCACCGATATGGAGCTGCGGCAGGAGGTCGAATCGCTGCTGGAGTCACACGAGGCGGCAGGAAGCTTCATCGAGGCGCCGGCCGCAGGCCGTCGCGCCACGACATGTCCCGAGAGCGGCGCAGCTGACCGGTTGATCGGCCGGCGGCTGGGTGCCTACCGCATCGATCGTGTCATCGGGCAAGGCGGCATGGGAATCGTCTATCGCGGCTGCCGCGACGATGGCCAGTATCAGCAGGAGGTTGCCATCAAGCTGGTGGCGACGAGCGCGTTCTCGGACGTTTCGCGGCAGCGCTTTCAGCAGGAACGCCAGATACTGGCCAGCCTCGAACACCCGTACATCGGGCGGCTCCTGGACGCGGGCACGAGCGAAGACGGGCTGCCGTACTTCGCCATGGAGCTCGTGGATGGTTCGCCCATCGACGCGTACTGCGACGATCGAAAGCTTGGGGTCAACGATCGGCTGCGGCTCGTCGGCCGCGTGTGCGAGGCGGTGCAGCACGCGCACCAGCACCTCGTTGTCCATCGCGACCTGAAGCCGACGAATGTGCTCGTCACATCCGAGGGAGTGCCCAAGCTCCTGGATTTCGGCATCGCCAAGCTGCTCGGCGATGGTCCGCATGACCGCGTGACGATGCCGCTGATGACGCCGGAGTACGCCAGTCCCGAGCAGATCCGCGGGGAGGCGGTATCGACCGCCACCGACGTGTACGCGCTAGGCGTCTTGCTCTACCGCATCCTGACCGGGCGAGGCCCGTACGAGCTCCGGCCGGATCGAGCTCACGACCTCGCACGGGCTATTTGCGACGACGACCCGCGGCCTCCGAGCGCTGTGAGCACGCATGCATTTCGGCACCACCTTGCCGGCGATCTCGATGCCATCGTGCTCAAGGCCTTGTGCAAGGAGCCGACGCGTCGATACGCATCTGTCGAGCAGCTCTCCGAAGATCTGCGGCGCCACCGCTCAGGGCTGCCGGTGATGGCCCGCCGTGACACGCTGGTGTATCGCGCCGGGAAATTCGTGCGTCGCCATCGGGCGGCGTGCATTGGCGCTGCCCTGGTGGTGCTGACGCTCGTTGCCGGTGTGATCGCGACGGGCTGGCAGGCGGGCGTCGCGCGTGCGCAGCGGGCGCGCGCGGAGCGGCGCTTCAACGACGTGCGGAAGCTGGCGAACTCAATCCTGTTCGACATCCATGATGCGATCCGCGACCTGCCCGGCTCGACGGGCGCGCGTGAACTGGTGCTGAAGCGTGCGGTCGAATACCTCGACAGCCTGGTACGCGAATCCGCCGGCGACGCTACGCTTCGCCTCGAGCTGGCAACGGCCTACGCGAGAGTTGCCGGCATCCAGGGTGGCTATACGGATGCCAACATCGGCGACACAGCTGCGGCGCTCGCCAGCTACCAGAAGTCACTGGCAATCGTGGACGACGCACGGACATCGGAGCGAGACGATTACAGGAGAACCGCGGCATCGGTTCATCTCGCCATGGCCCGGCTCTTCATCACGCGGTCCGACATGACCGCAACGCTCACACATTTCCAGCGCGGCGTCGGGATTCTCGAGGAACTGGCGCGACGAGGGCCGGTTGACTCCGTGATCAGACGGGAGCTCGCCAGCGGCTACAAGGGGATGGGCGACGTCGCGAACACGCGTGGCAATCTGCAGGAAGGCCTGCGCCACTATGCCAGGGTGCTCGAGATCGGTCAGGCGATGCTGGCCATCGATCCGGGGGACGAGAATGGCCGATTCCTGGTGATCTCCGGCTACGATGCCGTTGGAACGCTGCTCGGCAATCCACACTACGTAAGCCTGGGTGACACGACGGG
>WUUC01239818.1_pt1 | contig 11208 bp, 8 predicted proteins | sample 6278441 | NCBI WGS metagenome assembly WUUC01 (sample SAMN13675441, study PRJNA597444) | soil metagenome | isolation source: soil | place: USA: Washington | collected 2017-10 | reverse complement strand
CGACGAACGGTGCCGAGGTGGGGACATAACAACCCTGGGTCCCGCCGGGCCCATCCGTGTCCTTCTTCACGAGAATTGTGAGTGGCAGCGGAGGCGTTGGCGAGTCGGGCCCACTCGTCTGCACGAGCTGATTGTCCCAATCGCGAGCCGCGGTCGCTGCGGCGCCGCCCGTGTAACTGGCAGGGAATTTCGTGCCTGCATTGAGCGCGACCGTCGGAAAGTTGTTGCCCGCGAACGTGCACGTGTTTCGGCATTCGTCGAACATCAACGCGACGCCCGGCGCTCCGGGCTCGTAGCCACCGATGAGGCGACCGCTGACGTCAAGCCCACCCTTGAGGTAGTAGGCGCCGGGCTTGAGAAGAGCGACGTGGCTGCTGGCGACCTTGATCTGCCTGGCCCCGGTCGTATCGTAAATACCCGGGTTGTAACAGTAGACGTCGGTCGGAGGTGTCGTGGCCATGAACGTATATCGAGCCGGGTCGACCTTCGCGATCTCGGCCGCGCATGTTGGATCCGTCCCGTTCTGGACCGGCAAAGGAAGCGGGCCAGCCATGGACGATCTCGCATCTGTGTAGGTGGGCGCGGTTCCCAGGCTGCCACTCATCAGCGGGTATCGATAATTCGGGTCGGTGATGAGCCTCGAGTTCGGAGTTCCCGGCGGAGACGGGAACCACCCGGGGTCATCGTCCGGAGGAGGAGCCGGGAAGTAGTACATGTTGTATCCCGAATCGAGTGTCAGGATGGATCCGGACCCCGAGTAGTTCATATTCGAGTTGCTGCCCACGTCTCCGTTGTTGACGTTGACAACGCTGCCGCCGTTGATGGTGATGTCGTTGACGGTGAAGGTCGACCCGAGCTCTTTCGGAGGACGCAGCGTGATGATCGTGTACGACTTACCGAAGACCAACCCCGAGATCGAGGTCGTTCCGATATTCCACTGGTTCGAACCGAACAGGCGAGCAAACGTCAATCCGTAATTGGGGTTCCGAACCGTCACTTGCACTGAACGCTGCGGGTCGCAGGACGAGCAGCTCGGTGAAGGAGTCTTGACGTTCACGAGGAAACCTGTCCCACTGATGGGACAGTCGATGATGTCTGCGGACGTGGGCCCGCACCCGGTGGCGGTGCCATTCAACCGGAGCTCCAGCGACTCGAGAGCATGCCCGCGCGCACGCTGCTGATCAGCGGGCGTGACAGTGCGCGATCCTGCGAACTGGAGGTCCTGGGCGCCGGCGAGGGACGCGGCGTCGGATGACGATCGATAGAACCTCAGGTCCGAGTACGCACGGCTGATGTCGATCGCGAGCGCGGCCATTCCGAACAGGACGATGAGGAAGAGCGCAAAGAGCGGCAGGACCTGACCGGAAGCAGCTGGACGCCCCGAATGGATTAGCGAGAGGATTCGGCGCAGGTGGCTCATGCGGGCAGAGGCTCCATCCTGAATTCCGTCTCAGAGAAGATCGCGCCGCCGCCGGGCACGAACGGAAAGAAAATCGGGACCTGGCTGTCGATGCGGATATGAACCCACGCCTCGTCCTGGTTGTCGGTTGGTGGGCACGGAGCCCCCGTCCACGTGACGGTGACACTCGAGATGGAGCCGACCAACGCGGAATTACTGGCGATTGCATTGGCAGTGGCGACAATTGGGGGCTTTCCCGTCCCAGGATTGCAATCCGTCTGAGTCGCCGCCCAGCGCCCGGTGTCGCGGACGACCTGGTTCAATGTGTTCTGGCCCCAGAAGATGATGCCGAACTGGATGATCCCGCCGATGATCAGCATCAGAATCGGAAACACGAGGGCGAACTCGGCGAGACTCTGGCCACGCGAGCGGCGGCGCGAGCCCGTAAAACGAAGGCGTGGCAAGGTCATTGGGATCCCCGAAGGTCACGGCGGACGATGACGGAAGTACCAGCGATCCTGCCCGACCGACCTTGCAGGCCACCTTTCCGGCTTGCGTGGTGGCACCGACACCACCCGATCGGCGATCGGTCCGGTACGTCTTGGCCATTGAGATCGCAAGCGCCACCCGGCGACACTCCGACCATGAAGAAACGCACCGTTGCCACGCTTCTGTGGTCCGTCACCGGCTGGTATGTCGGCGCGATGGCCGCCTGGCTCCTGGATCTTGGCCCGGTCCTGCCGGTCGTCCTTGCGGCGTCCGCCGCGTTGATCGTCGGCGCGGATCCGAAGCGGATCATCTGGATCGATCGGGATCGCCGGGCCTAGCAGCCGACCAAATACGCAGAAAACAAACACCGGGTGCCGACGGCACCCGGTGTTTGCGATCCCCGAAATCCCCCGCGGCGATCGAGTGAAGTTCTTCGGTTGATGCTCAGTTCGTGAGCTGGAGCGCGGGGTTCCCGAAGAAGCGGGGGCAGCCGCCAACGGGGCAGTGGACGCTGAGGATCGAGTTCTGGAAAACGGAGCATTGGAGGCGGCCCAGAGCCTGACCGCGCGACCGCGGTCTCAGGCGGGGATGAGCGCGTACGCGCGGCCACCCCGTGGCATGACGCCACTGGCGTATCGACATCGTATGGGTCCCCGGCGGTGTTGGACTGAAAATGAGTCCGAGGCGGAGTCTACGGCACCGCTATATCCGATACCAGTAGGTGGGTGCCCGGACGCACCGGAAGTCTGGTTCGAATTCCGTAGACAGCCCCTCGAACGTCCGGCCTCAAGTCTCGTCGGGCGGCTCGCCAGGCAGAAAGACGCTGAAGGCGGCTCCTCGGTCGCGGGCGGCGGGTTCCAGGACGAGGTCGCCTCCCATCGCCCGGCAGAGTTCTCTCGAAACGTAGAGCCCGAGCCCACTGCCCTCGTCGGCGCCGGTCGACTCCCCACGGATGAAGCGACCGAAGAGCCGGGCCCGGTCCGCATCGGCCACGCCACTGCCCATGTCGCTGATGGTCAGCCGGAGCCGGTTGGGCCCGGGCTCGGCGACGATCTCCGCGACGATCGGTGACCGGTTGCCGTATTTCACCGCGTTGTCGAGAAGTGCCCACAGGACCTGGTCCAGCTGATCGCCGTCGGCGACCGCCAGCCAACCCTCCGATCTGTCCTGGATCGAGAACGGGATGTCGCCCGCGGCGAGCGCCTCCCACGTCCGGCGGACTTTCGACGCAAGAGACAGCACCTCGCTCCTCGGATGGAGCGCACCCGACTCGAGGCGGGTGACGGTCAGAAGCTGGCGCACCATCCGGCTCAGCCGGTCGGTCTGCTCGGCGATGATCCCGAGCCGGCGGTCGGGCTCGTCGCCGAGGTCGACCTGGATCTGGTGGGCGTAGGCGCGGATGCTGGTCAACGGCGTCTGGAGGTTGTGGCTGACGCCGCGGAGAAAGTCGTCCTTGGCGGCGTCGAGCTCGAGGAGCTGCGTGTTCTGCGCCTCGACCCGGGCGAACAGCTGGGCATTCCGAACCGCGACGGCGATCTCGCTGGCGAACAGCTCGAGGAGGTCCTGGTCGGCTCGCTCCCAGCCACGGGTCGCGGGCAGGTGGCCGACGAGCACCCCCAGCTCCTCGTCGCCGGCACGCAGCACGGCCCGAACAGGGAGTGCCTCACCGGGTGTCCGCTCCTCCGTCGGGACCTCTCGCGGCTCGACGAGGAGGATGCTGCAGTCGATCATCCCGAATGCACTCCGGGCGTCGGTCGCGGCGCGACCAGCGAGGAATTCCGGGCCATCGCGCGGCGACGCGGCCTCGATCGACGCGAGGATTCGACCGAGCTCGCGGTTGCGGCGCTCGAGCGTCGCGGCGAGCCGGTTGTGGCTATCGGCGAGCCGTGCCAGTTCGTCCTCGCCCGGAACGACGATCGGTGTGGAGAGATCACCCGCGGAAACGCGATCGACGGCCGCGGCGATTGCCCGCAGCGGACCGATGAGATCGGCCGCCAGCAGGTAGGCGAGGAGGATGCCGATGACGGCCGCGGTCACGACCGCGAACAGGAGAACCCGCCCCAGCGTTTCACCCGGACCCATCCGCTCACCGGCAATGAGCACGACCATCCCGAACAACGCGAGGGGCAGGATCGCTGCCGCGACCAGACCGAGCGTCAGGCGCGATCGGTAGGACAGGTTCAGCCGGAACCCCGGCTCCGTCCCATCGTCCCGCTCGTGCGCCAGGTCGACGGCAGGCTCTGCTGCCGGTGCCGCCGGCCGCCCGATCGTTTCGCCGTCGCCGGCCGGACCGTCAACCATCGATCGGTTTGTCGGTCGCGACGAGGCGGTAGCCGATGCCGCGGACCGTCTGGAGGTGGACCGGCCGGTTCGGATCGACCTCGACCTTCTGGCGCAGCCGACGCATCGTCACCCACACATAGGACGGATCCGCGTCCTCGGTCTCCGCCCACCCGCGAAGGAGGAGTGTCTCCGTGGTGACGGTCTTTCCGAGATTCGCCGCGAGGGCGTACAGGAGGCGCGACTCGGTCGGGGTCAGCTGGACCACCTTGCCACGGACGGTCGCGTCTCGCCGGTGAAGGTCGAGCGTGAGGTCGGGCCCAAGGACGAGGCTCTGGCGCGGAACCTTGTCACCGAGCCGGCGGAGGACGCGGTTGATCCGCGCCCGCAGCTCCGGATAGTGGTACGGCTTCGTCACGTAGTCCTCGGCAACCTCTTCGAGGAGGTCGGCCTTGGAGTCGCCTGCGTCGATCGCCGACAGGACGATGATCGGCAGGTCCGCCTGGCCCTTGATCTCGCGGGCCAGGGTCAGCCCGTCCATGCGCGGCATCATCATGTCGATGATGAGCAGGTCCGGCCAGGCGGTCCGCAGCCGGCGGAGGGCCTCGTCGCCATCGCGCGCTGTCTGGATCTCGTAACCGTCGGCGCGGAGCTGCTCGGCGAGCAGGACGAGCTGGTTCGGGTCGTCGTCGACGAGAAGGATCCGCGGGGCGGTTTCGCCGCCGTACCCCGCGGGGGCGCCGCTCAGCATGCGGTCGAGTATAGGGAGTGGCTTCTGCGCGGCCGATGGCCCATTGAGCGAATGCCGTTGGTCGACGGGTGCGTTGCTCGATTTCGCACGTCCTACTCAGACCCTGTCCCCGTCGCCCTCGAGGACGATTTCGGAGTCCGAAAACGGATTTCGAAGGAATCGGGGACTGAGTTCCAGCGACGTGCGAAATCGTCCACGGCGCGGGTGGGGTCGAACCCCTATGGCGCCTTCGGGTCGACGAAACGGCATCGCTCTCGCAGCGGGCACCGGTCGTGTTCGGGGCGCTGGGCGTGGCAGACCTTGCGGCCGTGCTGGATGAGGTTGACATGGGCCTCGTACATCCGGTCGGCCTCGAGCATGCCCAGGAAAAGATCATGAGCCTCGTCGATGCTGGCCTTCCGTGGGAGCAAGCCGACGCGACGGGCCACGCGCTCCACGTGTCGGTCGATCGGGAAGAGCGGTTGCCCGAAGCAGAAGAGCAGCACGATCGAAGCGGTCTTGTTGCCGATTCCGCTGATTCTCGTCAGCCATGCCCTCGCGTCGAGCGCGGTCATGCCGGCGAGGAACTCGAGGGAATAATCGCCGCGCTCCTCCCGGAGCGTTCGGAGCGTCGCCTGTAACCGCGGCGCCTTCTGGTTGGCGAGGCCGCCTGGCCGGATCACGTCCGTCAGTTCGTCGATCGGTGCGAACTCGACCGCGGCCCAGTCGGGCGGAGATCCCTCCGGGAGGCCGACGCCGCCCCAGCCACTGCCCGGGTGGTGGATCTCCGGGGGACGGTTACTCGGATATGCACGCCGAAGTGCCTCGAACGCGACCTCCGCATTGGTGTCGGCGCTGTTCTGGGTCAGGATCGTGAGGATCAGCTCGCTCGTTGGATCGAGCCGGCGCTGCCACGCCTCCCGGCCGTACATGGCGGCCAGGCTGTCGAGCACGAACGGCACGATTCCCGGCCGGTAGCGCTCCAGACGCTTGGCATAACTCCTGCCCGGATCGCTGAACTTGCGTTTCTTGGGGCGTTTCGGCGGACGCCTCACGCCACTGGCAGAGGAGGTGCGCGCGATCATGACGCGATGCCGATCAGGCGGGCGATCCGTTCACCACATCGTTCGACCGGCGCCGCACCGGCAGCCATCGCCTCCTCGACGGTTTGCGGCCGCTCGGTCACCGGAACGACGACGGCGCCGAAGCCCGCGAGCGCCTCGATCCCTCCCTCGTTGACGCCGCCCCCAACGGCAATGCACGGCACTCCCGCATCGGCCGCCCGCCGGGCGACACCGAGGGCAGTCTTGCCGAATGCGGTCTGCTCGTCGATCCGACCCTCGCCGGTGACGACGAGATCTGCGGTGGCAAGTTTGCCCCCCAGGTCCGTCTCGTCCATCACGAGCTCGATACCCGGGACGAGATCGACCGATGCAAATCGGTCCGCGAGACAGAGGAGCGCAAAGCCGGTTCCACCGGCTGCTCCGGCCCCGGGCGTGTCGCGCTCACGGCGGCCGCTCGCCGCTTCGAGCGCGTCGGCGAACCGGGCGAGGCGCTCATCAAGAGCGGCCACGTCGTCGGGACTGGCGCCCTTCTGCGGACCGTACGTCGCGGCCGCGCCGCGCGGGCCGAGAAGCGGATTCGTGACATCGCAGGCGACGCGCAACGCCACCTCTGCGACCCGGGGTTCGAGCGAGGTGAGGTCTGCCGTCCCCGCTGCGACGTCGGCCCGTGCACCGAGGGCACACAGGATCCCCGCTCCTCCATCTGTCGTGGCGCTGCCGCCGATTCCGAGCGTGATCCGACGCACGCCGGCATCGATCGCTGACCGGATCACCGCTCCCGTTCCGAGCGTGGTGGCGCCCAACGGGTCGCGTTCCGACGCTGCCAGGCGCGACAGCCCGGACGCCTCCGCAAGCTCGACGACGGCACGATCCCCATCGACCGAGCGCAGCCAGCGGGCCTGAATCGGGCGGCCGATCGGGTCTGTCGCTTCGGCCTTCTGCCATTCCCAGCCGCCGGCTGCCTCGATCGCGACGAGCGTTCCCTCGCCGCCATCGGCGAGCGGCGCGAGGAGGATGGTGTCGCGCGGCCGGGCCCGCGCCCAGCCGTCGCCGATGGCGCGGGCCACCTCAACGGACGTCAGCGAGCCCTTGAACGAATCCGGGGCGACCAGCAGCTTCACGTCCGGTCATCGTACGCGAGTCCGCGGCGTCGATGGCCCGGTGGCGACGAAACCCCTACCGGTCGAGTCGCCGGTAGCGCCGAGCCAGCGGCAGGAAGCGAGCCTCCAGCGCGTCCTCGACGGCATCGAAGCATTCATTCGTGGCCGCGGCCCCGGTGGGGGAACGTGACACACCTCGGCGGCGGGGCGACGGTCAGCGGACCGCCGGTTCGAGCTCGCCGACCGGGGCGGCATCCTTCGGTCCGACCAGCCGCCGCCGCTCGAGATATTCGGGGATCCGGATCATCGGCGGCCGCTCCTGGTCCGCCAGCTCGATGACCTCGAGGGCGAGCCGTCCCTTGCCGGATCGGGGCAACTTCATCGTCGACCCGAGCTCCGCGAACAGGCGTGCCTTGCGCCGCTCCTCGAGTCGTTTCATGACCGCCTGGAGGATCACGAACGACATCCGAGAGAGGCCCTCGAGCTCCTGGTTCCGGTGAACGCGGCGCTCGAGGTCGACCTGGCCGAGGCCCTCGATCCCGACCCGCTCCGTTGCGTCGATCAGGTGGCCGATCTCGACCGCGTAGCCGGTGAAGAACGGGATCGCCTCGAGGAGGGCCCGGCGACCGGCGTACTCGCCGGCGAGCGGCTGGATCATCCCGGACAACTCCGGGTAGAACAGGTTGATCAGCGGGCGGGCGACGAGTTCGGTGACCCGCCCGCCACCGCCTTCCTTCATGACCCCGTCCTGGACGATCGGGCGCTGGTAGTAGCCCTTCACGTACTGCAGGCGCGGCTCGTGGAGGAGCGGACCGAGCGTCCCGTAGACCATCCGCGGGTGCCAGTTCCGGACGTCGGTGTCCGCCCACACGATGATGTCGCCGCTCGTCTCGTAGACCGACTTCCAGAGCGCCTCGCCCTTGCCGCGGAATGATCCGTAACGCGGCAGCACGTCCGGGTGCTGGACGACTCGGGCCCCCTCGGCCTCGGCGATCTCCCGGGTGCGGTCGGTCGAAACCGAATCGATGACGAGGATCTCGTCGATGAGCGGGACCCGGCCCATCATCTCCCGCATCGCCCGCCGGACGATTGGGCCGATCGTCTCCTCCTCGTCGAGCGTCGGCAGGACGAGCGAAACCGTCAGGCCCTGCTTCTCCTTGAGCTGCACGAGGCGGCGGAGATCGGCGAACTCCCCGTGGTGGAAGTTCGCCTCCCCGAACCAGCGCTCCACGCGCGCGGGGACCGCCCGAGCTTCCTCCGCGGCGCGGTCCGCCGCGGCCAGCGTCTCCGCCTTCGAGGCGAGCTGCTCGAACGTCTGGCGGCCGATCGTCTCGCGGGTCTTGACGACGACGACGGTTGGCTTCGCCCGGGCGGCGACCGCCTCTGGCAGTGCTCCGAAGAGATACGACTCTCCGTCTGATCCCGGCGGCTGGGCCGACGCGCCCATGACGACGAGGTCTGCTTTCTCGGCCTCGCGGAGGATCGCGTTTCTGACGTTGGCGGCCTCGCGAACGACACCTTCGCCTCGACCGCGGAGATGCTGGCGGATGAACTGGCCGAGGGCATGCTCGGCCTGAGCTCGGACCGCCAGCGTGATGCCCGGCGGCACGAAGTGGAGGACGCTGACCTGGGCGTCGTGGCGGCGGGCGATCGCGTCTGCGTAGCGGACGGCCAGTTCCGCATGAGGTCCGCCGCGGACCGGCACGATGATCCGGCGAATCTCCTTCGAGCCGCGCTGCTTGACGACGGCGATGTCAGCCGGCGAGTCGCGAACGACCTCGTCGATGGTCGGCGAGAAGACCGATGGCCCGTTGCCGTCGCGACCGGCCGGCGACTTGCCACCCCAGCCAAAGATGATCAGGTCCGCCTCCTGCTCGGCCGAGGCCTCGATGATCCCTTCGGCGGCGTGGCGGCCGATCCGGACGATCGGATGGATCGTCGTACCTTCGGGGGCGAAGTCCAGGACCCGCTGGAGCAGCCGTCGAGCATGGCGAGCGCGCGTCGCGCCCTCCGAGAGTGGCATTCCCTCCGGCACCTCGACGATGCCGAGCGCGGTCAGCTCACCGGATCGCGCCTCGAGGAGGAACGAGCCGAGACGGATGAGCTCCTCCGCCGTCGCCGGGTTGGCGACCGGGATCAGGATGCGTGCCGGAAGCGCAGACCGAACGCTCATGACCGTGTGTTCGCGGCGCTGGCCGTTCGTCCCGCGTCGCTGGCCGTCCGCTCCGCGGCGTCCGCGGCGTTCCAGCGATCGACAAGGTACGGCTTGAGCAACTCGAACTCCCGGGCTTGGCGTTCGACGCGTTCCTCTGCCTGGTCGGTCGTGATATGGCGATTCTCGATGACGAAGCTGCCGACCCGGCCGAAATAGACCGGGACGAGCGCGGCCACGAGCGACTCGATCGGAGGTTCGGACGAACGTGCCGCCAGGACGAGGTCGTAGATGAGCTTCGCCCAGAGGTCGTCCGGGAAATGGAACGCAGCCAGGGCGTCGGCCATGTCGGCGGTCGACACGATCGCCGACGACCCGTCGCCCCCGATGCCGAGCCGCGTCCGCGCCGCGTCGACGAGCTTGCCGGCCTCCTTGGCGAGGACGAGGACGGTGTCGAGGTTGTCCGCGGCGAACATCCGGCGCCACGTGTCGGCGAGGGTGAGGGAACCCTGGTGGAACTCCGACAGGAGGCGAATCGTGTTCACCTCGAGCGGTGGTGGATCGATGATTCGCTCGAAGCCGTAGGCCGGCACATCGTGTGAGCCGCGGATCGTCAGCCAGTCGCCCGGGTGGGTCGCTGCGAGACGGAGGATCGTCCCGACGACCTGGCGGAACATCGGCCCCAGGTCCGAGCCGGGATCCTTTGGATCGTGGATCTTCGCCCCGAGCCGCGCCTGGCAGACCGCGAAGCCGCCGGTCATTGCCGACGTCGTCATCCAGATGTCGATTCCGAATTTGCTGATGTCCTCGCTCCAGTCGTCGAGCTCGAGGTAGTGCCGGACGAGATCGCCCGATACGCCGAAGTCGCCACCGATCGGCTGCCGAATCCGATGGCCGTAGAGCGCGCGAGTCAGCGGATAGGTGACCGTGTTCGTGATCGTGCCGTCGTACTTGTAGCGCGCGTAGAGCGGCGCGACGAAGTCGTAGCCGCCCTTGAGGATCGGCCCCGCGAGGAGCTCGATCCACTCGGGCACGATCGAGCGCAAGTCGGAATCGACGACGACGAGGGCCTGGACCTCGAGGGCTGCCGCGATCTCGAAGATCGTCCGAAGGGCCGCGCCCTTGCCTCCGATGCCATCGATCTCGGGGTAGGTCAGGCTGACCCGATCGAGCTTGTTCGTCGGCCGGACGAGCAGGATCTGCTCGATGTAGTCGGGCGGCTCCGTCTCGACGACCACGCGGCCGGTCCCGTCCGGCGAGCCGGCATCGCTGTTGACAAGGACCGGCTTCAGGTCCGGGAAGTACTGGACGAGGCCGGCCTGAGCCGCACGGACGACGTATCCGATCGTCGCGGCGTTCTTGAAGCTTGGGATTCCGACCATGATGTCGGCGCGACCGAGGCGCGCGATCTCGTCGCGGACGGCCGGGGTCAGTGCAGTGGGCACCTGATCACCGTACCACCGGAGGATGACCGCCGCCACGTGGGGGCAGTTACCGGGCTTTCAGCGAGCCGGCAGGTCCGCGACCGTCCATTGCGGATTCGTCTCGCCTGGCAGGTAGCGGCTGTTGGCCCCCTTGTACGCCAGCCGCGAGAAGCCGAACGACCGCCACGAACCGATCCACGTGTCGACTGGCGGACGAACGAAGATGCCGCGGCGGACGAGGCGCGATTCGCCCAGGACCGACTCGAGGATTCGCTTTCGCTCGAGCAGCGGGATGGAAACCAGCGGTTCTTCGTCGAGCCAGACGAGGTCCACGACGACAATGGCCACGTCGCCGTCGACGGGAAGGGGATCGCGCTCGGTCTGCTCGACCGTGAGCGTGCTGGCCCGAGACCGCCGACGGCCCAGGGAACCGAACCACATCTGGCCGATGCTCGGCGCGGCGCTCGGCTCCTCCGCCGCGGCCCGTCGCGCGACGGTTGCGCGGTCCTGGATGGGCTGGTGGGTGAGGTAGCCGTCGAGCAGGAGGCGATCGGCGCGGGCGGCGGCAAC